>Ga0163163_10005678_pt1 | contig 10818 bp, 10 predicted proteins | sample S65metaG_FD_119766 | JGI IMG/M metagenome (GOLD analysis project Ga0163163, IMG submission 119766) | Switchgrass rhizosphere microbial communities from Kellogg Biological Station, Michigan, USA - S6-5 metaG | ecosystem: Host-associated > Plants > Roots > Rhizosphere > Soil | place: USA... | reverse complement strand
CATGGTCCCCAGCTTCTCGGCCAGGTCCATGTACGCCAACCCTTGCTGGTACGCGTAGTCCTGCGCGGCCTGCGGCGACTTCGTCGTCACCGTCGGCTGCAGGTACTGGACCGCGAAGACGTTGATCTTGTCCGGCGCGGCGACGAACTTCCTCAACCAGAGGTTGCCGTCGACGATCCGAACGCCATCAGCCGTCAGGTGGGCCAGCAACTCCGCGAAGCCGGAACCCAACTGCGGGTTCTGGCAGATCGCGGCCTGGATGGTGGCCAGGCCCGACTGCGGTGTCTTCGCCGCGAACGGCGGCGAGTACGAGTCGGACCAGAAGCGTCCGCCGATCGTGCCGACCGGCTTCAGCGAACCCACGTCCCACTTGACCACGGTCTTCGTCTTCGCGAGTGCCTGCGGTCCGTACAGGCTCCGCACCAGGTCCACGCACTGGAAGGTGGTGAACTTGATGGTCGTCTGCGACCGGACGTAGGCCTGGGCCGCCTTCTGGTCGACTGCCTGGCTGGCAGCGGCCTTCTGGGCAGCCCGCTTGGCCAGCGCCATGCACTCCTGGATGTCAGGAGCGGTCTTGGGATGGTCGCAGGTGGTACCCGGCTTGGGCTTCTCGGGTGACGAGCTGGTCGAGCTCGCCACGGTGGATGTGACGTCTGCGTGGTTGGGCGGGGAGTCCGAGCCGTCGGCCCAGACCGGGATGACACACATGAGCAATGCGACCACGAGGGCCGCGCCGATCAGTGCGCCAAGCATCCCCCGGTTCCGCCGATGGCGGTCCGCGGGGGCTACCCCTTCCCGCTCATGAACGCGGCGGAGGTGGACGATCAGGGCGACCGCCAACACTACCACCACGATCAACAGGATCAGGTACTTCACTTCGTCACCTCTTTCGGGTGTTGGTGTCGGTAGTCAGGACTTCGGGTGCTCGATGATTTCCTTGGACTCCATGGGGAGCTTGTTGCGGAACTTCACGACAGCGCCCTTCTCGTCGAGCTTGCGCTTCCACTTCGGGTTGGCGTCGCCTTCCCGGATGGTGACCTCGCCCATCTCGGCGCCGGGTCGCGGCACCTTGCGGTCGGGGTCGTTGAGCTCCGCCTCCTTCTTCTCCGCCTCGGTCTTGTCGTCCTTGGCCGGTGTGGCCGTGGACGGCGGGGTGACCGTGGTCGGGGGCGTCGGCGCCGTTGCGGGCGTCGGGGCCGTGACCGTAGCGGCCGGCGGTGCCGTGGGCGTCGGGGTGGACGCCGCAGGTGCCGGGGCCGGGGTAGGAGCCGAAGCGGTCGCTGCCCGCACCGTCGGAGGCGCGGCTTGCGTCTGCGGCGGTGTGGTGACCGTCCGGGTCGTGCGGGCCTGGGTCGGAACCTGGGCTTGCGCCGGGGCCGGGGTCTGGGCCTGCGTCCGCGTCGGCTGACGGGGTGTCGCCGGTGCGGAGACCGGGGCGGCCGGTTGGGCCGTCGTCGGTCCGGGCGTGGCGGGCTCGGGCACGTCGGGCTTGTTGTCATCCGGGAGGTCGAGGACCTGCCGGACGATGAGGTTCAGGTTGCGCAGCTGCGCCGCGTTCTCCCGCTTGTACGGGTCACGGTACAGCTTCTCGACGACGACCTGGAGCCACCCGAGGAGGTCGGTCTCCGCCTCCTCCAGCTCCTCTTCGCTCGCCTTCTGCTTCTCTGCCTCATACTGCTTGTACTTGGCAGCCTTGGCAGCCGCCTTCTCCAACTTGTCCATCTCGGTAACCGTCCAATCGGGTAGTGGGTGTAGTGGTTCGGGCCTGCGTCCTTCGGGCCGTCAAGCATCGCTGCCATCGGCTCGTCTTCGGCGAAACGCCGTTACTACTACCTGAATCCCGACGTCTGGGTTCAGGCATAGCGCATCACCGGCTACATGAGTCGGCGCGGTGCTATGCCTGAGCGTTCCGTACGATGGATGAAGATGTCCTGAAAAGATGTACTGAAATTCGAACTGAAACATGCACTGAATCTCGTGCTAAAACTAAAACTTGTGTGTAGTCACTGCTCTGCAACGGAAAGCGGAGGCATGTCCCGGGCGAACCCGGCGCAGGCCTCGACGCACATCGATGCAGACCACCGCACGCTAGCTGATATTATCCGGCCGGTCATGACCGGCACCGCACGCCGGCCCTGTATAACAGAGGTGGCGCACAACTAGTATTAGATGGCCTGCATCGGATGGCGGGCTCTCGTAACAGATGCAATGAACTGTAATGATCCGGTTTGTTAACGGTCCCATGACAACAGGAAACGGGTAGACCGGAGTCCACCCGTGAATGTGTCGAACGAAATTAAAAGGATCGTGCCCACCCCCTGGACTGAAGCTTCTCCACCTCAGGAGGGATGATGCGCTCATTGTATCATAACAGAGGTAAAAAGTCAATAATCCACACCATAGAATCGTGTAGAATTCAATGGCCTGTCGGGCCGCACCCGCCGTCTACTTCACCTCCAACTTATCGCGCGGGAACGTGAACCCGAACGTGCTCCCCTTGCCCTCGGTCGAGCTGAATATGATAGCGCCGCCCTGCGCCACCACTACCTTCTTGGCCATGAATAGCCCCAGCCCCGTGCCGTCGGGGCGGGCTTTGCGGGCGTTGCCGGCGCGGTAGAATTTGGTGAACAGGTGATGCTGCTCGTGCTTGGGGACACCGATGCCGTCGTCGACAACACTGAAGGTTATCGACTGATCGGTGGCGCTCAAAGACACGGTGATGTGCCCGCCCGGCTGCGTGTAGTACACCGAGTTGTCGGTGAAGTTCATGATGACCTGGCGGATCTTGGTCTCGTCCAGGCTCATGGTCGGGAAGCTCTTGGGCTTGTCGAACGTCAGCGTCAGGTCCTTGGCCTTGGCCGTCTCGTACAGCTGGCTGATCTCGCCCTCGATGACGTCCGGCAGGTAGCACGGCGCCGCCTCGATGACGAACTTGCCGGTGCGCAGGCGCGACACGTTCAGCAGGTCGGCGATGAGGTACACCATGCGCTGGCTGCTGATGAACGCCTGGTCCAGCATCTGCTTTTGCTGCTCGCTCACCTTGCCCACGTCACCGTCCAGGATCATGCTGATGTAGCCCTTGACGCTCGTCAACGGCGTCCTCAGCTGGTGCGACGCCATGCTGATGAACTCGTCTTTGGCTTCGTCGAGGGCTTTGAGTTTTTCGTTGGTCTTCTTAAGTTCACGGGTCGCTTCGGTAACCTTCTGCTGCAGGGTGATGTTGAAGGTACTGATGCGTTCATACGACAATGTATTCTGGACTGCCACCGCCAACTCGTTACCGACGATCTTCAGCAACTCGATATCCTGACTGTTATAGATATTACCGCTCTGCTTCGGTCCAAGCAGCAGATAGCCGACGATACCGTCCTGGGTGACAAGTCGGATAAAACAGTTTATGCCCTCTTTGTCGAGGAATTCCTTGGTGCTTTCAGCCAAACCGAATTCATCGACACTCAATAGACGGTCCTTTATCTTTTCCAAATCTTTCAGGTCGATGGACTTGCGCGGAACTTCGCCGAAATCCTTAATGCGATAGACCTTACCTTCGTCGACTACCACCAACCTTGAATATTGCAGTTTTAACCCGCCGTTCAGTATTTCGAGGCTTCGCTGCGCTATCTTGTCGATGTTGATCTCGGACGCGAAAAGTCCACCCAGTTCGTTAAGGACAAGCTGGGAATTGTATGCATCTCGATAAAAAATGCTGTTCGTGATGCGATCGAAAAAGCGTTTTACAGGCTGGAACGTGAAGACGAGGATGACGGCCAGCAGGGTTACGGTCACCTGTTGGCTGACGGCGAAGTTCTGATCCTTGAACAGCAATCTGCCGATAATGAAGAACGACACGAAGGCGTACAGGACACCGATGCTTATCAGCGACAGGGTATAAGCGGCGGAGCGGGCAACGATCAGACGGATATCGAATAGGCGATGTCGGACGATCGCGTAAGCGATGAAGCCGACCATGAACAACGAGCCGAGGATTCCCAGCTTGGAAACGGTCCAGTCACCAGTAAGGGCGGGAATGATGGCACTGGTTATGAGTATCCACAGGAAACCAAGGATGATACCGACCGCTGCAGATGTTATCTGTTGGCGGGTGAGGCGATCGGATTTCAACCTGTAAGCGGTGTAGAAGTTGCGAAATGTCAGAATCAAAAAGATTACGAGCAATGCTACATATATGGTATATAAGCTGCCGGTCAGGATATCACCCACCTGTTTGGTGGCATTGAATGTCACATCCGCTACGATGTATGGCGTGAAAAGCGTCAGCATGGAAACTATAGGCAGTACTATGGCCGCAAATACGGTCTGCACCCTGTGCCGTCGCTTGACCGGAAAGTGGACGACGAATATCCATACGGCTGCCACCAGCCAGAGTCCGGCCGTTAATGCCAACCGGTTGGCGAAGACCAACCTACCGTGGGTGGTATTTTCGTTACTCAGGAAGTTAGCGACCGACCACACGATAACCATCAGACTAAGCAGGCCATAGAGCCGGTTCACCCTGCTATGGACATTTCGAGAAAGCACCAGGATAGCTAAAAGCAGGTTGACGATTATGACGACAACGAGCGCTATACCAATAAACATAACCAAAGTGTACAAACTGTAGACACTTTGAGCAATCTCTAAGGAGTGGGGACAAAGAAACGTTACGAGGACGAGGCTGCGAGGGCTTTGAAGGCTGCTTCGATCTCTGCGAGCGATTGGTAGCCAATGGCTTCGTTGGAATAACGCGCAGGGTCGTACTCGTCAAAGAACAGGTATTCTTTGGTAAGACCGAAGCCATCCGCGAAAACGTGGCCGGTAAAGGCATCTTTGTTGCGGATGCGGCGGATACCTTCATCGATATTGCAAAAGGCTGGTACGGTGTCATCCGGACCCCCGTAAGGATGTGGCTCGAGACCTTCGAAGGTATCGAACGGGTCTCCGTAGCCTTGCAGAAGTCTGAATGGGGCCAGATCCTGAATCGAAACAAGATTCTTGGCACCTTGAGCCTTGGCATAATGCACGCAGCTGTGGTATAAAGCCAGGCTGATAGCCCTCAGTTCGGAGCGCTTACCATTGACTTTAAGGGATGCGATCGTAGCGACATCCATCGTTTCAGCCAGGTTGAGGTCGATTCCGGCACGCTGGCACAGGCGATCCCAGGCGGTAACCGCATCGTAGGGTTCGTCGGCGTCGAAATAATTGGTTTTGATTTCGTCGATCCACGGGTTGGCAGGATCATCCACAACCAGGTCATGAACACTTTTGAGCGGGATTTCGTGACCCGGCTCGATGAATCGCATAGCGCCGACCGGCATGGGCTTGTCGCCTTGGACATCGATGACAGCCAAGAAGGTACTGGCTTCGTCGTAAGGAGCATAATCCTGGTAAACATCGGTCCAGCTGCGCTTGAAGACCTTGGCGAACTTCATGACCTCAACGCTGCGAGCGACGTCGGCATACGCGCTGGTGGCAGGGATGATTCCGACGACATACTTACGGTCACCGGCGAGTTCCTTCAGGTTGACATTGGTACCTTTCTCGAGGAATTCGTCAGTCAGAGCTGACAGGTGTTCAGGAGCGAAGCGCGCTTCGAGATCCTGCGCCAACAGCAGTTCTTCAACATTGGCTTCAGTAACCAGCTGCACGATGGCGCCGCCAGCCTGTTCATGGCCGTTTACAGCTCCAAGCAAAACCTCATTCGTAAGCACCGGAGCGGCATCAACGACCCGTAAGCCAGCCCCAGAGGCTGGAACTTCCGCGGTAGAATCAGGTACAGATTTGATTAACTCGTAGTCGGCTACAGCCACCTAGTATCTCCAGTTTTATTGTGTGATTATTATACTAATATAATTGAGATTTGTCAATATTATATTGTAAAAGAAAAAGCACTCAACAGAACGCGTGTACTACGTATTCCATTGAGTGCTTACACTGCCAAAGAACTTGATGTGTGTTTCTAATTAGGATTTTATGGTATGTTTTGGAAAGTGTAAACAAGAATCTTGATGGATCCTCGACATTTTCTCATCTATATTATAGAAGACGACGAACCGATTCGGCGCCTGTATGATATGAAGTTCAAGACAGCAGGATTCGACACGGGTACCGCCGACAACGGCAAGTCCGGTCTGGAGCTGATGAAGGAGGCGACACCGGACCTCATCCTGCTTGATCTGAAGATGCCCGTTCTTGACGGGGTCGGGTTCCTGAGAATCATGCGGGCCCGACAGTGGCCCAAGCATGTGAAAGTCATCATCCTGACTAACATGAACCGCAGCGAAGCACCAAGCGAGCTGCGGTTTTTTGATGTCAGCCGTTATATCGTCAAGGTCCACCACACGCCGCAGCAGGTGGTGGATATGGTTCGGGAGACGCTGGGAACGAGAAACGCCGGGAAACAATAGTGTAGAATGTGGCGAAATATCATGGAGGACTCGCTATAATAGGATTCTATGAACATCCACATCCAAAGCGGCCAAGGTACCGGGCCGACTGAACTGGCAGCTTTTGACCGCGCCCTGGTAGAAGCCCAAGTGGCCAACTTCAATCTGATTTACCTGAGTTCGGTCCTGCCACCGGGCAGTAATATCCTCCTTGATGGGCATGCTGATCTGAGTGGTGCGAGCTGGGGTGATCGCTTGTATGTCGTTATGGCCCAGCAGCGCACTTCCGCCCACAACCAGGAAGCATGGGCGGGTGTCGGTTGGATCCAGGATGATACCGGGCGAGGTTTACTGGTTGAACATGAAGGCCATAGCGAGGACCAGGTGCGAGCTGATATCACCCAATCCCTGGAGGCACTGGCGCGTAACCGCGGTATGCAGTTCGGGCCGATCCAGATGCGTGTGCACGGCGTACAGTGCGTCGACCAGCCGGTGTGTGCGCTGGTCGTGGCAGTGTTCGAATCAGATAGCTGGTCAGCGAACAGTGCGTAGCAGGACCGCTACTCTACTCAGTCGCTTCGACTTCTGAGAGCTGAGCCGTCATCTGGCGCTTTTTCAACGTGCGGGAAACCCAGTTCGATACGAATGAGACACCGATCAGTACTCCGGAGGCAGCCATCAGCAAACGGTTATTGCTGATGACATCGCGAACATTCTGGGCGGCATTGAAGTAGTCGTTTGTTACCAACGTACTAACACCTACACCTACGGTACCAAGGGCAACTGCTTGTTCAGCCGTAACGACACGGCGTAAATTAGCCTGGGACTCGTCAGAGTAGTTCTTTACTTTCGCAACACCTGCGTAGGAGGTAATTCCGAAAAGGAATCCGCCCTTGAAACCGCGTGATAGGGCCAGGGCAGCTTTACCCAGGAAACTTTTGCGGGTCTCGTAGGCCGCGACTTCATATCCACCGTCCGGCGACACTTTTGCGTTTTCGGCGAGTTCCTCTTCTGTCGGAAAGCCCGACACGGCTGAGCTGATCGTTTCGATAAAGACAGGGTGGTTCTTGCCGACCTCTTCAGTAGTTGCCGGATAAGCGTTCATAGAGGCCTGCATGGTTCGACCTACCGCCCAGCACCAGGCACCATAAATACCTCCAACAGCCAGCCCTGAAGCAGTGGCGGTCTCATAGCCGTTCCATCCATGTTCGGCACCGTGGCGCAAGATATGGTCAAAGGTAGTCGGCAATACAACAGCCATAATGCGCGCGCGATCCAGCCCTTGAGTAGCAACGAACCCTACGGTAGCCGCGCCGCGATGGAGTCGATGTCCCTTCTCAGTCGCTTCCTGGACATACGTTGAGGCCGTATCGTGAGCACGTGACAAGAACGGGGTCTGGAGCACCTCATATTCATCTGGGGGCGCTACTTCATCGGCACCTTCAGGTGGATTTTTAACCATATCTGAAGTTGCGGCTGTCTGATGGCTCAGTTCAAATTCAACATCAGGTTGAACAGTATGCTGACTGGGGGCCGGAAATTCATAGGCCGAGGCGCTGGGATCATTCATATATGCTGCTGAATACACTAATTACTGATTAGGATGGATATTATCATAATTATGCTAAATTGTCAATGTCTGTATCTGTGAAAATCTTACGTTTATGGCTCATCGCTGCATCATCCGGCAGTTGATGAAGCTCAATAAGCATTGCGAAACCGGCAACCCTTGGCGTACAGTAGCTGTATGGTAAAGATAGCGATTATCGAAGACGATCTGGCCATCAGCCAGATGTATCGGATCAAGTTCGAGGCGGAGGGGTACGAGGTCGAGACGGCCGAGAACGGCGTGCTGGGCCTGGAGCTGATCGAGAAGTTCAAGCCGGACATCGTCCTGCTGGACCTGATGATGCCGGAGATGAACGGCGACGAGATGCTGAATAAGCTGCGTGCCAAGCCGTGGGGCAAGGGTATCAAAGTGGTTATCCTGACGAATATGGGCGAGCAGGAAGCGCCCGAGACGCTGAAGTCACTCGACGTCAGTGCCTACATCCTCAAAGCCGACATGACCCCGCGACAGGTAGCGGAGTTGGTCAAGAAGCAACTGGCCGCGTAGCCGCCCACGATGACGGATAGTAATTCGCATCCGGCTTGACGGCACGGTATATACTTGAGTCTATGAACGTCGCCATCGTCGGTTACGGGGTCGAGGGCCAGTCGGCGTACCGCTACTGGGTGAAGCAGCATGCCGATATCACCATCTGCGACCAGAACGAATCCATCGAGGTGCCGGACGGGGTGGCGACACAATTGGGGTCGAAGTACCTCGATAATCTCAAGCGCTTCGACGTCATCATGCGCACCGCCGGTATGCAGCCGCGGCTTATCCTCGAAAAGAATCCGGGGGTGGAAGACAAGATTACCACGGTGATCGATGAGTTCATGCGCGTCTGCCCCGCCCCGATCATCGGCGTCACCGGCACCAAAGGCAAAGGTACCACCAGCACGCTTATCCATAAGGTCCTGCAGGCGTCGGGCAAGACATCACATCTGGGGGGTAATATCGGCCACTCGCCGCTGGATTTCCTCAGCGAGGTGCGCAAGGACCATTGGGTGGTGCTGGAGCTGTCCAGTTTCCAGCTGGAGGACGCCCGCCACAGCCCGCATATCGCCGTCTGCCTGATGATGGTGCCGGAGCATCTGAACTGGCATGCCGATTTCGAGGAGTATAAGGCCGCCAAGGCCAACATCTTCCGCTTCCAGGATATCGATGACATCGCCGTCTATAACGTCCTCAGTCCGGCTTCGCGCGACATCGCCACCCTCTCACCGGCCCGGACGGTACTGGCCTACGGCGTACCGGGTGCCGGCAAGCAACTGATACGCACCGATGTGGCCGCATTTACCCGCCGCGGGGTGATTTATTTCGGCGAGCATACCATCTGCCGGGTGGGCGAAGTCGGTCTGATCGGCCACCATAACCTCGAGAATATCTGCGCTGCCGTGGCCGCCACGTGGACGCCGACCGGTGGCAATGTGGCTGCCATCAGACAGATCGTCACCAGTTTCAGCGGTCTTGAGCATCGTCTGGAATTCATCCGTTCGCTGGACGGCGTGCGCTACTTCAACGACTCGTTCTCGACGACGCCGGAAACGGCTATCGCCGCCATCAACGCCTTCGAGGAACCGAAGGTCCTGATCGTCGGCGGCAGCGATAAAGGCATTCCTTTCGACACGCTGGCCGAGTCCATCGCCAACCACAATATCCGCCACGTGCTGGCGATCGGCGTCATGGGCAAAGTCATCGCCGACCTGTTGCGCAAACGTGGTTTCGAAGCGGTTACGACCGAGGGGTTGCCGGATATGGCGACCATCGTCAAAACGGCCCAGAAGCTTGGGAAGACCGGCGACATCGTGCTGTTATCGCCCGGCTGTGCCAGCTTTGATATGTTCAAGGATTACAAGGACCGCGCCTATCAATTCAAGGCCGCGGTCAAGGGTTTGAAGACGCGCCGCTAGAGGCCAGTGTTTTCCTCAACTGCATGATGACGGCGGCTTCCGGCTGCAGGATTACAGCCCGACCGTCGGCATCGGCCCGGATGATTTCTTCGATCCAGTGATAATGGGTACACCCCAGGACGATGACATCGGCACCCTGGGCGATGACTTCCTCTACCGTCTTGTGTACCGTCTCGCGTTCCATCCGGTTTGATTCGACCATCAACGCCCACTCCGAACAGTCCGGCTCCAGCACTGTGACGCCCTGGGCGTACGTCTCCTTGAGCCAGCGATAGCGTTCGCTGGCCAGGGTGGCGGGCGTGGCGCAGACGACGATGGTACCCGATTTCGTGCGGGCGGCAGCCGGCTTCACCATCGGTTCCATGCCGATGAGCGGTATCGGGATGACCTGGCGCAGCTCACTGATGAGGTTGGTCGTCACGGTGTTGCAGGCCACGACGATAACGTCGCAACGCGGCCATAACTGCTGTAATATCGGCGTCACCAACTTATATAATTCGTCGGCCGACTTGGAGCCGTACGGGACGTTATCCCTGTCCTCGACGTAGATGATTTCGGCATCAGGAAACGCATCCTTGATGGCGTTGACGACGCTTAAGCCGCCGACCCCGGAATCGAAGACACCGATCCGTTGCTTCACGTTGTTCCTCCGGTCTTATGGTTATAAGTCGTGGACGATCTCGATGTGCGCACCGAGGCTGTTCAGCCGCTCGGCCAAATCTTCGTAGCCGCGGTTGATCGAGTAGACGTTGCGCAGCATGCTCATACCGGGCGCGGCCAGCATGCCGATCAGCAGCAGCACGGCGGGCCTGAGCGCCGGCGGGCAGACGATGTCGGCCTTGTTCCACTTGGTGGGGCCGTCGATGTAGGCCCGGTGCGGGTCGGCCAGCGTGACGTTGACGCCGAGTTTCTTCAT
>Ga0163163_10005676_pt1 | contig 10820 bp, 12 predicted proteins | sample S65metaG_FD_119766 | JGI IMG/M metagenome (GOLD analysis project Ga0163163, IMG submission 119766) | Switchgrass rhizosphere microbial communities from Kellogg Biological Station, Michigan, USA - S6-5 metaG | ecosystem: Host-associated > Plants > Roots > Rhizosphere > Soil | place: USA... | reverse complement strand
GTAGACCTTGACGCGAATCGCGGCATGCGGACAGACGAGCGCGCACTTATTGCACTGGATGCACAGCGCCTCGTCCCACACCGGGATTTCGGCCGCCAGATTCCGCTTCTCCCATTGGGCCGTTCCGGTCGGCCAGGTCCCGTCGACAGGGAAGGCGCTCACCGGCAGGCGATCGCCCTGGTTGGCAATCATCGCGCTCGTCACCTGCTTCACGAACTCCGGCGCGCGATCCGGAACGTTCATGCGGCGATGGCTCGAAGCGGTTGCGGACACTGGCACGGCCACCTCGTGGAGGTGGGCGAGTGTCGCATCAACCGCTTCGAAATTACGCTGCACGACGGCGTCGCCGCGCTTCTTATAGGTCTTGGCGATGGCCGTCTTGATGTGGCGAATGGCTTCGTCGCGCGGCAGCACGCCGGAGATCGCGAAGAAGCAGGTCTGCATGATGGTGTTGATGCGCGTGCCCATGCCGTTGGCTTTGGCTACGGCGTAGGCGTCGATCACGTACAGGCGCAGCGCCTTTTCGATGATCGCCTGCTGCACCTCCCACGGCAGGCCGTCCCAGACAGCCTCGGGTCCGAGCGGCGTGTTCAAGAGGAAGACGCCGCCGTGTTCGGCGTAGGACAGCACGTCCAGGCGATCGAGGAACGAAGACTGGTGGCAACCGACAAACGAGGCCCGCGAAATCAGATACGGCGCGTGGATCGGATCCGGACCGAATCGCAGATGCGAAATAGTGACCGCTCCCGACTTCTTGGAGTCGTAGACAAAATACCCCTGCGCCGCCTGATCGGTTTCTTCGCCGATGATCTTGACCGAGTTCTTGTTTGCGCCGACCGTGCCGTCTGATCCGAGACCGAAGAAGACGGCACGCACCGCGTTTGCCGGCTCGATGTCGTAGCTGTCATCCACCGGCAGCGACAATCCGGTGACATCGTCAACGATCCCGACGGTGAATCGCCGTCGTGGCTGCTGCCGTCCGAGTTCATCGAACACGGCCTTGGCCATCGCCGGCGAGAATTCTTTCGAACCGAGGCCGTACCGTCCGCCGATGACGAGATCCGGTTGAACGCGGATCCGAGGCGCCGCGTCGGTCGAGTGAACCATGCCATGTTCCGCGAGCGCGGTGACGACATCCTGGAACAGCGGCTCGCCGATCGCTCCGGGTTCTTTGGTGCGATCGAGTACGGCAATCCTCCTGACCGTCGTGGGCAGCGCGTCGATGAAATGCCGCACGCTGAACGGACGGAACAGATGGATGCCGAGTACTCCGACTCGTGCCTCAGGGCCCATCGCCGCGACCGTCGCGGCGACGGTTTCAATGGCCGATCCCATGACGACGATGACCCGCTCGGCGTCGGGCGAGCCGCGGTACTCGAAAAGGCTGTACTGCCGTCCGGTGAGTTCGGCGAAGCGGTCCATGGCGCGTTCGACCACCGCCGGAGTGAGATCGTAGAAGCCGTTGATGGCTTCGCGATTCTGAAAGAACACATCGGGGTTCTGCGCGGAGCCGCGAATCACCGGGTGGTCCGGCGATAGGGCCCGGCCGCGATGGCCGTCGACGAAGCGGTCGTCGATCATCGACCGCAGCGTGTCCGGCTCGAGCGCGACGATCTTGGCGAGCTCGTGCGAGGTCCGGAATCCGTCGAAGAAGTGCAGGAACGGTACGCGCGCCTCGAGTGACGCCGCATGCGCCACCACCGCGAGATCCTGCGCTTCCTGGACCGAGGCCGACGACAGCATCGCAAAGCCGGTGGCGCGCGTGGCCATCACGTCGCTGTGGTCACCGAAGATCGATAGGGCGTGCGTCGCGACGGCGCGGGCCGTGACATGAAAGACCGCCGGCGTGAGTTCCCCGGCAATCTTGAACATGTTCGGGATCATCAACAGCAGTCCCTGGCTGGCTGTAAACGTGGTCGCCAGGCTGCCGGTCTGGAGCGCGCCGTGCACCGCGCCGGCGGCGCCCGCCTCGCTCTGCATTTCGACGACGGTCGGAACCGCTCCCCACAAATTCGGTCGACCCTCCGCCGACCACGCGTCGGCGTTCTCGGCCATGCCCGAGGAAGGCGTAATCGGATAAATGGCAATGACGTCGCTCAATTGATAGGCGACGGCAGAACACGCGTCGTTGCCGTCCACGGTGACGAACTTGGATTTGGACATTGGCTCCCGAGGAGACGGGTGCAAGTTGTGTGCTGGCGTGCGATCGATTGATTCAGGCGGGTTTTCGTGAGGCGTGCCGGAAATCCGGAAGCGGCGGCGGGGAAATATTCGCGACGGTGCGGACTTGTCGGGACGCGTTGTAGGCGGGCGGCGTTGTAGGGGGACGCGTTGTAGGGGGACGCGTTGTAGGGGGACGCGTTGTAGGGGACGGCCTTGAGGCCGTCCCCTACCGGACAACGCTTACGACGCGACGTTGACCGTGATCGTCGTGCACAGACCCGGTTGCGTCATGTGCATGTCGTCGCCGATCTCGAGTGTCAGCTTGTGCTGTCCCGGCGGGAGCTGCATGTCCATCTCGGCGTCGCCCTTGCCGAAGTGCACCCACGGCGCCGCCTTCGGGATGGCCGTGCCAGGCGGCAGGCAATCGGTATCGACGCCGACGTGGTGATGGCCCAGGCCGGGCCGGGCGCTCGTGACATCTCCCGCAGGCACTGGTGAAATTTCCATACCCTGGATGCCGAATTTCAGGTGCACCGGGCTCTTGACGGTCGAGCCATCTGCGGGCTCAACAAAGAACACCCTGGGCCCGGAGCTGGCGGCGGTGGCGGCCGGTGGCGTAGTCGCCGGCGTGGCCGCCGGTTTGGCCGGCTCCGAGGAATTGCACGCCGCAATGACGAGGGCGCCGGCCAGAGCGGCAAATCCGGCGAAAGAGGTTCGAACGTTCATGGTGAGGCTCCTTGATCAACAAGTAAAAACGTGAAAAGCCGCGCCCATTCTGGTCCAGTCCACGAGCGGCATGCAAGGCGCGCCGGGATTCCGTCAGAAAAGGCGGCACCGCGTTTGCCTAAGTGCTGGTCAACGGAGAACTGGAGGGAGTCATGGCACACGTCATTGCGGCCCGTCGCATGTTTGGCGGAGTCGGTCGATTCTTCGAACACATCGCCGTCGTGGTCCTGGGGTTCGTGCTGATGGTCGTCGGCCTCGGCCTCGGCGTCACCCTGATCATGTTGCCGGTCGGCCTCGTGCTCGGTCTCATCGGCATGGGTCTGTTCGTGGCAGGCATCTTCGCGCGTATCGACAACCGGTGAGGCAAAGGACGGCCGTCATGTTGGATCGCGAAAAGGTGGAGACCATTCTCCAGCGCCGGTTCTCCGGCGCGTCGCGCGAGCAGTTAGCCGCTGCGGTCAACGCGATCATGGGTCTTTCCGACGAATGGGAAGAAGTGGTGCATGACGACGAGCCGTTCGGGCATCACTTCTCCAATCACTGCGGGAAGCTCTGTTATCTCACCGCGGATCTCGTGGACGGCATCGAGTTCCGCCTGTTTCGGCGGCGGGAACCGGTCGGCGTCCTGGCCGACGCGACCGCCCGCGCAAAGGATCGGCAATGAGCAGCGGCATGGTGAGGGAAGCGCTGCGCGCGCGGTTCGATGCCGTGCGTCGCTCGGAAATCGAACGCCTCAGACGCAAGTTTGCTGATCTGACCGACGCTGAACGCGAGTCGGTCGAAGCGATCGTCGAACACGTGGTCGAGGCGCTCGCCCGGGTTCCCTCACAAGCGCTCGTGGACGCCCCGCCGCCGGAGGCGCTGCGCGCCATCGTTCATCTCTTCGATCTGCAGCCTCACGCCTGACACGATCTCTTGTGGGGCACGGCCTTCAGGCCGTGCCGGACCTGGCGCAGCCTGACGGCAGCGCCCTACCACTGTCCCGACACACCGATCTGCTGACCGTTCCAACGCGGGAAATTCGGCACGACGCGAAGAAATCCGCACGGTGCCGCCGCGCAGTTGCCGCTTGTTGCGGTTTTCCTGCGATCTGATCGCTGGCATGACACGTGCTCGTCCTCTCGTCGTCATGTCCATCAGCGGTCGCGCGACACACGTCTCGAGCATAACGCTCATCATGGTGCTCGCTTTTGCCACGGCCGGCTGGACATCCACCGAACGGACGACGCACTGCATGCAGCAGACCCGCTCCTGCACGTCAAGGGTGACACTCACCTGCTGCTGCCCAACCGCGCCAACCCCGGTCGATCGGATCCAGCTGCCGCGCCAGGCGCCACCACCGACATACGTGTCAACCGGAACGCTGATGGACGACATTCTTCCTTCCACGGTTCCCGCCTCGCATCGTTCCGCGTGCACGTCCCAGTGGAGCCGCGACCTCGATTTGCGCCTGCTCAACCGAGCCTTGCTCATCTGAAACGACTTGGCCTTTCGGGCGGGATGCGCGGTCGTGCAGGCGGTGAGCCTGCTCACGCGGCGGACTTGAGGTCGGCACCACAAACGGAAATCGAGGTTTGATCATGAACGCACGAATGTTGGCAGTCGCTTTCGGCTCACTCGCAATCCTGTCGCTGTCGTCCGCCGCATTCGCCCAGACGACAACTGATTCGTCTCCGACGACGGTGCAGGCCCCTGCGACTCATGAACACGATCACGGCGCCGCAGCCGCCGAGACGACGGCGTCGAAATCCGGCTGCGCGATGATGGCGCACCGCGACGCGAACGACGCGGCCTCGGCGACTCCTCCGGCGCAGCACGAGCACGAGGTGCCGCCGGCCGACGGCGCCAAACCGGCCGCGGCCGGTTGCTGTGGCGGAATGATGAAGGGGCACCAGTCCGAACCGGTGACGGATCAATCGACGAAGTCCGCAGAGCATTCGTGCTGCTGCGGTGGGATGAAGATGTAACGGTTGGCGGAAAGCCGCACCGCGAGGTGAGTCATGCGCGAACGCACGTTTGAAGAGGAAGGCCAGTACACGTGGATTGTTTATGTGATCGCCACGCTCCTGGTGGGCGGGCTGGCCGGCTATATGCTGGCCTCAACGACCGGCCCCGCGCCGGCCACCAGGCCGGTGACGTCGGTCGCAACCACGCCGGCCGCCGGCGCCGTTGTCGACGACGGCGCGTTGCGCGCCTACGAGAACATCCTGACTCGCGACCCGAAGAATGTGGAAGCGGCCGTGGGCGCGGGCAATCTGTTGTATGACGCCAAACGCTACCTCGAAGCGATTCCCTACTATCAGCAGGCGCTGGCGATTCGCAGCGCCGATGTGAACGTCAGCACCGATCTCGGCACGGCGTTGTGGTACTCGGGTCGCGCGGACGAGGCGCTGGCCCAGTACGCCAAGTCGCTGGCCATCGATCCCGCGCATGCGCAGACGCTGTTCAACATCGGCATCGTGAAATCGGATGGCAAGAAGGACTATCGGGGCGCCGTCGAGGCCTGGCAGTTGCTGCTCGACAAGAATCCGGGTTATCCGAACGCCCTCAACGTCAGAAACCTGATTGCGCAGGCGAAAGGGAAGCTCACCGTCAGCAGCGCCGGCCTGTAGGATGGTCGGCGGGCGGACCTCGAGGTCCGCACTACTGCCGCTCCGGCAGTTCGATGGACACGACCGTGCCGCCGCCGGCTGGCGTGTCCACGCTGATCCGGCCGCCGTGGGCTTCGACGATGCGGCGGGCGATTGGCAGTCCGAGACCGGTGCCGCGATGCTTGGTGGAAGAACGGCTCGAACACCTTGGCGCGCACGTCCTCCGGCATGCCCGGACCGCGGTCGCTGATCGAAACCACCCACCCCGGAAGCGGGGAATGATCGATGGCGACCGTGATGTCGCCGCTGCCGCCCATCGCTTGCGCCGCGTTCATGAGCACGTTCGCAAATACCATCCGGAGTTGATCGGCGTCGCCGCGCACAACGACGCCGCTTCCATGAATCGCGACGCGCAGTCCCGACAAGGCCGGATCGCGACGCAGCAGGTCGACGGTGTTGTGCAGCAGGGCGGGCAGCTCCACCGGCTCGGATTTCAGCTCGCGCGGCCGCGCAAACACGAGCAGATCCTGCACGATGCCGTTCAACGCATCGAGCCGCGTGATGATGTCGCCGATGACGGGCTTGTCGCGCGAGTCCGCCGGCATGCGGTTGCCGATCACCTGCAGGGCGCCACGGATGCCGGCGATCGGATTCTTGACCTCGTGCGCCACGACCGCCGCCATTTGTCCGAGGCGCGCCAGCGCTTCCTGCTCGCGCAGCTTTTCCTCAGAGCGTTTCCGGTCAGTGATTTCATAGCGGATCGCCATGTACTGATACGGTTTCCCCCTGGGATCGAGCATCGGCACAATCGTGGTGTCCACCCAGTACAACGAGCCGTCCTTGGCGCGGTTGCGGATCTCGCCCCGCCAGATCTTGCCGTTCGCAATCGTCACCCACAGACTGCGGATGAACTCCTTCGGGTGATAGCTGGAGTTGAGGATCCGGTGGTCCTGCCCGAGCAGTTCCTCACGCGAGTACTTCGAGATGTCGCAGAACTTCTGATTGACGTATTTGATGCTCCCGTGCGTATCGGTAATGGCGACGATGGCGGACTGATCCAGCGCGAAGTTCACGTCGGCCAGGTCCTTGGTACGGCTCTGGAGGTCGTTCCAGGTGCGCCCGAAGTGCACAAACGCGAAGACGGCGCTCGCCAGCAGCACCACCAGCGGCACGATATGGACGGTCGCCCGGAGCCAGCCCAGGCTGCCGATATCGAACGCCAGCAGGCCGCCTTCGAGGCCGATGGCCAGGGCGGTCGCCGCGATCACGAGGCGGCTGGCCCCGCTCAAATGCTCAATGGGCGGCAGACGGGTCATGTGGTCCGCGTTTTGAATTGTGAATCGGCAGGTTCACATGGTAATTCAACAATCCGGCCCATTTCCTCAGGTTCAGCCGCTCTCCACGTTGCCGATGCGGGAAGAAATCCCCCCAGGGCTGAAGAAATCCGCTTTGCGGGTCCTGGTCGTGGACGACGAACCGCTGGTGCTCTGGTCGATTACAGAAATGCTCCGATCGCATGGGATGGAGGTCGAGGAGGCGTCGACCGCGAACACCGCGCTCCGCGCGTTCACGGCCCAGGACGGGCCGCCTGACGCGGTGCTGCTCGACTTGAATCTTCCCGACAGCAACGACCTCGGGCTCCTCACGATGATGCGGAAGCTGGCCCCGCGGACCCGGGTCATCCTGATGACCGCGTTCGGGACGCCTGAAGTGCGGGCCGAAGCGCGCCGCCTGGGCGTCTTCAGCGTGATCGACAAACCGTTCGACCTCGATTCGCTCGACGGTCTGCTGACGCGCTCGGTGCAGTAACCGGGTGACCCTTACGAATTGAGGATTTGCGGATTTGAGGATTTGCGGATTTGAGGATTTAGGGAATGTAAGGATTTGGAACTCTAGTTTGGAGGATTCAATTCCTCACAATCCTTGCCTCACCACATCCTTAAATCCGCAAATCCTGAATTCCAAGATTTCACGAATATACTAGCCGGCATGCCGGCTCCCACCATCCTCGTCGTCGACGACGAGCAGTTGATTCGCTGGTCGCTCAAAGATCGACTGACCGACGAAGGCTATCGCGTGATCGAAGCGGAGACAGCGGAAAGCGCGCTGGCCCGCAGCGAAGAAGGCGTCGATCTCGTGCTCCTCGACTACAAGCTGCCCGACGGCGACGGCCTGACGGTGCTCAAGAAAATCAAGGATCGGGACCCGGACACACTCGTCATTCTGCTCACCGGATTCTCGAGCGTCGAGACCGCCGTCGAGGCGATGAAGCGCGGCGCCTACCACTACGCCAACAAGCCCTTCAACCTGGACGAAATCGCGCTGATCGTCGAGAAAGCGTTGGAAACGACGCGGCTCAGACGCGAGGTGAAGACGCTCCGTGCCAGCCAGGCGCAGCCCTATCACTTCGATCGGATTGTCGGGGCGAGCCCGGCAATTGTGACCGTGAAGGCGCTGCTGCAGAAGGTGGCGTCGAGCCCGGCGTCGACCGTGCTGCTGAACGGCGAAAGCGGAACCGGCAAGGACCTCGTGGCGAAGGTGATTCACTACAACAGCTCGCGGGCGAACAAGCCGTTCATGAACATCACCTGTTCGGCGCTGCCCGAGGCCCTCCTCGAAAGCGAACTGTTTGGCCACGAACGCGGCGCCTTTACCGGCGCCGATCGACAGAAGCGCGGACTGCTCGAGATGGCCGACGGCGGGACGGTATTCCTCGACGAAATCGGGGAAATGGTGCCGGGGCTGCAGGCCAAGGTGCTGCGGTTTCTGGAGGAAAAGACTTTCAAGCGGGTCGGCGGCGCCGGCGACATCCGGGTGGACGTGCGGGTGATCGGCGCCACCAACCGCAATCTGCAGGAGGAGGTCCGGGCCGGCCGTTTCCGCGAGGATTTGTTCTATCGGCTCAACGTCCTCCCGATCCCGCTGCCGCCGTTGCGCGATCGCGCCGAAGACGTCCCGCTGCTCGTGGCCTTTTACGTCGACGCCTACAGCACCGAATTCAAGCGCAAGGTCCGTGGCGTCACCGCCGAGGCGATGAAGCGCCTTCAGAGCTACGGCTGGCCGGGCAATGTGCGCGAGCTGCGCAACACGGTCGAACGGGCGATGCTGCTCTCAGAGGGAGAGAGCCTGACCGCCGACGACTTCACGCTCGGCGGGCCCGGATCGGTCAGGCTCGGGGAACGCGTCGAACTTCCGGCGACTGGCATCGATCTCGAACAGCTCGAACGCTCGCTTGTGGTACAGGCGCTGGAGCGCACCAACTGGAACCAGACGCGGGCGGCGGCGCTGCTCGGACTCAATCGCGATCAGATTCGCTACCGCATCGAGAAGTTTTCGCTCGAAAAACAGGCCAGTACGTAGGGCACACCCTTTGAGGACGGCCCTCATGGGACGGCCATGAAGGCCCTCCCCTACTGTTTTTCCCGCACTCTCGGGGAATAATCCCCGGCCCGTCCCGGCTTTCCGGCCTGCCCGATCGCCGAAATCCCGTAGTTTCAACGAAAAGCCGGCACCCTGCGCATGGCACGGCCGTTGCCCCTTCTCGTTCGCGAGGAGCAACGACGATGGTTTCCAAAGAACGCGTGCAGGGAGTGCTCGACCGGGTGCGGCCCTTCTTGCAGGCAGACGGCGGCGATATCGAGCTGATGGCCGTCAATGGCAATTCGGCTGACGTGCGCCTCACGGGCATGTGTGCCGGCTGTCCGAGCGCGCATATGACGCTCCACGTGGGCGTAGAAGCGGCGATTCGCGAAGAGATTCCAGAGTTCGACACGCTCCGTCTCGTTTAAGGGTGATGCCATGAGCGCGACACAGGTTTCGATGGATGGGGTGGTCGTCGGCCAGAGCGCGCGGATGCGCGCCGTCTTCGAGTTCCTGCGCGTCATCGGGAACAGCGAGAGTACCGTGCTCATCACCGGCGAGAGCGGCACCGGCAAGGAAGTGACGGCGACGCTCATTCACCAGAACAGCCGGCGGCGTCATCACCCGTTCGTCGCGGTGAGCTGCGCGTTGTTCTCCGAGACGCTGATCGAATCCGAACTCTTTGGCCACGAGCGCGGCGCGTTCACCGGCGCCATCAAGGATCGGCCCGGACGCTTCGAGCTCGCCGAAGGCGGGACCATCTTCCTCGACGATATCGACGACGTTCCGCTTTCGATGCAGGTGAAGCTGCTGCGTGTGCTGCAGAACCGGACCATCGAACGGCTCGGCGGGACGCGGACGGTTCCGGTCAACGTACGGGTGATTGCCGGCAGCAAGCGCGATCTGAAACAGCTGGTCGGCGAAGGCAAGTTCCGCGAAGACCTGTTCTACCGCCTCAACGTTCTGCCGCTGACGCTGCCGCCGCTCAGGGAGCGCCGCGAGGACGTGCCGGTGCTGATGGAGCATTTCCTGTCGCGCTATTTCAAGCGCCGCAACGAAGACGTGCCGGCGATTTCCGATGCCGTCAAGCAGGCGTTCATGCGATATTCCTGGCCGGGCAACGTGCGCGAACTCGAGAACGCCTGCGAACGCATCGCCCAGACCTGCTCGTGCGGCACGGTGCGGATCGGCTGCATGTCGCCGGGCATCCTGTTCCGCGCCGGCGCGCAGCCGGCTGATGTCGTGACGCCACCGCTGCCGGCCCCCGAAGCGACGGCGCCGATTTCTCTCGACGATCGACTGCGTGAAGTGGAGGCCAACCTGATCGGGTGGGCACTCAAGGTCAGCGGCGGCAATAAATCGCGCGCGGCGGAATTGCTGCAAATCAAACGATCGACCCTCGGCGATCGCATCAACCGGTGTGGTCTGGGATCAACGGAACGAGCTGGGCAGCTCGCCGTGGCGGAGTAGTCACGATGTCACAACGGCTGAAAGAGTCACCTGAGTGGATAAGGGTCGTGCGGTCGGAATACCTTGAAATGCCCGGCTTGCACCTGACCAAGGCGCAGATGCAACGGCTCTTCGGTTTCGATCAGCCGACCTGCGACGGCATTCTCAATGCGCTGGTCGGCGGCAATTTCTTGAGGAGAACGTCGCGTGACGGCTACATCCTCGCGGGGTCAGACAGATAAGCGCCCACTGCGCTCACGTTCGCCGCGCATTCTCGTCATCGACGACGAGCCGTTGATTCGCTTGTGGCTGCGTCAGTCGCTGGCGGAGCGCGGCTATCGCGTGTTCGAGGCTGAGGACGAGAACGCCGCGTTCGCCACGCTCGCCGACGGTCCGCTGCCCGAAATCGTCCTTCTCGACCATCCCCTGTCCGACGTCAAAGACTTCGCGCTGCTGCGGCGATTGCTGAAGCGGGCACCGCGGGTGCGGGTCATCGTGATCTCCGCCGAGCACGCCGCCGGCACGCCGGCC
>Ga0163163_10005674_pt1 | contig 10820 bp, 8 predicted proteins | sample S65metaG_FD_119766 | JGI IMG/M metagenome (GOLD analysis project Ga0163163, IMG submission 119766) | Switchgrass rhizosphere microbial communities from Kellogg Biological Station, Michigan, USA - S6-5 metaG | ecosystem: Host-associated > Plants > Roots > Rhizosphere > Soil | place: USA: Michigan... | reverse complement strand
TGATCTGCTTCGGTTTTGTGTTCTTTGCACTCTTCGCGCTTCTGTTCGTGGCTTTGATCACTCGAGGTTGATTAAAACTCAATGTTGCGGCGCGGTTGGCAGCTTCCAGCCGCTGCTCCCACCAAACCATAATCGGACTCGCAATCGCGATCGACGAATAGGTTCCGAAAACCACGCCAATAAACAATGCCAATGAAAACGCTCGCAACACGTCACCGCCGAATAGTACCAGGGCCAGCACTGACAGAAACACGAGACCGTTCGTGATCACGGTGCGTGAAAGCGTCTGGTTAATGGCGTCGTTCGTAATCTTATATAAAGAATCACGGCGGTGCAGTTTCCGATTTTCGCGAATTCGATCGAACACAACGATCGTGTCGTTCACAGAGAAACCGACCAGCGTCAGCAACGCGGCGATAACGTTGAGACTGATTTCGATCTGGAAGATCGAGAAGAAGCCCAGGGTCACCAGCACGTCGTGAAACACGGCGATCACGGCTGCCGCGCCGTAAGTCCATTCAAATCGTGCCGCGATGTAGATCAGGATTCCGACGAGCGCGGCGAGTGTAACGGCGATGGCCTTGTTTCTAAGTTGTGCGCCGGCGATCGCGCCTACAGCGTCAGTACCGACGATCTTGTAAGCCGCGTTTGGATCCGCTTCCAGTTCGGTTGTAGCTGCGGCTTCTTTGCCAAACGTGTTCAGAGATTCACGAACGCGTGTTCTGCCGTCCTGCTCCTCACGTTCGAGCGGCACTTTGATCAGGACAGTATCGGGCCGGTCGGTTACCGGTTGCACGACTGCGTCGCGAACACCTTTACTCACCAACGCGTCACGAATCGCGTCGTCATTTGGGCGCTGTTTGAAGCGCGCGGTGACTACCGTTCCGCCTTTGAAATCGACGCCGAGATTGAATGCCTGACGGCCGGTCGCCTGACGGATGACTGCGGATCCCAAACCCACAAGCATGAGCAACACGGATATGCCGATAAACCAGCGCCGGTTACCCAGCCAGTCGAGATTTATATCGTGTAGGACTTGAAACATAATGACTCTCTAAATACTCAGCGACTCCACTCGCTTGCGACCCAACAGCCACATAAAGATCGTGCGCGAGACGTAGACTGCTGAGAACAGGTTCACAAGCAATCCGATCACCAGCGTCACCGCAAAACCTCGAATTGGGCCAGTGCCAAATACGAATAGAAACAGAGATGAAATGATGGTAGTAACGTGCGTGTCGATGATCGTGATAAAGGCACGCTGGAATCCGAGATCGACCGAGGATGGAATCGTCTTACCCGATCGCAACTCTTCGCGTATTCGTTCAAAAATCAGCACGTTGGAGTCGACGGCCATACCGATCGTAAGAATGATGCCGGCGATACCAGGCAACGTCAGGGTTGCGCCAAACACGATCAGACCCGCAAGCATGAGAATCATGTTCAGGATCAACGCCACTACTGCGTTCACACCGGAACCGCGATAATAAAAGAGCATGAACACGACGACGAGTGCGAGACCAACCAAAGAGGCTCGCACACCGGCGCGAATCGAATCCTGGCCCAGGCTTGGTCCAACCGTCCGCTCTTCGAGGTACTCGATCGGCGCCGGCAACGCGCCGGAACGTAACGTCAACGCCAGATCCTCAGCGGACTGTTTGGTGAACCGGCCCGTAATCTGCCCCGAATCGTAAATTTGCGACTTGATGAAAGCGATCGACCGAACCTCGCCGTTGAGAACGACGCCCATGTACTCATTGATATGTGATCCGGTCCACGCGCCAAACTTATCAGCGCCACCCCTCTTCAAGGAGAAGTTGATCTCGTAATCGTCGGAGCGGCCGCCCTGAGTGGGAATCGCCGACGCATTTCGCAACTCGGTGCCCTCGATAATCGCGGGCGTCTCGACCACAACCCACTGTTTGGGTTTCGGCTGATTTGGATCTGCACTCTTCTCGATCCGTTCACTATACGGAAGGATTTTGCGGCTCGCCGGCACGGTGCCGCCTAAAGAAGAGAGCGCTTCAGCTTCGGACTGGTAGGTGGTTGCCGGGGACGGACTGGGCGGACTGACAACGTGAACCAACTCGAGTCGCGACTCTACTTTCAGAATTTCCTTCACTCGCTCGGGATCCTGAACACCGGGCATCTGCAACAACAACTGGTGCGAACTTTGAGCACCGTGTGTTTGCAGGGTGGGCTCTGCGATTCCAAGTGCGTTGATACGAGTCTCGATGATGTTGAGCGCCTGTGTCGTCGCATTGTCGGCGAGCGTCCGCTCGGCTGATGGCGTCATTGTCCACGACATTGAGCCGCCTGATTGCGAGTAGGTCCAAACATTCGAATCGCCCAGTTCGACTTTCTTATGAACGGCGTCTTTGATTTCGTTGGCCTTGGAAGCATCCGCCGGTTCGAGGACGATGCGATGCGTGTTTGAGTTCACGTCGGCTCGGCCGTTCTTGATCTCAAAACCTGCATCTTTCGCGGCGTTCTGAGCGGCTACGTAGTTATCTTCGGTCAAACGTCGCAGGAATTCTTCAGTCTTTACACGCATCACGAGGTGCGAGCCACCCTGAAGATCCAGTCCGAGATGAATGTTGTGTGCGAGCGTCTGCTTGATGCCGGACCAGGTGAAGTCCTGTACTGTGGGACGATGACGCGGACCGATTACGAGATACAGACCTACGACAGTGACTACTGCGATAATGATTGTGCGGGTGAGAAGGTTCTTTTTCTTCATTGCCAAAAAATTGCTTTAGGTTGTCGGTTTCCCTTCACGATCGATGTCGGCAATCGCGGAGCGAGCTATTTCAAGGATCGACTTGTCTGCACTGCGGATTAGAAAACTGGTATCTCGAACCATCGTAATCACGCCGATAACGCCGCCGGTCGTAACCACGCGATCCCCAATCTTCAGACTGGAGATAGTTTCCTGTAGTTGCTTTTGTCGCTTCTGCTGAGGCCTTATTAATAGGAAGTAGAAGATTCCGATGATTAGGAAGATGGGCAGGAGTTGGGTAAGTCCACCCATACTACCCTGAAAGAAAATCAAAAAAGTTTGCATTGACCTCTTTGTTGTTTCGCAGGATTGACGTCGATTCCCAAACGAATTCCCGAAGCTGAACAAACCAAAGCGACGGCTCGGGAACCGTTATTCACCATTCGCACAGAGCCGCTCGGTGAATTCAAGCCGAAATTTTGGGAAATCGGCAGACCGGATAGATTGCCTCACGGCTCGCATGGTGTCAAGGAAGAAGGCCAGATTGTGGTGGGTCAGCAGGGTGCTCGCCAACATTTCGCCTGAGGTATACAAGTGGCGAAGATAGGCGCGCGAGTGCCGGCGGCAGACCGAACAGGGACACGATTCGTCGAGTGGCCGCGAGTCGTTTACCCATTGCGCGTTCTTGATATTGAGCTTTCCGCGCGAAGTGAACGCCTGACCGGTCCGGCCGTTACGGGTCGGCAAAACACAATCAAACATATCAACGCCCCGCGCGACCGCCTCAACGAGATCTTCAGGCGTTCCCACGCCCATCAGGTATCTAGGCGCTGCTTTCGGCATACGCGGGGCAATGTCCTCGATGACTTCGAACATCATCGGCTTCTCTTCGCCGACGCTCAACCCACCGATGGCGTAACCGTCAAAGCCAATGTTTACGGTGTGTTCGAGACTGGTTCGCCTCAGATCGACGTGACTGGCCCCTTGAATGATGCCAAATAATGCTTGCTCTCCGCTCAGGCCTTCGGCGTCCACGTGGCCAGTGTCAGCACCCTCGGTTTGTAGTCGTTCGAAAGCTGACTTTGAACGTTTTGCCCAGCGCGCAGTCAGATTCATGCTGCGCTCGGTTTCTTCGTAACTTGCCTGACCGGGCGCACACTCGTCAAAAACCATGACAATGTCCGACCCCAGCGCCGCCTGTACCTCCATCGACACTTCCGGCGACAAAAAACGCAGTGAGCCGTCGACATGGGAACGAAACTGAGTGCCTTCTTCACTGATCTTCCGCAAAGCTCCCAGACTCCAGACCTGAAAACCGCCGGAATCAGTCAACAACGCACGTTCCCAGCCGATGAAACGGTGCAAGCCGCCGGCAGCTTTGATCACCTCGATTCCTGGTCGCAGCCACAGATGATAGGTATTGCCGAGAATTATTTTCGCGTCGAGATCTGCGGATTCGAGTTCCTCAAAACGAATGCCCTTGACCGTGCCCGCCGTGCCGACAGGCATGAAGACAGGCGTTTCGATTGGCCCGCGCCTTGTATTCAAAACCCCCGCACGCGCTTCGCCCTGCTGAGCCTGGATATCAAACCGTAACGCGGTTCCCATCAGTTCTTTTGTGCCTTTTTGCGGCTGTACTTCTTATGTTTCTCGATGATCCGCAAGGGCGACGCGAAGAAGTCAAACTCTTCGCGCAGCCGGTTCGCGAGGTAGCGTTCGTACGAAAAGTGCAAACCCGGTTTCCCTCCCGACGTAAACACGACGAATGTCGGTGGCCGCACACTGGCCTGCGTCAAATACTGGACCTTCAACCGCGACATTCCGCCTTTCGCCGGCGCCGGCGCGGTGCCGCCGCGCGGTTGCGCGATTGCTCGTTCAAAGAAGTCGTTGAGCTGCGAAGTAGGAACGCGCCGGTTGCGAGCTTCGTCGGCTTTCAACACGATTGGCAAGATCTTTTCCACGCGTTGACCCGTCAACGCGGAAATCGTAATCACCGGCGCCCATTCCAAAAACTTCATCTGGTCGCGCAAACCACGCTCAAACTCCGCTGCCGTGTTGGTCTCTTTGTCCTTTACGATATCCCACTTGTTGACCGCGATGATGATCGAGCAACCGGCATCGAGCGCGTAACCGGCGATCGTCGCGTCAAGCGCGGTAACTCCCTCGACCGCATCCACGAGCACAATCGCCACGTCCGCGCGTTCGAGACTCTTCCGCGCCATGATCACGGACAACTTTTCCGCCATCTCGTCTGTCTTGCCTTTGCGACGTATACCGGCAGTATCGATCAGGCGAAACTTTCGCTCCGGCGTTTGGAGAACGGTGTCGATGGCGTCGCGGGTCGTGCCCGCCACCGGCGAGACGATTACGCGATCCTCGCCGAGAATGCGATTGAGCAGTGATGATTTGCCGACATTGGGCCGCCCAACGATCGCGAGCCGCAGTTCACGCGTTTCGGCGGCCTCTTCATGCTCGTCGTGATGATGATCTCCGGATTTGAGCAGTTCGACGACGCTGTCGAGTAGTTCGCCGACCCCGATTCCCTGCTCCGCCGAAACCGGAAGTACATTTTCAAACCCAAACCGGTAAAACTCCGTGCTCTCACTCTCGAGACGCGACGAATCCGTTTTATTCGCCGCCACCAACACGCGTTTTCCCGTCTCACGGAGCAATGCGGCGAGTTCTTCGTCGAGTTGAGTGATGCCGGTCCGGGCGTCTACCACCCAGATCAAAACTTCCGCCTCGTCGATAGCCATGCCGGCCTGTTTGAAAATATTCGCCGGAATGACGGCGTCGTCGTCAGGCACGATGCCGCCCGTATCTATTAAGGAGAATTTCGTCCCGGCCCATTCAACCTGGCCGTAAATCCGGTCACGCGTGATCCCTGGTTCATCGCCCACGATCGAGCGTCGCTCGCCAATCAGACGATTGAATAACGTGGACTTCCCAACGTTGGGACGACCCACGATGGCGACGAGGTTTGTCGGTGTGTTGGTGCTCATCAAGGTCGATAGCTTACAAGTGCTTAGGATTCTGTGTCATCCGCGCGAATTCGTGGGTTATAATCTGCCCCGCAATAAAGTCGAACGACTGAAGGGATTCAAGCATGAAAAGGTTTCTCCCAACATTAATAATGATGCTGGCGCTGAGTTTCTCACTTAGCGCCCAGGAACACAGTCCTCGTCCACCCAAGAGCACGCCCAGCAGCACTCCGCCCGCGACCAGCGTGATGGATAGTAGCGGTTGGGTGAAGTTTACGTCTGACGACGGTCACTTTTCGGTGATGATGCCGGAAACACCGACTGACAAGACAGAAACCACTGACAGCACGCATGGTCCATACACGACTCACCTGTTCATCGTGAAGGACACGACCAGCGTTTACCTGATCGGGTGGGTCGACTACGATCCGAGTTTCAACTTTAACCGCCAGGCCGAACTGGAAGCGAATCGCGACAACTTCGTCAATGGTATCAAGGCGCGCTTGCTGAGCACACGCCCCACGGTAATTGACGGTTATTCGGCGATCGAGTTTACGGCCGAGACTGATGACAGAGTTTTCAAGTCGCGCGTTTACATGGTTGGCCGCCGGCCTTATCAAATCGTCATTGGCTCACCGAAGAACCAGGACGATACGGCGAACGTCAATCGCTTTTTCAACTCATTCAAGGTGCGTCTGCCCTAAAAAATGAAACGTAGACAATTCCTACAAACGACGGCGGCGAGCTGCGTCGTCGCCATCGCTAATCCTGTCTCGACGTTCTCAGTCGCAAAATTCGATCCACCACCGGCGTTCGATCTCGAAGAACTCACGATCACCGATCTCATGCAAGGTCTTAATTCCGGCAAGTACACCTCGCGTGACCTCGTCGAGAAATACTCGGAGCGCATCGCGGACATCGACAAGAAAGGTCCCGCGCTCTACTCGGTGATCGAAATGAATCCGGACGCCGAGAAGATCGCGACGGCGCTCGATCGCGAACGCAAGGAACGCGGAGTCCGTGGCCCGCTGCACGGCATTCCGATTCTTATCAAAGACAACATCGACACGCAGGATCGAATGATGACTACCGCCGGTTCGCTGGCGCTCGTGGGCGCCAAACCGGCTCACGATTCCTTCGTCGCGCAGCGACTTCGCGAAGAAGGCGCGGTGATCCTCGGGAAAACGAACCTGAGTGAATGGGCCAACTTTCGTTCGAGCAAATCGTCGAGCGGGTGGAGTGGCCGCGGTGGACAGACACGAAATCCTTACGCGCTCGATCGTAATCCGTGTGGCTCGAGTTCGGGTTCAGGCGCTGCGGTCGCCGCAAATTTGTGTGCGGCCGCAATCGGCACGGAAACTGACGGTTCGATCGTTTGTCCTTCATCAGCGAACTCGCTGGTCGGCATCAAACCCACGGTCGGACTGATCAAAGGTTTCGGCATTATTCCGATTTCACACAGTCAGGACACGGCTGGTCCAATGACGCGCACCGTCCGTGATGCTGCGATCATTCTGACCGTGTTGTCAGGTCCTAACCCGAGGGATTACACAAGTACGTCTGCTCAGGGCCGTGGCAAATCGCTCTTGGATTACACGCAATATCTCGACAAAGACGGCTTGCGGGGTATGCGGCTCGGCATCGTGCGAAAAAATTTCGGCTTCAACGAACGAGTCGACAAATTGATGAACGGGCTGCTCGACGAGATGAAGAAACTCGGCGCAGTGCTGGTCGATCCGGCTGACATTCCCACTGCGGGCAAGTTCGACGATTCCGAGTTTGAAGTCTTGTTGTATGAGTTCAAGGCTGATCTAAACGCGTATCTCGCTGGGCTTGGTCCACAGGCGCCGGTGCGTTCGCTCAAGGACGTGATTGAGTTCAACGAGAAGAACCGCGAGCGCGAGATGCCGTTCTTCGGCCAGGACATCATGATCAAAGCCGAAGCCAAAGGACCACTCACCAGCAAGGCGTATGTTCAAGCGCTTCGAAAGAACCATTTGCTCACCCGCGCACAAGGCATCGACTTCGTGATGAAGAAGAACCGGCTCGACGCGTTAGTCGCGCCAACCGGTGGGCCATCGTGGCCGACAGACTGGATCAATGGCGATCACTTCACCGGTGGTTATTCGTCGGCGTCGGCAGTGGCGGGCTATCCACACATCACTGTGCCCGCCGGGTATGTTTTCGGAATGCCGGTGGGAATCTCTTTCTTCGGTGGCTCCATGAGCGAGCCCAAGCTGCTGAAGATCGCTTACGCTTTCGAGCAGGCGACCAAGGCTCGACGCCAGCCAAAGTTTTTGCCGAAGGCAGAATTTGCCGCAGGTTAACGCCGACGACGCAGATAAGGAAGGCAAATATGCCGCGTACTGGTACCAGCAAGAAGTCTATTTACAGCGTTCATCCTGGCGTGTTGATGATGCAGAGGTGGATTGGCGAACTGAAACAGAAGACCGGCCGCACGGTTGACGAGTGGTTGGCGCACATCAAGAAGTCTGGACCAAAAGGCGAAAAAGAACGACGGGAGTGGCTCAAGGAGAAATACGATCTCGGCACAAATACGGCCGGGTGGCTCGCCGAACGTGCGGAAGGCAAAGGTGAAGAGCTTGGCGATCCGGATCTCTATCTCGCGTCGGCGGAACGCGACGTCGAAAAGATGTTCTCAGGTGGCAAAGCTCATCTGCGCCCAATCTACGACGCGCTGCTGAAGGTCGGACTCAAGACCGGTAAAGAAGCAAAAGCGTGCCCGTGCAGCACGATCGTGCCGCTTTATCGCAATCACGTTTTCGCGCAAATCAAACCCACCACGCAAACGCGCATCGACATGGGTTTCGCACTCGGCGATCTGAAACCTACCGGTCGTCTCATCGACACGGGCGGCTTCGCTAAGAAGGATCGCATCACTCACCGCATCCCAATCACTTCGATCGACGATATCGACGACGAAGTAAAACACTGGCTCAAAGTCGCCTACGATCGCGACGCTTAAATCTTGTTACTCTTGAAAATCCTGTAATCCTGTCTAACATGACCTCCTCACTAGGCCATCTCGGCGAAACTTACGCAGCCGCGTACCTCGATCAACTCGGCTTTCGTCTCATCGCAGCCAACTTCACTGTCCCGATCGGTCGAAACCTGCGCGGCGCAATCGTCACCGCTGAGATCGACATCATCGCCTACGATCAAGACACTCTTTGTTTTGTTGAGGTAAAGACTCGCTCGTCAGACTGGTTCGCGCCGCCGGAAGTAAACGTCGATCGTCGCAAGCGCCGGCAGATCACACGCGCCGCGCGCGTCTATCGTCAGATGCTCGGCATCGAAAAGGAACCGCACCGCTACGACGTCGTCACAGTCATCATCGACGACGATGCAGCACCGCGAATCGAACTGCTCCGAAACTTCTGGACCGAAGAATCACTGCGCAAGCGGCATTGGCATATCGATCCGTTTTACTTCACCTGAGCCGACGTCGTTTCCTTCGCTCGCGACGGCGCGTTCTTCACGTACTTATCAAACCAACTGATCATTTCATAAAGCACGTGTTCGATACTCTCGCGCCCCGCGTAACCATGCGCTTCGTGCGGCAGCATCACCAGCCGCACCGTCGCACCCTGCCCTTTCAGCGCCTGGTACATTCGCTCCGACTGGATGGGAAACGTGCCGGTGTTGTCGTCGGCTTCACCATGAATCATCAACAGGGGCTCTTTGATGTTGGCCGCATACATGAACGGCGAGACTTTCAGGTAAAGCTCGGGCGCTTCCCAAAGCGTGCGTCGCTCATTTTGAAAACCGAACGGCGTCAACGTGCGGTTGTAAGCGCCGCTACGTGCGATGCCGGCGCGGAAGAGATCGCTGTGGGCCAACAGGTTCGCGGTCATAAAAGCGCCGTAGCTGTGTCCGCCGACGCCGACTCGTTCCGGATCGGTGACGCCCATCTCAGTCGCTTTGTCGATCGCCGCTTTCGCACTCATCACGATCTGTTCGACGTACGTGTTGTTGACGGTTTCCGGACTGCCGACCACAGGCATAGTTGCGTTGTCGAGTACCGCGTAGCCTTCCAACAGGAAGAAGAGATGCGATGGCCCAACAATTGATGTGGCGCGTTGAGTTGAACCGGTGATCTGTCCGGCGGTGTTTGCGTCGTTGAACTCGAGCGGGTACGCCCAGACGACGGTCGGCAGACGCGTGCCTTCTTTGTAACCGGGCGGCAGGTAAAGTGTGAACGAACACTGGACGCCGTCGGCACGCTTGTACGTGACGAGTTGTTTCTTGATGCCACGCAACTGTGGCGTCGGATCCGGAAACTTTGTAAGTGCTCGAGGCATAACGCCGGCGTTAAGAACCGTGAGGCTGGATCGGACGAAGTAGTTCGGCGCTTCAGTGGGCGCCTCGCGTCGCGTGAGAAACTGCGTGCCATTGTCATCCAACAGCGCGACGACAGTTTCATAACTATTTGCATCGCTGCGGAAGATCCGTTCTGACTTGAGTGTTTGCAAATTGAAACGATCGAGGAACGGGCGATCACCTTCCGGCGACGCGCCATTGCCAACGAGATAGATCGAGTCGCCACTTTGTAGCATTGCGCGTTGATCGTTACCCGCACGTGTCAGCGGCGTACCGGGATCGCTATAACGATCCTGCTGGTTCCGACTCCAAACCAATTTCGCCGGCGTGTCAGGCTTGTTGGCATTGAGCAGGAATGTGCGCACCCAACGCTTGTCGCGTTCGAAGTCAGAGATCAAAACAACGCCATCCTTCTCACCCCAGGTCATGCGCGCGAAGCGTTGCTCAGTCTTGAACAACTCAGCCGGTTGACCGTTGAACGGCGCCTTCAGCATCAACACACTATCGCGATACGGAACTTTCTTTTTCGGATCGCCATCATCCAGCGCTTTGACCCAAACCAGTGTCGCCGGTTCATCCGGCCGCCAGCGCACGGAACGTGGACCGGTGATCACGCCATCGATCGGAATCTGATCGGCGAGTGGCAGGCTCGCGACTTTGTAAACCGTGTCGCCCTTCGTGTTCCATACTTCGATATCTTTCGGAAACGAGGAATCCGTAAACAGATATGAGAACGGCCGGTGGATTCGCACGACGAGAACGTGATGGCCGTCAGGCGC
>Ga0163163_10005667_pt1 | contig 10831 bp, 2 predicted proteins | sample S65metaG_FD_119766 | JGI IMG/M metagenome (GOLD analysis project Ga0163163, IMG submission 119766) | Switchgrass rhizosphere microbial communities from Kellogg Biological Station, Michigan, USA - S6-5 metaG | ecosystem: Host-associated > Plants > Roots > Rhizosphere > Soil | place: USA: Michigan... | reverse complement strand
ATTCAGATCATCCGGACCGGAATAGGTTTTGAAATATTCAGTGTGTAATGCACCACACTGCGCAGTGTTAACAAACGGTCCTTCGTAATGCACACCGAGAACGCGCGAGCCAGGACCCGACATTGCCTCTGAGATCGTGGCCACGGCGCTCGCATAATTCTCATCACTCGCCGGTACAAACGTCGGCAACCAACTCGTTACACCTTGCGACGCCAAATACGCAGAGACGTTGCGCAAGTCAGCAGCGGTGGCATCCATGACGTCGATTCCGACCGCGCCATGGATATGAACATCGATAAAACCGGGCAGCAGTGTCGCACCCGATAAATCGATCTCTTCGTCAGCCGCGGCCGCATCGAATGAAGCGATCTTCCCGTCCTCGACGTAGACGTAAACCCTTTCCGCCTCACCATCAGGCAGCACTACATCTGCATTTTTCAGCAACAGCGACATACAACAAATCCACAGATTACACAGACTGTTCTGTGTAATCTGTGGACCCTTAGTCTCTCCTGAACTTAGAAATTCAGTTTCAAGCCAAACTGCATTGTGCGTGGATCGCGCACCGCGGTGACGGCGCCGAAATTAGCCGCCGTAATGTTCGTCGCGATGGTTCTGAAATTCGTGTGGTTGAAGATATTGAACATCTCCCAACGAATCTGTGCGTTGAAGCTCTCAGTGAAGCGGATCGTCTTCGCCATTGTGAAGTCAACGCGCTGTGTCGGTGGTCCCTCGATGATGCCCCTGGGCGTGGTGCCGGGGATCGTAAGAATTCCAGTCGAACCCGTCCCGGTATTCGGCGCATTCACCTGGAAGCACTGACCCGTCACCCACTGCAACCCGTGCGGAGCATTGGCATTGGGATCACACAACAAGTTCGGACGCGCTGCCGGATTAGCATTAATCAAACCCAAACCGGCGGCATCGAAGTTCGAAGTCGTCGCACTGAACGGAACGCCCGAGTAGACCGTGATGATGCCTGACGCTTGCCAGCCACCCAACACATGACCCGTGAAGTCGTTCTGATGTCTGAAGAACGGCAACTCGTAAATGTAGTTCATATTGAACACGTGCCGGCGGTCCAGCGTCGCCCGCTGATACTCGCTGCGAATGTCATAAGTATTCTGCGGCGAGGTGGTGCGATCGTTTGGACTATCGGTCAAGTTCTTGGACCAGGTGTAAGCCATCTGGATCTGTGAACCTTCCGCAAAGTTGTGCTGCGCGAAAACCTGCAACCCGTGATAGTTCGAGTTGTAGCGCGGCTGTACCATCGCGATGGAGCGATAACCCTTGTACGGACGGAGCTGATCAAGAATCAGCAGGTCGGAGAAAAGGGTCGTGCCAACCACGTTCGGGTTCCCGGTCACGGTCGTCGCATTACGGAACGCATAACCGGCGGGCTGGCAGCTCACCAAAGTCGGCGCGGGGTTTTGGCCGATGAAGCCATTGCCCGGTGCGCATTGAGAATTCAGAGCGACTCCCGGCGGCACTTCGTTCAGTTCGGTCAGGCCGATCAGGTGAGTTCCCTTCGAACCGTAGTAACCGATCGTCACCAGTGTGTTGTTGGTGAACTGCTGCTGCCAGTCGAGTGACCACTGTTGCATGTAAGGCGTGTGGAAGTCGTGTTGAATTGAGCGCAAGCCCTGCACTGTCAGGTTTGTCGGGATGCCGCCGCCGGGAGTGTCGAGACGCGTATTCGTGGCCGTCGCGGTCTCCTGGTACGGCGGGTTCAATCCGATGTTCTGAAGGAACGTTCCCACCAGCACTTGTTCGTGATAGATGCCGTAGCCGGTACGAATCGAAGTCTTGCCCTTGTTGAAAGGATCCCACGCCAAACCAAAGCGCGGCGCAAAGTCTGTCTTCGAAACATTGATCACGTACTTGCCGTCAGGCGAAGTGGTCGGATTGCAATTAAACTGCGCCGGGCCGGTCGTAAAGTTCTGCGAGTTGACAATCAATCCGTTGCACCAGTTGCCAGTGCCCGCGATGCGGTTGCCGGCGCCGGTGACCTGGGGCGCGAGAGCCGGGTTGTAAAGCTCCGGCACAAAGTTCGAGAGACGCCCATTCTTGTCCCACGGCGACGGGAAATACGAATAACGCACGCCGTAGTAAACCGTCAGGTTTTGACGCGCCTTCCACTCATCCTGGCCGAAGGCTTCAAGCGCCTTCTGACGCAGGTCCGCGGTGTAATCAAAATGCGCCTGCGCGAACGTCTGCACGTTGCCGACGAGGAAGTTGGCCCAACGCTGAATGTTTTGATTCAGCGTAATATTGGAAACGCCGGCGGGTTGCGTGGTACTGAACGCGCTGAAGAGGCCTTCGTTGTTTCCGGCCAACGCGTTTTCGTTCTTGCGATAGATTGAATAAACACCACCGTACTTCAGCGTGTGACTGCCGACGATCGATGTCACACTGCCGGCGAAGTTGTGTTTGTACGAGAAGTTGTCGTACGGGCCGAAGCTCGTCAGACCAGTGAAGCCGTTGCCAGTGACGCTCGGGATACGATCGCGAGTGTTGAGAAACGGCAGCGACACCGGAACCTGCGTGTTACGCAGCGCCAGCAACCCAACGTTCTCACTCAGGATCGCGCCATAGCCGTAAGTATAACGGCCTTCCAACACGGTCTTTGGACTCATCACGTAAGTTGTATTCAGCGTGTGAGTTTTTCCGGGTGAGTTGGTCGACGTCGTCGAAACGTTCGGAAGTCCGCCACCGCTCGAGAAGAGGGCGTTAGCGTCGAGCGTCGGAATCTTGTCCTTCTCATAACGATAGTACATGTTCCAGTTGTCGCTGAACGCGTGGTCAAACTTAATGATCGTCTGATCGAAGTCAGCGACGTTGCCTAACGAAACCGCGAGGTTATATGGAGCCGCGGCAGTCCCCGCATTTGGCAATGGCAGTTTGTTGTAAATGCCTGACACATACGCCTGCGCTGCCGGGCTCAATAAAGCTGACGGAATCGGCGTACCGGCCGGCAGAATAAATGAACCGGTGCAATTGTTTTCACCAAGCGCCGGACGATTGATACAAACCGGAATCGGGAAGACGCCGTTTCTCAGGTTTGCGTCCGGAACCGTAACGATGCTGGCGGAAGTGAAACGCCGGTCACGACGAAACTCCTGCGAGAAGAAAAAGAAAGTGCGGTCGACCTTGTCGACCCAATCCTTTCCGTCGGGATTTCCTTCACCGAAACGGAAGAAGTAAACAGGTCCTCCGATGGTCCAACCGAAGTCGTGATAGTGGAACGGCGCTCTCTTCGCTTTGCCGTTGTCCTCTCTGCCGAACGGCGGATTGGTCGTCGCGTTCAGGAGGAAGTTGTTGGCGTTGAAGATCTCGTTGCGGAAGAACTCAAAGCCGCTGCCGTGAAACTCGTTCGTTCCAGAGCGGGTGACGACGTTGATTTGACCACCGCCGCTGCGTCCCGACTCAGCCGGAAAGAGACTGCGCAGCACCTTAAACTCACCAATCGAGTCGACACTCGGATAGGCTTGGATGGTGATGTTCGAACCGCGGTCGGTGATGTCGGCGCCATCGACTGTGAACGTGTTCTGACTGCTGCGAGCGCCGTTGACCGAGATGTTGATGGTGTTCGCTTGTCCGTCAGGGTTCGTGGTACCGACGTAAACCTGGTCGGCGAGATCGTTCGTAACACCCGGCGCCAGCGCGACTAGCTGAACCCAGTTACGATTGTTCAGCGATAGCTCGCGCGCTTGCTGGCCGCTGACCAGCGTCGACGTCGTCGGAGTGGCGAGTTCGACACTCACCGCGTCCGGCTGGACCATCACTGTTTCGGAGATGTTGCCTGCCTCTAACACCACGTCGACAGCGCGGCGTTGACCGACGTCGATCTTGATGTCGTTCTGAAGCGTCTTCTTGAAGCCCGGCGCTTCGATGCTGACCGAATACATTCCGGGTTGAAGATTCGGCACGTTAAAGTCACCGTCGTCGTTTGATGTCACGGTGCGCACCACCGCATTTTTTTGCGCATCGGTGATGGTCACGGTTGCGCCTTTCACAATTGCGCCGGTGGAATCCTTTACGGTGCCGTTAAGATTACCTGTGATCTCCTGGCCGAAAGCGGTGCCGCATAGAGCTATCGGGAGAACCAGCAGCAGAATGACCATTTTGAGTTGGATGTGACGTTTCATTTGGGTAATCCTCTTCATGATTTAAGTGGAAAGTGCCCGCCAGACGACGAGACGTTGGGAGAGCCACAATACTCCTTGTAAATTTTGCAAGTCAGACAATTGTTGTTGGAAAGAAGGCCGTGCTCGTAAACGAGTCCGGGTATTCTTACACACAGTTCATACCTGCGCAACAGCCACGCTGTTTGGGTTTCGCGCTAACGCCGAAGGCGTTGGCTAATTGCAGCCCAGGGTTGGAGCGCAGCAACAACCCTGGGGGAAAAATTGTTCACATTCTCTTAACCCTGAAAGGGTTTGCATCGCTTAACCCTTTCAGGGTTGGTTCACACTTTTTGTCCACGATCCCAGGGTTGTCGCTGCGCTCCAACCCTGGGCTGCAATTAGCCAAACGCCTTCGGCGTAACAGACCATCAACACCTTCGGCGTAACAGACCAATCAACGCCTTCGGCGTAAGAGAAACCGACAATGCCTTCGGCGTTAGAAGGCGGCGCGACGGATGCGCTCAAGATAGGCGCCGTCCGGATTCAAGTCGCTGGGACGACTTGTAAAATCGTAAGAAAACAGAATGAAGCCCTCGGCGCTTAGCGTGCGGGCCACGTTGATCTTTTCGATGGCCGACTCCGACGGAATTCGATATGCGCCGATGCCGGCCCAAACACGTCGCTTCGCGCCATGCGCCGTCGTCGCGGCCACTTCGATCTGTTGTTGAAAAACTGCGGTGTCAGTTGAGTACGCCATCGGACACGCAACGTCCAGAATCCCCATTTGCAACCAGCGTCGCCAATCCTGGAAGCGACGCGTGTAAGCATTCTCGGCGTTCGCAAACACTGCTGCCGACACCAAAACTTCCGGTCGTTGTTTCTTGACCGCACGATAGTTGCGCTCGACCAGCGTAGTCACCTGCGCACGTTGAAAGTCCGCGAACTTTGCCGCAAACATTTCCGGCGCCGCGAGGACGTTTGTCGCTAAAGCATTCTTTAACTGCGTACGCTGGTCCGGATTCAGTTGCGGCTCCAGCCACTGACGAAACGCTTTCAGCGAAGTCCGGCTGTAATCAAAATCCGGACTGGCAAAACGCACATAGTCGAAGTGCAGACCATCCACCGGATAATGTTTCAGCACGTCCATCCAGATGTTGTAAATATGGTCCCGCACTTTCGGATTAGCCGGTCCCGTGTAAATACCTTCCAACTCGCCGCGGTTCGCCTTCGACCACTCGACGATCTTCTGTCGATAAACCGGGTCGTTGGGCGAGAGGTTGTAAAGTTCACCCGCCACTGGCTTCGGAACGGCCAGCCACTCGGGATGCTTGTTGTAAATGTGCGCCGGATCGTCCGGCAACGCGTCGAGATTCGCGAGCAGGCTGGTATTCAACCAACCGTGGACTTTCAGCCCGCGCTTGTGCGCTTCTTCGAGCGTCACGGCTAATGGATCGAACGTCAGCGGCTGATCCTTCAACTCGGCGGCGCGCGGTTCGACGTTTGATTTGTAATACGCATCGCCGCGACCACGAATCTGCACGATCAGCGTGTTGAAGCCGTTGTCAGCAGCGGATTGGACCAACTGCCGGATCTTTTCAGGCGACGTCAGCGTCGTGCGAACCACCCAAAGCGCACGCACTTCGTCTTTCGCAGCCTGGACCGGCTTCGTCGTGGATATCTCTCTCGTCGCCGGGATATTCGCACCGTAACCAGCACCACGCAGCGCCACACCCGGTCGCGCTTCGGTCATTTGCGCGTTCGCGAGCACGGGCACGCCGTTGACGATGACGTAACTGATGCCCAACGGAAACTGGTGCGGCTTGTCGAAGGTCGCCTGATCGATGATCGTATTTTCATCGAAGATCACGACGTCTGCCGCGAACCCTTCGCGAATCAAACCACGATCGCGAAAACCAAAAGTCTGCGCCGGCAATGAAGTCATCTTCCTGATCGCATCTTCGAGGGAGATCAACTTCAACTCGCGCACGTAGCGTCCGAGCACGCGCGCGTTGTTGCCGTAACCACGCGGATGCGGAACGCTCTCATCTAGCTGGCGCACCCCACTGTCTGACGCGATCATCGTGAACGGCTCGGCCATGATCCGCTTCACGTCGGCTTCATCCATGCCGTGATAGATCATGCCCGCGCCGCCTGCTTCGTACATTTCCAGCATCTGCTCGATCTGGCTGGTGACGTCAGACTTCTTTTTGACTTCCTTCGTGATCTCGGCGATCGATTTTCCGTTGAACGACTTGTCGCGGTCATACGAAGCGACCACGGCAAAGGAGTAATCCTTGAAACCGCTCTTCTTCAGCGCGTCTCTCGTGTCGTTGATCGCGCGCTCGCGCGTGGCTTTGTCCGCAAGTCTCTTCTTAGCTTCGTCGAGACCGCCCGCGCGCAGCCAGGACGGCAGACGCGAATCCAGCGAAGTGGAACTCGCCGTGTACGCGTACTGGTCCACGGTCACCGACAAACCACGAGCACGCGCGTCACGCACGAGACCCAAGGTCATCGGAGTCTGTCCCCAAAGTCTCTTGTTGCTGATCTTGAAGTGCGAGATCTCGACGGGCAGTCCGGCCTGTTCGCCAATCTGGATACTCTCGCGAATCGCGTCCGCTACCTTCTCGCCTTCGTTGCGCATGTGCGTCGCGTACAAACCGCCATAACGTGCGGCGACGCGTGCCAGCGCCACGATCTCGTCCGTCTTCGCGTAAGTTCCGGGAACGTAGATCAATCCGGTCGAGAGACCGACGGCGCCGTCTTTCATGCCCTGCTCGACCAGAGCTTCCATTTGCTTGAGTTCTTCGGGTGTCGGCGCGCGATCTCCGAGACCCATGACACGTCGACGAACCGAACCATGCGCGACGAGAGTCGCGAGGTTCACTGCCAGCGGCTTTTCTTTCACGCGCCCGAGAAACTCCGCCACGTCAGTGGTAGACGTGCCGCAGTTTCCGGTGACGAGCGTCGTCACGCCCATGCGCACAAAATTTTCGGCAGCGGGAAGGCTGTAAATGGATTCAACGTGGGTGTGAACGTCGATGAAGCCGGGAGCGACTATTTGTCCGTGCGCGTCGATGGTCCTGACAGCGGTGTCTGGTCCGAGACGGCCGACACGCGCGATGCGGCCATCTTTGATGGCGACGTCGGCGCGAAACCAGGGATTGCCGCTGCCATCGACGACGCGAGCGTTGGTAATCAGGAGATCGTAAGGCGCGGGAGCTTGGGCGCCGGCGAAACGCGCGCACACGAACGCACCGAACGCAAGCGCAGTCAACAACACTACTGCAAACTTAAAGAGGAGACTCGTCTTCACACGTTGTCAGTTTAGTCCGTTGCTACTGAGTGCCCGGTACGGATTACGGCGAATTATAGGCCGTGAACTGGAATAATAATAGCTAAATGTTCTTATCACTTTGATAAGAATCGATGATAATCACTCTTATTAGTTTCTCTGTGAGAAAACCGCACAAAAAACCTTGACGTGAAATGGCGCGGGGATATACTGCCGCAATCGCAACCCGGGTTTAGTTTCCAGGCATACATAGCGGTATCTTGCTCGCTCCTCCCGTCGCTCTTTCGAGCGGCCCGTGTAAAAGGTAGTTCCCTTTCGTTTCAGCAAAAGGAGGTCTCTCCATGTCGCGTTGCATTTCACGATTACTATTCGCAGTCACCTTGATCGCTGCGACCGCTCTGTTCGTAGCCGCACAAACCAGCACCTCTCGCATCACCGGCCGCGTCGTCGACAGCAAGCAAGCGTCGATCGCGGGCGCCAGTGTCACTATCACCAACGAAGCCACTGGAGTTTCGCAAACACAAACGACGACGGAAGCGGGGCTCTACGCTTTTGAAGCGCTTCCGGTCGGTAAGTACACCGTCACCGTCGAACAGAACGGTTTCAAAAAATTTCAGAAGACCGGGAATCCCCTCGAGGTGAATAATCCGTTGACCGTCGATATCGTCTTGGAGGTCGGGCAAGTCTCCGAAGTGGTAACGGTCCAGGGTGGCCCGGAGCAGTTGCAAACGGCGAATGCAACCATGAGTAACGTCGTCGAGCAGAAAGCGATCGAGACGTTGCCGCTCAACGGTCGCAATCCCCTCACGTTGTTGCTCCTTGAACCAGGCGTGGTGCAACGTTCCTTCGGCGGCGCGGGTTCGGGCGTACACGTGAACGGTTCGCGCGATCGCGCTTACAACGTCACTATTGATGGCATCGAAGCGAACGAATCGAGCGTCCCCAATCCCGTCTCGAATCTTTATCGCATCAATCCTGACAACGTTCAGGAGTTTAAAGTCACGACCAACAACGCGACTGCTGAGGAAGGACGGAATAGCGGCGCCTCGATCTCCATTGCCACGCGCAGCGGCACCAGTGAATTTCACGGCACCGGCTTCTACTTCCTGCGCAACGAGGCCTTGAATGCCAATGAGTGGTACGCCAATGCTCAGCGAGCTCCCAAACCGCTGATCCGGCTCGGTCAGTTTGGGTTTGAAATGGGTGGGCCAATCCGGAAGAACAAAACCTTCTTCTTCGGCAGTTACCAGTACAACCGTGTCGACTTCACGCAACCGATCGATCAGACGTTTGGCTTTCCGGTTGTTTACACGAACGAAGCACGCAACGGTATTTTCCGTTACTTCGTGCCGGATCCTGCCAATCCACTCGTGATTGGCGGCACGACGATCACGCGAAACTCTACATTGCTCGTGAACCCAGGCACCGGTGCGCTCCTCGTCCCGTTATGTGCCACGTCATCGTCGCTTCGATGCATCCGCGTTTACGACGCCAGAGCTGCCGCCAACAACACTCAGTCGAGACCGATTGATAGCGTCGTGGCGGGCCTGCTCACCGCCTATCCTTCGCCGAACAACTTTGCCGCCGCCGGCGACGGTCTAAACACGGCGACATTCCTTTGGAACCCGCCCACCGCAATCAGAGGTCCGGCAATCAACGCGCGCATCGATCACAATTTCAACGACAACAACAGCATGTTCTTCCGTTACCTGTGGTCTGACTACAACACTCTAAAAGGAGATCCGTTGAATGGCCGGCCGCAGGTTTATCCGGACAATCCGCCGCAGGGCGAAGTGTTCCGGCGCACGTCAAATTTGGCCATCGGATGGAGACGGGTGATTAATCCGCGGGTGGTGAATGAGTTCACCGCCGGCTTTGGTCGTTTCGGTTTCCTGTTCACGCAGGGCGAAGCAAACCCGGCGTGGCCCGACGTGCCACCTTATGACTTCAACAGTCTCAGCGAACCCTACATCAACACGCCGCGCACCGCTCGTTGGGTGACCACGCCGCAGGTGCTCGACAATTTGAGCATCGTTAACGGCGCACACGTGTTTCGCACCGGCTTGAATTTCCGTTTCTATCGCCATGTGGACCAGCGCGGCCAACCGGGTGGCATCAACGTCACGCCTGCAGTCACTTTCTCGGCGACGACGCGTCCTGCTTTTCTGGGCACCACGGGTAACTCCGGATTCACAGTGGCTTCGGGAATCAATTCCACGGACCAAACACTACTCGGAAGCCTGATCAATAACCTTTACGGTTTACCGGCTTCCATGAACCAGGTGTTTATCTCCGATCTGAAGAACAACGTGTTTCTTCCGTTCAAGACCGGCGATGAGATTACGTTGTATGCTGAGAAACATAACCTCGATCAATACAACTTGTTCTTTCAGGATGAATGGAAGGTGCGATCAAACCTGACTTTGAACTATGGCGCACGCTGGGAGATCAATCCGCCGGGCAACACGTCACCGCAGTACAACGTCTTCATGGCGTCGACGCCGATCGCAGGCACCGCTTTGCCGGCAAACCCCGTAGTCAATCAGCCCGGCGCGGTAAGTTTCGCTCCGGCTGATCACTGGTATGAAGGCGATTTCAAATGGGCGATTGGACCACGCTTTGGCCTGGCGTGGAGTCCTGATTACAAGTCAGGCTTGATGCGCAACTTCTTCGGCGAGAATGGCAAGAGCGTGATCAGGATCGGCTATGGTATCGCGTTCGACACGATCTCTTCTTTCCAGGTAACCGCCGCGGCCGGCAGAATTCCGGGATTGGTCCAAAGTTGCACGACTTCGTACAATGCCAATGTCGGCTCTTTCAACTCGATTACTGCCGGTTGTGTAAACTCCCCAGACATCAACAAAACCGTGGCTGGTGGTTTCCCGACGCAACTACCGGCTCCTTCAGTCAAACCGTCTTCGCTATTGACGCCTCCGCAGCAACTGAGAGCGAATTCCCCGCCGATCACGGTATTCGCGCCGAAGATGCAGTTGCCTACCGTACACGAGTGGAACTTCAGCATTCAGCGCGAACTGCCGTGGGGCATGGTGGGCCAGGCCGCTTACATCGGCCGTCGTGGCGAGCACTTGTTCATGGCGTACGACATCAACCAGGTCAATCCCGATTCGATCCTGCCGTCGTTCCTGATCATGCAGCAGAATCGCGCGAAAGGATGCACGCCTTCAGGTACGGGCTGTCCATCAGGAGTAACCGGTGCCGCTCCGCCGTTGTTGTCACAACTACAAACGCAGGGTGGACTGAGCGCCACGGCAGCGGCGAGTTTTCTCAACTCGTCTACTACTACCAGCGAGTTGGACATCAATGGCGCCGGGAGTTTTGCTCGACGAATTGAGGACAATACGCTGGGATTGAAGTTGCGACCGAATCAACAGTTTGCGTTGATCACTTATCT
>Ga0163163_10005666_pt1 | contig 10834 bp, 7 predicted proteins | sample S65metaG_FD_119766 | JGI IMG/M metagenome (GOLD analysis project Ga0163163, IMG submission 119766) | Switchgrass rhizosphere microbial communities from Kellogg Biological Station, Michigan, USA - S6-5 metaG | ecosystem: Host-associated > Plants > Roots > Rhizosphere > Soil | place: USA: Michigan... | reverse complement strand
GTCTTTTTCCAGACGATACACCGTTCGGTCCGCCATGGCCGTTACGACCAGCCTGCCCTGTGGATCCACCGCGAGTCCGTTGGATCCGATCAAGAGAATTGCGACTCGTCCTGCCACCGTCTGTGCGCCGACTTTGGAATTATCCCGGCCGGTGAAACCGCTGTTTTCCAGAAAGACGGAGAGGGGGCGGTTCGGCGCCCACTTGTAGATGACATTTGCGGCGTTATCGCTGAAGAGAAGATAGCCTTCCTGACCAGCCTCGGCCGGAATCCAGACCGGGCCTTCCGTCAGCGCAAAACGGTCGCCGAGTGTCTCCAGCTTTGCATCCGGCGCAATAATGTCGTCGAGCGCGGGATCGAGCTTTTCGATTCGGAACGGGGTGCCGCCGGACTGCGCAGTCAGGAGCGCTATGCATGGCACGAGCAGCATTGGTATGAGGAGAAGAGTCTTCGTCGAAAAGGTCATAATGGCGGCGAGTCTATATCCGAATTCCCGAACCGTCGGAAAAAAATTGAGGCGACTTCATTGTTCAGGATGCGGAGCTTATCTCGAGGCAGATAGGCTGCCTCCGCAGTTTTGCAACGCCGAATTGCAACTCACTTCCCTGGCCGGTTTGGTCCTTGTGCAAGCATATGAAGCTTGTAGAGTCCTTCACGAGCGGTAATGAACAGCGTCTTCTTGTCGGTGCCGGAAAACGCAACATTGGATGGCTGTCGCGGAACGGGAACGGTTCCGAGATATCGGCCCGTTTTGTCGAAAATCTGAACTCCCGTAAGCGAGGCCACATAAATACGGTTGTCGCGGTCCACAGCCATTCCATCGCCGCCACTGTTTTGCCCGCTGGGAATATCGTGAAGCTGTGCAAATGGCCGTCGGTTCTTTACGGTTCCATCCGCCTGGATGTCATATGCGAATATGGTTTCCCCCACGGTATCGTCGACAAGAAGAGTTTTGCCGTCCGTCGTCACTGTGATTCCATTTGGCCGCGCGATCTTGTCGTCGATGACGACGGGTTGGGTGGCGCCGGACGCGAGGTAATACACATACACAATCCGGCCGGGAACGACGGGCCGGGGCCCGGGATCGGTGAAATACACCCCGCCTTTCGAATCCAGGATTAAATCGTTTGGCGCGAGCAGGGGTTGCCCGGGATTCCCTTCGGAGAGAACCGTCACTTTACCGCCGACAAATTTAGTGATGCGTTTGGCATTGGTTTCGACAGCGAAGAGTTCTCCGGCACCGTTCAGTGCCAGTCCGCCGGCGGAGTTGGCTTGTTCACGAAGAACGGTGATCTCGCCAGTTGACGCCAGGCGATGAATGCGATCCGAGGTCAGAAGGTCCGAAAAGTAAATCCCGCCATCGCCGGTTGGGACAGGACCTTCGGTAAAGGCAAATCCTTCCTTCACCAGTTGGACGACTTCGCCCTTCGCAACCACATTTGGAATTCCCTCCAACGGCCTTGCCGGCTGAGGTGCAGCGGCGGACGCTGCCTGGAGGAGAAACATCATGAGAATTCTTGTGAAGTTCATGCGTGGAATGTTGACCGAATGGACGGTGATTGGAAAGTGGAATTAGTTGCGTTGACTGAGGCGTCCTGTGAGCGCGGTCATAGTACTCTGCGGATTGCCAGCCGAAATGACGTGCGTGCTAACATTTCGCGATGCACCCCAGAACGCGAGAGCTACTGACACACTTCGACGCACATCGTGCCATTTTAAGATCTGCCTTTGACTCTGTACCGTCCGACAGGCGAAACAAGCCGCCGGAGCCGGGCCGCTGGTCCACGGCGAATGTCGTGGAACACCTGGCCATTGTCGAAGGCCGAATGGCGGGAATTCTTTCCAGCCGGATCCGCGAAGAACGCGAGGCTGGTCTTGTCAGCGAAACAAACGTCGAGCCGGTGCTTCCTGACCTGGATGTCGTCCGCGTTTTGGATCGCACCACGCGAGTTCAGGCTCCGGAATTCGCAATCCCGACCGGGATGGATTCGACGGCAGCCTGGACTCAGTTGGAAGTCGCAACGGCTGCACTGCGTGCCATGTTGCTATCAGGCGATGGTCTGGCGCTCACCAACGTGATACATCCCCATTCGAAGCTCGGGCCCATGTCGGTGTATCACTGGATTGCGTTCCTTGCAGCGCACGAATCGCGTCACGCCGCACAGATCCGGGAAATGTCCGGAACAGTTCTGAGCTGAATCCTCACTTCGATTCGAAGCGGGTGAGGAAGTAGGCATGAGCCGCTTCCATGGATTCCCGAATATCGGCGGCAAGGCGCGCGGCGCTTTTCACTCGATCCTTTTCCCGATAGCCCATTCGGCGTGCCAGTGACTTGAATTCGTCCGTGGATTCTTCGGGAAGCACCAGGTCACTCGCGTCCCCGCGAACGATTCGAAGGGCATCGATAACGTTCCGCAGGAAAAGATACGAAGACTGCAGCAGCCGGTAGTCGGATTCGCGGACGATCTGCAACCGGCGCAAGTGGCTCAGCGCCTCGAGTGTCGTCGGGACTCGGATTTCGGGATGCTCTTTCCCGTTTAGCAGCTGCAGGTACTGAATGGCGTATTCGATGTCGATGATGCCCCCGGCACTGTACTTCACATTGACGTCGCCCGGCTTCACGAGTTCCTTCATCTGTCGCTGCCGAAGATGAAGGGCATCCTGCCAGTCCCAGGCCTGGCCGCCGTATGTAAAACTGTCGCGATGAGACTCCACTCGGCGTCCCAGTTTCTCGTCTCCGGCACACCATCTCAGCCGGATAAGCGCCTGACGTTCAAAAGGCGCCGCATCCCCATCGATGCTGTAGTACTTCGTGAATTGTTCAAACGATGTGGACCATGACCCCGCGTCACCGTGAGGACGGAGCCGCAGATCGATGTGAAAAATTCCCTTGTCGCGGGTTTCAATCAAATCGACAACGTGATGTGCCAGTGCCGAGAAGAATTCACTGTCTCCGTCGTGAACGAAAAGCAATTCGAGATCCGAGGCATATCCCATTTCGCGGCCTCCGAATTTTCCGAGGCCGAAAATTGCGAACTCCCCGGGCGACTTGCGGCGTGACGATTTTCGGAATCGTTCGACCAGACGTTCATGGGATATTCGGGCCGCCTCACCGACCACGACTTCGCCAAGGTCCGTGAGCGAACGTGAAAACTCCAGTAACGTCGCATTCGGCTGGAGAAGATGATGGACATCGATAAGGAACAATTGCCGGTCCTTGTAAGCATTGAGAACATCTCTCTGCTGGATTTGATCCGTTTGATCGAGTGCGGCGCGCAGTTCGCGTTGCATCGTCGCCTTGTCGGAAGGCTTCGAATCCGCCTCGATCAGTGGTATCAGTTCCGTAAAGTGAATCTGCAGAAAGCTGTCCCAAAGGTAGTCGCTCGATCCCAGCAAATGCGCCAGCCGCCCCATTCTGTCGCTGCTGGCGAGAAGGGATAGCGTTCGTTTAAGCATCTTGTCTTCTTCAATTTCCTCGAGCTTGTCGAGGAACTGATCGAAGTGTTGCATCGCTCTGGCTGGATCGGGAGCTTCGGTGATGAATCGTGTGAATTGTTTGATCATGCGGACAGCGAGCGTGAGCCGTCGCTGCTCGGGTGGTTTCCGAATCTTTTTGCCCCACCGATCCACGATGAAGAATTGATCGTGGGTTTGATGTCCGACGCTTCGGATCTTCACCCGGCTGATGTAGATTCCTCTCATGGAAAGAGCGTTCGAGACCGCGTAGAGGAATGCGAACGAGTCTTCGGATTGAACTTCCATGACGGTCCACTCCGCGGAAGTCTCATTATCGAATGTCAGCGTAACAGGGGAGAGCAGTCCGCTGAGCGGCTCATCCATCCTTTCGATGCGTTCAGTGAGAAATCGATACAGACGCATTCGGGCTTCCTGAATGGAATTCTGAGCAAGGAGGCGTGACGTTGTCTGAAGTTCGGTTTCGAATTCGACCTTCTTGTTCTCGTCAAATACTTCTCCTGGTTTCAATGCGACTCGGAAAACATCAACGACCTTTGATGACGGCGACCTTTTCGAAAATGAAAAGATGTCGCCGGTACGGATATCGAGGCCAAATGCCGACAGGAGCCCGCAAAAAATGGAGAACTGGGCAAGGTAGTCGAAGCCGACGATGACAATCTCGAATTCGGAATTTCCGGTGGGAGTTATCTGGAGCCGAACGAGCCGTTCCTCATTCAACGAAGACGACAGCTGAACATGATTCGCAATAGCTTCGGGCGCAAAGGTCACGAAGTAATCGGAATCCATCCTGGCGAAGAATTCGTTCAGGCAATCCTGGGTAGCTTCGGGGCAGAGAGACTGAATCTTTTGTTTTAACTCCGGATTGTTCACGCCTTATCTTACTCTGACACCTATGACCATGACTGACGTTCGGGATCTGCTGCTTGCCTCGCGTCTGGACTCGTCGCGCGTGGCGGGTTTGCTGGCTCCGTTCGGGGTGACGGATTTCGAGAAGGCGGATGCCAACCTTCAGGCAGCGGCGGGCGAGCCGGGCGAACGGCTGTTGCTGGCGGAAATTCTTCCGGATTTGCTGGCGTGTGTCGCAGGATCGGCAAACCCGGATCAGGCATTGACGTACTTCGAAAGGTTCACCGGCGCAACGTCCAGCAAGGCTCATCTATTCACGTATCTCAAGAACTCCAGGCAGTCGCTGGATATCCTTGCGAAAAGTCTTGGCGGAAGTGCCTACATGGCAGAGATCCTGATTCGCGACCCGCATCACTTCTACTGGGTGACAGATCCGCAGATCCTCCATCGCGTCCGAAGAAAGAGAGACATTCAACGCGATCTCATACAGACGCTGAAAAGACTGGGACGCGAAGATAAACAACTCGCTTATCTCCGAGCGCTGAAGAGACGCGAAATGCTTCTCATCGGCGTGCGGGATTTGCTTCGGATCGCGACAGTTGAGGAGACTCTGTCTGCTCTTTCCGTACTTGCGGAAGCATTGATTTCTGCCACGTACGGCATTTGTGCGACGGCATTGCGACGCATTCACAAAGTTCCGCCGAAGGTCTTTATCGATTTCACAATTTTCGCGATGGGCAAGCTGGGCGGAGGTGAACTCAATTTCAGCTCCGATGTGGACTTGATGTTCCTGTACGCGTCCAACGAGGAAAAAACGGCCGGGATTTCCGCGCAGGAATATTTCCGTCGACTTGCGCAGCGGATCACAGCGGGGTTGAGTTCCTTTACCGGTGAAGGTTATGTATACCGCGTCGATCTGAGATTGAGGCCCGAAGGAGATGCCGGAAATCTCGCGGATCCGTTCGATGGATTCGAGCGCTATTACCGGACCCGAATGGGAACATGGGAGCGGCTGGCCCTGCTGAAGGCCTGGCCCGTTGCTGGAAGCTGGAAATTGGGACGGCGGTTCCTGGAAATGTCACGGCCATTCATTTTTAATCCGCCTTTCGATCTGGAAGCCCTCGCCGACGTGCGCGATATGAAAGCGAGGCTGGATGGGAAGATCTCTGCACGCGGACAGACGGATCGAAATGTGAAGCTGGGAACCGGCGGCATTCGTGAAATCGAACTTGTCGTCCAGTCCATTCAGGCAATGCATGGCGGCCGGATGCCGGAGATACTCGATCGCAATACCCTGCGGTCCCTCGTTGCGTTGCGTGGAAAATCCTTGCTGAGCGACGAGGAGTTTACGACGCTCCATCGTGCATATTTGTTTCTGCGCGACGTGGAGAACAAGCTGCAGATGGTCGACGATGCCCAGACACACTCCTTGCCACGTGAACGGGAAGAACTTCGCACCTGCGCGAGGTTGCTGGGATACCTCGAAGATTCACCGAACGAATCTCCCTCCGATCCGTTACTCCGTGAATATCGGCAGCACACCAGAGGGGTGAATCGAATATTCGAGAAGGTTGTCGCCCGGCGAAACTGAACCCGGATAAATCCCACGCCTTCGAGTGTCGTGGCTCTCACAGGTGCGCGTCCGGGTTCACCGACTTTGCACGGTACGCGGCGCTGCAATGCTGATCTCGGCCGCGCACGTTGTTCATCGTCGAACCGCGCCTCAGCTTCGGCTCAGCTTCTCGATGCGGTCCCACTCGACTTCAGTCACGGGCATTACGGAGAGCCGCGAAATTCGAACCAGCGGAAAGTTCGCAAATGTTTTGTCGGCCTTGATCGTGGTGAGGGTCACGGGATTGGAGAGTTTCTTAACGGGGACCAATTCCGCAACGAAGAATTTTCCCGATGGGTCCGCTGGATCCGGATACGCGTTGCGCGTTGCTTTCGCGATGCCGACGACCGCTTTCTCGTTACCTGTATGGTAATAAAGGATGAGGTCGCCTTTCCGTATCGACCTCAGATGGATCTGTGCGAGGGGGTTCTTCACGCCGGCCCAGACGGTTTTTCCATCGCGTTCGAACCGGTCATATCCGTAGGTTTCGGGTTCTTCTTTAACAAGCCATTTCATCGTTAGTTTTCCATAGTAGATCGATCGTGTTTCCGGTAGCTTTATTAAATTCTTTAATTCATTGGAAATTTCCGGAAGTCATCATTTTACCCATTACGGCGAAACTGACGTCCAAATGCAGCACGGAGGAATCCCATGACGCGACGACAGCGAATTTTCGGATACGGTGCACTACTTGCCGCCATTTTCGTGATGTTGGTGAGTTCAGGAACCACGCTGCAAGCCGGGCAAGACCCGGCAGGTCCTGCCCAGCTTCTATCAGCAGATCAGCTCGATAATCTGGTTGCGCCTATCGCGTTGTATCCGGACCCGCTGATCAGCCAGATTCTCGTTGCCGCAACGTATCCTCTTGAACTTGTCGAAGCCAGCCAATGGCTTCAGCGTAATCCGAATCTCCGTGATGAGGCATTGACCCAGGCCGCTCTGAACCAGGATTGGGATCCCAGCGTTCAGGCTCTTGTGGTTTTTCCGGGTGTTCTGAAGTATCTGACTGAAGATATCGCCTGGACGACGGATCTCGGAAATGCGTTCCTCGCGCAGGAAGGCGATGTGATGGACGCCATACAACGGATGAGAGACAGGGCTGCCCGCTCGGGGAAACTGGCGACCTCCGCCGAACAGCAGGTCATCCGGATGGAGGATTCCGGACAAGTCGTGTATGAGATCCTTCCGACGAATCCGACCGTGGTGTACGTGCCGGTCTACGATCCCTATTGGATCTGGGGAGCTCCGATTTACTACCCATACGCGCGATGGTACTACCCACCGCACGCGCCTTATCTTTACTTTGGCAGCGCTGTTTACCTCGACGCGTACTTTGGTACGAGGTGGTACGGCTCACCATGGAACGGCCCGGGATACCAGGCGTGGAACAACTGGGGGTGGCGTCCGGCCTGGAACAGTCGCAACGTCATCGTCAATAACGTTTTCATTAATAACCATCATTTCAATTCCGCTCGGACTTACAGCAGCACCGGGACGATTGCCTGGTCGCATGACGTCTCGCACCGCAGAGGCGTCGTCTATCCGACAACCGCTTCCTTCGATCGTTACCGAAGAGATCCCCGCGATGTCGCAAGACCCCAGCAGGCAGTCAGTCAGGGACGAAGCGCTCCGGTGCAATCCGTTGCGCGCAGTGCCGGAACAATAAATACGTCCAATACGTCGAGGCCAGCGGAACGATCCGGTTATCGTCCGGAAGTACGACAGGATGCGCACGTCGAAACACGACAGGATTCCAGACCGCCGGTTGCAAGATCGGATACACGGCAGGACACCCGGGTCGCCGGGCGCGGTTCGACGCCAAACATTCCGAATCAGGACAACCGCGTCGCCTCCGATTTCCGAAATAGTCCGTATCCTGGTGGCACGAGCCGAACCTTAACGACCCCGGTGCCGACGCCATCTCGTTCGCCACAAGCCGGACTTGCCCGGCCGTCCATGCCCGAGCCCGCAACGGCGTCATCACAGAATTCGTCGATAAGTGGCAGCCGGTACCCGGCGTCGACACGCGATAATCAGCCTGGACGAGGCGTAAGCACGTCGTCAACGCGGTCCGCAGCCTCGCCTTCTTATCGACAGAACCCGTCGTCTCGCGCACCTCAGGAGTATGCGACAGTGCGGCAGGCCGGTCCCGCGGCTTCGGCTTCACCGTACCAGGCCGCTCTCCCGCGTCAATCGGCATCCATAACTCCATCCGCTCCGGGAGTCCAAACTGCTCCTTTGCAGCGGACCGCCCCGCCGTCCAATGTGCAGGGATCGCCACGTCAGTCCGCTCCTTCGAGTGGGGCTGCTTCGGCAGTAAGATCGACCCCAGCGCAGCATGGCGCGGCTCCTTCTTCCAGTGCGGCTGGAGGCGGGCAGGGCTCCAATGGAGGTTCCAACGGTGGAGGGAATTCCCGCGGCAGGCGATAATTAGCACGCGGTCAATCTGAAATGTGATGCCTTCCTGTGATTTAATACCTCGGACAATTTAGTTGGCTGGAGGAAAGTATGGCGGAAGGCATGGCGGAAGGAACGCCGCGGCGAAAATCGAAGGGTAAGTTCGTAATCATCGCTTTGGTATTGCTTGCGACGATTTCAGGATTGACGTATTGGGCGCTAGGCCGGAACAAACCCTCCCAGAGCACACTCATCAAGGGCAAAATCGAACGTGGATCGATTCGCATCACCGTCAATGCCACGGGCACATTAGAGGCCGTGCGTACCGTACAGGTTGGCAGCCAGGTTTCCGGCCAGATCTCGAAGCTTTACGCCGACTACAACTCGACGGTAAAGCAGGGGCAGTTGCTGGCAGAGATCGATCCAAGAACATTCCAGTCCCAGGTACTTACCGAACAGTCGTCACTGGCGTCTTCCCAGGCCCGTCTGCAGTCCGCTCAGGCGGATCTTATCAATCAGGAAGCGAATTTACTGCAGGTTCAGGCGAGCCTGAAAGTGGCGGAGGTGGCCAATGAAAACGCTCAGCTGCTTTACAAGAGATCGCAGGAATTGCTGGCAAAAGGTCTGTCTTCCACCAACGACGATGATGTCGCCCGATCCAATGCGCAGTCGGCTTCCGCAAAGGTCGCGCAGGCCCAGGCGGCCGTGAAGCAGGCGGAAGCGCAAATTCGTTCCCGCCAGGCGGCAATGGAATCGGCCCAGTCGGATATCGTCGGAGCGAAGGCGCAGCTCGAACGCGCCCAGATCAATCTCGAGCTGACCAAAATATATTCTCCCGTGGACGGCGTGGTGATATCCCGAAGTGTCGACATCGGCCAGACCGTCGCAGCGAGCTTGTCGGCGCCGACATTGTTCCTGATCGCCAACGATCTGGCTCGAATGCAGGTGAAGGCCAACATCGACGAAGCCGATATCGGAAAGATCAGCGATGAAGTCCAGGTGACCTTTACGGTCGACGCATATCGAAACGATGTATTCACCGGAAAGATTTCCGAAGTTCGACTCGAGCCGCAGACCGTTCAGAACGTCGTGACCTACGGCGTCATCGTAGGCGTGGAAAACCCCCAGCTGAAACTTAAACCGGGCATGACCGCCAATCTGACGATGGTTGTCGATGAACACGACAACGTGTTGACGGTGCCAAACGCGGCCCTCCGTTTTACTCCCGCTGGAATGACACCTGAAAAGATCGCAGAAATCCTGAAGAACGCTCCTGCGCCACCAGCCCCTCCGGAATTGCCAGTAGCTGAAGGTTCAGCCACGGCGGTGCCCCCTGCCGCCGTCAATGCTCCGGCTGCCGGAGGATCAGAAGCGAGTCCGGGTGCGACTCGTGGAGGCCGCGGCGGAGGCGGTGGCGGTGGAGGTAGAGGAGGCGCTGGAAGAGGCGGTAATCGCGGCGGAAACGGCGGAGGCAATGCAGGGGTCACTGCAGGTGGAGCGGGAGGAGCCGGCGGCGCGAGAAGTGGTGGCGGCGGTAATGCGTCCAGGGGCGGGGGTGGAGGCCGAGGTGGCGGCCAGGGCCGATCCCAGCGGACCGTCTTATGGATCGAAGGGGATATGCCCGGGGAGTTCAAACCAATACCGGTCCGAACCGGTTTGAACGACGGGACCCGTACGGAAGTCATCGGACAGAACCTTATGGAAGGAATGGAGATCGTGATCAGCGATCTGAGCCAGACCCCCACGACGCCGGCGGCTCGCCCGGCAAACTCGAATCTTCCGTTCGCAGTTCCCAACGTCGGTGGTGGGGGCGGCCGAGGTCGAGGGTTCTGATGAGCAAAGCGCCTGCATCTGTCGTCACACTCAAGGACGTGCACAAGATTTATCGAACAGGAGAAGTCGAAGTGCACGCGCTGCACGGTGTGTCACTCGAGATCAAGCGCGGCGAGTTTGTGGCAGTGATGGGTCCGTCGGGTTCTGGGAAATCCACGATGATGAATATCATCGGCTGTCTGGACCGGTTGACCAGCGGCTCCTATATTCTCGACGGCATCGATGTTTCCACGATGTCCAAGAATGATCTTGCCGACACACGCAACAGAAAGATCGGATTCGTATTCCAGTCGTTCAATCTGATCCCCCGGACGACGGCCCTCTCGAACGTGGAACTTCCAATGGTCTATGCCGGTCTGTCTCCTTCGGTCCGGAGAGAGCGGGCGCGCCAGGCTTTGGCCAGCGTGGGACTGTCGGCGAAAGAAGGCAGCCTTCCGAACCAGCTTTCCGGAGGTCAACAGCAGCGTGTGGCTCTTGCACGTGCGATCGCCAGCGAACCGGCCCTGATTCTTGCAGACGAGCCAACAGGAGCACTGGACACAAAGACTGCGGAAGAAATCATGAAAATCTTTCAGCAGCTGAATCGAGAGCGGGGAATTACGATTGTGATTGTCACACACGAAGCCGATATTGCGCTTCATGCGCTCCGCATCGTGCGATTCCGCGACGG
>Ga0163163_10005660_pt1 | contig 10836 bp, 9 predicted proteins | sample S65metaG_FD_119766 | JGI IMG/M metagenome (GOLD analysis project Ga0163163, IMG submission 119766) | Switchgrass rhizosphere microbial communities from Kellogg Biological Station, Michigan, USA - S6-5 metaG | ecosystem: Host-associated > Plants > Roots > Rhizosphere > Soil | place: USA: Michigan... | reverse complement strand
CTTGCCCTCGGCGCCGCCGACAACCCGCTCAAAAATGTTCCCGCACATCAACGGCAAAATTTGCGCACGGCGGAAAATCGCGGGCGCAGGCGCGGATGCATGATCAGAGAGGTGAAACCGGAAGAATTAACGAGCTTCCTGCCGGCGCTCCTGCAGCTTCATTCCGCCCGCCGCCGCGAACTCGGCGATGCGGGTCTTGCCGATGACCCCCGTGTGCCTCCCTTCTTTGCGGACGCTTTTGGTAAGCTCTCCCATGCAGGCCTTCTGCGCGCCTATTCGCTGAGCTGCGAAGAGCGCTTCATCGGCGGCTATGTCGGTTTCCTGCACGCGGACCGCGCCTGCTATTATTTCGGCGGGTTCGATCCGGCATTCTCGTTCGAGAGTCCCGGCACGGTTCTGATCGGCCATGCGATGCGCCGCGCTGCCGCCGAAGGCGCACAAAAATTCGATTTCCTGCGCGGCGGCGAGCCCTACAAATACGCTTGGGGCGCGCGCGATCGCCAGCTTCTTTCGGTGACGCTCACGCGGCAGTTCAGCCATGCCGACCTCATCTCCTGATTGGCTCCGTGGATATCCCCAGTCATTGCGGGACACTCTGGACGCGGCGCTTCGCGGCACTCTTGCGCCCCCGATCGTTCTCACCCGGCTTTTTCTGGCGCTGCATGACACAGCCCGCATCTTATCGCTGTTGTCTGAAGTCGTATCGGACCGACGTGCTGCGGGAGATCGGGACGGCGCGCGAGGAATTGAGGCCGTTCACGCTCTCGCATTGCGCGACCCCACGGCGCTCGATGAGATGCGCCGTGTTCTCGCCATTCTGCACGGCGACTCGCAATCGCGTGAAGCAACAAATCCCTCCGCCATCGCGACTGCCTTCGATAAAGCGGCCGAGCTGTCGCCGGCCGCAAGCGTCGCGCTTTATTCGCTCGGCGATCCCGCCCTGCTCCAGAGCGCGACGCACGAACTCGTCGCTTTGCTGCGCGATCGCGAGCTGATCTCGCGTAGAACCCGGGTGCTCGAGATCGGCTGCGGTATCGGCCGCTTCGCGCAGGCGCTTGCGAGCGAGGTTACGTCTTTCATTGGAATTGACGTCTCATGCAACATGATTCGCCTCGCCGAGGAGCGCTGTGTCGGTCTGCCGAATGTCACGCTGTCGGTCACTTCCGGAAACGACCTTCGCGATTACCTCGGCGCGAGCTTCGATCTCGTTCTCGCCGTCGACTCGTTTCCGTACATCAACGCCGCAAGCTCCGGCCTCGCGGATATCCATATAAACGAATCCGCCCGGGTCCTCGTGCCTGGAGGAAGCCTCGCCATCTTCAATTTTTCCTACGAAGACGATTTCGACATGAGCCGCGACAGGCTGACGCGCCTTGCCGCTGCCGCGGGGCTCGACCTCGCCGCTGCGGAAGCGGCCCCGCTGCGCCGCTGGGATGGCAGCTTTTTCTATATGCGAAAGCAAGGCCGAGCTGCATAAATTGCCCTTGCCCGGCGCGGCCGCGCCGCTATGAACCTTGTTATCTCCAAGGACGAATTGATGACGGACGGCTCCGGCGAGGCCACAAGCCTCAGCCATAAAGAGATTCTCTCGATCATTTTTGGTCTTCTGCTGGCGATGCTGCTCGCCGCACTCGATCAGACGATCGTTGCGACGGCGATGCCGACGATCGGCCGCGATCTGCACGATCTCGAGCACCTTCCCTGGATCGTCACTGCCTATCTGCTGGCCTCGACTGCGGTGACGCCGCTCTACGGCAAACTCAGCGACATTCACGGCCGCCGCTCCGTCCTTCTCGCGGCGATCTCGACTTTTATTATCGGTTCCGTCGCCTGCGCTCTGGCGCCTTCGATGTTCATCCTGATTTGCGCCCGCGGGCTGCAGGGTATCGGCGGCGGCGGATTGATTTCCCTCGCGCAGACGATCATCGCCGATATCGTTTCGCCGCGAGAACGCGGGCGCTACCAGGTCTATATCGCAAGCGTCTTCATAACATCCAGCCTGAGCGGTCCGGTTCTCGGCGGCTTCTTCGCCGAGCATGTGCATTGGTCAGCGATCTTCTGGATCAACGTGCCGCTCGGCCTCGGTGCATTCGCCATGACGTATTCGAAACTGAAGCAACTGCCGCGCCATGAGCGGCCGCACCGGCTCGATATTATCGGCGCGGTTTTCCTGGTTTTCGCATCAACAAGTCTGCTGCTCGCGTTGAGCTGGGGCGGCGTGCATTACCCGTGGTTCTCCTGGCAGATTTTTGCATTGATTGCTTTGTCGATTGCGTTCTGGGCGGCCTTTTTCGTCCACACACAAATGGCCAGCGAGCCGCTGATCCCGATCAGTGTTCTGCACAATCAAGTCGTACGGACAGGAACGCTTTCGGCCAGTCTTGCCATGGGGACGTTCATCGGTCTGTCGATCTTTATGCCGATCTATTTCCAGGGCATCGTCAAACTGTCGGTCAGCGGTTCCGGACTGGCGCTGATCCCGTTGATGGCTGGAACTGTTGTCGGTGCGACGATATCGGGCCGCTCGATGACGCATATCTCGCATTACAAACGCCTGCCGCTCATCACGCTGATCTTCTCGCTGAGCGCAACGGCGATGATGGCGTTCGCAGAGCGCTATCCGTTACCGCTCATCGAATTGCTGCTGGCCACGATCAGCATCGGCCTCGGCACAGTTCTCCCCGTTACGACCGTGGCGATCCAGAATGCCGTCCATCTGCATGAACTCGGCACGGCGACAGCGAGCATGAATTTCTTCCGTCAGCTGGGCGGCGCCTTCATCGTCGCGATTTTCGGCACGATCGTGCTGAACGGAGCCGGAATTTCCGGAACCGAGATGGCGCACGGCATCGTCGAGACGCCAGAACTCGTGAGCGCCTTCCGTGCGGTTTTCCTGACGGCAGCCGGCGGCGTGCTCGGTTGCCTGCTTTTCCTGATGCGGATGGAGGAAAAGCCGCTACAGGAGCGCCGCCCTGACCTTTTGGCCGAAACGGGGGCCGAGCTTACGCCGCAAGAAGAGTAAGCGCGCTCACGCGGCTTCGCTGCTCGGACCCGATCCGCCATCGTCCTGCAGCATTGGCGTAAGTGCGGCGCGCACGCGCTCGAATTCCTTTTCGAGCATTTTCATGCATTGCGCGCCGGAGGCGGCGATCTCCTGGGCATCGAGATCGCGCCACGCTAGGCACATGCGATAGACGTTCTGCGCGCCGACATTGGCGGCACAACTCCGCAATGCATGGGCCTGCTCACGGAACGCCTTCTGATCGCGCTCAGCGACCGCGGCAGCGAGACTTGCAAGCACCAATGCAGCATCGGCAACGTATTGCGCGACGATGTCACGCATGAAATCGTGGCTTCCGAGCTCTCGAGATCGCCGAGCGCGCGCGCGTCGAGCGGCTCGGGCGAGAGCTCCGGCAATTCCCGTGCGGGTGTGGCGCGCGATTCCGGGTTCGGCGCGTCGGTGCTGCGACCGGTCCGCGCGATGAGCTGCCTGACTGAGCGCGCCAGTTTGTCGGGGACAATCTGTATCGTGACGATCGCATCTATGCCGGATGCTTCCGCATCCGCGATTTTGGTCGATCGTGAGCGCCAGAACCGGTATTCCCTTGCCGCGGCAGACTTCGCAAACCTCCCGCAGGGCAGAAGATCCGATGCTTCAGCCGAAAGCTGCTCCGAGGATCAGCAGGTCGAACTTGCCGGTTTGCAGCGCCTTCTCGGCTCCGGCTTCGCTGGCAATGCAAACCGCCACGATACCTGATTTGGCGAGACTCTTTTCGACGATCGTTTGCATTGTGCGGCTCGCCTCGACGACGAGAGCAACCAGCCTGGAGTGGCACTCAGGCGAGGGAATATCCGACGCCTGTGGCAGCGCGTCCGGCGCGCCGGGAGCAGGCTTGCGCACCATTTCTCGGGACGGCTGCGTCAGCAGGCTTTTGAGAGAAAACAGAATCGATGCCGAAATGGTCACGAGCCCGAGACAGACGATCAATGCGTAACCGGGCTCTGCGACCCATACTTCCGCCGGGATGACGCCAGCGGCCGATAAACCCTAGATCAACAAAGCGCAGGCGATGAAGCCGTTCGCGCCCATATGCACGGTCTGGCGGAAGGCTCGGCGTATCTGCGCGATCACTCCGCCGGTATGATCTTCCGTCCTATGTTCGCCGGGTGACCGCGTGATTGGCAGAAAGAACATGGCCGCGCTCACGCGCTGCGCGCGAGGGGAACGTCACCTGCGAGCACCTGCTGGAATTGCGCCGCAGGCATTGGACGGCCGAAATAGAAGCCCTGCACTTCGTCGCAGCCTTCTTCACGCAGTTTGGCGAGCTGGTCTGCAGTCTCCACCCCTTCGGCAACCACTGCCAGTTCGAGACTATGGCCCAGCGTCACAATGGCGCGCACGATCGCTGCGTCATTCGCATCCTGCACCATGTTGCGGATGAAGCTCTGGTCGATCTTGATGCGCGTCACCGGCAGCCGCTTGACGTAGCTCAACGACGAATAGCCTGTACCGAAATCGTCGATAGAAATGCTGACGCCGAGATCGAGCAATTGCCGCAGGTCGTGGGCGACGGACTCGAGATCCTCCATCAGGATGCTTTCGGTCAGCTCCAGATCGAGGCGGTGCGGGTCGAGCCCCGACTCGGCGAGCACTTGCGCGACGAGGAGCGGCACCGAGCGGCGGCGGAACTGAATCGGCGAAAGATTGACGCTGACGCGTGGCCGGCCGAGCCCTTTGCGCTGCCATTTCTTCGCCTCGCGGCAGGCCTCGCGCAGCACCCCCTCGCTGATCGGCAGGATGAGACCGTTCTCCTCCGCGCGCGACAGGAATACGCCGGGCCCGACAATGCCGAGGCCGGGCCGGTCCCAGCGCAACAGCGCCTCGGCGCCGACGACGCGACCGCTCGCGAGATCGATCTGCGGCTGATAGAACAAAAGAAACTGGTCTTCGGCGACCGCGGTCCTCAGTTCGGCGTCGAGATTGGCCGCGTGGCGCGCCCGCGCCTGCATGTCGGCGGCATAAAAGCAGAACGCATTGCCGCCTTCGGCCTTGGCCTTGTACATCGCCAGGTCGGCGTTCTTCAGGAGGTCCTCGGCATCGGCGCCGTCGGCGGGATGCACGGCGATTCCGACGCTCGCCGTCATCGTGACGCGGCCGCCCTCGAAACCGGTGAAGCTCTGCACGACTTCGGTGATGCGGCGCGCGAATTCGGCCGCGTCGTCGCTGCTCGAGACGCTGGTCTGCAGGATGGCGAATTCGTCGCCGCCGAGCCGGGCAAGGATATCGGCCTCGCGCATCTGGATCTGTAATTGCTGGCCAACCATTTTGAGGAAGCGGTCGCCGGCCGAATGGCCGAAAAGATCGTTGACCGCCTTGAAGCCGTCGAGATCCAGGAGATGCAGCGCGAACAGCTGATCGCCACGACGCGTGCGAGTGATCAGGTTGCGCAGGCGTTCCTGCAAGAGGGTGCGGTTCGGCAGGTCGGTCAACGGGTCGTGATGCGCAAGATGATGTAAGTGCGCCTCATTCTCCTTGCGGCCGGTTATGTCGAGCGAGCTCGTCAGAACGCCCGTTACCTTATTCTCGTTGTCCTTCAGCGGCGATTTCGTCGTGACGAAGAAGCGCTTGCGGCCGGAATTGTCGGTGAGCTCTTCTTCAAAGCTCGGCAGCGCGGTCCCCGTCTCGAACACCATGCGATCGAGCGCCATGCTGCGCGCGCCGCTTTCCTCGCCGAGCATGAGCGATGCCGGCTTGCCGACACAGTCGATATTATCCAGGCCGAAGAACTTCGTCTGGCACGCATTGACGAAAAGGATTCTGCCGTCGTGACCGCTGGCGCTGATCATGACCGGCAGCGTGTCGATGACTTGCACGAGCCGCTCGGATGAATCGCGCAGCACCATCTCGCGCGAGCGCTCGCTGTGCTCGAGCTCGCGCTCCAATGTGTCGGCGCGCTCTGCGAGCAGCAGCTGATGCTTGCGCAGGGTCAACAGATTGCGCGCACGCGTGACGAATTCGTAGTGATCGACCGGCGAATTCAAAAAATCCGTGGCGCCGGCATCGAGGGCCTTCAGGCGGAAGCTTCGCTCTTCGTAGACGGTTATGACGACGACGGGAATCTCGGAGCCGTGCTCCATTGCCCGAAAACGCCGGATGAACTCGGCGCCGTCGAAATGCGGCATTTTATAATCGGTGACGATGAGATCGGGCGTGTTGTTCTGCAGCCAGTCCAGCGCTTCGAGTGGGTCGCCAAACGACTGGACCTCGACGCCCGGCTCGATCGAGGCGGCGAGTTTGGCAAAAATGTTCCGGTTCGTTACGCGGTCGTCAACGATTACGATGATCGACATCGGTTCCCACCCGCCCGTGGGGCTCCGCCTTTGCTGGCGGCCCAATCGACACAATGGCCCGACATCATTAAGGGAATCCGAACTGAGCCGGTGTTTGGCCAAGCCGCGCGGTGGTAAAAACGCCGGTCTAGCGAGGGCTTTCTTGGAGATCAGCGACCTCTCGGCCGTCGAGCTTGCCGAGCGCTTTGCGAGCCGCGCCCTCTCGCCGGTCGAGGCATTGGATGCGGTGCTCGCCGTCGTCGAGCGCTGGGAGCCCCACCTCCAGGCGACCTATGCCTTTGATCCTAAAGGCGCTTACGCCGCGGCCCGCGCCGCGGAGAAACGCTGGCGCGAGGGTCAAGCGCTGAGCCCGGTCGACGGGGTTCCGGTCACAGCCAAGGAGAACATTGCCTCGAAAGGCGTGCCCGTGCCGCTCGGGACGCTCGCCACCGCGCTTGTGAAGGCCGCTGAGGACGCCCCGCCGGTCGCGCGCCTTCGAGAAGCGGGTGCGGTTATTTTTTCGAAAACGACGATGCCCGATTACGGCATGCTTTCGTCGAGTCTGTCGAGCTTTCACCCGCTGACGCGCAACCCCTGGGATTTGACGAGGACGCCGGGCGGCTCATCGAGCGGCGCCGGAGCCGCGGCCGTCGCCGGATATGGGCCGCTGCACATCGGCACCGACATCGGCGGCTCGGTCCGGCTGCCGGCGACATGGTGCGGGATTTTCACCCTGAAGCCGAGCCTTGGGCGCATCCCGATCGATCCTCCCTATATGGGCCGCGTCGTCGGGCCGATGACTCGCACCGTGACCGATGCCGCGCGGCTCATGGCGGTGCTAGCCCGTCCCGATGCGCGCGATCATATGAACCTGCCGCCATCTGAGCTCGCCTGGGACGATCTCGACCGCAACGTGAAGGGCGTGCGGATCGGTTATTGTCCTGACATTGGCAGCGGGCTCCCCGTCGAGGCGGAAGTCGGCGCCGCAATCGAGGCGGCGGTGCGCACATACGAGCAAGCGGGCGCTCAGATTGAAGTAGTCCGCCCGTTCGTCACGCCCGAGATGATCGACGGCCTCGACCGCTTCTGGCGTGCGCGCGCTTATTCCGATTTTTTGAAACTGCCGCCCGCCACCGTCGACAAGGTGCTGCCTTTCATTCGCGCCTGGGTGCAGAAGGCGAGCACTTATTCCGGCGAAGACGTGTTCTCGGGATATGCGCAAACCGTCATCTTACGCAAGGCAACGAACGACGCGACGCGCACGTGCGATTTCGTCCTGATGCCGACCGCTCCCGTCCCGGCTTTTGCCGCGGAACTGCCCTGCCCGACCAACGATCCCGAGCGGCCGTTCGAGCACATTGCTTTCACCGCGCCGTTCAACATGTCGGAACAGCCGGCGGCCTCGATCAATTGCGGCTACACGTCGGCCGGCCTGCCGATCGGTTTGCAGATCGTCGGACGGCGCTTCGACGATCTCGGCGTGTTGCAGATGTCGCGCGCCTGGGAGCGCATGCGCCCGGCACAGCGCCCCTGGCCGAAACCTCCGGCCATGCTTAAATAATCAGCCGAGATTATCGGCGAAGAAAGCGAAGGTGCGCGCCTGCGCTTCTTTCGCGCTCTTCTCGTCATAGCTGTCGCGTTCGTCGCAATTGAAGCCGTGATCTGCGGGATAGATGAAGACCGGAATTTCCGGATGCGCGGCTTTGATCTTCTCGACATCGCTCAGCGGAATGTGTTTGTCGCGCTCGCCGAAATGCAGCATCACCGGCACGCGCGGCTCTTCGTTCACCATGTTGGCGATACCGCCGCCGTAATAGCCGACCGCGGCGGATATATCGGAAAGCCGCGTCGCTGCCGCCCAAGCCAGCGTGCCGCCCCAGCAATAGCCGACAACGCCGACACTACCGCCTGCCGCCGCAAGCGCAACCGCGGCTTCGATATCGGCAAGCGTCTCTTCAAGTTTGGTCTTGCCGCGAATCTCCATCGCACGCGGACGATCGGCCTCGCCGTAGCCCAACTCGACACCCGGCTCGACGCGATCGAACAGAGCCGGGGCGATGGCGAGATAGCCGGCCGCCGCATACCGATCGGCCACAGCGCGGATGTGGTGATTGACGCCAAAAATCTCTTGCAGGACGACCATGCCACCCTTCGGCTCGTCCTCAGGTGCGGAGCGATAGGCACCGATCGTCACGCCGTCTTTCGCCGTCAGATTTATGTTCTCGCCCATGCCGCCCTCTCCGCCGGTTGCGATAAGTCCGATTCGATTCTGCCGCGCGCTTAGCCCTGCAGCTGCGCCCACATCTCGCGATCGCGCTCCGCCGTCCAGATGACGGGATCATCGATTCCCGACGCTTCGTCATAGGCGCGCGACACGTTGAACGGCAGGCAATGCTCGTAAATGGCGAACGAGCCGAACTTCGGGTCCATTGCGGCGCGGCAGGCGGCGAACGTCTGCTTCAAACTCTCACCGCGCGCGACCGACAGCTCCGCGGTGCCGTACAGCGTGTTGACGAAGTCGCGAGTCATGGCGATCGCCTCGTGCACTTTCGTCTTGCCAATAAGCGCATCGCCGCGCCCTGGCACGATGGCGCGCGGCTCAAACTCGAGGATCGCGCTGAGTGTCGCCGGCCATTCGCGTAGGTAGGCATCCCCGCAATAACAAGCGGAGTGATATTCGACGAGATCGCCTGTGAACATGACGTCGGCATCGGGAACATAAGCGACAATGTCGCCTGACGTGTGCCCGGCGCCAATCTGCATCAGCCGCACCTCGCGTTTGCCGAGGTAAAGCGTCAGCTCGCCAGTGAAAGTGACATGCGGCCAGGTGAGACCCGGGATCGATTGCGCATCCGCGAACAACCGCGGAAATCGGCCGTATTCCGAATCCCAATCCTGCTGGCCACGCTCGGCGACGAGGCGTCGCGTTTCCTGCGACGCGACAACCGCCTCAGCCTTATAAGCCGAGGCACCGAGGACGCGCACCGCATGATAATGCGAAAGCACGACATATTTGATCGGCTTGTCCGTCACCTGCCGCACGCGCTCGATGACGAGCGAGGCCATGGCCGGCGTCGCCTGCGCGTCCATGACGATGCAGCCATCATCCGCGATGATGATCCCGGAATTCGGATCGCCTTCGGCCGTGAAGGCATGGAGACCGGGGCCAACCTCCGAAAAGGTGATCTTCTTGGCCTTGATATCGCCGGTCGAGGCAAAACCCGGTTTGCTCATCGAATATCCTTCGAAGGTTCAGCGCTCACGGATTGATTCCATTTCCTGATGCCGGCCTGTTCGATCTCCCGCGCCGCATCGCCGACCTCGCGTCCGCCAATCATCAGATTCGGTGCGATTTCGGCAAGCGGGACGAGAACGAAGGCGCGGCGAAAAAGCTCCCGGTGCGGCAAGGTGAGGTCCGCCCCTTCCGAGGTGAGATCATCGTAGAAAAGAATGTCGATGTCGATGACCCGCGGCCCCCAGCGGATGCCGGCGGTGCGGCCCAAATCCGCCTCCAACCGCTTGATGGCGGAGAGCAGTTCGGCAGGCGACAGACGCGTTTCGGCAAGGGCGCAGAGATTGGCGAAATCCTCCTGCTCGGTATAGCCCCAGGGCGGCGTGCGCCAGAGCGACGAGCGCGCGGTGATGCTGGCGATTTCGCGCGCCTCGATCTCATTGAGAGCGCGCGCGATAGAAGCCGCGCGGTCGCCGACATTGCTGCCGAGACCCAACCCGACCGGCACCGCACGCGCAGCATCAGGCATTGACGATCGCATCGAGCACAGTGAATGCGGCGCGGTGCTCGGCGGGATCGTGCACCCGAAAAACCTTTGCGCCATACATCGCGGTAACGAGATTGGCGGCGATCGTGCCGATAAGACGTCCCTCCACACTTGCTCCTAACAGCGCGCCGAAAATCGATTTCCGCGAAATCCCGATGAGGATCGGCAGGCTGTAATCCTGCAACTGCGTCGTGGCGGCGAGCGCGGCAAGATTCTGCTCCTTGGTCTTGCCGAAGCCGATGCCGGGATCGAGGATGATGTGCTCGGCTGGAATGCCGGCGCGTCGGGCAAGATCAAGCGAATGGTCGAAGAAACGCCGCAGATCGGCAACGATGTCGATCGCCGGATCGACACTTTCGCGGTTGTGCATGACGATAAGGCCGGCGCCTGCTTCAGCGACGGTATCGGCCATGGCCGAATCGTGCTGCAAGCCCCAGACATCATTGACGACGATCACGCCAAGGTCTGTCGCGCGGCGCGCCGTTGCGGCTTTATATGTGTCGATCGACAACGGCGCGTCGACAGAAGCGAGAAGAGGCTCGAGCAATGATTCGAGCCGCGTCCATTCCTCTTCGGCAGAGATCGGAACATGCCCGGGACGCGTCGACTCCGCGCCAACATCGACGATGTCGGCGCCGTCGGCGACCAGCTTCTTTGCCTGCGCGAGCGCGCGATCCGGCGCGTTGAAACGTCCGCCGTCGGAAAAAGAATCCGGCGTGACGTTGAG
>Ga0163163_10005659_pt1 | contig 10837 bp, 8 predicted proteins | sample S65metaG_FD_119766 | JGI IMG/M metagenome (GOLD analysis project Ga0163163, IMG submission 119766) | Switchgrass rhizosphere microbial communities from Kellogg Biological Station, Michigan, USA - S6-5 metaG | ecosystem: Host-associated > Plants > Roots > Rhizosphere > Soil | place: USA: Michigan... | reverse complement strand
GGACACAACTTGGTTCTGCGAAAACGTATCGACGATCTGATGGACCCGAAGACGCAGACGTTTGGATTTCTCGCCGACATCCATCGCTATGTTGCCGCAGCGGATCTGGTCCTGACCAAGCCCGGAGCACTTTCGACTTATGAGGCGCTGGCATGCGGCACTCCGGTGCTCCTGCTGGGTATTCGGGGTCTGATGCCACAGGAGTCTGGCTTGTTTCAAGCCGCGCTTCATTATGAATTTGGATATGCGGCATCGCGCCTCAAGGAAGTGAAAGAGGTCATCCTGAGGGGGCCCCAGGAATGGAACCGGCTTCGCGGCTCAATCGCGCAGTTTTATCTCAGCAGTTCGGGCCGGGAATTGATCGAAAGGATCCAACCTCTGAATGCCCGCGCCTAAACACGTATTCGTCACTGGCGCGACGGGATTCGTTGGAAGTCATCTCACAAATCGCCTTTTGAAAGACGGTCATCGCGTGACGGCGCTTGCACGCGGCTCGAAGACATCGGATGCCCGCGACCGTGTTCTCGATGTGCTGACGCTCGTGTCCGAATCCGACTTCCGGAACAATGCCGGCCTTGAACGATTGACCGTGCTGGAAGGCGACATCTCAGAACCGAATCTCGGAGTGGATCACGGCGTTCTCCAGAAGGCCGTCCAATCGATCGACGAGACCTGGCATTGCGCCGCTTCCCTGTCGTTTGCAGAGGAAGAACGCGGCGAAATATTCCGAATGAATGTGGACGGAGCCCGAAATGTCGTGGATGTTGTGAAGCGAACTCCCGGCAGAAGGCTGCACCATGTCAGCACGGCTTACGTCGCGGGCATTCGAGAAACGGCCATGGAATCCGAAATCAACGTCGGACAGGAATTTCGAAACCCGTACGAGGCATCCAAATGCGAGGCCGAAGAACTCATCGATTCAGCCCGGATTAACGGCAGCATCGTTCCCACCGTCTATCGACCCAGCGTGGTAATTGGCGATTCGCGCACTGGACGTGTCACTCATTTCCATGGGGTCTATGCCTTCATACGCGGGCTCTGGTCCACGCTCGAGCGCATGCGTCGCAGGAACCCATCCAATGGAACCATTCAGCTGGCACTGCGTGTTCCGGGAAGTGGAAACACCACTTTGAATTTCGTGCCGATTGACTACGTCGTCAATGGAATGGTTGAGATTGGCGGAAGAGACTCCAGTATCGGTAACACCTATCATCTGGCAAATCCGGAACCGACGCCGAACCGCATATGGCTGCCGGCGGTGTGCAGGCTTCTCGGCATGGAAGGCCTGCGATTTGTCGATCCCGGGAGCTTTGTGAACGAACCTCCAAACAGGCTTGAAGCCTTGTTCCGAAAACACATGGCGTTCTACTACATGTACCTTCAGGGCGAACCACGCTTCGATTGCGGCCGGGCCCTGGAAGCGTTGAAGGGAACGGGAATCGCGTGTCCTCCGGTCACTGAAGCATTCACCAACAAAATGATCGGCTGGTACATCGACTTCCTCAAAAACGAAAAAGGGGTCAACGAAAAAGGGGTCTGACGGGTCTGGCCCCTTTTTTCTGTGACGCAAAAAGGGGCCAGACCCGTCAGACCCCTTTTTTTAGGGAACCGTCAGGTTGAGATCGAGGTCTTTTTCCCCAACGACAAAAGTTCGAGTCAGCGTGGCGCGATCGAAGGTTTCGATTTTCAGCCCGTAGCTCCCCGGAAGCAGATCTGGAATTTCGAATTCTCCATCGGCAGGCAGCGAGTAGGTGGTTGAACGATTGAACCCGCGGACGGTCACGATTCCCGCCACCGGCATGTGCGTGGACTCGGCCACGACGTGTCCCTTCATCGAATGCATTGTCGGCATGGATGTCTCGGTCTGCACAACTGCCTGATCGACCGCGGGCGCCATGACATCCAGCGGCAGCGTGATTGTGTCCTGCAGCTGAAGATTCTCCACATTGACCTTACCGACGGTAATGATCGCACTGAGCTGCCGCGACGTCGATGACCCACCAATCGTGAACACGATGTACCGGCCGGGAGTTACATCGCGAAACTCAAACGATCCGTCGGCGTACAGCCTACCGGGTTTTCCGGAAATAAATGCTTCCTCCTGGCCGGGAAAACCCTTCCCGCGTACCTGGACTCCGGATGCCGGAACCGCGGCTGCGGCCTTCGAAGAGACAGACAATACAAGTTCCGATCTGGACGTGATGCTGCCATACACAGGCCCGGATTGCGCATACGTGCCCTGCGCCTGAATTCGCCGCTGCACAACGATACCGGTTTGCGTGTTCGTCAGTGTGATCTGTTCACCTTTTTCCGGCTCCGGCAAATCGTTGATGGTCACTTTCAGCTTATCGGTCAGCAGATTCGTCGTTCCGAAGGTGAGCGCATTCAGCGTGAAGTCATCCGGAAGGTTTTCAACACTCACTTGATATTCCCCTACCGCGATCGGCAGCGTCACTGCGGGCCCATCGAGGAGAATGTCTGTACGGTTGCCGTCGGGAATATGCGTGAGCCGCAGCCGAACTTTTCCACGTTCCGAGAAAATCGGTATGCGGATGCCGGGGTCCGAATGAAATTGGAACGGTATCCTCAATGCTGCATTGATGGTTTCAACACCACGATCGCTCACGTCTTTGATGCTGAAATTCACGCCTGTGAGCGTTGCGCCGGACGCGACCGTTACGATCTTTCCGGAAGTAATCTCCAGAGTGCCTGGATAGAACGTCGGCAGTTCGACCCGCCCCGCCGTAATGTAATAACGGCCCGGCGGAACATTTTCCAGGCGGAACCGTCCCGCATCATCGGATTCTGCAATGCTGACCAGAGCCGCCGCTCCTGCAACATCTCCGGGATTATCCGGTTGCACCATAACAGCGACGCGAACGCCTGCGGCAGGTCGCGAGTCCGCTGTCGTCAGAACTCCGGTTACCGTTCCGCCCTGGTTCGGAAGGAGAGGAATGCCCTGCAGCAGCAGGATGAGATGAATAAAAATGCCGAGCATCGGATTCGCGGTCATGTTAGCAGAAGTTGCCGGCAGAATTTTGGGAGTGGATCACTGCGGCGAAGGAAGAGAGACTGTGTCCGGGCAGCGGCTGCCGCCCGGGCACTTCGTGGTAACTACTGTGCAGTGCGTCCTGGAATGGGAACGGTAACAGTAAGAGGCTCCTCCAGCCGAAAGTCGAGTTTCTCTTCGGAAGCGATTCGTACCTGTTCACCCTTGGTGACTGCGGCGGTTGCAGCACCAGCACCGCCGCCAACTCCAGCGCCAATGGCGGCACCCTTCCCTCCACCTGCAATTGCACCGATGACGGCGCCAATGCCAGCACCAATTCCGGTCTGCTTGGCGGTTTTCTTGCCCTCAGAACCTCCGACGCTTTGAAACGTATTGCTCGCCACGGTGTACGCTTTCTTGTTCACATAAAGGCGATCGAGCTGAAGGTTCACCTCACTGGCTCCCTTAATGTTGCCGGCAGATGCCACTTTCGTCAGCTTGAGCGTGACCTCGCCACCTTTCGGGACAATTGTCTGTCCATCCAGGATCAGAGGAGAGTCCATCGATGCCTTGTATGTCTGCCCGACCTGATCGGTTTTCGAATCTACGGAATCGACCATGCGGACCGACAGCAGTGTGCCCGAAGGTATCGTCACATCTCGCGTTGTTGGAAGAACCGGAGCCGGAGGCGCAGGAGCCGGAGCCGGCGCGGACGCTACAGGCACCGGCGCAGGTGTTGCTGGGACAGGAACCGGCGCTGGAGCGGGTGCTGCTGCAACTGGGGCCGGAGGCGCAGGAGCCGGAGCGGGCTCAGACTTCGCGACAGGGGATTTCTTCACCTGAGACTGCACGGGCGGCACCGGCTTTGGACTTTCCGCTGCATCTACTGGAGCGGGGGCGGCGGCTGGAGTCTCGGGCTCTGCCTTTGCATCTGAAGTCGCCGGGCTGGCAGGCGGCTCCGCGGGTCGTGAACAAGACACGACCAGGAAAGAACCAAGGACCATAACCGCCAGAACTCTCTGAATTCGTTCGTTCATGTCTCCACCTCTCATAGTAATGGCACCATTGTCTCAGACGGTCATTCCGCCACAAGGGTTAAAAAAAAGTATAATTCCGCCCATGACCCTTTTGAAGCTACCCGAGGCTGCGGAACTCTTGAACATCAGCTATCCCACAATCAAACAATGGATTTACAAGGGCAGGATTCAATCCGTGCGAGGGCCTGGCGGTCATCATCGCATCCCGAAATCTGAAATTGACCGCCTGACACTGGTTAAGGCGGCAAAGCGAAAAAGCAGGCCGGGAGTTCTGCAGACAATCAGCGGGAGAAATAAGCTTCTCGGCACCGTCGAGAGCGTTCGACACGATGGATTGCTCGCCGAAGTGAAGCTCAATGTTAGCGGGCAGATCATCACAGCGATCATCACGAGCCAGTCCTGTACAGATCTCGGCCTCAAACGTGGAATCGAAGCTTATGCGCTGATGAAGTCCACCGAAGTCATGGTCGTGCGGCCGTAATTCCGTAGCGGGCCAGAACAGCGCGAGACTGTGGAGATTGCAGAGCGCGCATGAAAGATCGCGCGGCGTCCAGATTCCCGGATTCGCGGGCATGGCGAAGAATGATTCCGGCCTGTTCCATCACCGGATAAGTATCCGTCGGCACTTCCCAGTACGTTCCTTTCCCTCGCATTGCATCCGAAAGCGCCATCGATATTCCAAGAATTCCCACCTGGGCGGCTCCCGACACGACAAACTCGGCGGCCTGGGAAATGTTTTCACCGAGAACCAGATTGTTCTTCACACGGTCGTAGACTCCGGCTCTCTGCATGGCCGACACTGCCGCTCGGCCATAGGGCGCATGTTCCGGATTGGCGATGGAGATTTTTCGAATTGAAGGTTGAAGAAGAGACTGCATGCCGAGCTTCTTCACATCGATTGTCGATGAAACCGGAACCCAGACGACGATTCGCCCGACGCCATAGACGAAAAGCGTGCCGGGTTCCGCCAGCTTCCTATCGAGCAACTGGTCGGGATAACTTCGGTCGGCGGATAGATAGACGTCAAAGGGCGCGCCCTCGGAAATCTGCGTGAAGAAAGTCCCGGACGAGCCGAGCGTTAATTGAACGTGATTGCCGGTGTCCTTTTCGTACTGAGAAATAATTTCCTTGATGGCGAAATTCAGGTCTGAGGCCGCGGCGAGCCGAAGATCGGCGGAATAGGCAGGAATAGCGATAAGTAAAACGACAAGGAATGTAAAACACGTGCGGAAAGCGCTCTTGAAAAGGAATCGATAACTCCCCTCCTGAGTCAGGAGGGGTGGGCCATCCGGAGATGGGCGCCGCGTTGGTTCCAAAGGGAAAGTCCTGCAGATTAGCGGTATAGGAACCACCCCTCGCACGATCTCGACTTCGTCTCGATCGTGCTGCCCTCCTGACTCAGGAGGGCATTTGCCTGCTTCTTTCCCTTTGGTAACTTCCAACTTTCACCATTCCTAAAAATTCAGCTTCAACCCAAACTGGATTACCCTGGGATCACCAGCCGTAATGATCGTACCAAACGCAGCATTCCCCTTTACGACATTTGGCGCCCCCAACGGAGGTGTGTTGGTGAAATTGAATGCCTCGGCACGGAATTCCATGTCCACATGTTCGCCCACTTTCGTGTGCTTGATCAGGGCCAGATCCAGATTGCGGTAGGCCGGACCGCGTACCGGATTGCGTGAACTGTTCCCTATAGTGAACTGGGGCGCCACCTGGAACGCCTCCGTGTCGAACCATTTCGAAACGGATCGTTGTGATGCCGGCAGTTTCGGATCCGAAAGTCGATTGGGACGCTGGGTTCCAAAACCTGCAAATGAATTGAAGTTCGTAATCTGCGTCATTGCCAGTGGAAGACCGGATTGAAGCGTCATGATGCCAGTAAGCTGCCATCCTCCGAGATAACGATGCTGTTGGGCCCAGGGAAACTCGTAAGTCGCGCCAACAACCGTCACATTCGGCATGTCTCCGGTGGACACGTCACGTTCGAGATTCCGGTTGTAGGTGTCGGCCGCCGGGAAATTTGCCGTTGGTCCGGAGATGATCGCCGCGTCGAATACCGATGATGCCTGATCAATCAGCTTGGAGCGAGTGTAGCTGGCCAGCACCGAGAGTCCGTGTGTAAGACGCTGCTCGACTTTTGCCTGAAATGAATTGTAGTTCGTCGTTCCGACATTGTTTCGAAACAACGTCACGTTTGTAAATTGGGGGTAGGGCTTCAGCAGCTGTGCCTGAGGTATTGTCGGATTGCCCAGCGATGATGACCTCGGGATGGTGCCGAAGTATGGATTGGCAACATTCACCAGAAGTGGCGCACCGATGCTCAGCTGCTGTGCCGTGAGCTGATTGATATTCGTGTCCGGGATTCCAACGTGAGTAATGATCGATCCGGCGTAAGCCAGCTCCACGGAAATGTTCGACGTGATTTCACGTTGCACCGCGAAGTTCCACTGCTGCACATATCCGGAACCGAGTCCGCGATCGACGGAGAATACTCCCTGCCCCAGGCCGGCATCCGGAGTCGCCCCCGTCGCCGCAACGGACGGGCCGGAGGAGAGTATGAACGCCGGATTCACGTTGTCCAGAGTCCGCTGCGTCACGCTTTGAAGGAATGGAAAATACGGAATCGTAAACGGAGTCGTGATGCCGGCCTGCTCGATCCACACAACGCCATAAGCGGAACGGATGACTGTCTTATCCGTGATGCGATATGCCAGGCCGATGCGCGGACCAAAATTCAGCTTATGCAGTTCCCGGGCAGTTTCCGGGAATCCATCCTGCCCGAGATACTCCAGCTCTTGCGTTGATAGATTAAAAACAGCACCGTTGTTGTTGGCTTCACTCGATGGAAAATTAAGCGTATATCGAACGCCTGCATTGACCGTCAGCCGGCGAGTTGCTTTCCAATCGTCTTGAATGAAGCCTTCCAGAATCGTTGCGCGCGGCTTGAGGATATCCTGCTGCAGATCGATCTTGAAATTGTCAACTTGCCCCAGCATGAAGCTTGCCAGTGCGTTCCCCGACGTTGACGAACTGGGAATTCCCGTCTCCACATTGCTGAAGGTAAACGATCCGGTCGGAGAGGGCGGTTGAACGATATCCATGCGCTCCCTTCGATAGTCCATTCCTACTTTCAGAAAGTGTTTGCCACGCTGGAAGGCAAACGTGTCGGCAATCTCGGTAACGGCGGTCTGAGTATCGGAATATGCAGTCAAGGAAGGACCAAGCTGTTGAAAGCCGCTGATGACGAACGACGGCATGGCATTTCCAAATGCTGCATTACTGGGGATCCCGGGAATCCCGAGGCTTTCGGACGCAGGCGACGCGAGTTGAGCCGCTGCAAGCTTAAGTGAGCGGCTCGTATATCCAACGCGAAGTTCATTCGTCGTGGAAGCGCTGAAGATATGCACATAGTTCGAAGCAAAGGAATTCGCGACCGTTCTGGTTTGCCCCAGCACTCCCGATGTCAATGTACCGCTGCCATCCGGCAGAGGAGTCACGGGATTCGAAATGCCAACGGCGTAGGAGTAACGCCCAAACACACGATCCGTACCGCGAAACATGTGATCCCCACGAAAATCGCCCTGGTCCAGATCGTCGGATTCGTTGCCCACCCGAGTGTAATTGTTCGCGGTAGCGGAATTGGTCGGCAGCGGATATCGATTCATCAATGCCACCGCGGCAGGATCCATCCGTTCTATCGGAATGGTGTTCGACGGAAATGGGTCCCGGAGGATGGCGCCCGTGCCATCCGTCCGCGTTGTCGCCGGATCATAAATCGTGGTGCTGAAGACTCCCTGGCGTTGTGCCATGGTCGGAACCGTCGATGTCCGGACGCGTCCGATCAACTGACGGCTGCCCTGATAGTCCAGGAAAAAAAAGGTCCTGTCTTTGACGACAGGACCTCCCAGGACGAATCCAAACTGATTCCGGCGAAATTCCGGCTTTTTTGGATTCGCGGCGGTTGCGGGCGCGAACAAATTGCGCGAATTGAGCGCTTCATTTCGAAAGAATTCAAAAACCGAACCGTGGAAGTTATTGGTACCGGACTTCATTGTCAGGTTCACAACGCCGCCGTTGAACCGGCCGAACTCCGCGGACGGACTGTTGGATTCGATCTTGAATTCCTGCATCGAATCAACGACAGGCATAAAGGCCACCTGACCGGGCTCCGGCTGCAGGACAGAAATGCCGTCGTAGAGATATTCGTTTGTCCGGGGGCGTCCTCCATTGATTCGTGGGAGCGCCGTCGTCGGAGGGAGTGCAACGCCGGGCGACAGCTGTGCCAGAGTGACGAAGGATCTGCCATTCAACGGCAGATCCACGATCTTGTCCGAATCGACGACTTGTCCAAGATTCGCCGATGCATCACGAAGCATCGGCGCATCTGCCGTGACCGTCACGCTCTGATTCGCCACGCCGACGGCGAGATCAAAATTCAGTCGAACCCGTTCACCCGTCGACAGGCGAACGCCTTCGCGAACGACTCTCTGAAATCCTGAAGCCTCGACCGCGACCCGATACAATCCGGGCTTTATCGGAAACGCGGTATATGTTCCGCCGTTCTCCGATGCGGTGCGTATCTCCGCATTCGTATTTACTTCTGTAAGAACGATCGATGCACCGGGAACCGGACCGCCTCGAGAATCGATGACATCGCCGGTCAACTGAGCTGACGCAACCTGAAGCAGCAGGATCACCAGAAAATTAAACATCGGTTCGACTTTATACAATACGATCCGATATATTTCAACGGATCAATACGGTTTAATACAGATCAGAGCTCGGACAGGAACTGGATATATCGGGAACCGAGCCGAGACGGTCCAGATTGAGACCGAAACCGTTCACGAATGACGGTGGAAAGGGTGAGGCGCTCGGCCGGGTTGCGGATCAACCGATCCACGATCTCAACATAACCGGGTCTGTTGCGCGCAACGAGTTCGGAAATGCCGACAAGTTCCGCACCGGAATTGTAGTGGGAGTCGGACGGATAGCCGAGCACAACGACCGGTTTTCCCGCTCCCATGGCTTCGAGGATGGAATGTCCGCCCGAATGGGGAAACGACGCAAGATACACGTCGACCACATCCAGCAAAGGAGCGATGTCGCCCATATGACCAAGAAACCGTACCCGCGAGAGCACATTGGCCGAATGCAGCTGCCCCCGGATTGCCTTCACATCCCCGGCACCTGCGAACAGATGATAGTGATCCGGAAATCGCTTAAGAATTTCAACCAGCACCGCCAGGTACTCCGAGCCGGCAACCTTATTTAGATTGCCGAACGTCGCCGAAACGGACTTCGCCTCACTGATGCCGAGACTGGCGCGCGTCGCCGGGGGATGAGCTTTCAATCGGTCTTCAATATCCGATGCCAGAGGAATCCATTCCATATGGCGATTGCTGATGCGTGTTCGCTCCAGCGCATTGGGGAACAGATGGATGTACCCATCAAAAAGGTCCGCATCCATTTCACTGCCATGGTTGACATTGACCTGAATTGGAGCGGGCCGCCTCGAGGCGACACGCGCAGTGATCTGTTCGGCCAGGCTCGCGTGATAGAAAGCTGCCTGCACTCCTGCGGTACGTATCGCATCCACAATGCGGTCCGCTCGTTCTTCGAAATCGCCTTCCACCGATGCGATGAAAGTTGGTGCAGAAATGCCAACGTCCTGGGACTGTGCCACTCCCTCCGGATTGAAGAACCACGAGGCTGCCCATTCTGTCGTAAAGACAAGAGACTCGACACCTTCCTGAGCCATACTCGCGCAAAGCATTTTCAGATACTGGGTGGGGGCGTGACCGGGAAGGAGACACCCCACCACATGCGCCACACGTGTGACAGGAGTTACGTTTTTCTCGCGGGCCTCCTGTGCGGGGTTCTGGCCGGAAGACCACGCTTCGAAAATTTCGCCGATCTTTCGAATATGGTCCGATTCCAATCCAGCGAATATCGCCCTCTGAAAATAATCCATAGCCAATGCGGGATTACTGTCCAGCAGCGACCTGCCAATGCGGAAAGCAATTTCCGCCAGACGGCTTTTGTCACCGATGCGATAGAGAGCCAGCGTATACGCGTGATTGACAACTTCGGACGTGTATCCGGTTTCAATCGCGGCCTTTTCCAGCAGCTCGGCTGCTTTTTGAAAATCGCCGTTCTCTAGCGATTCCAAGGCCTCCTGATAGCGCATGGACGGGGGTGGATGTCTTACTGAGCTTTGCGAGCCTGGAAATGTTCCTCCGCCCGGCGTTTGGAACGGGCTTTCTTCTTTGCGCGATTGACGCGGCGGCGGGAGAGAATTTCGTATTTATTTGCCATCTACTTTGCGGATCCCTTGAGTGACGCGATTGCCTTCGCTTCGTCGTCGTAGACATCGAAGACGGTGAGCAACTTTGTCATTTGAAGAAGGTCTTTGATTTTTGCGGTCAACTTCAGCAACTTGACGTCGCCGCCCTTATTGCGAACCGTCGTGTAGGACGACACCAGTTCGCCCAGTCCGGAGCTATCGACGTAGGAAACATCGCCCAGATTGACAATAAATTTACTGTCACCTTCGGCCACCTGCGCGCGCAGCGCGTCGCGCAACTGCATCACGGGCTCGCCGATCGTCAGCTTTCCGGAGAGATCCATGATCACAATGTTGTCAACCTTGCGAGTCTTCACAGTCAAACTCATACAGCCTCTATCCTCCTACGTCACACTCGCCCAAAATGGGAGACAAAGGTTAACGTGTATCCTCCTGAAGTTTCAAGCGATTAGTTGCCTCACACAACGCGAATGCTACACTTATCGGGAACAGGAGCCGCGC
>Ga0163163_10005656_pt1 | contig 10838 bp, 8 predicted proteins | sample S65metaG_FD_119766 | JGI IMG/M metagenome (GOLD analysis project Ga0163163, IMG submission 119766) | Switchgrass rhizosphere microbial communities from Kellogg Biological Station, Michigan, USA - S6-5 metaG | ecosystem: Host-associated > Plants > Roots > Rhizosphere > Soil | place: USA: Michigan... | reverse complement strand
CTGCACTTACTCCCAACATCATTGAAGAGAGACCAATGAATGTAGCTGTAATTGATGTATATAGTCGGTTAATGATGGACCGTATTATTTTTCTTGGTTATCCCATCAATGATGAAGTAGCGAATATTGTTACTGCTCAGTTGCTCTTTCTTGATTCTACAGACAGAACAAGAGATATCAATATGTACATTAATAGCCCCGGTGGTAGCGTATATTCCGGCCTGGGTGTATATGATACCATGCAGTATGTAACGCCGGATCTTGCAACCATTTGTATTGGTATTGCTGCTTCCATGGCTTGTGTATTATTGGCAGCAGGTTCCAAGGGAAAAAGAGCTGCACTAAAACATGCCAGGATAATGATGCATCAACCAAGCGGCGCCATTGGTGGCCAGGCAAGTGATATTGAAATAACAGTAACCGAAATAAGAAAATTAAAAAGAGAATTATACGAAGTGATCAGCGTACATAGTGGGAAGACCATTGAGCAGATTGAAAAAGATTTTGACAGGGATCATTGGATGACAGCAATTGAATCAAAAGAATATGGTCTTGTAGATGAAGTATTGGTCACTAATCCAAGGAAACAAAAAAAGGATTAGGTTAATTTCTAAATTTTATTCCGAACTTTTTAAATACAGTACATGAATCATACTCAATTTTTATATAGCGATTGGAAAGCAGATGACGATGATGAGCAGGAGGAACAACCCAAATCTGATCTGAAAATGTTCAGTAAAAAACTCGAAAAATATTTTTTTGAAACCCGCAGTATTTATTTGTGGGGTGTAGTTGATGACAAAAGTGCAAGAGACATTGTAAGCAAATTATTATTACTGGATGCTGATAAACCTGGTCAGGAGATCAAATTTTATATCAATAGCCCAGGTGGCGTTGTAACAAGTGGTATGGTAATGTATGATACCATGCAAATGATCAAAAGCCCCGTTAGCACTATTTGCATGGGCCTTGCCGCTTCTATGGGAAGTATTCTTTTAAGCGGTGGCGTAAAAGGGAAACGTTTCATTTATCCTCATGGCGAAGTAATGATCCATCAGCCTTCTTTAGGTGGACAATTTCAAGGTGTAAGTGCTGATTTGGAAATACAGGCTAAACAAACTCAACGTGTAAAAGAGATCGGAGCCCAGATATTGGCTAAAAATTGCGGTAAAACAGTCGAACAAATTATGCGGGATTTTGACAGGGATTACTGGATGGATGCCAAAGAAGCGCTTGGGTATGGTATTGTGGATGGTCTGGTGGAAAAACTTTAGCCCCTTCTATAGGTTAACTCTTACTGTTTTTATTCACTTTAGGCGTTAAAAGCCAGTTTTAAGAAAAATAAAGCCGCCTTAGTCAGGGCGGTTTTATAATTTTGTGAGTTACAAATCCGTTTTGAGACCGTTATAATATAAAGAGATGGCAAAAAACCCCTTACATTGTTCGTTTTGTGGTCGTAATAGAGACGAGGTAAAGATTCTTATTGCCGGTCAGGATGGGCATATCTGTGAAAATTGTGTTGAGCATGCCCGGGAGATCATTGAACAGGAACTCGTGGTGAGAGATGACAAAACAGCTACGACTTTTAAGCTTACTGTAAAAAAGCCCATGGAGGTCAAAAAATTCCTTGATGAATATGTGATCGGGCAGGATGATGCAAAAAAAGTATTAGCTGTAGCTGTTTATAATCACTATAAACGCTTGCAACAAAAAGTAACCGATACACATACAGGGCACGATGTTGAAATAGAAAAAAGCAATATCGTAATGGTAGGTGAAACAGGAACTGGTAAAACATTGCTTGCAAAAAGTATTGCAAGAATGCTGAATGTGCCATTCACAATTGTTGATGCTACCGTATTTACCGAGGCCGGGTATGTTGGCGAAGATGTTGAAAGCATTTTGACAAGGTTATTACAGGTTTGCAATTATGATGTGGCAGCAGCAGAACGTGGTATTGTGTATATTGATGAAATAGACAAAATTGCCCGTAAAGGAGATAATCCATCCATCACCCGTGATGTAAGTGGCGAAGGTGTTCAGCAGGGTATGTTGAAATTATTAGAAGGCACTGATGTATTAGTTCCTCCCCAGGGAGGCCGTAAACATCCTGAGCAAAAGCTTATCAAGATCAATACACAGAACATTCTTTTCATTTGTGGCGGTGCTTTTGATGGTATTGATAAAATAATTGCACGCCGTGTACAAACAAATACTATCGGCTTTAATGTTGACAAAGAACAACAGGAAAATATTAAAAAGAACCTGCTTCGTTATATCAATGCACAGGATCTTAAATCATTTGGGTTGATTCCTGAATTGCTGGGCCGTTTACCTGTAGTTACGCATTTAGATCCACTTGATGCATCTATCCTGAGAGCTATTCTTACCGAGCCAAAAAATGCTTTGGTAAAACAATACAAGAAATTATTTGACCTCGAAGGTATTCAATTGAGTATTGAAGAAGAAGTGCTGGATTTTATGGTAGAAAAAGCAATGGAATACAAATTAGGCGCAAGAGGATTGAGAAGCATATGTGAAGGCATTCTTACGGATGCGATGTTTGAACTACCTTCTTCAAAAGTGACACAGTTTATTCTTGATATGGAATATGCCAGAAGAAAATTTGATAAGAGTAAATTGAGCTTATTGAAAGTGGCATAATTAGAACAGGATTTCCAGGATTTAAAGATATTTGGTCAGACAAAATAGTCTGACCATTTTTTTAAAATAATTTTTTATGCAGGAACTAATAGAAAAATTAAAGACAGAAGCGGGTCTTACAGATGAGCAGGCAAAAAAAGCCATTCAATCTATGAAGAATTTTGTGATTGAAAAATTTCCGATGCTTGAAGGCGCCGTAAGTAGTTTGTTTGGTCAGGAATAATAATTACCTGATCACTCCGCATTTTTTTCCTCTTGGATTATTGGCTGCCTGGTAGGGAGTAAAGCTTCTTGCACAGCTTTCAAAAAATATTATAAGGATGACCAGGGCAAGTATGATTCTTGTTTTCATAGTTAACAGATTTTTTTCAAAACTACAATCTGTTCTATTCAGAACAAAAATGTAATTACTACTGAAATTTTCTATCCTATTGCTGGTAGTTTAATGCCTATTTCCCTGAAAAACTACTTGCGGCTTTAAACAAAACATCCCGGCGATACAACCGGGATGTGAATTAATGGGTACACTCTTTATTTGGTTTTTCGTCCAAACTTAGGTGGGTCCGCTTTTGCGGAGCTTAACTGCAACCGCCCTGGTTACCGCAGTTTAGGCATTTATAGCAGGTTCCACTCCGCATCATAATATGCCCACATACATTACATGCCGGGGCATCACTCTGCATATTTTTGGCTGCTGCATTTAACGCATCAATACCTGTTTCCGTTTTCATTCCTGAATTTACAGGAGCTATACGTTGGTTTTTTGATGGCTGGGATGCTGCGCCTCCATTGGGTGAACCAATAATGCGAACACTCGATAATTCAGGCTCACTTGCATACTCAAGATTGGAAGGTATATCATCCCAATCATCAGCACCTGTATTCATTACTTCTGGTTTATCAATTACATGTACAAGATCTGTCCGGCCCAGGTATTCATATCCTAATACACGGAATATAAAATCAACAATGGATGTTGTGGACTTAATATTAGGATGTTCTACAAAACCCGATGGATCAAATTTTGTGAATGCAAATTTATCAACGAACTCCTCAAGTGGTACTCCGTATTGAAGACCAATAGAAATGGATATAGCAAAACAGTTCATCATGCTACGCATTGTAGCTCCTTCTTTTGCCATGTCTATAAATATTTCTCCTAATGTTCCATCGCTGTATTCACCGGTACGTAAAAAAATGGCTTGTCCGTTGATCTTGGCTTTTTGAGTAAAGCCACGACGCTTCGCAGGTAATGAACGACGTTCAACAATACTGGCAAGTTTTCTTTTCAATTTTGTATCAGGAGATGATTGAACTCTTTTCTGTACTTCTTCCAAAAGTTCTTCAACAGTAAGTTTGCTCATGTCAACAATGTTTGAATCTAATTGCTGACTTACTGACAACTGTTGGCTGGCAACTGCTGATTGTTGGCTGCTTGCTGACTCTTCTGTTTTCTTTTTCTTATCGCTTTTATTGCTTAGTGGCTGAGAAAGTTTAGAGCCGTCACGATATAGGGCACATGCCTTAAGTCCCAGTTCCCAGCTAAGCATATAAGAGTCTGCTATTTCTTCTACAGTAGCTTCATGGGGTAAGTTTATTGTTTTGGAAATAGCTCCGCTAATAAACGGTTGGGTAGCTCCCATCATGCGAATGTGACCATGCGCATGAATGTAACGTTGTCCTTTCTTTCCACATTTGTTGGCACAGTCAAAAACGGGCAGGTGTTCTTCTTTAAGATGCGGAGCTCCTTCAAGCATACCGGTACCACATACATAATCGTTGGCAGCCTCTATTTGCTCATCGGAAAATCCTAAAGCTTCAAGCAGGCTCCATTCAAAATCATTGTATTGTTCAGGAGTAAATCCAAGACGTTGCAGGCATTCTTCTCCCAAGGTATATTTATTGAAAACAAAACCAATTTCGAAAGCTGTGGCAGCAGCAGCGTCAAGTCTTTTTATTTCATCAGCAATAAATCCCTTTTCACTTAATGATTGATGATTGATAAAAGGTGCTCCCGCAAATGATGCAGCGCCAACAGCATATTTAATGATCGCATCATTTTCTTTTTCCGTATAACCCAGATTCTTTAATGCAGCAGGTACTGATTGATTAATGATCCTGAAATAACCACCACCGGAAAGCTTTTTAAATTTCACCAATGCAAAATCGGGTTCAACGCCGGTAGTATCACAGTCCATTACCAAACCAATTGTTCCCGTTGGCGCAATTACAGTAGCCTGTGCATTACGATAGCCATATTTATTTCCAAGCTCAACTGCATCATCCCATGCTTTACATGCGGCTTTCAGCATATAATCAGGACAATATTTTGCTTTAATGCCCTGTGGTTTTAAACTTAAACTCTCATATTCATCAGCATCATAAGCTGCCAGGCGATGATTACGCATTACCCGCATCATATGCTCACGATTCTCTGTATAGCGGGGAAATGCACCAAGGCTCTGAGCCATCTCGGCAGATGTTTTATATGCAATACCCGTCATGATAGCGGTGATAGCCCCGGCAATTGCTCTTGCTTCTTCACTGTCATAAGGAATGCCACTAACCATTAACATTGTTCCAAGGTTAGCATAACCCAATCCAAGTGTTCTGTATTCATAACTTAATTGCGCAACTTCTTTACTGGGGAATTGTGCCATTAATACAGATACTTCCAAAACAACAGTCCATAGTCGGCAATTGTATTCGTAACCTTCAACATCAAAATGATTATTTTCCGTATCAAAAAATTTCATCAGGTTAGAAGATGCAAGATTGCAGGCTGTATTATCAAGGAACATGTATTCCGAGCAAGGGTTAGAGGCTCTTATCTCACCACCCTCAGGGCAGGTATGCCATTCATTGATGGTAGTATTATATTGTGTTCCGGGATCAGCGCAACGCCATGCTGCATAAGATATCTGGTTCCATAATTCACGGGCTGGTATTTTTTTCATTACTCTTCCATCCATTCTTCCTTTTAATTCCCAGTCCTCATCGTTTTTCAATTGTTTAAAAAATGAGTTGGGAATACGAACAGAGTTATTAGAGTTCTGCCCGGAAACAGTTTTATATGCTTCACCTTCGTAATCGCTCGGATAACCTGCATTGATCAATGCCCCTACTTTTTTCTCTTCTTCCACTTTCCAGTTGATAAATTCAACGATTTCCGGATGATCAAGATCTAAACAAACCATCTTAGCTGCACGACGAGTAGTTCCTCCACTTTTAATAGCGCCGGCAGCTCTATCACCTATCTTTAAAAAACTCATTAATCCTGATGATGTACCACCACCGCTTAATTTTTCTCCTTCACCACGAAGATTAGAAAAGTTAGTACCTACTCCTGATCCATATTTAAAGATTCTTGCTTCACGTACCCAAAGGTCCATGATACCTCCGTCATTAACTAAGTCATCAGTGACACTAAGAATGAAACATGCATGAGGCTGCGGTCTTTCATAAGCTGAAGTGGATCGCTTTAATTCGCCATCAATCGGATCAACATAATAATGACCTTGCGGTTTACCTTTTATTCCATAGCTCTCATACAGGCCTGTATTGAACCACTGCGGACTATTGGGTACACACATTTGATTTAGGATGGAATACACCAATTCTTCATAAAAAATTTGCGCATCGCTTTCGGATGCAAAATATCCATATCGCTCACCCCATACCCGCCAGCAATTGGCAAGACGATGAGCTACTTGTTTGGCAGATGTTTCTCTGCCAAGACTACCATCTGGTTGAGGAACCCCGGCTTTACGAAAATATTTTTGCGCTAAAATGTCGGTTGCGATCTGGCTCCATTGTTTGGGAACTTCAACATTGTTCATTTCGAAAACGACTTCTCCATTCGGATTACGAATGATTGAAGTGCGATAATCATATTCAAACAAATCGAACACTTTCACGTCGTCCCGGGTATAGCGACGTGAAAACTGCAACCCGCCTCTGGTGGAAGCTTGTTTTTTATTTGCCATAACTTAAAGAATTTCTCGGGTTAAGTAATTGTTAACGGAGAAGACGAAAATATTTTTAATAAAATGAAATTCAAACCCCCAGATATTCACATATTGTGGATAAGCGAGTCCAAAATTATGCCACTTCAGGCCTGTAGTGCATTCGGGAATTTCTTCACAATAAGACAATGGTTATTTGATAAAATTTTTTTGGAAAATCAGTATAGGAGTTGTAAAAAAAATTATAGTCTTTATTATACTTTTCAAATACAAAACGGGTAAGGGTTTTTACGAATATATTCTTTAGGAATATTGATTTTACTATCATTTCTTTAATATCACTCATTGAAATGCTTTACAGAAAGGGATTACAGTCACTATTAAATCGAAGAAAATTATTTATTAAAAAAGAAAGGTAAAAATTTCGTTTGTGGCAGGCGTAAGAAATGTTTATTGTCTTTTGTAAAAAAACATATCCTGATACATTTGTTACAAGAACATAATAAACCCTAATTGAAGCTAAAAAGCCGAAAAGTTTTCGCATTTTTGCATATCAACCAATACCGGATGAAGTCAACGATTTACAATTCATTAGCAGAGAAAAAGAGACAGGGAAAAAAGTCTTTTGCAGTATTGATCGATCCCGATAAAGTAAATGCAAAGATGCTCGATGAGCTTACCGGACTTTGCGTTTCGGCAAAGGTTGATTATTTGCTCGTAGGCGGCAGCCTTGTTATTTCCAATCATCTTGAGGCATGTGTGCAACATATAAAACGTAATTGTTCTATTCCTGTTATCTTATTCCCTGGCAGCTCATCTCAAATAACCAAATATGCGGATGCATTACTTTATTTGTCATTGATCTCTGGCCGCAATCCGGAACTTTTGATCGGTCAGCATGTAGTTTCTGCTCCTTTTGTAAAACAAAGCGGATTAGAAATATTACCTACTGGTTATATGGTAATTGATGGCGGTGCGCCAACAACTGTTTCCTATATAAGCAATGCCTCTCCTATCCCTGCTGACAAAAATGAAATTGCTATGTGTACAGCAATGGCTGGTGAAATGCTTGGAATGAAATTGATTTACATGGATGCAGGCAGCGGAGCTAAACGGGCTATCAACGAAAGCATGATAAAAATCGTAGCTGATCATATTGAAGCGCCTCTGATCATTGGCGGAGGTATTCTTCATCCTGAAAAAGCTTATCTCAACTGCAAAGCCGGCGCTGATGTAATCGTTGTTGGCAATGCAATTGAAAAAGATGCTTCACTTATAAAAGAGATGAGTGATGCGGTGCATTCAATTCCTGTTAAAGTAATTTGATCATCTCAATTCTTCCACCTTCACCCTCGTCGGCGAATCCCTTCCACTAATAATACTTCTTGAACTTAATGCAATGGATTTGATGATCATTACCATATTATCTATATCGAGTGTTTCAACCTGGTCGCTTACTTTATGATAGTTCGGCTCACTGTCCATTTTTGAAGTAGAAATAGTATGAGCCGGAACCCCCAACCGGGCAAGAGTCTCGTTATCCGATCGGTAAAATAATTGTTGTTCCGTGTAAGGATCAGGGTAAAAAGTAAAACCGGTTCCTTCTAAATTTTTTTGAAGAATAGAACCCATGTCTGTTTTTTCATACCCTGTAATATAAGCTGAGTTCTTTCCCCATTTACTTTCTGTTCCTATCATTTCTATATTGAACATCGCAATAACTTTTGCCGGATCAAATTGCCTTGAAAAATATTGTGAGCCAAAGCCACCTTCTTCTTCAGCAGTAAAAGCTGCGAATACAATTGTTTTTTCATTATTAGCAAGTGCTTTAAAATATTTGGCCAGCATTATCACACCCGTTGTTCCTGCGGCATCATCGTTAGCACCATTATAAATTGAATCCCCATCCACAGGTTTACCAATTCCCAAATGATCATAATGACCTGAAAAAATTACGTATTCATCTTTCTTACTTTTTCCCGGTAATATGCCTACCACGTTGGCTAAAGGTTGTTCTGAAATTTCATGTTTTGCTTCAATAGAAAAAGTTTTAGGAATTAAGTTACCTAATATGAAAATGATATTTTTATCCGTTTTAAAAAGGGATCGTTTTAAAAAGGCAAGTCTGGAAAAGTTAGCTGCATAACTTTCATCTACCATTACCACAACATTTTTATTAGCCTGAACAAATGAGCTGGCCTGTCTTGAAAGACTTCCTCCTGCATTTATTGTTGTTATCTCGTATCCCGAAGATTGATCGATCTTTAATTCCGGCTGACAGGTTACCACAATAATATTTTTTTCACTTACCGACTTTCCATCCAATGTTACAGATAAACTGATAAGTCGTGGTTGGATCATTGCAAATTCCTGTTTATAAGTTTTGCTGTTATTAAAAGTTTGCAATCCGATTTTTTTAAATTCATCGCTGATAAAATCGGCCGGTTTATCAATATCCGGAGTAAAAGCTTTACGGCCTCTCATATCATCAGAAGATAACGTTCTTTCAATACGTTCAACTTCTTTTGCGTTGATGATATCATCAATCTTAGCTTGTGCAAATAAAAAAGATGCTGTAAAAAGCAATAATCCTGCAAGAAAATATTTCTTCATGTAAACTATTAATTATTGATTGTGAATTGTTGAGTTGCTAAACAATGAAACATTTAACAACTTGACTATTGTAGCTATAAGCTCATCATTTCTTTAAACTTCACTGTCTGCCTCCTGCTTACTTCAATTTTTTCTCCGCCTTTTAACTCGAGTAGGAGTCCGCCGTTAAAGTAAGGCTCTATTTTATCGATCATGCGAAGGTTGACGATATGCTTGCGGTTAGCACGGAAAAAAGTTTTTTCATCTAATCTTTCTTCCAATGCATTTAATGATTTTAAAATAAGCGGCTTGTTATTGCCAAAAAATACTTTGGCATAATTACCTACACTTTCAAACAATCTTATCTCACTTAATTTTACAAACCAACACCTCTCTCCATCTTTCACAAATACCTGGTCGTTTTCTGTAAGAATACTGTTATTGAAATTTTCTGTTTCACTGCCCGGTTCTTTTGTTTCTGCAAAATGTAATTTTTGTATCGCATCCGCCAATCGCTTTGGCTCTACCGGTTTCAGCAAATAATCCAAAGCATTTACTTCAAAGGCTCTTAGCGCAAATTCATCATATGCTGTTGTAAAAATTACCTGCGGCGTTCTTTCTAACTGCGATAGCATATCAAAACCAGTCTTGCCAGGCATTTGAATATCTAAAAAAATAAGATCGGGATGCTGGCTCTCGATTTTTGTAATTCCTTCTTCGGCATTGGCAGCTTCATCAATAATTTCTATTTCAGGAAAATCCTGTAACAGCTTTTTTAATTCTGCTCTTGCTAAGCGTTCATCATCAATAATTATAGCTTTCATGTAAATCTGTTTAATATGAACAGTTCAAAAGTTCAATGGTTTTCTCAGGCATTAACTTCTAAACTGTATTCACTGGTATTTGCACCTTTGCCTCTACCAATGTTGGATTGACTTGTTTTATTTCAAACTTTGCTTTATCTCCATATAATAAACTTAATCGGTTGGTTGTGCTTGAAAGACCAAAGCCTTCAGTATTTGAATATCCATTTAAATAACCAGTATTTTGGACAGTTAGTTCATGATAATGATCTTTAAAATCGGAGATGATCTTTACCACTCCGCCATTTATTTGTTTACTGATGCCATGTTTGATAGCATTTTCAACAAGTGTCTGCAACATCATAGGTGGTACGGGCTGATCTAATGTATCTTCATCTATATCATATTCTATTTTCAATCTGTCTTCAAACCGCATATTCTCTAAAGCGAGATAATCTTTCACAATATCCAGTTCTTTTTCAAAAGAGACTGTTTCGGCTTTTTCCACCTGCATGCTGCTACGCAAAATATTACTTAGCTCTGTAACCGCTTCTCTTGCTCTTTGTGGATTTTCTTCTACCAACGCACGGATACTATTCAATGAATTAAAAATGAAATGAGGATTGATATGTGCCTTAATAGTTTTTAGTTCGAGTTCTTTGATCAATGTTTCCAATTGAAGCGTATCCATTTGCTGCCTTCTGCTTTTCTCAATGAAATGATAAAAGTAATAGATCAAAACCCAGGGCAAAATAAATAAGCCATTATCGACAGTAGAACCCATGAATTTATTTATGAAACTTAGCTTACGACT
>Ga0163163_10005654_pt1 | contig 10841 bp, 9 predicted proteins | sample S65metaG_FD_119766 | JGI IMG/M metagenome (GOLD analysis project Ga0163163, IMG submission 119766) | Switchgrass rhizosphere microbial communities from Kellogg Biological Station, Michigan, USA - S6-5 metaG | ecosystem: Host-associated > Plants > Roots > Rhizosphere > Soil | place: USA: Michigan... | reverse complement strand
GTTCGGCCTGACCCCGCTCCCTTCCGCGACTTCGGAGTGTCGGCTCCCGCTCCCGACGAAGAGGAAGAAGTAGCGCCGAAGCCCTCCGACCCCGTCACCTTCTCCGTGTGCGGACCTTCGACCCTTCAGGCAGGCAGTCCCTTTACTCTCGACCTATGGGCGTTTACTGAGGCGCAACGAGCCAAGGTGAAGATGCTTACCAATCGCCTGCACGAGACCGCCGCCAGTGAAGATGTCAAGGCAAACGTCCAGCGTGGGACGATGCTCACCGCTCAAATCCAGTCGCCTTTCCTCGATATCCAAGAGCCAAATCGAGTCATTCCGTGGACCGGCCAGGAGTGCGTGGAGTCGTTCGACTGCACGCTAAAGCCCGCCTTCGCCGCAGGAGGATTCCCGATTTCCGGCACGGTGTTGATCACAGTCCAAGGAATGCTGCTCGCCAACATTCAATGGGTGCTCAATTTCTCAAAAGGATCTAGTCAAGCGCAGGTCCCGCTTGAGCAGAAGTCGACCGAGCCGAAGACCGCCTTCGCGTCCTATTCAAGCGAGAATCGGCTCGACGTCCTGGCTCGCGTCCAAGGCATAAATGCCGCGCGCCCGGATCTCGAAATCTTCCTCGATGTCGACAAGCTGAGGCAGGGTGAGAAGTGGGAAGAGAAGCTCTACGCGGCTGTGTCGAGCAGCGACATTCTCTATCTGTTCTGGTCAACGTCCGCATCGAAGTCACCGTGGGTCGACCGCGAGTGGCGTTATGCGTTCGATCACAAAGGCCTTCAGGCGATCGCACCGGTCCCGCTCGAGAGTCCGCAGATCGTGAAGCCTCCTCAGGAACTTGGACCTCTCAACTTTAACGACAAGTATCTGATGTACATCTATAGTCAGCAGCGGATCGACGAACTCCGTAAGAAATGAAACTCCTCGCCGCCATACTTCTAATCGCCTGGCAAGCAGAGTTTGACGTCGCCTCAGTCAAGCAAAGTCAAACGCAGAAAGGCGTTGACTACAGGGGCCATGTCGTCATCGCAGAGGACCGCGTCACTGGCAGGAACGTCACACTTAAAGGCTTGATCGCTGCGGCTTACCACGTCCAACATCATCAGGTCTCGGGAGGCGCTCGCTGGCTCGATTCCGATGAGTTCGATGTCGAGGCCAAAGGCACAGGACAGATGCGACCTATGCTGCAAGCACTCCTCAAACAACGCTTCCATCTCACCCTTCGGAAAGAAGAGCGAGATCTCAAAGTCCAGGCGCTAGTAATAGACAAGGGCGGTCCGACGTTCGACAAGGCCAAAGCCGGCGGCCAGCACTTTCACGTCGACATGCGGCAATTCGCCGACCTGCTCGCGATTCAAGCCACCATCCCCGCGCCCGCGGATCCCACAAGTCCCGCAATCGCCAGTAACGCACCGGTCCCGGTAATCGACAAAACCGGACTCGAAGGAGTCTTCGATTTCAGTGTGGACCTCAAACCAGAATTAAGCACGGACAGATTCACTCAATGGCAGCGCGCCTTGAAAGAACAACTTGGATTGAAACTCGAAAGCCAAAAAGCCAAAGTAGAAATCCTCGTTGTCACCAGCGCCGACCGCGTCCCCGCCGCGAACTGACTTGACCGCCGCGCTACCATAAAAGCGTACCCGAACCAATGGATTCCCCCAGCGTAGAACAGAAGACGTTAGACCTCAAAAAGACGGTCTTACTCCCCCAAACGGACTTCCCCATGAAGGCCGAATTGCCCAAGAACGAGCCAAAACGGCTCGCCCACTGGAACGATATCGGACTCTACCAGAAGCTCCGCGAACAGGGCAAAGGCCGGCCTCGCTACGTCCTGCACGACGGGCCGCCGTATGCGAACGGCAACATCCACTTGGGCCACGCGCTCAATAAGCTACTCAAGGACTTCATCATCAAGTCGAAGACCATGTCGGGCTTCGACTCTCCCTACATCCCCGGCTGGGATTGCCACGGCCTTCCGATCGAGATCAAGGTCGACGGGCTGCTCGGCTCGAAAAAGGCGTCGATGACGCAAGCGGAAATCCGCGCCGAGTGCCGCAAGTACGCCCAGAAGTTCGTCGATCTCCAATCGCAGGATTTCCAGCGGCTCGGAATTCTTGGACGTTGGGAAGACCCGTATCTTACGATGAGCGCCGAGTATGAATCGGTGATCGCGCAAGCGTTCGTCGACTTCCTCGATCAAGGCTACGTCTACAAAGGACTCAAGCCCGTCAACTGGTGCATCAACGATCGCACCGCACTCGCCGAAGCGGAAATCGAATATGAGAATCACACCAGCCCATCGATCTGGGTGCGCTTCCGGTTGACCTCTGACGCTCACGCCATCGACCCTGCGCTCGCGGGAAAAGAAGTGTACGGCCTGATCTGGACGACCACCCCGTGGACCATCCCGGCGAACATGGCTATCTGCTACCACCCGCGATTCCAGTACTCCGCGGTTGAGGCGTCCGATGGCGGTGTCTACATCATCGCGACCGATCTGGTTGAAGCGACCGTGCTCCAAGCCGGATGGCCGGAACACAAGACTATCGCGACGTTCACGGGCGACACACTGGAAGGCTCCGTCTTCCGTCATCCGTTCCTCGAACGCGATTCGGTCGGAATCCTCGGCGAGCACGTCACGCTCGAGCAAGGTACAGGCGCGGTCCACACGGCGCCAGGCCATGGCCACGAGGACTATGTTGTCGGATTGAAATACGGTATCCCGACGTATTGTCCAGTCGATGGAGCCGGCAAGTTCTATCAAGCGGAAGGCGCGCCGGGCATCCTACCTGAAGCGATCATCGGCCAGACCGTTTGGAAGGCGAATCCGATCGTCATCGAGATCCTACGCGACCATGGCGCACTCGTCGGCCTGCAGAACATCGAGCACAGCTATCCACATTGCTGGCGCTGCCATAAACCGACTATCTTCCGCGCCACCGAGCAATGGTTCATCGGCATGGAGAAGAACAATCTCCGCTACCGCACGCTCGAAGCCATCAAAGGTGTGAAGTGGTTCCCTGCCTGGGGCGAGGAACGCATCTCGAATATGATCGCCACCCGGCCCGACTGGTGCATCTCGCGCCAGCGCGTTTGGGGTGTGCCGATCACGGTCTTCTATTGCGAGGATTGCGACACGGCGATCACGGACAAGGCAATCCTGTCACGCGTCACGGCGATCTTCAAAGAGAAGACTTCCGACGCCTGGTATTCGATGTCCGCCGAAGAGCTCGCGGGACCGGACGCGAAATGCCCCAAGTGCGAGAGCAAGAAGCTTCGCAAAGAGAAGGACATTCTGGATGTCTGGTTCGACTCCGGATCGAGCCACTTGGCGGTTCTCACTCCGAAGAACGATCTCGGGTGGCCTTCCGATATGTACCTCGAAGGCGGCGATCAGTATCGAGGATGGTTCCACAGCTCTCTCCTGATCGGCGTTGCGCTCAAAGGCGGAGCGCCCTACAGAGAAGTCGTTACCAATGGCTGGACGCTCGACGAAGAGGGCCGCGCGATGTCGAAGTCGCTGGGCAACACAGTCGAGCCGGAGAAAGTCATCCAGCAATCGGGCGCCGATGTCCTGCGTCTTTGGGTTGCGTCGATCGTATACAACGAAGACGTACGCCTCGGCGAGAATATGCTCAAGCGCCTGGCGGAAGCGTACTTCAAGCTGCGCAACTCGTTCCGATATATCCTTGGCGCGACCGGCGATTTCGATCCTTCAAAAGACGCGGTCGATCCGGTGGACATGCTCGAGATCGACCAGTGGATCCTCCTTCGAATGGAAGACCTCGTCGCGCGTTGCCGGGCTTCCTACGACGCTTACGAATTCCAGAAGGTCTACCGCGCCGTGTTCGACTTCGCGATCAGCGACCTGTCGAACGTCTATTTCGACATCATCAAGGATCGCTTGTACACGACCGCGATCCACAGTCGCGAACGCCGCAGTGCACAGACCGCGGTCTGGCGTGTCGGGAATGCGCTGTTCCGCCTGATGGCTCCGATCCTGGCGTTCACCGCTGATGAAGCGTGGTCCTATTTCCGTAAGCCGGAAGGCGCGCCGGAGAATATCCACCTCGCGCTGTTTCCTGAAGCGGCTGAAGTCACGGCAGGACTACCGGCGTCGATCCGAGAGAACTCCGCCAAATGGGAATCGCTGATGGCGGTGCGCACAGAAGTGTTGAAGAGCCTGGAATCGGCGCGTCAAGCAAAAGTGATCGGCAAGCCGACGGACGCGAGCGTCGCCATGCAAGCGGACGCGAAGCTCTTTCCTCTGCTCAAGGAATACGAGGCACAACTGCCTGAGCTGTTCATCGTCTCGCAAGTCGCGCTTTCGAACCACACGGCGGACGGTATCGCAGTACAAGTCGAGCGCGCCACTGGCGTGAAGTGCCAACGCTGTTGGAAATTCAAGCAGGACGTGGGATCGCACGCCGCGTTCCCTACACTCTGCAATACCTGCGCTACAGTCGTCGAAACGGACTATCCGAACGGCACTGAATGAAGCGCATTGCTCCATTTTTGCTGGCGGCGTTGATATTCGCCCTCGACCAGGCGTCCAAGATTTGGATCCGGGGGAGTTATCCGCTGTCCTACGCCGAGTCGAAGATCGATGGCTTCTTCAACCTCGTTCACGCCGAGAATCCCGGTGCGGCGTTCAGCATGTTTGAATCCGCCCCTCCCATGATCCGCATCGGCCTGCTGGTCGTACTGGCGCTCGTCATCATCGGACTAATCGTCGCCGCCCTGCTCGGCCGCGTCCAGATCGTCGATTCTCAATTCGCCCGCATGGCTTTGGGATTGGTTTTAGGCGGAGCGTGCGGCAATCTGCTCGACCGCCTTAGAACGGGCACGGTCACCGACTTCCTCGAGTTCTATCGCGGCTCATATTACTTCCCCGCGTTCAACCTGGCCGATTCATCCATCTTCTGCGGAGCCTGCCTGATGCTCATTGATTACTGGCTCGGAAGCCGTGCGTCTAATCAAGCGGGACCGCAAATCAACCAAGTGAAGGACCCCACCTGAATCCATGTGCCCCAAGCTGCTCTCGTTTGGCGACTTCTTCCTCCCCACCTATCGATTCCTGGTGGCGCTCGGCTTCTTCGTAGCCCTCCAGGTGGTCATACGCCTTTCGAAGCGCTCTGGCATTGACCCGGAGAAAGCCACCAACCTCGCGATCTACTGCGCGCTTTCCGGACTCCTCGGCGCGAAGTTGCTGATGTTCGTGTTCGACTTCAACCTCTACTGGCAGCATCCGGAAGAGATCTTCACGATGGCAACGCTGCAGGCTGCCGGAGTATTCCAAGGCGGCTTGGTCCTTGCGACAGCGTTCGCGTTCTGGTTCATGCGCCGCAATAAGATGCCGCTGCTTCCGACGGCCGATGCGTTCGCTCCCGGAGTCGCGATCGGTCATGCCATCGGACGGCTCGGATGTTTCGCCGCCGGATGCTGCTGGGGCGATGTCTGCGATAAGCCCTGGGCCGTAACATTCCGCAATCCCGATGCCTACCGGCTGGTCGGAGTGCCACTAAATATCCCGCTGCATCCGACACAGCTTTATGAAGTTGTAGCTGAGTTACTGCTATTCGCCTTCTTGTGGTGGCGCGCGAAGAGTGCGCATCGGCCTGGAGAAATCCTGGGGCTATATCTTGTCATTTCCTCGATCGCCCGCTTCATCATCGAGTTCTATCGGAACCATCAGCAGGCCCTGCCCTTTGGTGGACCCTTCTCCCTCACACAGTGGATTGCCCTGATCCTGATACTCCCCGGACTTTACCTGGTGTGGAGACCCTCCGCACCAGCGAAGTTAATAGACGCGACCCAGTAACGGACTATTCCCTCGGCTCCCAAGTAACTAAACTAACTAGGGTGAACCACTTCTGTTTTTGACCGAAATGCCTGATACGCCTTAGAAGGCGCTCGCCTTACGATGGCATTAGGTACTAATATGGCTGCGCTTCGTCAGTTGCGTCCAAATCCAAATTGTTCCCAATCCCAGCGCCGGCTGGGGCGGAACGGCTCCGGCTTGTTAGAGCTGGCATTTTTCATGATGCCTTCATTCGCATTGATTTGCGGTTTTCTCGATGTCGGCATGGCGTTGTTTACCTGGAATACACTGCAGAATGCGGTGCGCGAAGGCACGCGTTACGCCATCACTTATCAGATCGATGGAAGTGGTCATCAAGTCACTTCGATCAAGAACACGGTTTCCACCTGGGCCATGGGATTCGTCCGGGCCAGCTCCACCAGCTCGAGCGGCTCTAGCGTTCCCTATATCGAGGTCAACTTTTACACGCCTCCGACGATCGCCAATCCCAATGGATCTCTCGTCACAGCGGCGGGTACGGCCAACGCGCCGGGGAACATCGTCGAGGTTTGCATCAAGAACTACCCCTACGCGTTGATGGCGCCGTTCAGCGGAACAGTGAGCTCAACCACCAGCAACGCTTTTTATGCCACGCCGGGATCTTCGCTGCGCGTGCAGGTCTTCTCTGCCGATGTCCTCGGCGGAACGCCTGTCAGCGGGACGCCCGCCCTTTAGAAAAAGGTCTATCCATGAGGCACAGAACAGCAATCAGTATGGGCAAGCGCCATTCCCAGAGGGGCGCCGAGGCACTCGAATTCGGACTCTTCTTCGTGATGATGCTCCCCGGATTCGTGTGGATGTTCATCAGCGGCATGAACTTCATCCGGTTCAACAAGGCGAACGACGTTGCTCGCGCCGCCGCCCTGATGTATATCAAGGGCCAGGACATGACAGTCCTCGGGACACAGGAGATTCTGGCGCGCGTCGGCCAGGGGCTCGATCTGCAGGTCGACAATGGAGCGACGCCCCCGAATCAGGTGATGTCCGCGATCCGCGGCAGCGGGCTCATTATTCTGAGCCAGGTGCAATATGTCGGTCCAAACACTTGCAATAATTGCACGAATCTCAATCAATATGTCTTCCTGCAGCGCCTATATGTAGGCAACAAGAGCTTGCAGTTGAATGGCGCGACGGTCGCAAGCGCGCTTGGCAATCCCGCGGCGGCCGACTGGAGCGCCACGACGGGAGCGGTCACGAACGTCTTCAACGACACGGGGACGCGCGTCAGCTCGACGTTCGCCAGCCTGTGGAATCCGGGAGTGGGCGATGGGCAAATCGTTTATGTAGTCGAGAGCTTTTTCGCAGGAGGCTTCGGATCAGGGCAGTTCGGAGGCAACGGCGTGTACGCAAGAGTGTTCATGTGATGAACCGGTTTCATGCACGGCAAGTCCGCTCAAAACTAGACGTGCTTCACCGATTAGTACTATGTCGACCGACTTTTTCCATGGCCATACATTCAAAGCAAATTCGCATCCGCAGACGTCCGCGAGGCGTGATCCTGCTGCTGGTCTGTTTCTGTCTTCCCCTGATGATCGGGATGATGGGGCTCGGCATCGACGTCGGATTGATGTATGCCGTGAAGGCTCGCCTCCAAATGGCGTGCGATGGCGCTTCCGTAGCAGCTCTCCGCTCCCTTAGCCTGGCGCAAACGACGGACTCTCAGACGACAGCCGCAACCAGCACCGCAACGCAGTGGTTCACGGCCAATTTCGCCGGTAACTACCTCGGCGCGGGGAGCACGTCGACTCCAGCGGTAACGGTTGTCGACGACAATACGAATCACATTCGAACGGTCACGGTGACCGCCACCACGGTTGCACCGACTTATTTCATGAAACTTTGGGGGAACAACGGCACTACGGTCTACGCACTCGGTCAAGCTTCCCGTCGCGATGTGGCGATAATGCTGGTTCTCGACCGCTCGGATTCCATGAACAACGCGAACAACACTTATGGAGGCCAGACGCCTTGTCAGGTCATGATCCAGGCCGCCAAGCAATTCACTGGAATGTTCCAGCAGGGCCGGGATCAAATCGGTCTGGTGACGTTCGCCGAAACCGGCCAAGTCGCGCAAACGCCGGTAACAAATTTCCAGACCCAGCTCGGGTATGCGAATGCCACCGGCAGTTCCTCCGGAGCACTCGACCACATAAACTGTACCGGCGGCACGAATACTTCCACCGGCATATCCCTCGGATGGAACGAGATCTACAAATTGCAGTTGCCCGGAGCCTTGAACGCTCTGATCGTCTTTACGGACGGCCAACCGACGGCAGGCTCATTCAAGTTCATCACGACGGCATCGACTGATCCCACTGGAGTCGCTAAGAGTGCATTCAAAGCTACCAGCACTTGCCTGGACAGCGCTAACAAATCGATGCAAGCGGGCGGCAATATGCTCACCAACCCGCGCAATTGGGTGAACCGCGAGGCCAACTCCGGGTTGACCGTCTCGCTGGGCGCGAACAGCTTCTACCCGGCGATTAGTGGCCCAGTCGGCGCGCTCTACGGCAGCGGATCCAGTATGTTTGGCGTCGATCCGTTCTTCGCTCCAGCAGGCGCCACTCCTCTTGAGAACACTTCAAAGAATTCCACCGAGGCGACCGGCTGTGCATTCCTGTCCAGCGACAATCCATCAACGGATCTGGCTTGGGTCCCTCCCGTGGATCTCTTTGGTACTTCGTCATCCGGTTATGTGTCGGGCATGACGACTTCATCCATTGCGGGTGCGAATCGCATCACAGTGACGGCGTCCAATATCAGCAAGGTGGTCTTCAATCTCACGGATAATGCCGGCGATTTCGCACGCGACGTCCACACTTTTGCGAGCGGCACAGCCATGCCGGGGACCATTGTGTACACGATTGGACTGGGTGGCAACGGCGGCATCGATTTCACTTTGCTTCAGCGTCTGGCGAACGATCCAAATGCCGATCCTCATGGGGCTTACGGCGCGTATGCGGGGTATGATGCCTCGCAGCCGATCGGGACGTTCGTCTACTCCTCCGATTCAAGCCAATTGCAGGCTTCGTTTATGCGTCTGGCTTCGATGATTCTACGGATCTCGCGGTAAGTCCTGAGTGTGTAGAGGATTTCCGCGGCGCAGCAGGAGCACTACGACTCCGCCGCCGACCATCCACCAGGTCGCGGGCTCCGGGATCACCGGTCCTTGAGGTGGCAAAGCGGTGTTCGAATATCGGACATTGTCGATTTGCGGCTGAATTCCGGAGGCGAAGGTGATTGTGAGGCTGGTCAGTTGGACGTCATTTCTCAAGCCCCAGAACACGGCGGGACCGACCGGGCCTGAAGTCGTGAACGCGCCGGTCGAATACTGGGCTCCATTGACGTCGATCGCGACAATGGTCGCCGTCGCTGGAGTACCCGAATTTGATCCGAGATTGAAGGCGACGCCATAGACTCCGGAGGCGAACGAGATCGTTAGATCCGTTCCCCCGGATGTCGTCAGGTAGTGACCAGACCCCGTTCCGGCTGCCGCATTGCCCAGCACATAAAGGCCGCTTGCCGTCGAGCTGAACAAATACGGGCTAGAAGAGAAAGTCCCGAAAAAGGCCGGTCCCGTGGATTCGAAATCGAGCACGGCGCTGCTCCCCGGACTCGACGCCTGCCACGCCGTGACGCTTGGAAATAGCAATGAGCCCCCTGCCGCAGGGAGCATCATCGCCAACATCAATCCGAAGTACATGCGCATGAAAAGGCCTTTACAGAAGAGGACGCCCGGGCCGGCCGCGAATTCCGATTGGAACAGATGAGCGGTCGGCCGCCGGGTGCCGCGGGGGAGGAAGCTAGGCCGTTGAGGGCAAGCCCGAGTAGCGCCGGTAGCGGGCAATGACGCCTAGTCCGGTGCCGATCAGGATGAGTGTGGCGGCTTCTGGAGTGTCGCCGGTTGGAGGAGGGTCTCCGCCTCCTATTTGTGCTTGTCCGCCGTAAATCACATCGTCGATTGCAACGTAGTCTGTACCGTAGCTCACTTTAACGGTTGATAAGGCCAGGTCCGAGCGTATTCCCCAAAACCCAGAAGTCAACATGCCGGTGTAGGTATACGAGATGTTGTTCGCGTCGGTAACGACCACTGACGGACTCGACGAGCCGCTGCACGAGTAGCAGCCCAAGTTGAAACCGAGTCCATATATAGTTCCAGGTGCCGTCGGCGCCAATTGCATTGACCCTAAGGTATATGCAAAGTTCCCGGTTCCGGGCCCAAAATTATTGGTAGCTCCGATGCTCGACGCGATCAAGGCAGTAAACACGAATGGTGATACAGTCAGCGGGGACGTGTAGTTGCCTGGTGAAAGGCTGGAGAAATTGATTGTGCCACCTACGGGTCCGCCGGCAGACCAAGTGGACGAGGAGGAATAGGTAAGTACACCGGCGTGCGCCGGGACAAGAAGTCCACCGGTTGCAAGCAGGAGCGTCGCTAGAAAACGTTTGTTGCGCATGTTCAGGTCCTTTTTCTCGGAAGACAATCGTTTCAGAAGGAATCGGCTGCCTGTTAAGCAACTGCGGCAGGCAAGCAAAAATGCCGGCGATGGCGTGCGATCAATCCGAGACCAGTGCCGATCAGAATGAATGTGGCTGCCTCAGGAGTTTCTGAAGTGCCATACGACAGATTCCCGACTGCGATATTGGGCACTTGGCCGCTGTTGGACGTCAGAGTGATCGATGTAATCGGCGCGTCCGAGATGAAGCCCCAAAATAGCTTCGTCGAAAGCTGGCCCCAAACGACGGGAGTATTACTGAGTACTGTGGATGTCTGAGTAGCAGATGAGGCCGACACACTGTTTGGATAGCTACCACAATTGGCAGAGCATGCCTCGTAGAACCAGAGGGCATACACGTTTGCCATGGACGGGAGCGTGATTGTAACCTGCCCCTGTCCGAATAAATAATAGTCGTTGTATAGCGCACTGGACGTTCCAGATCCCAAGATGAGGGGGTTGCCCGCAAACGTGAGCGGCCCTGTCGT
>Ga0163163_10005652_pt1 | contig 10842 bp, 10 predicted proteins | sample S65metaG_FD_119766 | JGI IMG/M metagenome (GOLD analysis project Ga0163163, IMG submission 119766) | Switchgrass rhizosphere microbial communities from Kellogg Biological Station, Michigan, USA - S6-5 metaG | ecosystem: Host-associated > Plants > Roots > Rhizosphere > Soil | place: USA... | reverse complement strand
CGCACCGAGCCCTGCATCGTCCAGAAGTGCGGATCGGCGAGCGGGATGTCCACCGACTGCAGCGCAAGCGCGTGGACCATCTGGCGCCAGTCGGTGGCGATCATGTTGGTCGCGGTCGGCAGGCCGGTGGCGCGGCGGAACTCGGCCATCACCTCGCGCCCGGAAAAGCCCTCCTCGGCGCCGCACGGGTCTTCGGCATAGGCGACCACGCCGCCCATGTCGAGCATCAGGCGGATCGCGTCCTTCAGCAGCCAGCCGCCGTTCGGGTCGAGGGTGACGCGCGCCTCGGGAAAGCGCTCGTGCAGGGCGACGATCGCCTCGACCTCCTCGTCGCCTCGCAGCACGCCGCCCTTCAGCTTGAAGTCGTTGAAGCCGTAGCGGGCGTACGCGGCTTCGGCCAGCCTGACCACCGCCTCGGGCGTCATCGCCGGCTCGTGGCGCAGCCGCTTCCAGTCGTCGCCGGCGTCGGGCTCGCTGGCATACGGCAGGTCGGTGCGCGTGCGGTCGCCGACGTAGAACAGGTAGCCGAGCATCTCGACCTTGTCGCGCTGCTGGCCCTCGCCGAGCAGTGCCGCCACCGGAACGCCGAGGTGCTGGCCGAGCAGGTCGAGCAGCGCCGATTCGATCGCCGTGACCGCATGGATCGTGGTGCGCAGGTCGAAGGTCTGCTGGCCGCGGCCGCCACTGTCGCGATCGGCGAACTTCCTCTGCACCTCCTGCAGCAGGCGCTGCTGCGAGCCGAGCGGCTGGCCGACGATCAGCTCGCGGGCGTCTTCCAGCGTCTGCCGGATCTTCTCTCCTCCCGGCACTTCGCCGACGCCGGTGCGGCCGGCGCTGTCGCCGAGGATCAGGAGGTTGCGGGTGAAGAACGGCCCGTGCGCGCCGCTGAGGTTGAGCAGCATGCTGTCGCGGCCGGCGACCGGGACGACGCGCAGCTCGGTGATCGTCGGTGTGGAGTGGCTGGTCATGTGGGTTCTCGGCGCGGCCCTGGATGCAGGAAGTCGCTGCGCATCAGTCCGCCGTGATCTTCCGGACTTCGATGACTTTTTTCCAGCGGGCAAACTCCTGCTGCTGGAAGGCCGCGAACTGGGCCGGCGTGTTGGCGACGACCTCGAGGCCGAGGGCGCTCAGCTGCGCCTTGGTCGGCGGATCGTTGAGGGCAGCGACGACCGCCTCGTGGAACTTCGCGCGCACGTCGGCGGGCAGGCCCTTGGGACCGACGATTCCCTGCCAGGAATAGACGTCGACGTCGCGCACGCCCGCTTCGGCCATGGTCGGCACCTCGGGCAGCACCGGCGAGCGCTTCGCGCCGGTGACCGCCAGCGGCCTGAGCTTGCCGCTCTTGATGTGCTGCAGCACCGCGTTGACGTTCTGGAACGAGGCGTCGACCTGGGCGCCGAGCAGGTCGGAAATCGCCGGGCCACCGCCCTTGTAGGGAACGTGCACCCCGGTCGTGCCGCTCTCCAGCCAGAAGAGCTCCGCCGTGAGGTGGTCGCTCGAGCCGTTGCCCGAGGAAGCGAAGCTCATCTTGTCGGGATGCGACTTCTCGAAGGCGATCACGTCGGCGAGCGACTTGTGCGGCGAGCTCGCCGGCACGACCAGCACATTCGGCGCCTGCACCGCGACCGTGATCGGATCGAAGTCCTTGAGGGCGTCGTACTGCATGCCCTTGATCAGGTGCGGCGCGATCACCAGCGGACCGAGCGAGGTGACGAGGAAGGTGTAGCCGTCCGGCGCGGCGCGCTTGACCGCAGCGGCGCCGATGGTGCCGGTCGCGCCGGCCTTGTTGTCGACGATGAACGACTGGCCGAAGGTCTTGTTGAGCGACGGCCCGATTGCCCGGGCGATGAAATCGGTGGAGCCGCCCGGCGGGAACGGCACGACCAGGGTGACCGGCTTCGACGGCCAGGCTTGCGCCAGCGCGCCCGACGCGGCGGCGAGGCCGATGGCGAGGGCAGCGATCAGTTTCTTCACGGGGTCTCCAGGATGTTCGAGAGTGGCGAATTGTCTATGGTAGCGCTACCGTCACTGCCGAACAATGAATGCCCTCCCGTTCCGCCGGGTCTCTCAGGCGGTCTGCCGCTCGATGATGGAAAAGCCGATGTCGACGACCCGCTGCTCGACGGCGCGGCCCTCGGCCCGGTCGACGATGAACTTCGCGGCCTGGCGGCCGATCGCCGTGCCGTCGATCCGCACTGTCGTCAGGGCGGGATGCAGATCGGCTGCGAACTCCAGGTCGCCGAAGCCGACGATCGCCAGCCGCTCCGGCACGGCCACGCCTCGCGCCTGCGCCTCCGTCATGACGCCCAGGGCCAGCAGGTCGGAGCTGCAAAAGACGGCATCGACCGCGCTGCCGCCCTGCACCAGCTCGGCGAGCGCGGCGCGGCCGCTGCGCAGCGTCGTCGGCGCGGGCACGACGACGACGCGGACGGGATCGAGGTCGAACGCCGAGGCCGCGTTCTGGAACGCATCCTGGCGCCGCCTGGCGCGTTCGTCGCTGCCGGACACGACGGCGAGGCGGCGCCGACCCCTGGCATGGAGGAACTGCGCCACCGCGCGGCCCACATCCCCATGGGAGAAACCGACCAGCATGTCGATCGGCGTGGGCGTGAGATCCCAGGTCTCGACCACCGGGATGCCGGCAGCGAGCAGGCGCCTGCGCCCCTCGGCGGAATGCATGATCCCGGTCAGGACGATGCCGTCGGGCCGCCGGCCGATGATCGCGCCGAGCAAGGCGTCCTCGCGGTTGCTCGAATAGCCCGACTGGCCGAGCATCAGCTGGTAGCCGCACTCGGCCAGCGCGCCGGTCAGCGACTGGACGGTCTCGAGGAACACCGGGCCGGCGATCGTCGGCACCACCGCCGCCACCAGCCGGCTGCGCGCCGAGGCCAGACCCCCGGCCAGGATGTTGGGCACGTAGCCGGTGCGGGCGACGGCATCGGCGACCTTCTTGCGCACCGCCTCCGAAACCTTCCCGGGCGTGTTGAGCGCCCGCGAGGCGGTGATCGGCGCCACGCCGGCGAGCTTGGCGACGTCGTGCAGCGTGACCGCGCCGCTGCCGCGCCGGCTGCGGCGAGGGGGGGCGGGGTCGGAACTCATGGCTTGGATCTTAAGGCCCGATAGCGCTACCACTTCCCATGCTCCGGAGAAGCCGAGCGAATTGGGGAGATACCTAGGCCCCGAGCGCGCTCCTCCGGTCTCCAATGGCGCAGCCCCGCCGCCCTCCATGACCGCCCCTTCCCCAACCGTGCGCGACGCGGTGCTGCAGCTGCTGCGCTCGTTCGACATGCGGCGCATCTTCGGCAACCCCGGCTCGACCGAGCTTCCGCTCTTCCTCGATTTCCCGGCCGACTTCGAATACGTCCTCGGCCTGCAGGAATCGGTGGTGGTCGGCATGGCCGACGGCTACGCGACGGCGACCGACAACGCCGCCTTCGTCAATCTCCACTCGGCGGTCGGCGTGGGCCACGCGATGGGCGCGATCTTCACCGCCTGGAAGAACCGCACGCCGCTGGTCATCACCGCCGGCCAGCAGGCGAGGTCTCTGTTCCCGTTCGACCCGTTCTTGTTCTCGGCGCAGGCGACCGAACTGCCCCGGCCCTACGTCAAGTGGAGCTGCGAGCCGGCCCGGGCCGAAGACGTGCCCCAGGCGATCGCCCACGGCTACTACCTGGCGATGCAGCCGCCGCGCGGACCGGTGCTGGTTTCGATCCCGTCCGACGACTGGGCCCGCGGCTGCGCGCCGATCGAGCCGCGGCGCGTGAGCCGCGCACCGCGCTGCGATGCGGCCGTCCTCGACGCGATCGGCGATCAGCTCGATGCGAGCGAGCGGCCGGCCTTCGTCGTCGGTGCCGGCGTCGACCGCGGCGGCGCCTGGGACGAGGTCCGGGCCCTGGTCGAGCGTCATCGGGCACGGGTCTTCACCGCGCCGATGTCGGCGCGCTGCGGGTTCGCCGAGGACCACCCGCAGTTCGCCGGCTTCCTGCCGGCGATGCGCGAGCGGATCGTCTCTGGCCTCGCCGGCAGCGACCTGGTGCTGGTGCTCGGCGCGCCCGCGTTCACCTACCACGTCGAAGGCCAGGGCCCGCACGTTCCCGCCGGCGCCAGGCTCTGCCAGATCACCGACGACGCCGAGACCGCGGCCCGCGCACCGGTCGGCACCTCCGCCGTGGGCGACATTCGCGACGCGGTGCAGACCCTGCTGCAGCGGAGCGCGCCGCACGAGCGACCCGTGCCGCCGGGTCGCCCGGCGCGGCCGCGGGCCGAGGCGTCGGTGCCGATGTCGGTCGCCTATGCCCTGCAGACCCTGGCTGAGGTCCGCGATCCCGATCACGTGATCGTCGAGGAGGCGCCGAGCTCGCGCCCGGTGATGCACGGCCATCTGCCGATGCTGAAGAGCGGCACCTTCTACACGATGGCCAGCGGCGGTCTCGGCTTCGGCCTGCCGGCGGCCGTCGGCGTCGCCCTGGCGCGGCCTTCGGCGCGGGTGATCGCGCTGGTCGGCGACGGTTCGGCGATGTACTCGATCCAGGCCCTGTGGAGCGCGGTGCAGCTGAAGCTGGCCATGACCTTCGTCATCCTCAACAACCGGCGCTACGCAGCGCTGCAAGAGTTCGCGCCGACCTTCGGCTTCGCCGCCGGCGCCCGGCTGGAAGGCACCGACCTGAGCGGCCTCGACTTCGTGGCCATGGCGCGTGGCATGGGCGTCGTCGATGCGGTGCGCGTCGACCGGCCGGAGAACCTGCGCGCCGGCCTGGAAGCGGCGCTGCGCTCTTCGGCGCCGGCCTTGGTCGAGATCGTCGTCGCCTGAACGCACCCGCCGGGAGAGACCTCATGACGAACGCCCTCCTCGCCCGCCGTCGCACGGCCCTCGCCCTCTCGATCCTCGCTTGCGCGGCCGGCGCCGTGTCGCCGCTCGTCTTGGCCCAGTCCTGGCCGGAGAAGCCGATCCGCGTCGTCGTCGGCTTCCCGCCCGGCGGCGCCGCCGACCAGATCGCCCGCCTCGTCGGCCAGCCGCTGCAGGAGGCGCTGGGCCAGCCGGTGGTGATCGAGAACCGCACCGGCGCCGGCGGCAACGTCGCCGGCGACGCCGTCGCCAAGTCGGCGCCCGACGGCTACACGCTGCTGATGAGCTCGGGCGGCATGGTCTCGGTGAATCCGCACATCTATCCGAAGATGAGCTTCGACCCCGCCAAGGACCTGACCCCGGTGGCCGCGGCGGCGCGGGTGTCGGTCTACCTCGTGGTCAGGCCGGAGTTCCCGGCGAAGAACGTCCAGGAGTTCCTCGCCTACGCGAAATCGAATCCCGGCAAGCTCAGCTACGGCTCGCCCGGCAACGGCAGCTCGCCGCATCTCGCCGTCGAGATGATGAACAGCCAGGCGGGCACGTCGACGCGGCACATCCCCTACCGTGGCGCGGCGCCGGCGCTGCAGGACCTGCTCGGCGGGCAGATCGATTTCCTGATGGACCCGGGCATCGGCCTGCCTCAGGTGCAGGCCGGCAAGCTGAAACTGCTCGCGGTCGGCGGCCTGCAACGCTCGCCGCTCTATCCCGACGTTCCGACGCTCGACGAGGCGGGCCTCAAGGGCTTCGACGCCGACACGCTGTTCGGCTTCTACGCGCCGGCGGCCACGCCCAAGGCCGTGATCGACCGGCTGAACGCGGAGATCAACAAGATCCTGGCGACGAAGCCGGTGGCCGAGCGCATCGCCGCACTCGGCGGCGCGACGGCTGTCATGACGCCGAACCAGTTCGAGGCCAAGGCGCGCGACGATTTCCAGCGCTTCGGGACGATCATCCGCGAGCGCAAGATCGTCGGCGACTGACCTGCCGTGCCGCGCTCGAACCCTGCGCGGCCGGCTCCTATCTCTTCGCCACCGCCAGCCACTGATCCAGCCGCGCGCGGTCCGACAGCAGGTCGTCGCTGCTGCCTTCATGGACGATGCTGCCGCGGTCGAGCACGATCGCCCTCTGCGTGATCGGCAGGACGAGGCGCGGGCTCTGCTCGACGATGATCGCGCTCATGCCTTCCTCGCGAACGACGCGGGCGATGGCGCGCAGCAGCTCCTCGACGATGATCGGCGCCAGCCCTTCCAGCGGCTCGTCCAGCAGCAGCACCTTCGGATTCAGCACCAGCGCCCGCGCCACCGCGAGCATCTGCTGCTCGCCGCCGGAAAGCTGGTGCCCCATGTTCGAGGCGCGCTCGCGAAGGCGGGGGAAGAGCGCGTAGGCGCGCTCCAGCGTCCACGGCCCGGGCCGGGCGACGGCGCTGAGGTTCTCCTCGGTGGTCAGCGACCTGAAGATGTTCCGCTCCTGCGGCACCCAGCCGATGCCGGCGGCGACACGGGCGTGCGCGGGCAGGCGCGTCAGGTCCTGGCCGGCGAGGACGATGCGGCCGGAGAAGCGCTTCGTCACGCCGACCAGGCTGTTGATGAGCGTCGTCTTGCCGGTGCCGTTGCGGCCCAGCAAGGCCAGCGACTCCCCCTCGTCGAGCGCAAAGCCGAGACCCTGGACGACGACGGCCTCGCCGTAGCCGGCGCGCAGGTCGTCGACGCGCAGCAGCTCAGCCATGGCCGCCCTCGCCGAGGTAGACCGCCATGACCCGCGGGTCGGAGGCGACCGTGGCGACATCGCCCTCGGCGAAGATCGCGCCGTTGACGAGCACGGTCACCTGCTGGGCGAAGTTGAAGACGAGGTCCATGTCGTGCTCGATCAGCAGCACCGACACCTCCGCGGGCAAGGCGTTGACGATGTCGAAGATCTCCTCCCGCTCGCCTTCGGGCACGCCGGCCACCGGCTCGTCGAGCAGCAGCACGCGTGGCCGGCAGGCGAGTGCCATCGCGATCTCGAGCAGCCGCCGCTTGCCGTAGGCCAGCTCGGCGACGCGCTGGCCCTGGACGTCTTCGAGGCGGAACTGGCTAAGCAGCGCATCGCATGCCGGGCCGACGCGGGCATCGGCCCCGAGCCGCCGCCACCACCCGGCGCCGATGCCGAGCTGGCGCGAGACCGTGAGCGCGAGCGACTGCAGGGGCGTGAGCCCGCCGAAGAGCTGGTTGATCTGGAACGTACGCACGACTCCGCGTCGCACCCGCCGGTGCGGCGCCAGGCGGGTGATCTCGTCGCCATCGAGCCAGATCGAGCCGGCGCTCGGTTCCAGGGTGCCGGTGAGGAGGTTGATCAGGGTCGTCTTGCCGGCGCCGTTCGGGCCGATCAGGGCGTGGCGCGCGCCGAGCTCGATCTTGAGCGAGACGTCGTTCGTGGGCACGATGCCGCCGAAGCGCTTCACCAGGCCGCGCGTCTCGAGCACCGTCTTCGCCTCGCTCACCGCCGCCCCCACGACCAGGGTCGCAGCAGCCGCTCGCGGCCGACGATCACCAGCACGACCAGGAACACGCCGATCCAGAAGTTCCAGTATTGCGGCGTCCACGCCGAGAGCAGGTCGTGCAGCAGCTTGAAGGCGACGGCGCCGAACAGGCCTCCGTAGAGGTAGCCGGTGCCGCCGATGACGAGCACCAGCAGGACCTCGGCGCTGCGATGGAAGTCGAGGACGTCGAGCGAGGCGAAACCGTTGGTCTGCGCCAGCAGCGCCCCGGCGACGCCGCCGATCGCGCCGCCGATCGTGTAGGCGACGATCAGCCGCGCGTGCACCGACAGGCCGATGCTGGCGGCGCGCACCGGGTTGTCGCGCAGCGCCTGGAGGGAAAAGCCGAACGGCGAATGGACGAGGCGGCGCACGAGCAGCAGGCAGGCGACGAGCAGGGCCATCGAGTAGGCGCAGGCGACGCGGCCGCCGATGTCGAACTCGAAGGCGCCGAACGGCGTCAGCACCGGTCCCATGGCGACGCCCTGCAGGCCATCGGCGCCGCCGGTCAGCCAGTCGAGCTTGTTGGCGAGCTCGTAGAGGATGAGTGCGACGCCGAGCGTCACCATCAGCCGCGTCAGGTCCGAGCCGCGCAGGATCAGGAAGCTCGTCAGGAAGCCGAGCAACGCCGTCGCGCCGACGGCCGCCGCCAGGCCGAGCCAGGGGTCTGGCGTCAGCAGCTTGGCGCACAGCGCCGCGGTATAGGCGCCGAGGCCGAAGAAGGCGGCGTGGCCGAGCGAGACGACACCGGCGTAGCCGAGGACCAGGTCGAGCGAGAGCGCGAACAGCGCCAGGATGGCGATCTCGTTGAGGATCAGCGCCTGGCCCGGCAGCAGCAGCCATGCCACCGGCAGGGCCGCCAGCGTGGCCAGTTCCCAGCCGCGCCAGCGAGCGTCGCGCGCCAGCGCCGCCGAGGCCTGGGCACTCACCGCGCCGCCCCGGCGCGGGCGAACAGGCCCTGCGGCCGCACCAGCAGGATCAGGATCATCAGCGTGTAGACGATGAAGGCGCCGAGCTTGGGCACGTAGTACTTGCCCATCACGTCGGCGATGCCGAGCAGCAGCGCCGCCAGCAGCGGCCCGGTGATCGTGGTTGTGCCGCCGACGGCGCAGACGATGAGGAAATAGATCATGAACTTCAGCGGGAACGACGGGTCGAGCCCGAGCACCTCGGCGCCGAGCGCGCCGCCGAGCCCCGCCAGGCCGCTGCCGACGACAAAGGTCGCGAGGAAGATGCGATTGACGTTCAGGCCGAGGCCGCTGGCGACGCGCGGGTCGTCAACGGCGGCGCGCAGGCGGCTGCCGAAGCGGGTTCGCACGAGCACCCATTGCATCGCCAGCGCCAGCACGGCGCAGACGACGATGATGAACAGGCGATAGCGGCCGATGCCGACCCAGGCGATGTCGAAGCGCCCCTGCAGCCACGCCGGCACCTGGATGTTCTGCTGCATCGAGCCGACGACGTAGTCGACCGCCGTCACCGCCATGAAGACCAGGCCGATCGAGAACAGCACCTGATCGAGATGCGGCCGGGCGTACATCCGGCGGTAGAGCGTCGGCTCGAGCGCCGCGCCGAGCAGGCCCGCGCCGATGAACGCCAGCGGCAGGCAGGCGAGGAACGGCACGCCGGCGCGGTTCATCAGCAGCACCGTGATGTAGCCGCCCGCCATCGCGAAGGCGCCGTGCGCGAGGTTGATGAAGTTCATCAGCCCCAGCGTCACCGCCAGCCCGACGGCCAGCACGAACAGCAGCATCCCGTAGGCGACGCCGTCGAAGAGCAGCGTCAGCATGGCCGGAGCGCGCCCGTCACTTCGCCTTGCCCGGATCCTTGACCTGCTTGATCACGTCGAACTCGACGTTGTAGAGCTGGTTGCCCATCGCCGGCACGCGCTCGACCTTGCGGATGTAGACGTCCTGGACGATGTCGCGCGTCTGCGCGTCGATCAGCACCGGGCCGCGCGGGCTTTCGAAGATCTGCCCCTTCATCGCCTCGAGCAGCTTCTCGCCGCCCTCGCCCTTGGTCGCCTCGAGCGCCTTGTAGATGACGCGCATGCCGTCGTAGCCGCCGACGGCCATGAAGTTCGGCCGGAACTTGTTCGCCGCCTCGAACGCCTTGACGAATTTCTTGTTCGCCTCCGAAGGGTGGGCCGCCGAGTAGTGGTGCGAGTTGACGACGCCGATCGCGACCTCGCCCATGTCGGCGAGCTGGTCGTCGTCGGTGACGTCGCCGGTCGCGATCAGGCGGACGCCCGACTTGTCGAGGCCGCGCTCGGCGAACTGCTTCATGAAGGTCGCGCCCTGGCCCGAGGGCAGGAAGACGAACAGCGCATCGGGCTTGGCATCGGCCACCTTCTGCAGCACCGGCGCGAAGTCGGGCGAGCGCAGCGGCGTGCGCAGCTTGTCCAGCACCTGGCCGCCGTCGAGCCGGAACTGGCTGTCGAAGAACTTCTCTGCGTCGAAGCCCGGGCCGTAGTCGGCGACGAGCGAGATCGCCTTTTTGATCCCGTTCTTCGCCGCCCAGTCGGCAATCGAGACCGTCACCTGCGGCAGCGTGAAGCTGGTGCGGATGAAGTACGGCGATGCCTGGGTGATGCTCGACGTCGCCGCCGCCATCACCACCATCGGCGTCTTGCTCTGGGTGCCGAGCGGGGCCGTGGCCAGCGCCGTCGGCGTGATGCCGAAGCCCGCCAGCACCGCCACCTTGTCGTTGACGATCAGCTCCTGGGCCAGCCGCCGGGTCGTGTCGGGCACGGCGCCGTCGTCCTTGAGGATCACCTCGACCTGCCGGCCCGCGACCTTGTTGCCGTTCTGCGCCACCCAGAGCTTGACGGCGGCTTCGATCTGCCGGCCGGTGGAAGCGGACTGGCCGGTCATCGGCAGGATCAGGCCGATCTTGATCGGCCCGGCATCGGCAGCCTGCGCCAGGGGTGCGGCCAGGGCCGCGGCCGCCACGGCCAGGCCGAGCGCAGCGCGCGAAAGACGTTCGCAAAGATTCATGGAGTCTCCATTGTTGTTCTCCGGGCCGCGTCGGCCCGGTTCCTCGCCGACGAAGGGAGCTGGGAAAGGCCCCGGCGTCTCCGTTCGGCTACGCTGACGGCCAGGCACAAAAGCGTGCTTTATGGATGAAATCGTACTGCGGCTCGAGATTCGCGGATCGGTCCAGGGGGTCGGGTACCGCTGGAGCATGGTCGAGGAGGCCCGGCGCCTGGGCATTCACGGCTGGGTGCGCAACCGTCGCGACGGAACCGTCGAGGCCATGGTGAGCGGCCCGCGGGAGGCGGTGGACCGGATCGTCGCGTGGTCGAGGCGAGGCCCGAGATCGGCGGCCGTCGATGCGGTCGACGTGTTCGCGGGCGAGGGAGATTTCGACTCCTTCGATGCCCGGCCGACCGAGTAGCCGCGCCCCGAAGCCGGAGCCTTCGGCGCTATGCTCGATCCGTCCCGCCAAGGAGAAACAGCATGTCCAAGGAAGACTTTCGCGG
>Ga0163163_10005651_pt1 | contig 10842 bp, 6 predicted proteins | sample S65metaG_FD_119766 | JGI IMG/M metagenome (GOLD analysis project Ga0163163, IMG submission 119766) | Switchgrass rhizosphere microbial communities from Kellogg Biological Station, Michigan, USA - S6-5 metaG | ecosystem: Host-associated > Plants > Roots > Rhizosphere > Soil | place: USA: Michigan... | reverse complement strand
GAAGCAGAACGTGCACTTCTCCGCCTTGCCGGTGCGGTGGTTGAAGTAGATCTTCTTGTACGGGCAGCCACTCACGCACTGCCGCCAACCGCGGCAGCGGTCCTGGTCGACCAGGACGATGCCGTCCTCGGACCGCTTGTAGATCGCCCCCGAGGGGCAGGACGCGGCGCAGGACGGGTTGAGGCAGTGCTCGCAGATGCGCGGCAGGTAGAACATGAAGGTCTGCTCGAACTCGAACTTCACCTTGTCGGCGATGTTCTTGAGCAGCACGTCCTTTTCACCGTGGTCGGGCGACCCGCCGAGGTCGTCGTCCCAGTTGGCCGACCACTCGATCTTCATGTCCTTGCCGGAGATCAGCGACTTCGGCCGGGCCACCGGGATGTGCTCCTGCAGCGGGGCGTTGGTGAGTGTGTCGTAGTCGTAGGTCCACGGCTCGTAGTAGTCGTCCAGGCCGGGCAGCGTCGGGTTGGAGAAGATGGTGAGCAGCTTGCGCAGCCTGCCCCCACCCTTGAGAGCCAGCCGACCGCGCTTGTTCAGCACCCAGCCGCCCCGCCACTTCTCCTGGTCCTCGTAGCGCCGGGGGTAGCCCTGCCCGGGCCGCGTCTCGACGTTGTTGAACCACACGTACTCGACGCCGCTGCGGTTGGTCCATGCTTGCTTGCAGGTGACCGAGCAGGTGTGGCACCCGATGCACTTGTCGAGGTTCATCACCATCGCCATCTGAGCCATCACGCGCATCAGTACTGCACCTCCTGCGAGCGACGGCGGATGATGGTGACCTCGTCGCGCTGGTTGCCCGTCGGGCCGAGGTAGTTGAACGCGAAGGACAGCTGCGCGTAGCCCCCCACCAGGTGGGTCGGCTTGATGAGCAGCCGCGTGAGCGAGTTGTGGATGCCGCCGCGCTTCTTCGACGTCTCGCTGATCGGCACGTCGATCAGCCGGTCCTGCGCGTGGTGCATGTAGACGGTGCCCTCGGGCATCCGGTGCGACACGATCGCCCGGGCCACGACGACGCCGTTGCGGTTGACGGCCTCGATCCAGTCGTTGTCGTGGACACCGATCTTCACGGCGTCCTCCTTGCTCATCCAGATCACCTGACCGCCACGCGACAGGCTGAGCATGAACAGGTTGTCCTGGTACTCCGAGTGGATCGACCACTTGTTGTGTGGAGTCAGGTACCGCACCGTCAGCCCCAGCTCGCCGGTCTCACCCACCCGCGGCTCTCCGAAGAGCTCGGTCATGTTCAGCGGCGGCCGGAAGACCGGGAGGCCTTCGCCGAGCTCTGTCATCCAGTCGTGGTCGAGGTAGAAGTGCTGGCGTCCGGTCAGCGTGTGCCACGGCTTGAGCCGCTCGACGTTGATGGTGAAGGGCGAGTATCGCCGTCCGCCGGTCTCAGAGCCGGACCACTCCGGGGAGGTGATGACCGGGACGGGCCTGGCCTGGGTGTCGGCGAAGGTGATCTGCTTGCCCTCGTGCTCGGCCGCCAGGTCGGCCATCGGCTGGCCGGTCCGCGTCTCGAGGGTGCGGAAACCCTGCGTCGCGAGGTGCCCGTTGGTGGTGCCGGACAGCGCGAGGATCATCTCGCACGCATCGACGTCCCGCTTGAGCGAAGGCCGCCCGTCCGCGACGCCGCCGCGCACCGCCCCGTTCTTCCTGCGGAGGTACTCGACCTCCCGGTCAAGCGTGTACGTGACGCCCTTCGTGGTGGCGCCGAGCGAGTCCATCAGCGGGCCCAGTGCCGACATCTTTGCCGCCACTGCCGGGAAGTCGCGCTCCACCACCACCAGCCTCGGCATCGTGCGGCCAGGCACCGGCTCGCAGTCGCCGGCCTTCCAGTCGGCCACCACACCGTGCGGGTTCGCCATCTCGTCGGCGGTGTCGTGCAGCAACGGCACGGCCACGACGTCCCGGCGTACGCCCAGGTGGGTCTCGGCGAGGGCGCTGAACGACTCCGCGATCGTCTGGAACGCGTCCCAGTCGGTGCGGGTCTGCCACGGCGGGGCTATCGCCGGGTTGAAGGAGTGGATGAACGGGTGCATGTCGGTGGTGTTGAGGTCGTGCTTCTCGTACCAGGTTGCGGCCGGCAGCACGACGTCCGAGAAGATCGTCGTGCTTGTCATCCGGAAGTCCAGCGACAGCAGCAGGTCCAGCTTTCCCTCGGGCGCCTCGTCGCGCCAGACCACGTCCTTCGGCCGGGCCTCCGGGGGCGCCTCGGTCGCGCGCAGCGAGCTGTCGGCACCGAGCAGGTGCTTGAGGAAGTACTCGTTCCCCTTGGCCGAGGACCCGAGCAGGTTGGCCCGCCAGACGGTGAGCACGCGGGGGTAGTTGTCCTCAGCATCGGGATCCTCGCAGGCGAACCGGAGGTCACCCGACTTGAGCTGCTCGACGACGTAGTCGCCGACCGTCTTGCCCGACTCCTGCGCGTCGTCGGCGAGGGTCAGCGGGTTGCGATCGAATGTCGGGTACGACGGCATCCAGCCCATCCGGGCCGACTGGGCGATGATGTCGGCCGTCGTCTTGCCGGCGAGCTGGCCGGTACCCTTGGTCGCCGACAGCGTGTCGGCACCGAACGGGTCGTAGCGGTACTGGTCTGAGTGCAGGTACCAGTACGCCGTCTGGATCATCTGTCGAGGCGGTCGCGACCAGTCCAGCCCGAAGGCGAGCTGGGCCCAACCGGTGACCGGACGGCACTTCTCCTGGCCGACGTAGTGCGCCCAGCCCCCGCCGTTGACGCCCTGGCAGCCGGTCAGAGTTGTGAGAGCGAGGAAGGCCCGGTAGATCGTGTCCGAGTGGAACCAGTGGTTCGTGCCGGCGCCCATCAGGATCATCGAGCGCCCGCGCGACTCCTCGGCGTTCGCGGCGAACTCCCGACCGATGCGCTCGGCCTTGTGCGCGGGGACACCGGTGATGGTCTCCTGCCAGGCCGGCGTGTACGGCTCGGAAGCGTCGTCGTAGCCGGTCGGCCAGGTTCCGGGCAGCCCGTGCCGCGCCACGCCGTACTGCGCCAGCATCAGGTCGTAGACCGTGGTCACCAGGTGGCCGCCCACCCGGCGCACCGGCACTCCGCGCCGCAGCACGCCAGCCGAGCCGTCCGGCGCGTCGAAGCGTGGCAACGACACCTCCACGGAGGCGTGTGGACCGCCGGCCGCCGACAGCAGCGGGTCGACCTCGCCGAGGTCGAGGTTCCATCTCCCAGCACCCTCCGGCCCGAACCGGAAGCCGAGCGAGCCGGACGGCACCACCGGCTGGCCCGTCGCCGAGTCGAGCAGCACCGTCTTGAAGTCGGCGTGCTCCGCGTCCTGCTCGCCCTCGAGGTCGGAGGCGGTGAGGAACTTGCCGGCGACGTAGGTGCCGCCGCGCTCCTCGACCCGGACGAGGAACGGCAGGTCGGTGTACTTCTTCACGTACTCCGTGAAGTAGGGCACCTGCCGGTCGACGAAGAACTCCTTGAGCGTGACATGGCCCATCGCCATCGCCAGCGCGCCGTCGGTGCCCGGCTGAGCGGCGAGCCACTCATCGGCGAACTTCACGTTGTCGGCGTAGTCGGGCGATACCGCGACGACCTTCTGGCCGCGATAGCGAGCCTCCGCCATCCAGTGCGCGTCGGGGGTACGGGTCACGGGGACGTTGGAGCCCCACATGATCAGGTAGCCGGCGTCCCACCAGTCGCCAGACTCGGGCACGTCGGTCTGGTCACCGAACACCTGCGGGGACGCGACCGGCAGGTCGGCGTACCAGTCGTAGAACGAGAGCATCGAGCCGCCGATCAACGACACGAACCTGGCACCCGATGCATGCGACACCATCGACATGGCAGGGATCGGAGAGAACCCAGCCACCCGGTCGGGGCCGAACCGTTTGATCGTGTAGACGTGGGCCGCGGCGACGATCTCGCTGGCCTCGTCCCAGGTGGCCCGAACCAGGCCGCCCTTGCCGCGAGCCTGCTTGTAGCGGCGCGAGCGCTCGGGGTCATTGACGATCTCGGCCCAGGCGAGGACCGGATCTCCGGTGCGAGCCTTGGCCTCGCGGTACATCTCCAGGAGGACCCCACGGACGTACGGGTAGCGGACCCGAGTGGGCGAGTACGTGTACCAGGAGAACGCGGCCCCGCGCGGACAGCCGCGCGGCTCGTACTCCGGGCTGTCCGGCCCGACCGACGGGTAGTCGGTCTGCTGCGACTCCCAGGTGATGATGCCGTCCTTGACGTAGACCTTCCACGAGCAGGAGCCGGTGCAGTTCACCCCGTGGGTGGACCGCACGACCTTGTCGTGGCTCCACCTGTCGCGGTAGAAGCTGTCCGCCTCCCTCCCACCGGAACGGTGCAGAGCGCGAAGGTCGGGCGACACCTCTGCGCGGGTGAAGAACCGTCGGGTCCGCACCAACGCCTCGGTGAGCGGGTCGTCGAGGCCTGCGGCGCCGCGACCATGCCCCTTCGAGCCGGATGCATCCTTCGAGCTCATGGGCGGGACGTCCTCTCAGTCGCGCTCCGTGCCTTCTGCGAACGTAGTCCCAGGTTGAGACGGCACGCCCCGGGCTCGGCGAACGCCTCGAGACTGCTCGGCACCGGGTCGCCGCCCAGCGCGGCCAGGGCCTCCCGCGCGATCCCGAGGTGCACGTTGCACACGACGTCAGGGTTGGCCCGGGCGGCGTCCAGAAGCGGGCAGCGCAGGAGCCGTACGGTCGTGCTGCGCCGACGGGTCTCGGGTGCAAAGCCGAGACGGTCGAAGAGCTCGACGACGCGGCGACGCGCCTGGGCCGGGGTGCCCACCGGCTCCCCGTCGACCAGTGAGCGACCCCACGCCCGTCCCGCGGCGAGCGCCTCGCGCGCGGGGTCCGTGCTGGTGCGGGAGATCTGTGCGGCCAGGGCGGTCGCCAGTCCGGCGCAGTCACCCACCCGCACGTCCGGCTCCGGCTGCCGTTCGGCTGCCCGGTAGGACCAGGCCGGCCGGCCGCGGCTCACCGCCGGTGCTTGACCGCGGGTGGCCAGCCCCAGCTCGACCAGTGCAGCGAGGTGGGTGCGCGCGGTGTTGGCGTGCAACGCCAGCCTGGTCGCGGTCTCCTCGGCGGTGACCGCGGCCGGCTCGAGCCGCAGGTGGTCCAGCACCCGGGCGCGCTGCGGCGACAGGTGCGGCCGGCCCCCGACGTACCGCGCAGGAGCCGGTCCGTAGCCCACCGGGATGCCGGGCCGGGTGCCCCGTCGGGGGACGGTCACGAGGCAGGCGCCTTCTCGCGGGGCAGCCGCAGCAGCACGAAGACCAGCGCGATGCTGGCGGTGATGCACAGCAGCACCAGCCCTGTCGTGTAGCTGTGGTCCGCCTCGTTGTACGTCGCGCCCATCACGAGCGGCGGGAAGAACCCGCCCAGGCCACCGGCAGCGCCGACGATGCCGGCCACCGAGCCGACGCGGTCGGCGGGCGCCCGCCGGGCGACCCACGCGAACACGCCGCCCATCCCGATGCCGAGCAGGAACGCCATCGCGACGAACGACAGGCCGGCTGCCAGCTCGGGTGTCGGTTGGGTGGCGACCACGAGGGCCATCACTGCGGCTCCCGCCAGGGACGTCAGGACCACAGGACGCGGGTGCACCCGGTCGGAGAGCGTGCCGCCGATCGGCCGTGCGACGACAGCAGCCAGGGCGAAGCCTGCGGTTCGTGTCCCGGCCTGGGTGAGGTCGAAGTCGTAGACGTCCTTGAGGTACGTGGGCAGGTAGGTCGCGAACGCCACGAAGCCACCGAAGGTCACCGCGTACAGGAACGACATCGCCCAGGTGACGGGTAGCCGCAGGGCAGCCGCGAGCTTGGGGACGACGGGCTCGCGGTTGGCGGTCCACCGCGGCGAGTCGGTCATCATCGTCCAGCTGATCACGCCGACCACGGCCACCGCGGCGGCCACGACCAGGTAGGTCTGGGTGTAGCCGAACCAGGTGACGAAGCGCGGCGTGAAGAAGGCGGACAGCGCCGTACCGCCCATCCCGGCGCCGAATATGCCGGTCGCGAAGCCTCGCCGGGCAGGCTCGAACCAGGCGCTGACGAACGGGATCCCGACCGCGAACGTCGTGCCCGCGATGCCCAGGAAGAACCCCGAGACGAGAAGGAGTGGGTACGACGTGTGGTTGCCCGCGAAGACCACGAGCAGAACCGGCGGGATGGAGGCGAAGCAGAGCAGGCTGAACATCAGCCGGCCACCGAAGCGGTCCGCCAGCGCGCCGGTCACGATTCGGCCCAGGGACCCCACGAGCACCGGCGTGGCAACGAGCAGCGCCTTCTGACCCGACGTGAGGCCGAACTGCTCGGTGTAGCGGACCCCCAGGGGGGCGATCAGGTTCCACGCCCAGAAGGTCATGGCGAAGGCGAGCGTCGCCAGCCCCAGGTTGCGCATCTGCCCGACCCGGAGGTCGTGGGCGGTGTCAGCCTCGGTCATCTCGGTCTCCTCCGGACGGCGTCGCCCACGATTTTCCACCGTTCTCTCGGTAGTAAATCGCTGGCGACTCCTACGCGCCCGGGACCTTGGTCCCGCTGAGCAGAGTCGAACGGCATCTCTGCGGCGCCGCGAAGATCAAGGCGAGTAGTAGCGCCGGCTTCCGGAGTACTCGCTGCTGTAGACCGGGAGTGAGGTCGCCACGACCTGGACCCGCGCTCCGGTGTGCGGCGCCTGGACCATCATTCCGTTGCCGAGGTACATCGAGACGTGGTGGACGCGACCGGCCGTCGCGTAGAACATCAGGTCCGCAGGGCCGGGGTGGGTGACCCGGGCGCCGTGCTGCGACTGCGGGAGCGCGTCGCGCGGGATCGTGATGCCGTGCACCCGGTAGTCGAGCCAGGTCAGGCCGGAGCAGTCGAGTCCGAAGCCGGAGAGCCCGGACCACAGGTAGGGAAGACCGACGAACGACGTGGCCGTGCTCATCAGGCTCTTGGTCGACGCCGGCAGGGCCGGTTCCCCCGGTTGATGGAGCACGGCGGCCGAGCGCAGCACCCGCCGGACGACTCCGCCGGGCATCTCCACGCGCACCCACGTGCCGTCCTCCCCCACGACCGGGAGCCGGGTGCCGAAGCTGATCCGGAACAGCCGCGCCGGGTCGGTTTGGTCGGTGCTGAGCCACGCCGTGCGAGCTACCACTGTTGCCTGCTGCGGCGACGACACCGGGGGGCGGGCGGTCAGCTGACGGCGCGGCACCCAGCCCGGGTAGCCGCGCGGGTCGAGCTGGCTCGGCTGCGAGGGCACGACGACCTTCGCCCACTTGGGCCTGAGCCGCACCACCTTGACCTGGTCACCGAGCAGCGCCTGGGTGTCCGCGTGACCGTTCAGCGCCCGGCGCTGGCTGAGCGTCATGTCACTGAGCCACTGCTGGATGCGCGCCGGGTTGGCGAGCGCGGGGGCATCGACGGCGCGGGTCGAGTCGGGAGTGCGCCACAGCGTGGCCACCGACACCGAGACCCACGCGCTCCCGCCCACCTGGAGCGACGGCGAGGCGACCGAGCCCGCGGCATCCGAAGAGCCGCCCCAGCCGACCACGGCCAGCGCCGTCGCGGCGGTCAGGACCACCGACACCGCGCCCCGCACCGTCCGCCTCATGCGCCCAGCCTGATGGAGCGACGGTGATAACTCCAGCACATCAGGTGCGGCGGATCACCAGGACCGTCACATCGTCGTCGTGACCGTGCGGTGAGGCGGCCGCGAGCACGTGCTCCAGCAGCCCGCTGGCGCTGGTCGCCGCTGACGCGGCGGCTGCGGCCAGGACCCGCCCGATCCCTTCGTCGATGTCCTCGCCGCGTCGCTCCACCAGCCCGTCCGTGATGAGCACGACAGAGTCGCCCGGGTCGAGGTTCATGGCCAATGCGTGCCGGTGCGGCAGCCCCACGCCGAAAGGCGGCTCGGCCTTGATCGACACGGCCCGAGCACCGTCGGTGCCCACGAGCAACGGCGGCACGTGGCCGGCGTTGGCCAGCTGCACCGTGCCCGCCGACGGGTCGATCAGCAGGTAGACCATGGTCGCGAGCTGCTCGATCCGGGTCCAGGCGAACAACGCGTCGACCCGGCGGAACACCGTGACCGGGTCGGGGTCCTCGACGGCGTAGGCCCGGATCGTCGTACGCACCTGCGCCATCGCCGCCGCCGCGTCGAGGCCGCGCCCCATCACGTCGCCGACAACGGCGGCATAGCGGCCGCCGGCGACCTCCAGCAGGTCGTAGAAGTCGCCGCCCGCCTCCTGGTCACCCGCGGGGCTGTAGTGGGTAGCCACGTCCCACCCCGGAACCCGAGGTATGTCGGCCGGCAACAAAGCGCGCTGAAGGTCGACGGCCGCGCGCCGCTCGGCCTGGTACAGCTCGGTCCGCTGGAGGGTCTGAGCCGTCTGCGCCGCCAGCGCGAGGACGAAGCCGCGCTCGTCCTCGTCGAACAGCTTGCGCTCGTCGAAGCTGAACCGAAGCGCACCCAGGACCCGCCCGGCGACTGACAGCGGCACCGCGCACATCGACACGGTCGAGGCCTCGAAGCCCCGCAAGGCCGGGAAGTCGCGGTCGCGCTCCTCGCGGGACTCGAGCCATACCGCGTGGCCGGTCCGCAGCGCAGTGGCCGCGGGCAGCGGGGCGTCGAGGAGCTCCTCGCGCAGGGCGTGCACCAAGCCGCCCTCGTATCCCACGGCCCCCGGTACGGCGAGGTGCCGGCCGTCCGGCGCCGGGACCAGCAGCCCCCCGCCCGACGCACCGAGCACCTCGATCCCCTCCGTCACCACGACCGCCGCGACGTCCTCGGGTGTGCGGGTCTGGGCAAGAGCTGCCGTGACCTGCTGCAGCCGGGCCGCTCGCTCGGCCGCTCGGTGGGCCGACGCCAGCCGCCGGATCTCGCTGACGAGCAGGTCGAAGAACGGCGTGACCTGCTCTGGCTCGCGGCCCGCCGCGAGGTCCCGCAGCTGTCGCGCGACCGCCTCGACGTACCAGCGGCGGAAGAGCTTGTGGTCCGGTGGCGTCTCCAGGGTGAGCAGCCGCGCCGCACGGGAGTAGGTGTCCGCCTCGTCGAGCGCCGTCAGGTAGGCCTCGGCGGCGTCGGCGGCCGACAGCGGCAGCTGCAGGGTGAGGCTGGTCCGCGGGTCGCCCCGCCGGGCGGCAGCGATGGCTTGCCGCTTGATGGCGTTGCGGGCGTCCCCGAAGCTGTGCACGACCGTCTGGACGAGGGCGTCGAACGCCGCTGAGGACCGGGTCTTCTCCTCCGTTGCGGCCAGCGACAGCTCACGCACCAGGTTGTCCATGTGCGCCTTGGCCTCGATGAGCAGGTCGGTCGGAACGTCACCGAGGACGACGGTGTACTGGAGCTCCGCTGCCGAGGCAGCACCCGGGTCGACGCCTGAAAGCTCCTCGACGGGCTGCACCGACGGCAGCGGGTCGTCAACGGCGGCCACGCCGAACTCGGCCCACACGACCTTTCCGCGCCCGTCGACCGAGACGCCCCATCGCGCACTCAGCGCCTCGACCAGCAGGATGCCGCGACCAGTCATGTTGCTGGTGCTGCGGTTAGGGCGGACAGGGGTCCTGGGGCTGGCGTCTCGGACCCCGACTCGAACGCGGCCGGCGGCACCACTGACAGACACCGAGACCGGTGGAGTGCCGTGCTGGCAGGCGTTCGCCAGCAGCTCGGCGGCGACCACTGTCGCGTCGTCGAGGGAGTCGTGGGCACCGCGCGCGACCAGCTGGTTGTGCACGAAGCGGCGGCCGGCCGGCACGGCGCCCGGGCCGTCGCCGAGGTCGAAGGTCACGACGTCGTCGAGAACGTTCGTCAACGCCAAGCCCCATTCCTGCCGCGGCGGAGCCGCTGCTGGACGCGTCCGGTCGTCCAGACGAGGCTACCTCGCGGGCGCCTCGGCGAAGACGCTCGACCAGTCGGACTTCATGCTGACGACGGTCCAGTCCAGGCCGCGGGCCCGGTCCAGCGACTCCTCCGCCCACGCGTAGTCCTTGTCCCACGCGGCCTTCCACGGCTGACGGTCGCGGAGTGCGGGATCCTCCTCGGCCATCTCCACGAACCGGTGCAGGATGAAGCCGAGCTCCACCGGCATCGGCTTCTCGCACCAGAGGGTGCCGTCGTTGTCGATGACCGCGACCCGGTCGTCCGGCGGGACGAAGTGCGCACCTCCCTCGTCGGTGACGCGGTCGACGAAGTCGACGATCGCCGCACGCGTCGGTGTGTCGTTCCAGGACGCGAGCAGGTCCGCCGGCTGCCGGGCGGTCGGGACACTCATTCGCGCATGAGCATCAGGGCGGCCTCGCGCTCGAGGTCGATGTAGGCCTCACCGCTGACATCGATCGCGACCCGGTTGATGGTGCCGCCGGTGAACGCGTACGGCGGCTCGCCGGGGTAGTCGTCGGTGACCGGCTCGCCGGCGTGACGGCCGACATAGGCAGCCGACCCGGCGATCGCGAACGCTCCCAGCTGGGTCTTGATCCGTTGCTGGCCGACCTTCTTCTCGCCGTGGTAGAGCGAGAGCATCCCGGTCGTCGCGTCCGGCTGCTGGCCCTCCTTCTCGAACGAGGCCGAAAGGATCAGGTTCTGGCCCGTGGGGATGTCCTCGTCCCCGACGACCAGCTGCTCCTCGCTGCCGACGAAGCTGTTCACGTAGTGCAGCCGGTTGTCCTTGACGTAGAGCGCGTGCCCGCCGAACCGGGCACCCATCGCGAACAGCACACCCTCAGCCCCCGGTGCCGGGATGTCGACGAGCGCGCCGATCACGAACGAGCGGTTCTTGATGTTGACCGCCTGCCATTCGGAGACGGGGGCAGCGCCCGGGTAGTACACGTAGGCATCCCGTGGTGCCGTGAGTTGCGGGCGCGGTGTGGCGTAGATCTCCACGGG
>Ga0163163_10005650_pt1 | contig 10842 bp, 8 predicted proteins | sample S65metaG_FD_119766 | JGI IMG/M metagenome (GOLD analysis project Ga0163163, IMG submission 119766) | Switchgrass rhizosphere microbial communities from Kellogg Biological Station, Michigan, USA - S6-5 metaG | ecosystem: Host-associated > Plants > Roots > Rhizosphere > Soil | place: USA: Michigan... | reverse complement strand
CGGTGCGGCAGTCGAGGATGTCGGGGTCCCGGCGAGCCGTGATGACCGTGTCGTGTATCGGGTAGCCGGCTCGGAGGATCATCTGGGGATACTCAGCGAACGGCCACGGCCAGGGCAGCCGGCGCCTGCCGGGATCGCGTCCGGCGCCCGGCAGCGGCTGCGACCCGCTACCGGCAGCCTGAGCTGCCCCTGGGTTGCGGCCGGGGAAGGCCAGCACTTGCGCTCCGGCGGCGGGCCCGGGGCTTTCCGGGCTCTGGCCAGGCCCGGCCTGCCCGGACCGGGCATCGTGCAGCTCGAGTGGCTGGGTCAGGAACGACGCCGACACTCCGTGGCGCGTCGCGGTCAGCAGGGCGTGCTGGAGGGCCTGGCCTGCGCGCAGCCAGTCAAGCGGCTTGTCGCCGTCGGTTGACAGCACCATCAGCTGGGGTCGGCGTTCGAAGCGCGGGGTCTCAGCCTTGCCGCGGTCGTCGTGCCTGCCGGGACCTTCGGCCTCATCAGCTCCCTCAGAGCCGGGGCCGGTGCAGGGCCGGAAGTCCCGGATCGGCGCATGGCCCTTGCCCCGGCCGAGGTGCTGCCGGAGATGATGATCATCGTCGAACGTGCCGGGCGGGCCGAAAGCAGCGGCTGGCACCCCGCTGTCGCCGCCGTTCGTCCACTGGAGGAGATCCGGCTGGCAGCCCTGATCATCCCGCTGCTCGCGGTCCGCATCGTGAGCCACGCGCAGCCAGGTCCTGACCTGGCGGCGGCCGAGCACCCGCAGGCGGCCCCCTTCCGTGGCGGCGGCATTCTGCATGGCCGCCAGGATGGGGAGAGGCACGGGATGACGATCATCGTAGGGCCAGCGGTTGGTATGGCGTCGCGGGATCGCCTCGTAGAGTTCTTGCTCGGTGGCGGTGGGCCGCTTCGTCCGGCCCGTCACGATCTCGACCGATGCGAGCACCGGCGGGCCGCAATAGCCGGGGAGCAGCCACGCCACCAGGTCGTGGCCGGTCACCCGGATGGCCAGCCGCAGGTTGTACAGGGCGGCGCCACAGCTGAGGATGAGCTCGCGGCGCAGGGCAGCCGACACCGGAAGCTGCCCGTTCCCGCTCATGGTGAATTCGGCGCCGTCGCCGAACCTGGCGCAGATGTCGATGCGGTCCTCGGCGACGATCCGGAAATACCAGGGCTGGGTGTTGTGGACCGACGGCGCGCGCTGAACCGGTTCAAGCAGCCGGTAGATGCTGTCCTCATCGGCGAACGGCTTCAGCATCGGGCACCTCGGCTCTGACCGGCGGCCTGGGCAAGCTGTGCCGCGCCCGCCTCGGCGAGCTGCTCAGTCTGGAGGTACCGAGCGCGGGTGCCGAAACCGGGACATGCCCTGGCCTGGCGTATGGCCAGCGCCGCGTCGCTGGTGACCCCGCCGGCCAGCCCGTCGTTTATGTCCTGCTCCGTCAGGCTTTGCGCTGAGGCTTCATGTCCGGAACGAACGCCAGGTGAAGTACTCACATCGCACCACCTTGGGGTGACGGACCCAGCCAGATCCGCCCTGACTGCCCGGCGCACGGTCACCTCGGCGCGGATCCCGCGGTGGCCCGGGGCGCATAGTGCTGCTGCTGCAAAAGTGACCACCGGTCACCGCCTTTCGCAAGCCCTGGCCGATCTCCGGCCCATATCCCCACAGAGCCGCCAAGAAAGGCCGTTGATACGTTCCCCTGCCCGCTGGATGTGACATGCTGCCCGGCAGCCCGCGTCTGCTGCCAGGGCGGCCGGTCGCCCGCGCCGCGGCACGGCAGTACAGCCCGTCGGCGCGACCCCAGTGACCCATGCCGCATTTGGGTTCTCCTCTATGCGGCAATTGAGGACGTTGACCTCAAGCACGGCGATGTATAAATATACGGCTGGTTGACCGTCGTAGCCAGGACTAGCGAGGGCGGTCGACGGCACGAAGATTGCCTGATAACAGCGCGCCGACCCGCCGTTACGCGCGGTTCGGGAGCGTTGGCTGGCGGCGGTAGTAGCCGCGCATAGGAGTCAATTCTGTTGGCACTCAGTCAGCGGCGCTGGCCAGGATGCGTCGGGCCTTTGGTGAGGTGATGGCACTTGCCAGCCCTTCTACATCGGCGGCCAGAACGGCGTGGACGAGACGGGCAAGGTCGCCAGCCATGACGCGGCGGCCCAGGCGGCGCGGGCCATCGACAATGTCGAGACTGTGCTGCGCGCCGCTGGAGCGACGCTCGCCGACGTCGTTGCGTGGACCGTCCTTATAGCGGCCGATGCCGACGTTGCCGCGGCCTACGGCGCGATCGCTCCGCGACTCGCCCGCGCCGGAGCACCCCCGCTCGTCACTGCTGCACGCGTTGCCGGCCTTGCAGTGCCCGGGGCACTCCTGGAGATCAGCGCAATCGCAGCACTCACAGCGAACTGATTCTCGCGCTAGCTGCCCCTCCGGGCGTGACGATGGCCAGAAGACCAGAACGGGCGAACGCTGCGCCCGGATTATCCGCAAACTGATGCCGACCGCTGCGCACATCCGATCTCCGGCATGGCAAACCGCACGGACGGCGGCATGTGCGGAAGTTCCTGCGGCCCTTGGTCCGGGTCCGCCCCGGCAGCACTGCCTAGGATGACGTTCGTGGACATCGCCCCCGACCAGACGGCAGTCGACGCGATGTGGGCGTCATACGTCGCGGACAGCGGCTACGACGGACCGCTCGTGACGGCCTTCGCGTTCGGCGACTCCGCGGAGCTGGCGGACGAGCTCGGCCTGTTGGTGCTGCACGGTCCCAAGAGGGCGACGGCGGAGCTCGTGCAGGCGTTCGTGACGCAGGACGAGCCGTTGCCCCAGGCGGGCGACCGGTGCCTCGTGCTCGGCGGCGATGGCCGGCCGCTGGCGATCGTGCGCACGACGGACGTGCGAGTCGGCCCGCTCTCGTCGGTCGACGACCGCTTCGCGTGGGACGAAGGCGAGGGTGACCGGACGCGGGCCTGGTGGCTGGACGCGCACACGCGCTTCTTCAGCCGTCAGTGCACGGCGATGGGCTTGACATTCTCCGACGATATCGGTGTGGTTTTCGAGCGGTTCGAGCTGGTCTGGCCAACGATCAGAACCTGAACTGGAGATGCCCGCGAAGCTGATATGCGCAGCGGAGGAGCGAGGTTCGCCTGCCAGGATCGCGCTATCTCAACTGCACGGCCAGCGGCATGAGAGTGCGCCAACCAGGCCATTAAGGGATGGGTCGCGGAGCTAAAGCAGCGTCTGGGTGAGACGCGCAAGCAGCCTGCGTCGGATTCGGCGTGCGTAGCGTTGCCGGTGCCGCCGTCCGCGTATTCCGCCCGGGCAATCGCGTGGCCGTGTGCCAGCGGAATTTCTCGGTCTGTGACTGCCGTCCGAGCAGTATGTCGTGATCACCTCGGTCACCGAGTCCGAGATGCCGCCGGACCCTCAAGCTGAGCTGTGACCGCGTAGTGCAGGGCGTCCGGATCGTATGTAAGGATGCCGACCAGGGCAGCGCCACTGCCGTACTGGACGGATGGGTAGCCGCAGCCCGAGACCCAGAAGACCATTCTGTCGGTCTGCCGCGTCATGGTCGGGCCGACAGACGCTGAGGGCTGGGGCGCTTTGGGGCAACAACCACGCCTACGACGAACGACTCCGCCGCATTATCGACCGGGCAAACGTGGCGTGATGCGGCACTAGCAGCCTTGACGGCCTCGGCGAAGATGTCCGCGACGGGCGGCCTCGGCCGCTGAGCCGGTGAAGGCGAACGTGATGGGACAGGCCGATACCCGAAATCAGGAACCTTCGCGCTGGCTCTAGAGAAATATGCCAGGATTATTCCCTCATGGCGAGGGAGGGGAGCCTATGGGCGGATCGGTGACCGACTGGGGTTCTGTTGACGGTTTGCCTGTAAGATCGTCTGCACTCCAGGTTCAAAGTGATTGCCGACGATCGCAATCCGTTGGGCGAAGCGCACTATCAGCGACGTCTCCGCGACGAGCCTGCGTAACGAACTGGGCAGCAATCACAACGGACACCGCCATACGTTTCTAAACACCGAAGAGCGGTGCTCTTCAGGGTCAAGAGGGCTGGAGACCTGGCATTCCGCGTCGCGAGGCGGTTTCGGTGCGCCTGGCTCGACCGGACCACACGTGGACCGCATCTCTTACGCGCCGACGTCTTCCTTTCCTCGATTTACTGTAGGGAGAGTTTGAGAAGATAGCTATGAAATTTGGCAAGTGGTTCAGCACCCAGGATGCAACTGTCAAGGTTGCCGTTATCACGGCCATCGCGACGATAGCCGCCGCTGCATTCACCTTTGCGGCTACCGTGCTAGTGCCGTTTATCAGCGCTAAGACTGATAATTCCAACAAGGTATCGCAGCAGGCCAGCCCGAGTCACAGTCTCGTCACGCCAGTTGCAGTTACTTCTTCTTCTTCTTCTTCACCATCACCGCGGCAGTCGGATTCACACACGCGCAGCCCATCGCACTCGGCGGCCACCGGGGAACCCACGACGTCACAAACGTCGACACAGGGTCCCGTGTCCGCCGCTACGCCGCCAGGCCCGAAGAGTATCTCCGGGACCTACACTTTCACCCGCCAGTTGATCACGTGCACCTTCATTTCCTGCGGGACAAACCCTATAGTTATAACATTTACCTGCCCGGCCGCCGGATCATGCATGGCCTACTGGAGTTACTGGGGATCCCATGCAGCTACCTTCGACGGCACCACGATCGACATCTCGTTTACCGACACAGGCAGCATCAACTGTAAAGGCACTGCCCTCCCAACCGCCGTCACCCTCGATATCAACGTGCTCTCCTGGACTGCGGGGCAAGGGGGCGCCAAGCGCACTCCCACGCGAATGCAGGGCACCTACACTGAGTCCGCCCCGGCCTCCGACGCGGGTTGTAAAGCTGCCGGAACCCAGCAGAGAGTCAGCTACGGATAAAGCCCGCTCGACGGCATCACCGGAGCCCGCGTGGAATGGGCCAACACCTTAGGGCTCAACGAGTAGCAGCGCCCGGCTCTGGAGCTGTCCGAGAGGCGCAGGACCAGCAATATCGGCATGCCCAGTCCGCTGTGGACGGTGTAGCGTTCGGGGACATGGAAGGGCTTGTGCCTCGGTTCTACTGATTGCGATCTTACTCAGCATGCTACTCGTGGGTGGAGGCATCGTTTACCTGCTCGCGCAACGACTGCCGAAGCGCTCGCGGGAGCCGCCCAGAAAGCCAGCGAATCGGTGGCTTGTAATTGGGTATATCGGGACCGGACAACTGGGAACGATGAGCTGTGCTAGCTGAATCCGTAGATAGGAGCGCTGGTTTCGAATCCGGCCATCCATGCGGTGCCGCGCTTCCAAAACTCTCAGGATGCATTGCTCGATGGCCGAGATCCGCGTCCGCTAATTAATTAGGGGTTCAGCCATGATTCCATCACCCCGTGGGCGCGCGGCTTTGGCACGCTCCGCGGCAGATCCGTACGTCGGGGCAGAGTTGTTCAGTCGGTGATGGCGGCCCGATTTAGCATCTTGAGCACGTCATCAGGTGACACCTGCGAGTCTCGCAACCCCTGGTATCCAGCAACGACCTCATCCGGGTCCAAGCCAACCGCTTGCGCCTGGCGACGCAGGTCAGCAATGTCGATGGCATCCCTGAGCGCTTCCTTCCCGGCGTCGGCGTCCTCATGCTGCAATCGCTTGGCCGCTTCCTGCTGGCCGCGCTGCCAGAAGTACCGCCCGCCGCCGATTCCGCCCAATATGAGGGCACCTGCGGCGGCATAGAAGAGAAGGGGCGAGCCCGGCATCTACAGTCCTCTCATCGTCGCCCAGATACTGCCATGTCCGTGCTGCCAACGCGGGTAAATCGGGCGGAAAGGTGAGCCGTTGCTTCGACGCCCACCGCTCTGACATCGGCAGAAGGGGCGTACCGCAGCAGGGTGCAGCGAGTTGACCGTGCCAGATGAACTCGTCCTGAATGATCCAGGTGGTCCCATGCGGTACAGACTGTCAGCCTGCCAGAGGCCTGGGTTAGCGTCGCTGTGTGGACATGCTTGCCGGGTGGCAGGAGGAACAGCTCATGACTCCGGATTTCTCACTGAGCGGAGGTGTCGCGCTGGTCACCGGCGCCGGAAGCGGGATCGGCCGGGCAATAGCCCTGGGGCTCGCCGGCGCGGGCGCGCTCGTCGGCTGCGTCGATCGGGTCCCTGGGAACGTCGAGGCCACCGCCGCGGAGATCCTCGCCGCGGGCAGCCGCGCAGTGCCGGTTGCCGCGGACGTGACCGATCCGGCTGCCCTGTCCGCAGCCGTCGCGCAGACCGAGTCGGCGCTCGGGCCGCTGACACTGGGGGTTAACGCGGCCGGCATCGCCAGCGCGGCTCCCGCCGAGAGCATGCCGGAAGAGCAATGGCGGCAGGTCATCGACATCGACCTCACCGGCGTCTTCCTGTCGTGCCAGGCCGAGGGACGGGCGATGATCCGCAACGGCGGCGGATCCATCGTCAACATCGCCTCGATGTCGGCCACCATCGCCAACCGCGGCCTGCACCAGGCTCACTACAACTCCGCCAAGGCCGGAGTCGTGCACCTCGGCCGCAGCCTCGCCTGGGAATGGGCCGCCTGGGGTGTCCGGGTCAACAGCATCAGTCCCGGCTACACCTACACCCCGATGACCCAGCGACCCGAGCAACGCGACGCGATGCAGGGGTACGCCAAAGACACGCCCCTGGGCAGGAACGCCCAGCCAGAGGACATGGTGGGCCCCGTCATCTTCCTGCTAAGCAGAGCGGCATCATTCGTGACCGGCGTCGACCTCCTCGTCGATGGAGGCCACGTCATCTGGTAACCACCCGGCGGGCGGGATCTGGAGTCCCGCACCGGTCATCCCCAAAGCGGGGAGACTTCCCGTCAGGGGTCTCTTGTACTTTCGCTTCTATTTCCGCTATTGAACGCCAGCTCACGACGAAATCGCAAGACCAGTAAGTCGGCCGCGCTCGCAGGCCAGCACAGCACCCAAGGCCGCCGCCCGACCGGTATGCGGCAAATGAGTATATTGCCGACGCTTGAGCCGAAGCCCGACGGCTTCAGCGGAGTATGGCGAACCTCCGGTAGTAGTTGCGCAAGGTCGTTATCTGCACATCGCTTGCGGGTCCTGCGGTGAATTTCCCGGCTGTGGTCTTCCAGATTCGCGAATCGCTCAAAGAACAACTGCCGCGCCGAAACAGCGCCTCGATCCAGGCCCATCCTGTTGTGCTGTGCGAGCCGCGGAGAAATCGCAGCTGCTGAGACCCGGCGACATACAATTCAGCGCATCGCCCAGACGCGTCCGCGGCCAGGCATCACACTTCTTTCCGCGCAACCGGATCTGGGTGCCATCGCCACCGTGCCCCCCCGGGCGGCAAGATCGCCTGCGCTGATGAGATCTACGACTCGCCCTTAGCGCGGGCGACGCCGCAGCTGGCGGATCAACTGACAGCTGGGCGTTCTGGGTCGCTGATACCCCGGACGGGCGGTTCACTCTCGCGGCGCTCAGCGAGCAGCTGGTAGCGAGCCAGCGATAACGGCAGCCGCCTGCGGCCCGCCATGCTGAACGGTCTCACCGTGCCTCTAGGACCGAGAGGCGCCGCAAGGCGTCCCCCAGCGCAGCGGCCTGTTCGCGGATGAGCTGCTGCTGCTCTTTGATCGCCTCGACCAGGACGGCGGTCATCCGGGAGTAGCTGACCGACTTGACCCCGTCGGAATCGGTAGAGACCAGCTCGGGGCAGACCCCTTCCACCTCCTGGCCGACAAAGCCGATTTCCGGCGGGCCGTCCGCCGCGGCAGCGATGGCCGCAGTTCCGCGCCGGCGCCGGTAGCGCACCCCCCTGAGGGCCAGGACGTTATCGAGGGCACCGGCGAGCGGCGTGATGTCGGTTTTCAGGCGGCCGTCGGACTGCTCGAGGCTTTTGCAGACGATCTGGCCGCTGCGGCCATCGCACGAAATCGTCGTAGCTCCTGCCGAGTCCCTGATGAAGATGTCGCCGTCCTGGCCGTCTGCTCCCAGGACCAGCACGGCGGTCTCGGGCTGTATATCGACAGTCGCCGTGCCCGCGCTGTTCAGCAGCTGAAGGCGCCCGTCATCGGCCTGCAGGAGTATCCGCTGACTGCCTGATTCGTCCGATAGCGTGAGGGCCCGGTCGGTGCCGCTCGCCTGGACCGCTGCCTGGCCGTTGTCACCGAGGATCTGCAGGGTTCCGCCGAGCCCATCGGCGCCGAGTACCAGCGCTCCATCCAAGGCGATTATGTCGACTGTCCGGCGGTGGAGCGAGTCGTTCAGCTGAATACGGCCGAACTGGCCCGCGCCGCCGAGGATGGCGTTCGTCTCAAAGCCTTCTCCGCCGAGGAACATCGTGTTTTCTCCGTTAGAGAACTTCAGTTGTACCTGACCGGTTCGGCCGGAGCCGCCGATGGTCACCTGGCCGTCCAGATCAGATATCGTCATGCGGGTGTCGCCGTCCCCGCTCTCGCCGTTGGCGTTGAACTCAAGATCCCCGTGATCGTTGAGGAAGATATTGAAATGATTGTTGCCGTTCTTGAAGTTCTGGTGATCGGTCATGCCCTGCCTCCATCGCGTATCTCGCCGAGGAGACCGTACGCGGCGGCAACCCCCGGGCACACCGGGTGAATCACTGGACTTTAACGGCTGGGAGCGATGCGACCCGCATCGATGGCTCGGATACGGTCGTCGGACCGGTCGCCGTCCTGTCCCAGGCCGGGGCTAAGATACGTTAAGCCGCCGCGATCCACGAACATCCGCGCGAGCGCAGGATCTACGGGGCAACATCCGCTCTCTTCGCTAGCGGGCGATTCGATTACCTCGGTGCTATCGGGGGCTGCAACGCACCAGGTAGTAATTCGGTTGGCCGACCGGGTGGCTGCCGCCATGATGGGCTTGTGAATGTCGAGGAGATCAATATCGGCTCCAGCGAGGCGCTCATGCCTGCCGGGTCTGTCGCGGCGCTCGCGGGTAAAGGGCTCCGGGGCGATCGCAGGGACCCGGCAAAGTCGTATTCATGCAGCCTGAAGCAGCTTTAGTGTGCGCTGCGGGTCGCGGGCGTGGTGGCGGTTAGCGGCGGCGATGTGGCGTGGCCGTCCAGGCGCAGGATGCTGATGGCCAAGCTGCGCAGCGTTGCCATCACGCGGGGTGCGTTTCCGGTTCTGACCAGGGACTTGTCCTCCTGGTAGGTGACGTCGCGGACCGACGGTGGCGTCCGGAATCCGGTGTAAAAGGGACGGGCGCGGTTCCGGTTCATGGTGATGTTAAGCGGTAGCGCTGACATTCCCGGGACGGTCGTCATGCCGGGTGGCGGCTGCGGTGCGTGGCCGGAGCTGGCGGGGTGGTTCGAGGAGGGAGCGGCGCAGGTCCTGGAGCAGGCGCAGGCCATCGGCCGTCATGGTCAGGCCGCGCCAGCCGCGGGAGGCGCGGTCCAGCACGGCCCAGACCAGGCTGAGGCAACTGGTCTCGCCGGGGAGGCGGCCGATGACCTTGGTGCGGCGGCGGGTCTCGCCGAAGGTCCGCTCGATGAAGTTCGAATGCCGGATCCGGCGGTGGTGCTCAGCAGGGAACCGCAGGTAGGCGGTCAGTCCTTCGCGGTCGGCGAGCAGGCACTTCATCGCCGCCGGGTAGGTCGCGGCGTACCGGTCCGCCATCTCGGTGATCCGGTGACCGGCGAGCTCGACGAGCTTGGGGCCGGGCTGGGTCTTCAGGTCTTCGGTGTCGAAGATGGCCCAGTAGGCGTCCTTGATCTCGGCCTGCATCCCGGCCGGGACCTTGGCCAGGACATTTCTCGCGCGATGGATCAGGCATCTTTGACGCAGGGCCTTGGGAAAGGCCTGCTCGATCGCGCTGATCAGGCCGCGGGCGCCGTCGCTGATGATCAGCAGCGGGGATGGCAGGCCGCGGTCCTTGAGGTCGGTGAGGAAGTCACCCCAGGCGTCGGCGGACTCGCCGCTGCCCGGGGCCAGGCCGGTGAACGCCGGCTTGCCGCCGGTGGTGATGCCCCAGGCAGCCAGGACCGGCTCGGCCGGAGATCCAGGATGCATCCGGAAGAAGCTGGCGTCCAGGAACAGGTAGTCCAGGGTGATGCCGTCCAGGTCACGGCGTGCCCAGGCCTCGTACTCGTCCTTGATCTGGCCGCAGATCACCGACACCGTCGACTTGGAGATCGCCGCCTGGTCACCCAGCGCCTCGGCCAGGGCCGCCTCGACGTCGCGGACCGACAGGCCGCGCACGAACGAGGCGATCACCAGCGACTCCAGCGCGTTCGTCTTCGTCACGTGCGATCCGAACAGCCGGGACGCGAACGCCTCAGTCGTGCCGCGCACCTTGGGCCGCGACAGCTGCACCGGCCCGGCGGTGGTCTTCACGGTCACCTCCCGGTACCCGTTGCGGGAACCCGGCCGGGCATCCGCGCAGGCCGCGACCCGCTGGTAGCGGTCGCGGCCGAGGAACTCTGTGATCTCAGCTTCAAGAGCGGCCTGCATCAGCAGCTGCGCTCCCAGCCGGGCGACATCCTCCAATATCTCCGGCAGCGACTTGCCCGAAGCGAACAGCTCGTCGATGTGGCCGCGGACGCGCTCGGTAGGGGATACTCGGTCTGGCATGGGCGTAGGTCCTTCCCTTCGATGACTTGGCGGTCTTGAAGGGAACCTACGCCCGTCTTCATTTACACCGGGGCTTGGACGTCACCGTCGCGGCGGACCCAGTGGAGTTTGTTCTCTATGTGCCAGTGCCCGCGGACCCAGGTGGCCAGGGCAGCCGGCCCGGCGGCGCGGTCGCTGGTAATCAGGTAGACGACCTCGACGGTCTTCTTGCCCTTCTT
>Ga0163163_10005649_pt1 | contig 10842 bp, 10 predicted proteins | sample S65metaG_FD_119766 | JGI IMG/M metagenome (GOLD analysis project Ga0163163, IMG submission 119766) | Switchgrass rhizosphere microbial communities from Kellogg Biological Station, Michigan, USA - S6-5 metaG | ecosystem: Host-associated > Plants > Roots > Rhizosphere > Soil | place: USA... | reverse complement strand
TCATCGAACTCGAGTTGCCGATGCAGCCGCGGATCACCGCCCCCGACCGCCACATCGACGCGGTGCGCGGCACCGTCGCCATCGAGCGCGGGCCGGAGGTGCTCTGCCTCGAAACCGTCGACCTGGCCGGGCGGGAGGAGTCGGTAGCCGGGGCGGACTTCGGCGACCTGGTCATCGACCTGACCCGTGCGCCGACGGAGCGGGATGGCCGGGTGTGGGTGCTGCTGCGCAACGCGGTCACGCCGGCCGATCCCTGGCCGTACGAACCACTCGACGAGCTGACGCCACCGGTGGAGACAGACGGGATCGAGGTGCCGCTCATCGCGTACCACGACTGGGCGGAGCGCGGTCCCTCGGCGATGCGAGTGTGGATTCCGACGGCCTGACCTCGACGGCCTGACCTCACCGCCGGTCGCGGGCCTCGGGGCTCGGCATAGGCTGGAACGCATGGCCGCCGATTTTCATGGGCCCGCCCATTTCGGCGGGGAGGAGTTCGAAGCCTTTGCCGGCGGCGAAGATCCTGCCAAGGTGATGCGCGCGGCTCACGAGAGTGCCCATGCCCTGCTCAGCCGGGCCAAGAGCAGCGACGATCCAGAGGTCGTCGAACGGCTCGTCACCTACACCGATGAGCACGGGATCGACGCGCTCGCCGAGCTGTGGGCGCGGTCGGCGGCGCACAGCCTGCCGGGCGCCCTGTGGCGCATCTATCTGGTGCGGGTGATGATCCGACAAGATCCGGAGGGCGTCGCGCTGCTGTTCCAGCGCGGCACCGAGGTGCTGCGCACCATCGATCCGGTCGTCGCCGGGGCGCCCTCGCCTGCGGGGCCGCACGAGGTCACCGAACTGGCCGACCTCATCCTGCGCGGACTGTTCGAGGGCGACTTCGCGATCGCGCTGGAGCGTGCCGCCGCCTTCTGCCGGGTCGAGGCGGCGGGCGCGTCCAGCATCGCCGATGACCAGGATGCCGCCAGCCCCGAGCGCGCCAGCGAACTCACCACCCGCGCACTCCGGTTGACCACGACCGCTGACGAGCTCGCGTGGTGCGCGCGCATGTCGCGCGCCGGCTCCCTCGACTAGCGAACTCTCAGCCCCACCGAGCCGCACCGGCTAAACTGTCGGAGCCGGGCCGCGGTAACCCCGGGCTCCAATTTCCGCCGCTCCGAGCGGCCTCTTGCCGAGAGGCGTTCCGCGGTCCGGCACTACATCGCCGCAGATCCGTGCGCGGCCGGTGCCTGCGCCGCCGATCCCTTCAGCGCGGTGACCTCGATCTCGATCTTCATCGCGGGGTCCGACAGGCCTGCCTGGATCATCATCGCCGCCGGCCTTGCCGAGGCGAACGCCTCGCGCGTCGCGGGCCAACACTGCTCGAACAGCGCGCCATCGGGCAGCACATAGGTGACCCGCACCACGTCATCCAGGCTCGATCCCGCCTGCTCGAGCGCGGCCGCGATGTTGGCGAAAGCCTGGGCGGTCTGCTCGGTGACATCGTCCGAGATGGTCATCGTGGAGTAGTCGAAGCCGGTGGTGCCCGAGACGAACACCCAGTCGCCGACGACGACGGCGCGCGAGTAGCCGATCTGCGCCTCGAAAGTCGAGCCGGAACTGATGAACTGACGGGTCATGGCGCTCTCCTGGGTCGTGGGAGAAGAACGCTATCGAAATCTGCCTGCCGCATGAACGGAAAATCCTGCCAAACCGCCGGCGTGCAGATGGCCCCGACCCTCTCGAGATGGAGAGGATCGGGGCCATCGTCGATCAATGGCTCAGCCGGCGCCGCCCGCGGGCTTCGTCGTCGGCGTGATGCCGAGTTGTTTCAGCGCGACATTCACGTAGCTGTTGGTGAAGGTGTCGGTGTAGCTGATTCCGGTCGTGTCGACACCGATGGCGTTCTGCATCTCGAAGATGGTCTTCGGTCCGCCCGCCGGCATGAGGCCGTCCGGCAGGAACTGACCGAGGTCCTGCTTTAGCCCGGCCACGTAGTCCGCCTTCGAGATCGTGGAGTTCTGCACGAACGACTGAGGCAGCTTGTCTGCGATCTGCTGGGCGGTGTGGGTGTGGATCCAGTGCATCGTCGCGGTCAGGGCCGTGACGACCTTCTGTGCGGCGTCCTTGTGCGAACTCACCCACGACGCCTGGGCCAGCAGACCGGCCGCCGGCCACGCGCCACCGAGAGCCGCCTTGGCTCCTGCCGTGCTGGCCAGATCGACCGCCGAGGTGGCGAGCTTCTGCTTCTCGAGTGCGCCGACGGTCGGCTGCGTGGTCATCACGCAGTCGGCGTTGCCGCCCTTGATCGCGGCAATGGCCGTCGCTCCGGCTCCGACTGCCAGCGTCTTGTAGTCGGAGTGGGTCACCCCAGCCTTCGACGCGATGAACTGCGTCAGTTCGTCCGTGCCCGAACCGAGGTCGGTGACTCCCATGGTCTTGCCCTTGATATCGGATGGGCTGTTGACATGGGCAGCGGGGTTGCACATGATCCGCTCGCCCGGTGCGCCCGAGAGCTGGATCAGGTTGATGACCTTCTTGCCCTTCACCTGGAAGTCGATGGTGTGGATGTACCAGGCGCCGGCCAGGTCGACCTGACCGGACACCACGGCATCCTCGGCTCCGACTCCGCCGTTCTGCTCGGTGGAGAGTTCGACGTTGACGCCGTACTTCTTGTAGAAGCCCAGGCTCTGCGCGAGCTGGTACGGGAGATAGATCTGCTTGTCGATGCCGCCGACCATCAACTTGACGGTCGGCACTGCGGCCGCCGGGCTTGAAGATCCGGAGGGGGACGAACTGCTGCACCCGGTGAGCCCCAGCGACACTGCTGCTGATGCTGCGAGGACGACAGCGACGATGCTGCGCTTCTTCATCTTGTGTGCGTTTCCTTTCATGGTGCCGGAGGGATTCCGGCGGACTGTGGGAGGGCGGTCAGATCGGCTGCGATTCCGAACGCGACGGCGGACGCCACTTGAGGACGACCTTCTCGAGGAGGGTGATGAGGTATTCGGCTCCGAGGGTGAAGACGCCGATGATGACCATGCAGGCGAAGACGGTGTCCGGGTCGAGGCGACCCTGCGCCTGGCTGATGATCAGGCCGATCCCCTGCAGCGCGCCCAGGATCTCGGCGACGAGCGCGCCGATGATCGCGAAGCCGAATGCCGTGTGCAGGCTCGCGATGATCCAGGTCATCGCCGAGGGGATCGTGACGTGGCGTGCGATCTGCAAGGGAGATGCACCGAGCACCCGGACATTGGCGATCAGGTTCTGATCGACCTCACGAACCCCCTGGTAGGCATTGAAGAACACCGCGAAGAACACCAGCACCGCGGCGAGCAGGACCTTGGGGAAGAGGCCGAGACCGAAGGCGACGATGAAGATCGAGCCGAGCACGATGCGCGGGATCGAGTTGAGCACCTTGATGTACGGGTTGAGCACGTCGGAGAGGTAGCGGTTCGACCCGAGCAGGATGCCGAAGACGATGCCCACGACCGTCCCCAGCAGGAACCCGAGGACGGCCTCCTGCACCGTGACCCCGATCTGCTCCCAGATGGGGCCGAACGCTGTCCCCTGGGTGAAGAGCGTGACCAGGCTGTCCCAGATCCCGGTCGGCTGGCCGTAGAAGAACTTGTCGACCCAGCCGACGGAGGTGAACCATTGCCATCCGCCGATGACGACCACGACGACGAGCAGGCGGCCCAGCCAGACGAAGGTGGCGCGGCGGGAACGAGCCCGGCGGCCGGTGGCCTGCAGCTCGAGTTCGCTCTGGCTCGCGAGCTGCGCGGTCGCGGCGCTCACGCTGCCACCACCGCAGACCGCTCGTAGGCGCGCGTGACCTCATCCTTCAGGGAGGCCCAGATCTGGCCCTGGAGTTCTTGGAATCGGGCCTCGTGCCGGATCTCCTGCACGTCGCCACGCGGGCGGGGGAGGTCGATGTCGAAGACGTCCTTCACCGTTCCGGGGCTGCTGGTCATGATGACCACCCGATCGGAGAGGGTGACCGCTTCATCCAGGTCGTGGGTGATGAACAGCACGGAAGGCCGCAGCTCCTCCCAGAGCTGCAGGAGCTCGGCCTGCATGATCGCCTTGGTCTGCACGTCGAGCGCACCGAACGGCTCATCCATCAGCAGGATGCGCGGGCGGTTGATGAGCGCTGCCGCCATCGCGACGCGCTTGCGCATTCCTCCCGAGAGCTGATGGGGGTAGCGGTCCTCGAAGCCCGCAAGGCCGACGCGGCGCAGCCAGTCGAGGGCGAGTGTTGTGGCCTGGTTCTTCGGGGTCCCGAGCAGGATGGGCCCCATCATCACGTTGCCGAGCACCGTCTTCCAGGGGAAGAGGGAATCGGACTGGAACATGTAGCTGACGCCCTTGGTGATCCCCTCGACGCGCTGGCCGCCGACCGACACGAAGCCGTCGCTCGGGTGTTCCAGACCGGAGACCTGCGCGAGGGTCGTGGACTTGCCGCATCCGGTTGGCCCGACGATCGCGCAGAACTGGCCGGGCTCCACCGTCAATGAGACGTCGTGGATCGCGGTGAACGTCTCGCCCTTGGGGGTGAGATACCGCTTGGTGAGCCCGACGATGTCGATGCGGGCGGCGTCGTCCATGTCGTCGATGCCGGAGCCGGATGGGCCGGGGGGAACGCGTGTACCCATGCGCAGGAGACCTCTCTGTCTTCGCGGAGCGTGTTGCAGGAACTCTGCAGGCGCGGGCCGTCCCGCGTCTCGCTTGTGCTCCATTCGCCCGGTTCTGCGCGTTGTCGCGGGTTTCGCGCATTCTGCTCAGATGCGCTGCGCGGCGCGCGCGGCGATAATCGACCCCACGATGCGACGACGGATCAGAAAACTGTCGAGCCAGATCTTTCTGGCTCAATTGGCGATCCTCGTCGTGTCGCTCGCCGTCGCATTCGTGCTCTTCGCGACGACGGCACGCGACAACCTCGACCACCAGTACCAAACGCGGGCCGCGGCGATCGCCGAGTCGGTGGCCGAGATCCCCGCCGTGCAGGACTGCATGGCGACGAACGATCCGGCATGCCAGCCGATGCTGCAGGCCGTCGCCACGGCGACCGCCGAACGCACCGGCGCCACCTACATCGTGCTGATCGACAACGAGCGGATCCGTCACACCCACCCGAAGCCCGCCCTGATCGGCAAGCGGGTGTCCGAGCCGGTCGTCGCGCTCGACGGCCAGGTTCACCTCGGTGTCGACAGCGGATCAACGGGGGTGAATGCCAGCGCCCGGGTGCCCTTGTACTCGATGGCCCACGTGCTCATCGGCGAGGTCTCGGTCGGAATCCGCGAGAGCTCGGTCTCGAGCGAGCTGCTGGGCCAATTGCCCACTTACGGCATCTGGGTCGCCGCTGTGCTCGTCATCGGAGCCCTCGCCTCCTTCGGCCTCGCCAGGGTGCTGAAGCGGCGCACCTTCGGGCTGGAGCTGGACGAGGTCGCCCGGCTCTTCCAGGAACGCGAGGCGACTCTGCACGGCATCCGGGAAGGGGTCATCGCCATCGATCCGCTTGGCCGGATCAGCGTGATCAACGACGAAGCTCAACGCCTGCTCGGCGTGCACCCCAACGCGCTCGACCACCGGCTCGAAGACGTGCTCCCGGCCGGTCAACTCACCGAGGCCCTGGTGGGCACCTCGGCGGTGAAGGACGCGATCGTCATCACCGACGACCACTGCCTGGTCGTCAATCGGATGCCGGTGGTGCTGGACGGCCGACCGCACGGTGCCGTCATCACCCTTCAGGACCGCACGAACCTCGAGGCCCTCACGCGCGAGCTGGACGGCGAGCGCAGCTTCATCGAGTCCCTGCGCGCGCAGCAGCACGAGTTCTCCAACCGCTTGCACGCCATCGCGGGTCTGCTCGAACTGGACCGCCCCGAGGAGGCCCTCGAGTACATCCAGGAGATCCGCGGGAGCACGGCCGACTTCGACCAGACGCTCAGGACCCACATCGCGGCGCCGCAGGTGGTCGGCCTGCTGCTCGGCAAAGCGGCGGAGGCCCACGAGCGCGGGATCGACCTCACCATCGCATCCGAGAGCAGCCTGTCTGAAGTTCCCGGGCACGTGCAGGCTCTCACCACCATTCTCGGAAACCTGATCGACAACGCCTTCGATGCGCTCGCCGACAGCCGGCCGCCTCGACGCGTCACCGTGAGCGTGGTCGAAGCCCCGGAATCCCTTGTGCTCTCGGTGCGCGACAACGGCCCAGGGCTGCGCGATGGTGAGATCCCGCAGATCTTCAACAACGGCTACACGACGAAGCGGGGCGCGGTCGTGCGCCACATCGGGCTCGGCTTGTCGCTGGTCGACACGACGGTGAGACGCTTCGGCGGGTCGATCACCGTCGGCGATGGGCCGGGAGCTGTCTTCACCGTGGTGCTGCCTCTCGCTCCCCTTCCGGCGCTGGAGCGGCTTCCATGACCGGCGAGCCCCTGACCGTGCTCGTGGTCGACGATGACTACCGCGTCGCTTCGCTGCATGTCGCCCTGGTCCAGCGGGTCCCCGGATTCAGCGTGGTCGGAGAGGCCCATACCGCGGCAGAGGCTTTGGAGATGGCAGGCCGCCTTCATCCGGATCTGGTCCTGATGGACATCTATCTGCCGGACGTCGACGGACTTCGCACTCTTCAGGAGATGCTGCGACGCCCGTCGCCGCCCGCGGCCATCGTCATCTCCGCGGCAAACGATGTCGACAACGTGCGATCGGCCCTACGCCTCGGGGTGACGCACTACCTGGTCAAACCGTTCAGCTTCGCCGAACTCGCTGACCATCTCGCCGCGTTCCGCGAAGCCGCAGCACACATCGAGGACCTCCCGGACGAGGCGACCCAGGGCGACATCAACCGGATCTTCGATCTGCTGCGTCCGCCGCGGACCCCTCCGGTGCGGCCAGAACTCAGCCGACTCGCCCCGACGCTCCAGGTCGTCTATGACGCTCTGGCATCCAGTGGCACCGGGCTCTCGGCGACCGACATCGCGCAGGGCCTCGGGATGAGCCGGGCCACGGCTCAACGCTCGCTCACCCAACTCGAACAGAGCGGTGCGATTGCCCTGGAGCTGCAGTACGGGCGAACCGGTCGCCCCGAGCATCGGTATTCGATCCGCCGCCGGTCCTGATACTGGTTCCGGTGGCGAGTCGGGAGAGGACTCCCGCGAATCCGCTCCTATCCGAATTTGCCCGACACGTAGTCCTCGGTCGCCTGCACGTTCGGGCGCGAGAACATCGTGGTCGTGTCGTCGTACTCGATCAGCTTGCCAGGCTTGCCGGCTCCTGCGATGTTGAAGAACGCGGTCTTGTCGCTGACCCGCGAGGCCTGCTGCATGTTGTGCGTGACGATGACGATCGTGTACTCCTGCTTGAGCTCCTCGATGAGGTCTTCGATCGCGAGCGTCGAGATCGGGTCGAGGGCCGAGCACGGCTCGTCCATGAGCAGGACATCCGGTGACACCGCGATCGCACGCGCGATACACAGGCGCTGCTGCTGGCCGCCCGAGAGGCCGGATCCCGGCAGCGACAGCCGGTCTTTGACCTCGTTCCAGAGGTTGGCGCCCTTGAGCGACTTCTCGATGAGTTCCTCGCCATCGGACTTCGACATCCTGCGGTTGTTCAGCCGGACGCCGGCCAGCACGTTGTCGGCGATCGACATGGTCGGGAACGGGTTCGCGCGCTGGAACACCATGCCCACCTGCCGGCGCACCAGCACGGGATCTACGCCCGGCGCGTAGAGGTCGTTGCCGTCGATGATGACCTCGCCCTTGACGTGGCCGCCCGGGATCACCTCGTGCATCCGGTTGAGCGTGCGCAGGAAGGTGGACTTGCCGCATCCGCTCGGGCCGATCAGCGCGGTCACCGTGCGGGGCTCGATCGTGATCGACACCCCCTCGACGGCGAGGAAGTCGCTGTAGTAGACGTTGAGGTCATTGACCTCGATGCGCTTGGACACGGTGTTCCGTTTCGTCGGGCTGGTTCAGGGGCGGATGGGGCGGGGCGCGTCAGCGCAGTCCCTTGGGGGCGAAGACGCGGGCGACGATGCGCGCGATGAGGTTGAGGATGACGACCAGGATCACCAGCAGCAGCGCGTTGCCCCATGCGGCGTTCACCGACGCAGGGATGTCGGTGCCCGGGAACTTGTAGAGCGTGTACGCCCCGACCGCCAAGGTGCTGATCGGGCCGTTGAAGGGGTTGGTGTTGAGGTCGTTCGTGAAGCTCGCGGCGATGAAGATCGGAGCGGTCTCGCCGATGATCCGCGCGATGGCCAGCATGATGCCGGTCACGAGGCCTGCGACGGCGGTGGGCAGCACGATGCGCGTGATCGTGGCGAACTTGGTGACACCGAGCGCGTAGGAGGCCTCGCGCAGCTCGGACGAGACCAGCTTGAGCATCTCTTCGCTGGATCGCACGACGATCGGGATCATCAGCACCGACAGGGCGACCGAGGCCGAGAAGCCGCTGAAGGCTTTCGGCCCGACGATGATCGTGAAGAGCGAGAAGGCGAACAGGCCGGCGACGATCGACGGGATGCCGGTCATCACGTCGACGAGCAACGTCACGGTGCGGGCCATCCACTGCGTCGGCCGCGCGTACTCGACGAGGTAGATCGCGGTCAACAGGCCGATCGGCACGGACATCAGGGCCGCGATGCCGGTGACCTCGAGCGTTCCGACGATCGACTGCAGAGCGCCTTGGGTGGTGGTGACCACCAGCGTGCTCGGGTCGAAGTGCGAGCCGGTGCTCTGAGAGATGAAGTTCCAGTTGAGCGCCCCGATGCCGCGAACGACGACGGTACCCAGCGTCGACACCAGCGGGATGAAGGCGAGCAGGAACGCGACGATCACGATGCCGCGCACGACGCGATCCGTGGCCCGACGACGGTTCTCGACGATGCTGGCAAACACGCCGACCGCGATCAGGTAGACGATGGCGGTGACGACCAGCCATCCGACCAGACCGTCGCCGATGAGGTTGAACCCCATCAGCATGAAAGCGCCGCCCACCACGACCAGCGAGCCGATCAGGGCGTACAGCTCGAACAGGCGAGGCAGTTGCCCGCTGGTCAGGCTGTTGCCCTGCGGGGAGCGCGGTTCGAGGGGTTTCGTCACGGCGGTGGTGGTCACTCCGCACCATCCCTTCTGACGCGGGTCGCGGGCGAAAGCGTCTCGACCGCCACGATGGATTCGACTGCGGCATCCGCCGTCGGGTCCCCTGGGATCGAGGTGTCCACCGGTGGCGTGCCGGCGAGCTTGCGGCGCTTGGCGCCCCGCCCGGTCCGGGTGACGATGCCGCGCGCGACGAAGTTCACGGCCAGCGAGATGACGAACAGCATGAGGCCGGTGCCGATGAGGGCCTCGCGCTGCAGCTCGTTCGACTCCGGAAAGTTGAGCGCCAGGTTGGCCGCGATGGTCTGGGAGTTCTGGCTATCGGTGAGGATGTTGACCCAGAACTTGAGCGAGGGCGAGATGATCAGGGCGATCGCCATGGTCTCGCCGAGGGCGCGCCCCAGTCCGAGCAGGACCGCGCTCACCACACCCGAGCGCGCGTAGGGGAAGACCGCCAGCCGGATGGTCTCCCATTTGGTCGCGCCGAGTGCGAGCGCGGCCTCTTCGTGCAGACGCGGGGTCTGCAGGAAGATCTCTCGCGAGATCGACGAGATGATCGGCAGGATCATCACGGCCAGCACGACGGCCCCGGCGAGGATCGTCGAGCCGGTGCTTGTCCGGGGTCCGGCGAAGACCGGGATCCAGTTCAGATGATCGTTGAGCCACTGCTCGAGCGGCAGAAGGAACGGCCGGATGACGAAGATGCCCCAGAGTCCGAACACCACAGAAGGCACCGCGGCGAGGAGGTCGACCAGATAGCCGAGCGGTCCGGCGAGCCGGCGCGGCGCGTAGTGCGAGATGAAGAGGGCGATTCCGATCGCGATCGGCGCGCCGATCACCAGCGCGATGGCCGACACCCAGACGGTGCCCCAGACCAGCGGGCCGACGTATTCCCAGAAGTTGTCATTGCCCGCTGTGGTGCCGCCCGCGAGGTCGGGCGTCTGCCAGCTCGCCACGATGGCGGGCATCGCCTTGACGATCAAGAAGAGCGCGACGGCGGCGAGGATCACCATGATCAAGCTCGCCGAGCCGATGCTCAGGCCGAAGAAGATGCGGTCTTCTGGCCGGCCCTTCGGCCGGCCAGAAGAACGGCGAACGGTCACGCCGGGCGACGCACCTGTTGCGGGGGAACCAGTTGTGGGAGTACTCACTGATGGCTTTCTCGCTCAGGGTGCCGTCGCGCCGACGTGACCGGTTGGCAGCAGGATATGGCCTGCGGCCGGGTGATGGTTACCTACTTGATGAGCGCGATGCTCTTCTGCGCGTCCTTCAGGACCGAATCCGGAAGAGGAGCCGAGCCGGCGTTCTTCGCGGCCACGGCCTGACCCAGCGTGCTCTCGAGGAATCCGAGGTAGGCCTTGGTCAGCGTGCCCTGCGCGGCGTCCTTGTGAACGGTGCAGGTGATGATGTAGCTCAGCAGCGGGATGGCGTACGCCGACTTGTCGGTGATCTTCGAGTAGTCGATCACCTGGGTCATGTCACCGTCGCCCTGCGCCTGCGTGCTCGCAGCGGCGTCGAACGCGGCGGTGGCGCCGGCGGCCGAGTACGCGACGAAGTCCTTGCCGGTTCCGACCTGGATCTTCGCCTGGGCGAGCTTGCCGACCGAGCTCTGGTCGGCGTAGCCGATCGTGCCCGCACCGGCGGTCACTGCCGCCACAACGCCGGAGCCGCCCTGCTGGCCGCTCGTGCCGGGGATCGGCCAGGCGTTGGTCGGCGCGACCGTGAAGATGCTCTTCTGGGTGTCGCTGAGGTACTT
>Ga0163163_10005647_pt1 | contig 10843 bp, 8 predicted proteins | sample S65metaG_FD_119766 | JGI IMG/M metagenome (GOLD analysis project Ga0163163, IMG submission 119766) | Switchgrass rhizosphere microbial communities from Kellogg Biological Station, Michigan, USA - S6-5 metaG | ecosystem: Host-associated > Plants > Roots > Rhizosphere > Soil | place: USA: Michigan... | reverse complement strand
CTTTGGAGAGAGACCATGCTCCAGGTGGTGTATCACCGCTTCGACTACCACGATCGCGTCATCCACCACGATGCCGATCGCCAACACAAGGCCAAACATTGAAAGAGTGTTTATAGAGAAACCGAGGAGCGGAAAGAAAATGAACGTTCCAACCAGGGAGACGGGAATTGTCAGGAGCGGAATGATCGTAGCCCTAATATTTTGAAGGAAGATGAAAACAACAAGCGTAACAAGGATGAGGGCTTCGATAAAGGTCTTTACTATCTCATGGATCGACGCTTCGACTGCAGGAGTCGTATCGTAGGTGATCTTGTAGTCCATGTCCGGCGGGAACAATGTTTTGGCATGCTCAAGCGTTTCGTAGATGGCCTCTGCAGCCTTGAGCTGATTTGCTCCCGGCAAAAGATAGACAGCCATGGCGCCGCCTGGGTTTCCATTAAGACGACCGAATGAATTGTAGTCCTGAGATCCTAATTCAGCCCGTCCGATGTCCTTAACACGAACGACCGATCCATCCGCTGATTGCCGGACGATGATATTCTCAAATTCATCCGGATTGACCAGGCGCCCCGGCGCACTTAGCGTCATTGTGAAATCCTGATCCGTGGGTGTGGGAGGAGCTCCGATCTTGCCGGCGGGCGCCTGCAGGTTCTGTTCCTTGATCGCTGAGATCACGTCGGCCGGAGTCAGGCCGAGCTTTGCCAGACGGTCGGGCCTTATCCAAATACGCATGCCATAGTCTGTTCCGCCGAAAAGATCGACCTGGGCGATTCCCGGGATACGGAGGATCTGGTCACGTAGATTGATACCGCAATAGTTGATCAAGAAATTCGCATCGTATGCATTCTTCGGTGAATAAAGCGAGACCACCATCAGAATACTGGGACTCTGTTTTTTGACGGTAACACCCTGTTGATTGACTTCGGCAGGCAGTCGAGCTTCTGCGGTCGAGACGCGATTCTGAGTAAGCACGTTCGCCGTATCCTGGTCAGTGCCGACCTCAAAATTGACGTCCAGCAGCATGCGCCCATCACTTGTATTTGACGACTTCAGATAGATCATGCGGTCGACGCCGTTGACCTCTTGCTCAATAGGCGTGGCAACTGATCCTTCGACGGCTTCCGCGGACGCGCCAGGATAGTTGGCCGTGACCCGGATATTCGGCGGGGCAAGAAACGGATACTGCTCAATGGAAAGGCCGCGGATCACAACGATCCCGATCAAGACCGTTAGGATCGAGATCACTATGCCAACGATCGGTCTTCCGATGAAAAACTTCGACATGGTTAGTTTCCTTGTTCGGGGATCTCTTTCGACTCTCCGGCAGTCGGAACAACTTCGCTGCCCGGTTTTACTTTCTGCATGCCTTCAACGATGACACGCTCACCCGGTTTCACGCCGTCGGTGATAATGATCTCGTCACCCGACTTCTCGCCAACCGACACCGTTCGAACCGACACTTTGTTTTGCGTATCAACGACCATTACGGTCTTTGCGCCTTGTAACTCCTGGATCGCGCGCTGTGGAACAACTACCGCATTGTCACGTGAAGCGACCTGTGCGCGAATTCGAGCGAACTGCCCGGGGCGGAGATAGCTTCCTGGGTTGGGAAAAGATACCTGAACTTTTAGGGTGCCGGTCGTAGGATCGACCTTCCGGTCAACAACCCTGAGTGTGCCCGGGTATGGATGGATACTGTCGTTTGACAGGATCAGTTCGATTCGGCCCCCTTTTGTACGGCCCGCTCGGCCCGGATCGGTTAGGTCCAGGTAATCCACCTCGCTCAGGCTGAAATCGACCAGAAGCGGGTCAGATGACGAGACAGTCGCGAGCAGAGTGGCATCGCCTCGGCCGACAAGGTTTCCCTGGTCGACGTTTTTGAATCCGATGATGCCGTTGATGGGGGCATAGATGTCGCAATAACCGAGGTCTAATTGAGCCTGAATAAGCCGAGCCTGTGCCGCAGAAACCTCCGCGGCAGCCCGTTCGATCGTGTATTTAACCGACCCCTCGAGATTGGTCAGATTTGCTTTCGCTGCATCAACGTTAGCCTGCGAGGACTTCTCGGCGGCCACTGCAGCATCGAGTTCGAGTTCGGTAACCGCCTTCTCTTGGGCTAGTGGCCTAATACGGCGAAGATCCTGCTCGGTTTTGCTGTGCACGGCCTGCACGCTGGCCAATTCCGCTTGAGCTTTTATTACATCGGTCCGCTGCCGGGCCTGTGCTAGGTCAGATTGCGCTTTCGCGAGCGTTGCTTGTGCAGACTGGACTGCCGCTTCGAACGGACGCTTATCGATCGTCATCAGCAATTCGCCCTTTCTGACCGGCGTGCCTTCGGTAAAGTTGATCTTTTGAAGTACACCCTCGACACGTGCCCTGAGTTCAACCGTTTCGTAGGCCTTAGTTTGACCGACGAACTCGTTGTATATCGGAACTGTCTTTTGAACAACATCCGCAACCACGACGGTTGCAGGTGGCGGAGCGGCGGCTTGGGTTTTCGTAGCGTCCTTGCCGCACCCGCCTAATACCAAGGCCAGGGCCGCTAAAGCCGGGGCCGCCAAAATTGAAAGATTGCGGAAAAGCAGAATTCTCATAGCCAACTCCCTTGTGGGTCTGATTCGCTCTTCGAGGTGTGAGTTCATTGCTGGTCGTGTGATCTAGCCAATGAATTCCGTAGCCGCTCTATATCCCCCAGCGACCGCAGATAATCTTGGTCTAAAGCGGCCGAGGAAACTTCTTGCAAATATGGGGCGGTCCTAATCGTCCAAATTCTAGTTGTTCGGCGGAAAGCCTTGTACTGGCAAAAATGACAGTGATGCCCACCCGGAAATGAACTACTTTCATAACGTCCGATGGTTGCAGCAGCTGGCTGCCCACGCTTTTTACTGATGTACCGGGTACTCCTTACAGCTTTCGTAATTGTGGGTGTGTGTGTGGTTATGCATACCACGGTTCTGGTCGGTTTGGGAGAGTGGCTGATAGGCCGCCGCGAAGTTTTCGAAATGAAGAAGGGTACCGTTCGAGATACTTCCTACGTGATAGGGGTCTTCTCGATAATTACCTTTTTGCATCTAGTCGAGATCGGTATTTGGGCAGTTTTCTATTTGACCCTTGTATTATTTGAGGACTTCGAGACGTCGTTTTACTTTTCTCTAGGCAGCTACACCACTATCGGCTATGGCGACGTTGTTCTTCCAAAACAATGGCGCCTCCTGGGCGGTATAGAAGGCATTTCGGGAGTCCTCTTGTGCGGCCTATCGGGAGCGTTCTTATTCGTGCTGATCAATGCAATACTGGAGATCCGTCAACAACAGAAATCGAAATCATAAGTGCAGGAACTTCTTTCAGTTACTCGTTTCCATTCTGATATTGGAAATAGCAGTTTCAGCGCAGGAGATGGAACCGAGAGCTTATTCCCGGGCGCCGGTCGGAACCACCTACGTTTTCGTCATTTATGCCTTTCAAACGGGTGATGTTTTAACCGACTCGTCCACGCCCATACGCGACGTTAGTGTAAAGCTCAACTCAATGTCACTTGGGTTTGGACGAACCTTTAATCTTGTCGGCCGCCAAGCAAATTTCGGAGCGTTATTGAATTACGCGGACGGCAGGGCAAGGGGCACAGTATTTGAACAGGCTCAGGAGGTTACACGCTCCGGGATGGGAGACACCAGGCTGAGATTTTCGACAAACCTGATCGGCGGACCTGCACTCAGCCCGAAGGAATTCGCAGCCCACAAACCAAAAACCGTGGTCGGTGTGAGCCTGACTGCCGTTGTACCGACAGGGCAATACGATCCAAATCGTCTTGTTAATCTCGGGTCCAACCGGTGGTCTTTTAAGCCCGAGGTCGGTCTTTCAAAACCCGTCGGGCGCCGCTGGACCTTCGAAGTCGCGGGCGGCGTCTGGCTGTTCACGGCGAATAACAATTTCTTTGGCGGGTCGCGGCGTGAGCAAAGGCCGCTTGCTTCACTACAGGCACATGTCATCTATACGCTGCGCCCCCGAATGTGGATTGCCCTGGACGGTACCTATTTTAACGGCGGGCGAACCGTGCTCGATGGCGTCAAGAAGGACGACTCGCTGAGCAATTCAAGGCTTGGCGGAACTTTTTCGTATCCGTTCGGCAAACGCCATTCGTTGAAGGTCGTTATTGCCAATGGGTTGACTACCCGATTTGGAGGCAAACTCACCACCTTCGCCATCGGGTGGCAATATACATGGTTCTAGGATGAGCGAATCGCAAATGCTGGAGTCCGAGGAGACCGAGGAACTCTCGCCCGTCCTGTCAAAAGTTGCAGTTACTTAAAGAGTTGACGGCATATATAAATCGGGCAGGGGACCGTGATAAATGAGAAGACTTAATTTCGCCGGGAAACTGATTCTTGTCTTGTCGAGCTTGGTCGTTTCGAGCTTTGCCCAAAACGTCAAATATAATTCGGTTGCTGGAATCGATTTTTCAAAGTACAAAACTTACAAATGGCAGCGTGATAGCAAGGCGAGGTACCCGGAACCGACCGTTGACCGGATACTCGTAAGCTCGATCGATGAACAACTGACGGCAAAAGGCCTGACGAAAACCACGAGCGACACCGCGGACCTATACGTTGTTTATCAGGTCGTGGTAACTGAGGATGCTGCCCTTAACTCATTCACACACCATATCGAGTGGCAGGGAGGCGAGAATGTTATGGCTGGCTTTAGCGGGGGCACGACGACCAGCGTCAACGTGATTCGTAAGGGATGGATGATCATCGACCTCCATGATGTCTCGCTGAAGCAGAATGTCTGGCAAGCTACCGCAACTAAGACTCTCGGAAAAGGAAAGGACCCAAAGAAGATAAAACGCAATGCTCAAAAGGCGATGGAAAAGATCTTCAGGAACTATCCGCCCGGTCCGGCGGGCAACGACTGATCCCATTTCAATCCGTTGTCCCGTACTGATCAGTAATACAGACTGGAGCAGGTTGAGAGACAATGTAATACAAACTAATACAGTTTTCATGCCATGTCCGCATCCTAAATCCATTCCAATCTTATGTTTCCGGGTTTAGCCCCTCACCGTTCCATGTTCCACGGTTTTCGCACTTTTTGTAGGACAGGGCCTTAAAAATCTAGTGTCGTACACAAAGTGTTTTTCCCGCGCTTACAAAGGCAGCTATTGGCGGATTTTCAACGATCGGATGCGGCAAGCGCCAAAAGGGCGCCACCGGCGCCTTCGCGAATTAAGATACCATCGGATTGCATTCTTTGTAAATAGTTTTATTCATGCAACGACGACAATTTGTCATCTTTGCCTTCACCCCGCACCCGGATCGGTTCTCCCCTGCCCCGGTATTCAAAACGTGGGAACATCGGATGGACCTGTACGTATCCCTAAACTCCGCAAGGACTTGTTTGACTGTAGAACGGATTAAGACCTGTAAGAACTGACAGTTCCAAGCTAATTTTCTCGCTGTTAATCTTCGCACGACGGTACAAAACCACCTGGAACCGTTTTTTGTTCAGTGTCCAAAAAGGAGGCTAGATGATCCCATGCTCAAAACAAGGGTAATGATCGGAACGATTTTTTTGGCGGCAGCGTTTATTTTTGCGGTCGGGAACCGATCGGTTCTTGCTCAGTCGCCCTCTAAGGACGCGCCCTCGGTAGATGAACTTAGAGAAAAAGTAAAACAGCTAGAGAAAACAGTCGAAGAGTTAAAAACACAGATCGGCTCGATCGAGGATACACAGAGGAAGGTCAATGCCGAAGTAATTTCGGCAAAAGCTCCGAAGGTGATTCAGGCCGTAAGCGACCAACCTCTCACCACGTCCGTCCCTGACAAGTCGTCTTCGGGCGATAGTTCAGCAAATTCAGCAAAAACAGTAAAAAGCGATACGAGCGGCGATAGTAGCTTCGAGGTCTACGGATTCGCAATGCTGGACGCGGGATACCAATTCAAGCAAAACGATCCCAACTGGTTCGATGTCATTAGGCCAACTAAACTTCCATCGTTTGGAGGTCAATTCGACCCCGATGGCAAGTTCTATATGGGTGTTCGGCAGAGCCGGCTCGGCGTTAAAACGTCGACTCCCACCAAATTTGGCGAACTCAAGACAATTTTTGAATTTGAGCTGTTCGGCACCGGTGTCGATGCTGGGCAAACGACGTTCCGGCTGCGTCACGCATACGGTGAACTCGGACAGTTCGGTGCTGGCCAATATTGGACGGTTTTTGGCGATACCGATGCCTACCCGAACACATTCGAATATTGGGGCCCGAACGGACTGGTGTGGTTTCGTAACGTCCAGTTCCGATGGATGCCGCTTAAAGGAAAGAATTCGGTAACTATCGGACTCGAAAAGCCGGGCGCGGGTGCCGATCTTGGTAACTATGCCGACCGTATCGAGCTTCAGGGAGTAAAACCTCATCTCACCTGGCCCGACCTTACTGGTCATTTCCGTATGGATCGCGATTGGGGTCACATCCAGATTTCCGGAATATTGAGAAGCATCAAGTGGAAGGACACAAACACCAGCGACGGAGTCGATCTCAGCGGCGGTTCTCTAGGCTTTGGCGGCTCGTTCAGCTCGCACTTCAATTTCACCAAGAACAATATCGGCCGCTTTCAGTTCACATATGGCAAGGGCATTGAGAACTACATGAACGATGCACCGGTCGATATCGGGATCCATGCGACAACGCAAGTGAATCCGCTCGGTGGCACAACCGCTTCATTCGAGGGTGTCGCGATACCGGTATTCGGTATGTCGACGTTCCTTGATCACACCTGGAACGAGAAGTTCACCACGTCCGTCGGTTATTCAATGCTGAACATGCAGAATACCAACGGCGAGGCTGCCGATGCTTTCCATCAGGGCCAATATGGCATTGTCAACTTGCTATACACCCCGGTTAAGAACGTAACGATCGGCGGCGAGTTTCAATGGGGTCGGCGAAACAATTTCCTGGATGGATTCCATGCGGATGATTTTCGAATACAGTTCGGTTTCAAATACAACTTCTCGAAGGTATTCAAGTTTGATATCGATAAGCAGTAAGAGTCACCTAAGAAACTGACAGGGCGACGGTGGATCACGATTTTATGGGAACTGAGTTTCGCGGAAGGAGATACCAATCAAGTATCGCAAAACATTGGTGCTTTGGTTCGCGTTTTCTTTTCTCCCACAAATTCACCCCGCCAAAACCGTAGAGCCGGGAGGCGCACAAGCGTCAAGCCCGGCTCCTACTCCGTTTTGAATAAGGGTTTAATAAATGAGCGTGAGAGCAACGCGGTGGAGGTTCAATATGAAACGAAGATCAACTGAAACAGGGTCCATGCAGCACTTTGCAAGGTCTGCATGTGTGATGTTGCTCGTCATGGCATTATTGGGCCCGAGCAACTTCTTGTTGACGGCGCAAACAACCCCCACGGCGCAGCCTACGCCGCCGGCGCAATCCCCTCCGGCGCAAACAACGCCGTCGGGTCCGTCTGCTGAGAATGCGACGATATCGCCCGACCAACTTGACTCGTTGGTAGCGCCGATCGCGCTATATCCGGATAACCTGCTTGCGCAGATGCTTGCGGCATCGACGTATCCTTTGGAGCTCGTTCAGCTGCATCAATGGCTTCAGAAGAATCCCGATCTCGCTAAAGACCAGAAGAAGCTGACTGAGAAGGTCGAAAAACAGCCTTGGGATCCCAGCATTCAGGCCATGGCTGCTCTTCCGGACACAGTGAAGTTTCTGGCGGAGGATATTCAGTGGACAACAGATCTCGGGAATGCATTTCTGGCGCAGCAGACAGACGTAATGGACGCCATTCAGCGGATGCGAACAAAGGCAAAAAACAAGGGAACATTGAAGTCGGGCGAGCAAATGAGTGTGACGGAAGAGACTGCCGAAGGCAAGGAAATTATCATTATTCAACAGGCCAATCCGCAGGTCCTTTACGTTCCCCAGTATGATCCCATGGTTGCTTACGGACCGCCCCCTTATCCATATTACCCGTATCCGCCCATATGGTATCCGCCATACTACGGCTACGGCTATGGTGCCGCGCTCACTGCCGGGTTTATCGGCTTCGGAGTCGGTATCGCTATCGGGGCCGCCTGGGGCGGTGGCTGGGGTTGGGGTTGCGGCTGGGGTGTCGGCGTCGGCGTAGGCGTTGGCGTAGGCATCGGTGTCGGCTTAAGAGTTAACCCAGTCAATCGCTTCAACCGCATCGGCGGTGTTGGCGGTGTTGGTGGCGTAGGCGGCGTAGGTCGTGCGGGCGGTGTCGGTCGTCCTGGCGGTGTTGGTGGCGTAGGCGGAGTGGGCGGCGTAGGTCGTCCAGGTGGTGTCGGTGGTCCTGGCGGCGTAGGTGGGCCTGGTGGCGTCGGCGGTGTTGGTGGGCCTGGTGGCGTCGGCGGACCTGGCGGTGCCGGTAATTGGCAACACAATCCTACCCACCGCGGCGGTGCTCCTTATGGAGATCGTAAAACCGCAGATAAGTTCGGCGGGACTACGCGCGGTGATTCCCTCTCTAATCGCCAGAGCCAAGCAAGGCGCAACGCCGGAAACAGTGGCAGCCGCAGCAATTTTGGCGGAAACCGAGCAAGCAGCAATGCTGGCAACCGAGCTGGTGGTCCGGGGAATCGTGCAAGCAGCAGTGCTGGCAACCGAGCTGGCGGCCCGCAACGCGTTGGAAACCGCAGCATGGGGAGCCCGAGTAGATCCAGTGGTTTTGGCGACCGTTCCGGCTATAGTGGGAGCTCCGCACGTTCCAGCAGCAGCCGCGGCATGTCCAGTATGGGCTCGCGAGGTTACAGTGGTAGCCGCGGCGGATTTAGTCGGGGCGGCGGCGGAGGGTTTAGAGGCGGCGGGGGCCGACGACGATAGAAGGGAGGGAGATCATGAATACGAATCACTACTTAGAATTAAAACTCAAGGATCAGCGTATCGGCTTTGGCGACCTAGTTTGTTCCGTTGGGTTGTCGTGTTTCCTCGTCCTCTTTTTCTCGATATCGGCGCTGGCGCAGGGCGGAGCGTCTTCCGCGGCGAAAGGGGAGGCGTTTGCCTCTCCGGATGCGGCTGTCGAGGCGCTCATTGCCGCGGCAGAAAAGTACGATGAGCCTACCTTGGTCCAGATACTTGGGCCAAATAGTTACGATCTCATTCATACGGGGGAGCCGGTTGCTGATCGTGAAACGGTCACGGGGTTTGCTGCTCAGGCACGTGCAAAAAAGGCCATTTCCTATGAGCCTAAAACCCGAAGCCGAGCCCTGCTCAATATCGGCGACGATAATTGGCCCTTTCCGGTCCCGATTGTCAAAGTGGGGAATAAGTGGTATTTCGACACCGGTGCCGGACGAGAGGAGATCCTCTACAGGAGGATCGGACGAAACGAATTCGACGCGATAGATATTTGCCGTGGTTATGTCGAGGCTCAGCATGACTATGCGCTTGAAAAGCACGACGGGGCTTTGGTGAATCAATATGCTCAAAGGCTCATAAGCACACCCGGAAAACACGACGGACTCGCGTGGCAAAATGCTGATGGTACATGGGGTGGAACTGTGGGAGAGGCGGCTGCGAAAGAGATCGAGCGGACTTATACGGGAACGCCGGCACCCTATCACGGGTACTATTTCAAGATCCTAAAAGGGCAGGGGGCTGCGGCTCCGCTTGGAAAGCTGGATTACATGATCAAGGGAGCGATGATCGGAGGTTTTGCTTTGATCGCATATCCCTCGATATATAAGGTTACCGGGGTGAAGACGTTTATGGTGAGCCAGGACGGCGTCGTTTACGAGAAGGACCTCGGACCGGGCACCCAACAAGCAGCATTAAGCATCGAGCTTTTCAATCCTGATCTGACCTGGAATCCTGTTAAAGATGAGTAATAAAACGGATGCCGAGAAGGAAATGCTCGGTTAATTGACAAGGGCGGATTGCTTGCAGTCCGCCTTTTTTGACAAGGGGTCAGAGGCGGTGAGGTTCGTCCATTCGCATAGTGACGGGCCGGAGTACTGTGCCGAATTATCGAGTGACTTTTTCACCAGTCTAACGAGTTGACGGCGCTCCCAGCCCCCCAGCTTGTCAAGCAGATAGCGGAGGGAATATGTCTCAGCCCAAAATTCGCGTTGTCCGTGTATTTGGTCGGGGACACCGCCCATTTTCTCCGCTAATTCTCTAAGATACGGATCGTCGGCATCGTAGCCATTCGATTTGAACTGGGAAGCATACACATCAAGCAGTTCGTTTCGCAACTGGTAGTCGCTCGAATTTGAACTCGCGGTATTGTCGATGTGGCCAAATTCGTGAGCGATCTTAGCCGCCGCCAACACAAAATCCGACCGTTCTTCCCACGGATACCTCGTAAACGCCAGGGAGCCGAGAACCGGATAATATTGCTGGCCGGGATATCCATAGTTTAACTGGCTGCCGAGAACGATCGTCGCGGCCATCAACTTCCCGTTCTCCCATTTATAACCCTCTACTTTTGCTCCCCTTCCCTGGTCCTTCGAGACGACGATCGTCAAATGGAACCGAGGATCGGCCGCATATTTTTGCCACAAATTTTGGCCGGTTGGAGACGAAAGAAAGATGGCTTTCCACTGTCTATATCTTCCAAGATAGTGTTCGGGTACTTGTTCAATGAGATTGGGGGTCGGCTCATCCTTATGAAAGGCCGGCGGTTCTTCATCCGCTTCAGCTGTGGTTTGCGGATAGGCCAACGAGGTGGCCGAGCAAACGAGGTTTATCTCGAATAGAACGACAATAGCCAGCAATACATGTTTGGACCTGTGTACCATGGCTCACCGTGCGTAGGCAAGGGCCATAAATTTGCATCCCCTTCCTCTGTGACGAATTTCGTCTCAG
>Ga0163163_10005646_pt1 | contig 10844 bp, 10 predicted proteins | sample S65metaG_FD_119766 | JGI IMG/M metagenome (GOLD analysis project Ga0163163, IMG submission 119766) | Switchgrass rhizosphere microbial communities from Kellogg Biological Station, Michigan, USA - S6-5 metaG | ecosystem: Host-associated > Plants > Roots > Rhizosphere > Soil | place: USA... | reverse complement strand
TCGCTCGGCACCACGCGGTTGACGAGCCCGATACGCAACGCATCGGCGGCAGAGATGCGGTCGCCGATCAGCAGGATCTCTGCGGCCGCCGCCCACGAGACCTGCCGCGACACCCGAGCGATGCCACCGGCGGCGGGAATGAGACCGCGCTTCACTTCCGACAAGCCGAGCGTGCTGTCTTCCGCGACGACGCGCAGGTCGCACGCAAGGGCCAACTCCATGCCGCCTGCGACGACGGTGCCGCGAAAGGCGCCGATCACCGGCGTCTTGAAATCGGTTCGCCGCAACATCGCGCGGTTCAGGATCTTCGGCTCGGCGAGGAGCGCTTCGTCCCACTCGTCCTCTGCGCCGCGCGCGCGAGTGAGCAGCGGAGTGAGCCGGCCGAGATCCGCGCCGGCGCAGAACGTCTTCTCGCCGGCACCGGTGAGGATCGCGACGCGTACCGTGGGGTCGGCATCGACCTCGTCCCAGCAGCGCGCGAGACGGACGATCATCTCGGGGTTGAGCGCATTCATCTTGGCGGGCCGGTTGAGGGTGATCGTTGCCACCCCCCCTTGCAGCGAAAACAGGACGGGCTCGTCACTCATCGGGTGTCTCCTTGCGTGTGCTCTCGGCCCAGAATACGGCGAAGTCCGGAGACTTCGTTTCCGGCACGATGCGAATCGGCATGCCGATCGCAACCTTGTCCGCGGGCATGTCGCGGGCTGTGGCGATGAGACGAGGTCCCTCGTCGAGCTCGGCCACGATCGTGACGTACGGAGCGCGCGCCTGCCATTGCGGCTCGACGCTCATGTGCGACACCGTGTACGAATACACCTTCGCGCGTCCGCTCGCCGGGGCGAACGAGTAATCGCCCGACGCGCAGCGGGGACAGTAATAGGTCGCGGGATGCCTCCACGCGCCGCAGGCGTTGCAGCGCTGGACGTGCAGCGCGCCCGCCTTAGCGACCGCCTGGTAGAACTCGAGATCGAGCTCGTCGGGGCGGGGAACCTTGATTTCGGGGAAGTCTGTCATCGCGTGCCTCTCGCCAGAATGGCGATGCTCCCATCGCCGAGATCGCCGTACCCCGTCACGAGGCCAAGCTCGCAATTCTCGACCTGCGCGGGACCCGCATCGTGCCGCAGCTGCCGCGTGGCTTCGACGATGTGGTTCATTCCCCAGCAATGCCCTTGCGACATGAGACCACCGTGGGTGTTCAGCGGGAACTTGCCGCCGAGCTGGATGTTGCCGTCCTTCACGAAGCCGGCTGCCTCGCCGCGCTTCGCGTAGCCCAGCGCCTCGAGCTCGAGCAGGACGACGTACGTGAAGCAGTCGTACACCTGGAGGAAATCCATGTCCGCCGGCGTGACGCCTGCCATCCTGAACGCGCGCGGCGCCGCGAGATGCAGTCCCAGGTCGAGCACGTCCTTGCGGTTGATGAGCTCGTCCGGCCGATTCGGATGGCCCTCGGCGCCGCCGAGTATCGTCACGGGCACATGCGGCAGATCCTTCGCCCGTTCGGCGGAGGTGACGATGACGGCGGCCGCGCAATCCGTTTCCACGCAGCAGTCGAGCTTGCGCAGCGGCTCGGTGATGTAAGGCGACGCGAGGTAATCGTCCATCGTGAGCGGCTTGCCGCGCATCATCGCCTTGTCGTTCAACTGCGCATGGGCGCGGCACGCCAGCGCTACGGCACCGGCGGCTTCCGGCGGCACGTTGTATTCCTTGACGTAGCGCTGCAGGTAGAGCGAATACCACCACGGCGCGGAGCGCAGCCCGTACGGCGCGTAGTAGTTCTTCACGACGTCGAAGAACGCCGCCGAGAACCGGCGTCGGTTGGGGCGCGCATCGGGTCGCGGGCGCAGCGCGGAATAGCCGTTCCATCCGATGGGGAGCAGCACGACCTCGGCCAGTCCCATCGCGATGGTCATCGCGGCCGTCGTGAGACCTGCCGTGGGGCTTGCACCGCCCATTTGCGGACACGACGTGTAGCGCACGTCCGGTATGCCGAGATGCGCGGCGATCTCGTCCCATGCGACGAAACCCGGCGGCGGAATCACCGCATCGACATCGGAGGGCTTCAATCCCGCGTCGTTGATCGCCGTCATGCTCGCGGCGAGGATCATCTGCAGGATCGACTGGTCCGTTCCCCGCATGTAGCCGGTCTCGCCGATGCCGACGATCGCGGCCTTGCCCGAAAAGCTCGACCCGGTTGCGGCCATCGCGCTTACCTCGCGGGATTGCCGACGTCCGGGCGCGCGTCATTGCGGGGCGCCGCCTGCGACAAGAGCTCGAACGAGAAATCGGTGATGCGGCCCTTCGGATCGTCGATGAACTTGACGGCGACGCGCGGCAGCGAATTCAAGCGCCTGGCGGCGGCGTCGATGTCGGTGAGATCCTCCCCGTGCACGAGATTGATGAGCGCCGTGTCCGCGCCGTCCAGCGTTACGTAAGCCATCACGATCGGCGGTTTTGGCAATCCGGGAAACGCGGTGGTGATGATCGTGAACGTCTCGAGCGTGCCTTCGGGACCGACTTCCACCCAATCGGTCGTTCGTTCCATGCATGCATCGCAGAACGCGCGGGCCGGCACCAGCACCCGCTCGCACGCCGGGCACTTGGTTCCCATGATCCGGCGATTGTCGACGAGCTCGCGAAAGAATCGGGTCGCCGACTTGCCGGCGAAATAGGTGTATTCGAAGTTCCAGCGGCCGGGGATGGTGATGAGATCTGACTGGCTCACGTCAAGCTCCTAGTGAACGGGGTTTTTGCCGAGTACGCACACGGTCGAAAACTGGGTCGCGCCGCCTTGTCCGGTCGCAACGGCACGCTCCACGCCATCGACCTGGCGATCGCCGGCGGTTCCGCGCACCTGCAGCGCGCATTCCGCGATCCGCACCATCGCCGTTGCACTCACCGGATTGGCGCCTTGCGGTCCCCCGGAAGGATTGAAAGCCGGCAGCGATGGATCCGTGAACTGTCTCTCGACAAAACGCGGGCCCTCTTCCGCCTTGCAGAGGCCCAACGCAGGGTAGGCCATCGCTTCGGCGCTGGAAAATGCGGAATAGAGCTCGACGACGCGGATCTCCTTGACGGGATTCGTGACGCCGGCTTCCTTGTAGGCCTTTTCGGCGGACAGTCGCAGGGAAAGCAGGTCGACGAGGGTCGCTTCCGGACGATGAATGCGATCGCCCATCGCGTAGCTGTCGGACGTGGAGGCGTACCCCTGGACCCAGACGGGCTTGCGCGCGCCGATCGAGTCCTTCGCCATGAGGACCATGGCGCAGGCGCCTTCCGACATCGGGCAAGCCTCGTAGCGATGGATCGGCCACGCGAGCAGAGGCGACTTCAGCACGTCCTCGGGCGACACGTCGAGATGCAGGTGCGCGAGCGGATTGCGGCGGGCGTTCTGATAGCTCCTCGACGCGATCCGCGCCCAGTGCTGCTCGGTGTAGCCGTAGAGGCGCATCAGCATCGATGCGCGCAGCGCGGCCATCGTGATCGTCGTGAGCGGAAAATCCTTCTCGTAGACGGGATCGAAAATCGTGTTGAACACTTGCTGCGACGTCGTCGCCTGTCCCATTCGCTCGAGTGCGAACACGAGCACGGCCTTGGCGCGACCCGCCTTGATGTACGAAGCGCCCGCGAAGAACGTCGACGATCCCGTCACGCCGCCGGTATTGACGCGGACGTAGGGTTTGCCGATCCCCATGATGCCCGAGCGTTCGACCGACGCCTCGCCCGCGAGCGCATCGGGCGCCACACCCGCGATCACGACGTCGATGTCGCGGATCGACAGTCCCGCGTCGTCGAGCGCTTCCTTCGACGCGGCCCAGATGAGCTCCCTCGAGCTCATGTCGGGGTGCGAGCGCCGATAGGTCGTCTGACCCACACCGACGATGGCGACTCCGCTCATAGGAGGACCCCCACACCCTCATAGGACGTGCAATTCACGCCTTGAGCCGGCCCTGCGGTGTTCATATTCCCTCCAGTACGATTGCGGTATGCGTTTGCGCGGCGACGATCGACGAACCGGTCGCCATCGCGCGACGCGCGCCCGCAACCTGATTCGTACCCGCGCGCCCTTGAAGGTGCAGCGTTGCTTCGACGATTCGCGCGAGGCCCATGGCCGGCGCGCAATAGCCGGCCGCGCTTCCGCCGGAAGGATTGACGCGGCGATCCCGCGCGAGCGTATTCAAGCCCTCGCCTTTTGCCGCGACGCCGATCGCCTCCGCGGCAAGGGCCTCGTCGAACAGCGTCAATCCGTCGATCTCGACGACATCGAGATTGCCGGCGGCGACGTTCGCTTCGGCGAGAGCCTGCTGCGCGGCGCGGGCGAGCCCGGGCATCGCCGCAAGCTCCCGATCGCCGATCGCGAACGGTTCCGACGACTGTCCCATGCCGGTTACCCTCGGGCCGCCCGGTCGCGACGAAATGATCACGGCCGCGACGACATCGGCCCAGCGCGGAAGATCGTCCGGCGCAAGGGGATAGCTCGGTTGGCTCGCGGACCCGGCACCGCGCAGCGCGCGCGGATTGGCGCGTGCCGCATCGCGTCTCCTCGCCACGGCCTCGGCCCGGGCGTCGCACTGCCCGCCGGCCTGGATCCACGACTGCGCGCGCATTGCCGACACGTGAAGCTCCTCGAGCCCCAACGGTGTTCCGAACAGCGGACCGAACAGTGCCCGCGAGACGCTGTCGACGTCGTGCTCGCTGGCCCGGCCCCACGCTGCGACGATGGAACGCTCGGCCTCGCCCGCTTCGATGCGCACGACGGCAGCCGCGAATGCGGCGGCGCCGTCGTCGCCATAACGAATCTCGTCGCGCAGATACGCGCCGGCGGCGGGGGCGGTAACCATGCTGGAAAGCGACCGTCCATCCACGAGATCGTGCGCCGCGAGAACGACGGAGTTGATTCCTGTCATGCCCGCGCCGCCTTCGTCGATCGCACGCCTGACCGTGTCGAAGATGAGCTCCGACAGATTGCGGCGTTCGTCGCGCCAACTGATCTCGAGCGCCGCCGAATCGATGAATACCTGGGGTTTGTGGGTTGCCACGTACATCTCTCCTATGCCGCCGGGTATGCCTTACGGCCCGGCGGCGGCGTCAGGGGGAATGACCTCCGTCATCAGATTGCCGATGCGGCGATCGTTTGCACGACAGGAACGGTATGCTGGAACGACGGTCGCTCCGCCACCCGGTCGACGTATCGTGCGAGGCGCGGATAGTCCTTGCGCCATTCGAATTCGGGAAAGCGAAGGTCCAGGATGGCCATCGTGCAGCCAACCGCAATGTCGCCGAGGCCGAAGCGATCGCCGACCGCCCAAATGCGGTCGCCGACACTGCGGGCGATCTCCCGCACGCCGCCATCCATCTTGCGGCGCTGCCGCGCCATCCACGTGCTGCTGCGATGATCGGCCGGGCGCAAGCGCTCGAAAAACAGCAGGACCAGCGCGTCGCAGACGCCATCCCCCAGAACCTGCAGCCGCTTGGCGGCCAGGATGTCGTCGTCGTTGCGCGGCAACAGGGGCGGCGTTGGGTACTTCATCTCGAGATATTCCAGGATGAAGTGCGATTCATAGACGCTGCTGCCATCGTCCAGCACGAGGATCGGCAACTTCTCGAGGGGATTGTATTTCGGCGTCTGCGTGTCGGGGTTCCATGGAACCTCCGTCACCAGCTCGAAGGGAATCCCCTTCTCGGCGAGAGCGATGCGCACCTTTCGCGCATAGGGACTGGGCGAGGCACTGATGAGTTTCACACCGGGCTCCTTTCAAGCCACGTGGATGCATCTGGAAGCGAATGTGGGATGCGCCGGCGCTATTGCGTCGCCTTGAGCGGAGTCGCGACCGCGACATCCGTCGGGTAGATGACCACGGGCACGCCGTTCTGCCATTGCAGCAGCACCGCCGGAGGATTGGCGCGCATTCCCTTGGAGTCGAACTGCACGGGGCCGTTCAGTGCCGCGACGGCGGGGCCGGATTCGATCTTCATGGAATGCAGCGCCTCGGCGACCTTGTTGCGATCGGTCGAACCCGCTCGCTCGAGCGCTTCCTTCAGCACGTAGACGTGCCCGTAGCCGAAGGCGGGATCGAAGGTCATCCACGGCAGGCCCGTGCGCTGCTTCCAGCGGGCTTCGAGGTCGCCGCTCTTCTTCGTCGGCCACACATTGGTGAAGACGGCGGTACCCTCCAGCCCTTCTTTCGGCATCAGGTTGAGCATCTCGGGGTCGAAAGCGCCGCCGCCGTAGATGAAGAACGGCGTGTTCTTCGGCGTGATGCCGACCTGCGCGAGCGAGGTCAGGATCGTCTTCGTGTCCGGCGCGATCGCGGTGGAGAAGAATATGAACGCGGGTCGGGCACGCCGCAGGCGCTGGGCGATGACCGAGCCGTCGGCGAGCTGGATCGCGAAGACTTCCTTGGCGACGACGTTGACGCCTTTCGCCTTGAGTGCGGCCTCGACGCCGTCCGCGGTCGCAATCGTACCGGGGGTGTTGACGGCGAGGATGGCGACATCCTTCAGGTTCGTACCGGAGCTCAGCTTCGCGAGCTGCTCCATCATCGGAACCACCGCGCCGGTCGCCTGCCCGCTCGGCATGTTCGTGGCGAACACGTACTTGAAACCGCGGCCGGTGAGCTGGTCGGCGCTCCCTTGCACGAGCCACGGTATGCCGGCGCGCTCGGTGATCTCCGTGATCGCGAGCTGCTGCGAGCTGATGTAGGCGCCGGCCCCACCGACGATATTCGGGTTGCTGCCGAGAATCCGCTGCGCGGCCGCGCTCGCGTCGTCCGGTCGCGCACCCGCGTCGGCGATGACGAGCTTGATCTTCGCGCCGCCGAGCGACTTGATTCCGCCCGCGGCGTTGATTTCCTCCGCTGCCATCTCGGCGCCCTTGATGACGCGGCTTCCGTTGGCGGAATAAGGACCGGTCAGGCCATCGATGATCGCGATCTCGACTTCCTTCGGCTGCGCCTGTGCGCCGCCGGCTGCAACCGCGACCGCCAACGAGGCAAGCGCGAGCTGCAGAAGGTTCTTGAGCGTTCGTCTCACGGTGTTCCTCCTTCGTCGATTCAAGTGCGTTGTGTTGAAATCGGTGTCGTCGGGATCAATGGGAAACGCCACCGGGTGAATCCTGCGGAACGGCGGCGATGCCCATGTACGTCGCGCGGATCCGCTCGTCGCGCAACAGTGTCTGCGGCTGGCCGTCGAGCGTGATCCGACCCGAGTCGAGCACGAACGCCCAGTCGCAGGATTCGAGCGATTCGGCGACGCGCTGCTCGACGAGCAGAACGGTGACGCCTGCGACTTTGTGCGCCCTGCCGATGTGCTCGAACATCTCGTCGGCCATCATCGGCGACAGCCCGAGCGACGGCTCGTCCAGCATCAGAAGACGCGGCGACGATGCGAGCGCGCGTCCGATGGCGAGCATCTGCTGCTGGCCGCCGGACAAGGTGCAGGCCTGATCGCGGCGGCGCTTGGCGAGCACCGGGAAGAGCTCATACGCACGCTCGACCGCCTGCCTTTTGGAAAGTCGCCCGGCGACGGAATAGGCCCCCATCTCGAGGTTCTCGGCGATCGTCATCGACTTGAAGACCTGCCGGCCCTCGGGCACGTGCGCAATCCCGCGCGCCGCGCGATCGGCGGGATCGAGCGCCAGGAGATCCACGCCCTCGTACGTGATGCGGCCGCTCTTCGCGGGCACGACACCGGAGATCACCTTGAACATCGTCGACTTGCCCGCGCCGTTCGGGCCGACAATCGCCACCATCTGTCCTTCGGTGACCTCGAGCGTCACGCCGCGCAGCGCCTGGATGTTGCCGTACGCGGCGCTCACGCCTTCAAGCCGCAGCATGTTCCGCCATCCATTTTCTGCCGAGGTAGGCTTCGACCACGACGGGATCGCTGATGACATCCATCGGCACGCCCGACGCAATCACGACACCATGGTCCAGCACCACCAGCTGATCGCAGATCTTGAGCATCGCGTGCATCGTGTGCTCGATGATCATCACCGTGACGCCTTGCGGCGGCAGCCGCTTGATCACCACGAGCAATCGCTCGATCTCTTCGTGTGCGAGCCCCGCGAAGATCTCGTCGAGCAGGACGAGGCGGGGCGATCCCGCGAGAGCGCGGGCCAGCTCCAACAGGCGCAACTCGACGGCATTGAGCTCGCTTGCGAGCGTGTCGAAGTTCCGCGTGAGGCCCACGGAGGCGAGCGCGCGCGTCGCGCGGGCGGTGGCAGCGGCGTCGTCGGGCTCGGTCGAAATCGCGCCCACTACGACGTTGTCGAGCAGGGACAGGCGAAGGAAAGGTCGCGGCACCTGGAACGTCCTGCCGATGCCCAGCCGACTGATCTCGCTCGTCGACAGCCCGGCGATCTCCTTGCCATCGTAAGTCACCCGGCCGCTATCCGCCGCGATGAAGCCGTTCAACAGGTTGAAGACGCTGGTCTTGCCCGCGCCGTTTTGCCCGATCACGCCGAACACCACGCCTTCCGGCACCACGAAGCTCACGTCCTGCACGGCTTTGAGTCCCCGAAACGACTTGCTGAGCCCGCTCACCACGAGCAGTTGCGGGTTCTTGCGCGTCGCCGAAGGGCTCGGGCAGTTGAGGTCGGCGCCGCCACCATCGACGATGGCGAGCGTGACAGCCCCGCGATCGGGTCGCGCGGGCGGCGCGCCTTTGCGCCGCCAACCGACGATCCGGTCGCGCGCGTACCAGTACAGCCCTTCGGGCGCGATCATGATCGCGAGGATCAGCGCGCAGCCGTAGACGATGCTCTGAACGCCGGGGATTGTGTGGCCGAGCACCGCGTGCAAGCCGTCTCCCAGCGGAATCAGAAAAGCGGCTCCTATCAGGGGTCCCCAAAGCGTGCCGACACCGCCGAACAGCGTGACGACCATCGCCTGCGCCGAGATATGCAGGCCGAACACGTCGGCGGGGACCGCGACGCGGATGACGACCACGTACAGGCCGCCGGCGATTCCCGCCATGGCGCCGCTGATCGCGGTGGCAACCATCTTTCGGCGCCAGATGTCGATGCCCGCGGCGGCTGCCGCCTGCTCGTTTTCCTTGATCGCGCGAAGCGCAAGGCCGAAGCGCGAATTCTCGATCAGATGGCAGATGCAAAGCGACACGAACAGAAGCGCGATCGCCAGCATCGCGTAAACGCGGACGTCGTCGTATTGCATGTACCAGGCCGCATCCTGCGCTTTGCGTGGAAGCATGACCTCCTGGTAGCGAAGCCAATCGAGCACGTAGCGCAGCACGATAGGGTAGGCGAGCATCGCGAGCGCGAAATGGATGCCGCGCAGCCGCAGTGTCGGCAGCCCGATGAGAACGGCCGCGAGTGCCGCGAGCAAACCTCCCGCGGGGATGCCGAGCCAGGGCGAAACGTTCGCGAGCGAGAGCAGCAGCGTGACCGTAAAGGCTCCGATTCCGAAGAAGGCGGCATGCCCGAAGGACACCACCCCCGCATAACCGCCGAGGAGGTTCCATGAAAGCCCCAGCACGGCGAAGATCGCGACGATCGTGAGGACGTGCTGATAATAGGTATTACCGATGACGCCCGCGAGCGCGACATACGCTACGCACACCGCCGCGATGAGACCCAGAGTGGAGAGCTCGATCCGCTTCACGCCTAGACTCGTTCCACGTTCTTGCCGAAGATGCCGTCCGGCTTGAAGAACAGCGTCGCCACAAGCACCACGAAGATCGCGGCACTCTGCAGCTCGAGCGGCAGGAACAGCGCCGATAACTGCTGCACGAATCCGATGATGAGACCTCCCCAGAATGCGCCGAGGACGGATCCCAATCCGCCGAGCACGACGGCCGCGTACATGATGATCAGGAACTGCACGCCGACGTAGGGCTGGAACGGGTAGTAGATCGAGACGAGCCCTCCGGCGACCGCCGTTATGGCCACGCCGAAAGCGAAAGCGAAGCGATGCGCCCGATCGACCCTGATCCCGACGTACGTCGCGGCGACGGGATTGTCAGCCGCGGCACGCAGCGACTTGCCGATCGACGTCCGCGAAAACACCTGGTAGATCACGCCCACCAGCACGAGCGCCACGAGACATGACAACGCCTGTCCCTGGTTGACGAACACTTCGGCGTCGACGCCCGGAAACGGCTGGAAGGTCCACGCCTGGTCGGAGATCGGTGTGCGGTTCTGCCGCGGAACCGCTCCGAACCAGGCGAGTGCCACACTCTGGAAAATGAGCGAGAGACCGAGCGTCAAAATCATCTGGGTGTAGTGACCTTCACTTTCCGTCCCGGCCGCGCGCAAGCCGGTGGACCGGGAGAGCACGACGCGATGGATGATCGCGCCCAGAATGAAGATGAAGGGGCCCGTGAGGAGCACGCCGAGGTAGGCGCCGAGCGTCACTCCGAATAGTCCGAGCGGCGCGATCAACGCCGCTGCGAACACGGCGCCGTACATGCCGAGCATCAGGAATTCGCCCTGGGCGAAGTTGACCACGCGCATGACGCCGAAGATCAGGGCGAGGCCGATGCTCATGAGCGCGTAGACGCCTCCCACGAGCAAGCCCGTCACGACGTACTGGACCAGCTCCATCAGACGACGTGGGGGGCTCCGGACACCCCCCAGGCTCCCCGCACGTTCGGGGGGCGCCGGCGAAGCCGGGGCACGCCCCTACTTGCCCGTGCCGTGCCAGATCGGGGGCTTCACCGCGACGTTCGCGGGCACCACCGTGAAGGGCTCACCGTTCTGCCACTGCACGATGATCGGCGCGGTGCCGACACGCCGCCCGCGCTCGTCGTACTTGACCTTGTTGCCGGGGTAGAGCGCCATGGCTCCCGGGCCCGAGGTCAGGTCCATGGCGGCCACCACGTCCCGGAGG
>Ga0163163_10005644_pt1 | contig 10844 bp, 9 predicted proteins | sample S65metaG_FD_119766 | JGI IMG/M metagenome (GOLD analysis project Ga0163163, IMG submission 119766) | Switchgrass rhizosphere microbial communities from Kellogg Biological Station, Michigan, USA - S6-5 metaG | ecosystem: Host-associated > Plants > Roots > Rhizosphere > Soil | place: USA: Michigan... | reverse complement strand
TGGTCGAGGTACGCCACCTGGGACGGCACGTGGTACTCGCGCATGGCCCCATCTCACCGCACCGCTGTGAAGAAACGATGGTGGTCCTACGCTGCGTGCCGGGAGGTTCGGTGATGGACATGGATCGGGTTGCCGGGGTGTTGCTGGGCGCGGCGTGTGGGGACGCGCTCGGTGCGGGCTACGAGTTCGGCCCGCCGCTGCCGCCGGACGTGGCGATCACCATGCGGGGCGGCAACGGGTTCGCCCCCGGCGAGTGGACCGACGACACCGCGATGACCGTGGCGATCGTGCACGCGACGGCGGCCGGACACGACCTGCGCATCAGGGACGGCCTCGACGCTGTCGCCGAACAGTTCCTGGTGTGGTACCGCAGCGGCCCGACCGACATCGGCCTGCAGACACGCGCGGTCCTCAGGAACGCCGGCGTCGGAGGTGCCGCGATGGCTCGGGCGTCGGCCGAGTTCTACGTGGCCAACCCGGTGAGCGGCGCCGGCAACGGTGCCCTGATGCGCACGGCCCCGGTCGCGCTGGCCTTCCTCGGCGAGGACGACGAGGCCGGCCTGGTCGAGGCAGCCCAGGCGGTCGGCGCGCTGACCCACGCCGACCCGGTCAGCCAGGAGGCGTGCGCCCTGTGGTGCCTGGCGATCCGGCACGCGGTGCTCGAGGGCGCGTTCGACGTGCGGGGCGGCCTCGCCTACCTGCCCGACGACCGGGTGGAGTACTGGGAGGACCGGCTGGACGAGGCCGAGGCGAGCGAGCCCAAGGACTTCGAACACAACGGCTGGGTCGTCGAGGCGCTGCAGGCGGCGTGGTGCGCCGTGGCCACCACGCCGGTCCCGCCGGACGACCCGGCCCGGGGCAGCTTCCCGGCCCAGCACCTGCGCCTGGCCACCGAGGCGGCGGTCCGGGGTGGGCGGGACGCCGACACCGTGGCCGCGATCGCCGGTGCGCTGCTCGGTGCCCGCTGGGGCGCCTCGGCCATCCCGGCCCGGTGGCGGCGCGCCATCTACGGCTGGCCGGGCTATCGGGCCCGGGACCTCGTCCGGCTGGGCATCCACACCGCGCGACGGGGCGCCGGGAAGGACCGGGACGACCCGATGGGCTGGCCCGGAACGCTTCGGATGGACTACGAGGGCCACGGCTTTGCAATAAACCCGCATCCCCGCGACAACGGCGTGCTTCTATCCACAGTGGACGCGCTGGACGCGATCCCGGACGGCGTGACCGCGGTGGTGAGTCTGTGCCGGCTCGGCGCGGACCAGGTGCCGGCCGACGGCATAGCGCCGGAGAACCACCTCGAGGTGTGGCTGATCGACGACTCAGCCGAGCACAACCGCAACCTGGAGTACGTCCTCGACGACGCGGCGCGCGCCATCGCCGAGCTGCGCGCCCGGGGCGAGACCGTGCTGCTGCACTGCGTCCACGCCGCCTCCCGGACTCCGGTCGTGGCGGCCCGCTACTCGGTGGTGCGGGACGGGATCGACCCGGACGAGGCGCTCGATGAGGTGGTCAGCGTCCTACCGGCGGCAGGTGTCAACCCGGTGTTGCGCGACGGGCTGCGCCGGCTGGGCAGGTCGTAACGGGGGACGTAGGCTCCCGTCATGCCAGACCGCATCTCCCACTGGATCAACGGGACGTCCGTTGTCGGCACGTCCGGGCGGTTCGGCCCGGTCTACGACCCGGCCACCGGTGAGCAGACGGGCGAGGTCGACTTCGCCAACGCGGCGGAGGTCGACGCCGCGGTCGCGTCCGCGACGAAGGCCGCCGCGTCGTGGCGCGAGGCGTCCCTGTCGACCAGGGCGGCGATCCTGTTCGCGTTCCGGGAGCTGCTGCACGCCCACGCCGGCGAGCTCGCCGCGGTCATCACCGCCGAGCACGGCAAGGTGCTGGCCGACGCGGCGGGCGAGGTCGGACGCGGCCTGGAGAACGCCGAGTTCGCGACCGGGATCCCGCACCTGCTCAAGGGGGCGTTCTCGGAGCAGGCCTCGGCCGGGGTGGACGTCTACTCGATCCGCCAGCCGCTGGGCGTCGTCGCCGGCATCACGCCGTTCAACTTCCCGGCGATGGTGCCGTTGTGGATGTGTACCACCGCGATCGCCTGCGGCAACGCGTTCATCCTCAAGCCGAGCGAGAAGGATCCGTCGGCCGCGCTGTTCCTGGCCCGGTTGTGGCAGCGGGCCGGCCTGCCCGACGGCGTGTTCACCGTCGTGCACGGCGACCACGAGGCAGTGGGCGCCCTGCTGGAGCACCAGGGCATCGCGGCGGTGTCGTTCGTCGGCTCGACCGCGGTTGCCCGCCACATCTACGAGACGGGCACACGCAAAGGCAAGCGGGTGCAGGCCCTCGGTGGCGCGAAGAACCATATGGTTGTGCTGCCCGACGCCGACGTGGATGTGGCGGCCGACGCCGCGGTCTCGGCCGCATACGGCTCGGCCGGCGAGCGCTGCATGGCGGTCTCGGTCGTGGTCGCGGTCGGCGAGGTGGCCGATCCGCTGGTGGCGGCGATCGCGACCCGACTGCCCAAGCTGCGGATGGGCCCGGGCACCGAACCGGACGCCGAGCTGGGCCCGCTGATCACAGCAGCCCATCGGGACCGAGTAGCGTCCTATGTGGACACTGGCCGCGACGAAGGGGCCACGGTCGTCGCCGACGGCCGCACCGCGGACGCCCCGCCGGACGGGTTCTTCCTCGGCGCCAGCCTGCTCGACCACGTGACGTCCGCGATGACGGTCTACCGGGACGAGATCTTCGGCCCGGTGCTCGGCGTGGTCCGAGTCGACAGCTACGCCGAGGCGCTGAAACTGGTCAACGACAACGAGTACGGCAACGGCGTCGCGCTGTTCACCCGGGACGGCGGCGCCGCCCGCCAGTTCCAGTTCGACGTACAGGCCGGCATGGTCGGCATCAACGTGCCCATCCCGGTTCCGGTGGCGTACTACTCGTTCGGCGGCTGGAAGGCGTCGCTGTTCGGGGACACCCACATGTACGGTCCCGACGGCGTGCACTTCTACACCCGTACCAAGGTGGTCACCGCCCGGTGGCCGGACCCGGCTACGTCCACAGTGGACCTGGGCTTCCCGCGTACCCGTTGAAAGAGAAGGGCCACATGACCGACGACGCCACCGTACGGGCCGACAACCGCAACCACGTGTTCCACTCCTGGGCGGCCCAGGGTTCGTTCGAGCCGCTGCCGATCGCCGGAGCGCTGGGCAGCTGGTTCTGGGACTACTCGGGCAAGCGGTACCTGGACTTCTCCTCGCAGCTGGTCAACGTGAACATCGGCCACCAGCACCCGCGCCTGGTCGAGGCGATCCAGGAGCAGGCGGCGAAGCTGTGTACGGTCTCGCCGGCGTTCGCCAACGACAAGCGCGGCGAGGCGGCGCGGCTCATCGCCGAGCTGGCGCCCGGCCCGCTGAACAAGGTCTTCTTCACCAGCGGCGGGGCCGAGGCGATCGAGAACGCGATCCGGATGGCCAGACTCCACACTGGACGGCACAAGGTGCTCTCCGCCTACCGGAGCTACCACGGCTCGACCGCGGCCGCGGTGACCGCGACCGGTGAGCCCCGCCGGTGGCCCAACGAGCCGACCGCGATCGGCGTGGTGCACTTCTGGGGGCCGTACCCGTACCGCTCGGCCTTCCATTCGACCTCGGCGGAGCAGGAGACCGAGCGGGCGCTGACGCACCTGCGGGACACGATCGCGGTCGAGGGCCCGTTGACGGTCGCGGCGGTGCTGCTGGAGACCGTGGTCGGCACCAACGGCGTGCTCGTCCCACCGCCCGGGTACCTCGCCGGCGTACGGGAGATCTGTGACGAGTACGGGATCGTGTTCATCGCCGACGAGGTGATGGCAGGGTTCGGCCGCTGCGGTGAATGGTTCGCGGTCGACCATTGGGGCGTCACCCCCGATCTGATCACCTTCGCGAAGGGGGTCAACTCCGGGTACCTGCCGCTGGGCGGCGTCATCATCTCCGACGCGGTCGCGGACACGTTCCGCGACCGGGTGTACCCCGGCGGGCTGACCTACTCCGGGCATCCCCTCGCGTGCGCGTCGGCGGTCGCGTCCATCCAGATCTTCAAGGAGGAGGGCATCGTCGAACACGCCCGTACCCTCGGCGAGGACGTGATCGGTCCGGCGCTGCAGGGGCTGGCGGAGCGCCACCCGAGCGTCGGCGAGGTGCGTGGGCTCGGCGTGTTCTGGGCCATAGAGCTGGTGCGTGACCGGGCGACCCGCGAGCCGCTGGTGCCGTTCAACGCGTCCGGGCCGGCGGCCGCCCCGATGGGCGAGCTGGCCGCGGCCTGCAAGGAACGCGGGCTGTGGCCGTTCACCCACTTCAACCGGGTACATGTGGTGCCGCCGTGCACGATCAGCGCGGACGAGGTGCGGCAGGGGATCGCGATCCTCGACGAGGCGCTCGCCGTCGCCGACCGGTACGCCGCTGACTCCTAAGTGGAATCACGCATGGACGGTTGTGCCGGTCCCGCCGGTGCGTTAGCTTTCGGCCCATGGCTTCGACCTCGGCAGTGGTGCTGCTCGTCTTCTCCCTCGCGCTGATCGCGATCGGGCTGGTCGCGACCGCCCGCGTGCGCCGATCGGGTCGGGGCCGGCCGGGGTTGAAGTCGGCACAGTCCCAGACGGATCAGCCGTACGTCCGGGCCAGGTCGGCACAGCCCCTGCCGCCGGCGCCCATGGGCGCACCTGCGCCGGAGGCTCCGGGCGCGGCGTACGACGCGGTCGAGGGGTGGGCTGGGTCGGGCAGCTCGTACCCGGCCGGACGGTCGGACACGCTCTACCCGGGCGGGATGGACGCCGAGGCAGCCGAGATCGAACGGTTGAAGGCGGAGATCGCGGCGTTGAAGGAGCACAACGGCGACGGGTCGGGCCTCAAGCGGACGCAGGCGGTGGTGGCCGTGGCGGCCAACATCTCCGGCATCCTCGGCCTACTGGTCTCCTTGGCTGCGCTGGTCAAATAGTCGATCGTCCTATCTGGACGGACCTCAGGCCGCGACGGTCCCCGACCGCGGGGTGGGCTCGGCGCCCGACTTCGCCATGAGGGCCAGCACGCGCTCGACGGCGGCACCGTCGCCGGACAGGTACGCCTTGTAGAGCTGGTTGTTGAGGTCGGCCACCGAGTTGGAGTCGTCGGCCGGCGACGGGCGCAGCGGGTTGATCGACATGTCGCGCATACTCCGACGCTAACAGCGGGACGCCCGTACCATTTGACGCGCTTGTCCTAGTTGTGGGTCGTGTTTGTGCTGGTCAACGAGTTGCGGCTGGAACGCCACCCACGGCGCCGACGGCGTGTCCCGGGCAATTCGCCGGACATCGTGGGTGGCGCGGCGGACAGGCAGACCCCAGAATGGCACCACGATCAGCTTCCCCGGCCCCCATGAGAGAGCGACATGCGCAAATACCTCGTCGAGTTCATCGGCACGTTCTTCCTGGTCTTCACGGTCTGTGCGGCCGTACTCTCCAAGGCCAGCCTGGCTCCGATCGCCATCGGCGCCGTGCTCGCCGCCATGGTCTTCGCCGGTGGCCACATCTCCGGCGGCCACTTCAACCCCGCGGTGTCGGTGGCGGCGTATGTGCGTGGCCGGCTCGAGGCGATGGATCTCGCCTACTACGTGGTGGCCCAGCTGGTCGCCGGCGCTGTGGCGGCGATCGTGGCCCGATTCGTCGTTGTCGGCCCCGCCCCGGTCGCGTGGTCGGCCCCGAGTGGTCGGCCCCTCGCGGCCGCCATCGTGGTGGAGGTGCTGTTCACCTTCGCTCTCGCGTACGTGGTGCTCAACACCGCCACCAGCAAGGACCACCCGAACATCTCCTTCTACGGCCTGGCGATCGGCATCACCGTGCTCGCCGGCGCGGTCGCGGTCGGCACCATCTCTGGTGGCGCGTTCAACCCGGCCGTCGGCCTCGGCGTCTGCCTCGCCGGGCTGATCGGCTGGAAGATGATCTGGATCTACCTGTTCGCCACGGTCGCCGGCGGCGCCCTGGCCGGGTACGTGTTCCGGCAGCTCAACCCGGACGATGTCGCCCCGGCTCCGACCGGTGACACGCCCGCCCCGGCCGCGAAGACGGTGCCGACCGCCCGCCGCCGCAGCTAGACCAATAGATCTTGGTGGCAAATGGCAGCCATGGCTACCATTTGCCACCAAGATCTCAGTCGGCCACGGCGTCGGCCACGACGTCGGCCACGACGACGGTGACGTTGTCGGAGGCGCCGGCGTCCAGGGCGAGTCGGATCAACGACCGTGCGCACTGGTCCAGGTCGGGGTGGGTACGCAGGGCTAGGCCGATCGCGTCGTCGGTGACCATGTCCGACAGGCCGTCGCTGCATAGCAGGAAGCGGTCGCCGGGCCGGGTCGACCGGGTCGTGCTGGTCGCCTCGTAGGGCAGCCCCTGCAGCGCCTGGGTCACGATCGACCGGCGCGGATGGTTGCGCGCCTCGGCCGGGGTCAGCAGGCCCTCGTCGACCAGGGCCTGGACGAACGTGTCGTCCTTGGTCAGCCGGTACAGCTCGCCGTCGCGCTCCAGGTAGCACCGGGAGTCGCCGACGTTGATGAGCGCGACCTGGTCGCCGCTGAGCATGAGCGCGGTGACGGTGGTGCCCATGCCATCGCGGGCCGCGTCCGCCTCGCTGACCTCCAGGATGGTCTTGTTGGCCGCCTCGACGGTGTCCCGCAGCGCGGCCTCAGGCTCCTCCGCGACGGGCCTCGCGTCCAGCGCGGCGAGCGCGCGCACGACGATGCTGCTGGCCAACTCGCCGGCCGGCATCCCACCGATGCCATCGGCCAGGGCCACCACGTGCCGGCCGGCGTGGGCCGCGTCCTCGTTGTTGGACCGCACGAGCCCCACGTCGGTCACCGTGGTCGCGTGCAGCCTGAGCGTCATGTCGTCCACACTGCCAACTCTCGGGTCCACTGTCTGTACGCAGTCTTACGTATCGTTGGGCACATGATGCCGGTGACGATGGTCGGTCGCACAGGTGAGCTCGATGAGTTGACCCGAGCGTGGGCAGATGTGGCGGGACGGAGCACGGTCGGGCCCCGAACGGTCGTCGTCACCGGACCCTCTGGGATCGGCAAGAGCATGCTCGCCGCCACCGCGCTGGCCACGCTGCAGCCGCGGCCGTCGGTCGTGCTCGCCGGTACGGCCCGGCTGCACGAGGCGGCCCCGTACGACTGGCTGGCCGCGGTCCTGGACGGGCGTGACCTGTCCCGGCTGTCCGTGCCGGCCGCCCCGCTGGCCTGGCTGGCCCAGCACCCCGATACCCAGCGGGAGCGGTACGCGCCGGGCGCTCTGCTGCGGATGGCGGTGCGCACCGTCCGCGAGCTGGTCGACGTCGGCCCGGCCGTCATCCTGGTCGAGGACCTGCACGCGCTCGACCCGGCCAGCCTGAACCTGATCGCCGAGGTCGGCGCCGTGCCCGGGCTGCCCGCGCTGGTGCTGGTCACCAGCCAGCCGCCGGAGGTGGCCGCCTCGCCGCAGCTGGCCGCCCGTACCTTGGCCCGGCTCTCCAGCGCGCCCGGGTCGGTCCGCCAGCACCTGTCCCCGTTCACGCCGGCCGAGGTGGCCGAGGTGCTGGCCCAGGTCTATCCGGAGCTGCCGGTACCGAACCCGGTGGTGCAGCGGGTGTGGAAACGCACCAGGGGCAACCCGTACTGGCTGCGCGAGTTGCTGGCCACAGCGGGAGCGGTCGCGCCGACGGCCCTGCACCGCCGTCCGCTCCCACGCCACCTGCGGCTGAGCCGGCCGGAACCCAGGCCCGAGCCGGCGGTCGAGCTCACGGCGCGCGAGCGTGAGGTGTTGAGCTGCCTGACCCAGGGCATGTCGAACAAGGGCATCGCCCGGTCGCTGGGCATCTCGATCCGGACGGTGACCGTGCACGTTTCGAACCTGTTGCGCAAGACCCGGTCGCAGTCGCGGACCGAGGCCGCGCTGTGGGCGGTCCAGAACGCCCCGACCGGCCGGCCGTAGGGGTGGAGCTTCCGCGGGACCTGCGTGAGGGCATCGAGGCCGCCGTCGCCGGCGTGCCGGGCGAGGACCTCACCGACGCGGTCGACCGGCTGATCGACCGCTACCGGGCCGACCGGCCGGCCGACGAGCCGATCCTGTCCGGCCCGGTCGACGTGGCGGCGTACGCGGTCTACCGCATGCCGGCCACGTTCGCCGCGGTGCGCGCGGCGCTGGCCCAGCTGGCCCGCGCCTGCCCCGACCTAGCCCCTACCAGCCAGCTCGACCTCGGCGGGGGTACCGGAGCCGCGGTCTGGGCCGCGCGGTCGGTGTTTTCATCCCTGGGTACGGCGACGGTGCTGGACCAGGTCCCGGAGGCGCTGGAGGTCGGTCGGAGGATCGACCCGCCGCTGCCGGTCACCTGGCGGCGGTCCACTATGGACGCATTGGACACGGCCGACCTCGTGACCGTGTCCTATGTGCTCAGTGAGCTCTCCGGGGCGGACCAGGCCGAGCTGGTACGCCGGGCCTCGCTCGCCGCCGAGCAGGCGGTGGTCGTGGTCGAACCGGGGACCCCGGCCGGGTACCGGCGGATCCTCGCCGCCCGCGACGTGCTGGTCGGGCTGGGCCGGCCGATCGCGGCGCCGTGTCCGCACGCGCAGGCCTGCCCCCTCCTGCGCGGCGACTGGTGCCACTTCGGCGTGCGGATCAACCGGTCCGCCCTGCACCGCCGGCTCAAGAGCGCCGAGCTGGGCTACGAGGACGAGAAGTTCTCCTACGTCGCGGCCGGCCCGACCCCGTCGCACGGCTGGGGCCGGGTGCTGCGCCGCCCCCAGCAGCGCAAGGGCCTGGTCTCGCTACGCGTGTGTACGCCGGACCCGGGCGTGGCGACCGATCTGGTCTCCAAGCGCCAGGGCGAGCGGTACAAGGCCGCCCGCGATGTCACGTGGGGCGACACCTGGCCCTGACCGGGTTGCCGGACCTACTTGTTCTGGCCCGGTTCGAAGCGGCGCAGCGCGAACCGGGCGCCGACGAGCAGCGCGGCGATCTGAAGGAACATCACGATCACCCCGTGCCACCAGTTGATCTGCAGGTGGATCCAGAGTGGATCGAAGGCCTGTTTGGGGAAGTCGGGTAAGCCGGTACTGGATGCCGCCGCGACCAGTCCCCAGCGGGCCGGGTCGACGTAGGACAGGATCTCCAGCCCGGTCTGGCCCGCGATCGGGAACAGCCCACCAGAGAGCACCAGCTGGAACATCACGCTGACCACCAGGATCGGCGTGGTCTGCTCGGTCGTACGCACCAGCGCGCTCGCCAGCAGGCCGAGCGCCGTGGACGCGATCGCGACCAGGTCGATCGCGATGATGATGTCCAGCATCTGCGGCGCCCAGACCAGCGCCTCCTTCGGCTTGGGCAGGCCCCAGATCGACAGGTAGACGAAGACCAGCACCTGGATCGTGTCGATGATGATGAATATGACGACCTTGGACGCGAGGTACGCGGTGGGAGAGAGGCCGATCGCGCGTTCCCGGCGGTAGATGGACTGCTCGTTGACGATCTCGCGGATCGCCACCGCGACGCCCATGAACGCGGCACCGACGATGAACACCGCCAGTCGCCGTTCCGCCTCCAGGTCGAAGCCGAGCGGGTCGGGGCCGAGGCCCTTGTTGCCCGGTACGGCCCGGCCGAGCAGGGCGAGTGCGATCGGCAGGCCGACCAGGAACCCGGCGTACCCGCGGTCGGAGACGATGACCGCGACCATGCGCATGCACAACGTCAGGAACTGGCGGATCGGCGCGACCGGGTGCAGCACCTTGCTGGTCACCGACGCGTCCTGCACGCCGGTGGCGGGTCCGGGCGGCGCCACCTTGGAGTCGCGGAAGATGATCGCCGCGAGCTGGTCGATCTTCTGGATTGGCCTGGAGACCGGCTTGGCGGGTGCCTTCTTCTTCGGGGCGGCCGGCGGAGCCGCCACCCGGGCCGGAGCCGGCGCAGCGGCGGGCGCGGGGGCCGGAGCCGCGACCGGAGCCGGAGCAGCGGCAGTCGGCGCGGCCGGCGCGGCCACCGTCGGTGCACCGGCCGCGGTCTGCGGCGGCACGGTTACGGCGGGCGCGTTCGTCACGGCGGCGCTCGCGGACGCCGCGACGGCGCCCGTCGAGGGTCCACCCGGGACGTTGCCCGCGGCGCCGGCGCCGGTGCGGTAGTCGCCGATCTGGGCGCCGCCCGCCGGCACCGGCACTCCGGCGGCCCCGTCGCCGAACGAGACGCCACCCGGTGAGAGCACGGCGGCATCCGACGGCGAGGCGGGAGACCCGACGATCGGCAGTTCCGACGTGACCGCGGTCATCTCCGCCGGCAGCGCGGTCAGCTCAGAGGTGACCGGCTCGTTGGCGGCGCCCGGATGCGGGTCGACCCCGCCCGGGTACGCCGAGGCGGCCTCGCCGGAGGCGCTCGTGTAGATGGTCCCGGTGCCGTTGACCGGGGCCGGCGTCGCCGCGGGTACCGGCACCGGCGCGGACCGCACGTGAGCCGAAGAGTCCGCCGGCGCCGGCCGTGACGGAGCGGCTGGGCCAGGGGCAGCGGCTGGGGCAGGGGCGGCGGGGGCGGCCGCGACGGGTCGCGGTGTGGGCGCGGACTCCGGACGCGGTGTGGGCACCGCACGCGGTGTGGGCAGCGTCTCCGGCAGCCTGGCCTTGGTCTCCTCCTGGTGGGTCAGCAGCTCCAGGGCCACCTCCCCCACGTACTTCCGGTAGATCTCCGAGTTCCGGTAGAGCTGGGCCCACCGGTCCGCGTCGTTGGTCACCTTGTCGAAGACGTCGGCGTAGTCCTCCGCCTTGAAGAAGTCGAGCAGCTGGTCCGGCGGGCCGAAGTAGCCCATCCGGCCGCCGAG
>Ga0163163_10005641_pt1 | contig 10845 bp, 11 predicted proteins | sample S65metaG_FD_119766 | JGI IMG/M metagenome (GOLD analysis project Ga0163163, IMG submission 119766) | Switchgrass rhizosphere microbial communities from Kellogg Biological Station, Michigan, USA - S6-5 metaG | ecosystem: Host-associated > Plants > Roots > Rhizosphere > Soil | place: USA... | reverse complement strand
GTTCGACGCATACTTCGGGACCGTGGTGCGCACCGTGATGAAATGGAAGCGTCCATCGGCCGTGTAGGTCAGCGCACCCTGGGCGGGCGGACGATCCACCGCGCTGCCATCGTCGCGCTTGCCCGTACTGGACACGTAAATCCACGTGCCCACCAATTGCTCCTTGAGCGACTTTCCTTGCGCTATGGAGGTGTCCGGCAACGCGGGAATCGAGAGCAACGCAATCGCGCAAAGAGCAAGTGCATACCGCCTTTTCATGAAAGCCTCCTCATTACCTTCTTCGACGTACAATTCAGCGCGAGTGCGTTTTTCGGCGCAACGGAAAAGCGCAGATTATTTCCACATCGTGGACATCGGCCTGGAGAGGTGTCACGCTGCCGGGAACACTTTGGCCGACAGGGGCGCATCCATGGTGACTCGTGGCCGTCGCAGTACGACAGGGTTCGCCACCGCGTCCGCTGATCTGCCGGGCGGAACGCAGAGCATCCAGAGAGCCTTGGCGGTGTTGCGCATTCTGGCGACGGCCCGTCGAACCGGTCTAGGGATCACCGAGATTTCGATCGACGCGGGGCTTACTCGCCCCACGACGCATCGCATTCTGAGCGTACTGGTTGCGGAAGGCATTGTTGAACAGCGAGCCGGCACTCGCCGGTATGTGCTCGGGGAACAAATACCGCTGCTAGCGCTGTCGGCGCAAACACGTGATCCGCTGCTCGATCTCGTCAGGCCTTATCTGCGGGCTGCCGTTGCTGAATTCGGTGACACCGGCTTCTTCACACGGAATGTGGGACTTGAGACCATCTGCGTGGAGAGACAGCTAGGCGCATACCCCATCCAGGCGCTCGCTTGGGATGTTGGCGAACGCCGACCGCTGGGGGTCTCAAATGCCGGAATTGCGATCCTATCAGGCATGCAGCCGGAGGCAGCGCGCGACCTACTTGCCAAGAACCGGTCGCGCTTCGTTCGGTACGGCCTGTCGACGGAAACGATCTTGCACGAAGTGGTGGTGGCCCGAGCGAAAGGCTTTGCAGCGCGCGCAACATCGCTCATCCCAGGGGTAAGCTCCGTATCCGTGACGATCCGATCTCCTTGTGGCAGCGCTCAGGGAGCGCTGAGCATAACGCCGATACCGCGCCGGCTGACACCTAAGCGCACTGGCGAGATTGTCGCCCAACTTCGCACCTACGCGCAGGCGATTGAAAGGGAACTCCGCAAAGCAGCGGGGCACCAATCACGGCGCAGCTAAATTTGGGGAGAGGAGCAGCTGTCTCGCACTGGCGAACATCACTTTGTTCTGCCAGACCCGCCTAAGGTTCCCAGTAACATCAAAGCAGCTCATGACTTTCGTCCGCTCCACAGGCCAGGCCCTAGGGAGCTGGTGGACAAGGTCGGCCGTGGATCAGCAGCGGCTAAGCATTTCGGGGCAAACGTCTGCTGCGGGTCAGACTCGGACGTGGCCGCAAATTCCGGTTATATCTGCACTACTCCGATGAACAACGCCCCGGCGTCGTGTTTAAAGCGCATCGGGGGGGCGTGGGGCAGGGCGGCCGTGGAGCGAGTGGTCCTGAAATCCAATGGTCTTTGATTTTGTAGCAAGAATCTTGCTCGGGCGCCCAAACAGAGAGTCGAAGTGGAGTAACGCCCACCGACGACGTCCACACGACCGCTACGCCATGTCTGATTTGCGTCAGCTGGTTGTCGAATGCTGTTAAGCAATGTCATTACGAACCAATGTAAATTCCACTGGAGGCAGCGTGACGTCTCGCACCCTTGCCTGAAGTGTCACGGTTCCAGGTTCGACAGTGTCGGGGATCCGGACGTTTACCTGGTACCTTCGCTCCCGTTTGTCCTCGCAGAAGCTGTCGATCTCTGGGGCGACCATTCCGGCGACGGAGATTTCGAGTTGGTCGGCGTTCACGAGGTTAGTGATCCAGAGTTTTGCCCAGCCGCAAACGACCGTGTTTCTCAGACCCAGCTCCAAACCATCCGACAGCGCCACTACCCGCGGTTCCGCAGCGGGCGCGGGAATTACACGTATAGGATATGCCTTCGCTATCGGTGCGTTGCGCCATTTCAGGACGACCTCGGCTGCGCCGATCTGCAGGCCCTGCGGTGTGAACGCGTTGATTTGCCTACGCCCCTTGCGATCAAGCCCACCGACGTAATTGGCCGGTGCGACCTCGCCCGAAATGTCAACGGACAACTCGGTTACGGCGCAGACACTCAGAGGTAAGTCTCGCACATAAAGCGATAGAAATCCTTTCGGGCCATCTGCAACAACAATGCCGCGCCGATCGTCTGCGCCAATGACTTCGTCAATGCGGACAAGGCGATCCTTGCCGCCCGATGCGTCGGTAGATTTCTGAGCGGTGATCCAAACATACTGGGTCCCTTGCCCTTCGATCGAACGAATCCGGCTTTCCGCCATCTGGCACGCGAGAACGACCGGCTCCGCCGGGATAATGACGCCGGCCCAGGTGTCATAGGCGTCCCGCCTGTCATCGGAGCCATTGAATTGAAAAACAAACAAGCCACCAGGAGCCAGCACCCGGAACGCCTCCGCAATGTAACGCCAGAACAAATCTGCTGCGGGCAGATGCTGCAGCACTGCGTAGGAATAGACGAGGTCGAAGGAGGAATCGGCGAATGCCCGCAAGTCGCTTTCGGTGGCCACATGAAGATGCGCATGGGGAACGGCTGACAGGAATTTTCGCCCCTGGGCCACCATCTCGTCGGAGATATCTACCCCATGGATCTCACCGCAATCCTGCGCCAAGTGTTCCATCAGCCGTCCGACGCCACACCCGATCTCCAGGAAACGGCGCGCACTGAGAGGCTTCGACTGAGAAAGCCAATGAAAATCCCGCCTGATTCTACTGATAACCTCAGCTGCGTGGCTCTTGAAGCGAGCATCAGATTCGCTCCGCCGTCCGCAGGCGATATAGAAGCGCGCATCCTCGGCGGCGCGACTGTTCCAGTCAGCGCGCATGCGTCCAATCAGATCGGACGACGCGCTCGCCGTGATCGAAGGGGAATCGCCGGTCATGACACCAGAGTCATTTGCAACTGCTCAGCTTGAGTCATGATGTCGCGACTATCTCCATTAGCTTTTCGCGAAACCGCGCTGGCGTATGTCGTGAAACGTAGTCGGATGTGTGCTTCTGGAATATTGGATTGTGCCAGAGATGAAGGATCTCGTCTGCGAGGCTTTCGACGTCCAGGTCATTCGAAACCATTCTCACCGCATTCCCGAACTCCTTGAAGGAGCCGATATCCGAGACCAGGACCGTCTTTCCGAGACACAGGAGCTGCGGGACAATTCCGGAGCTCTCGCCGAGATTCTTGGACCTGAATTGCACCGCGACATCCGTCTCGGCCATACATCTGAGAAGCTGTGGGTCCGTCGGGCCGTCAAACGAGCGAAGGTCCAGCCCGTCGAAGTCGCGACCATGGTTGCGCAGATACTCGCGGACGCCGTACCCCGCCATCAGCACTCGCACTGGCAGGCCTCTTCTTCCTATCTCCCGCGCGGCAGCGGCAACCCGGTGGGTCAGCTTTGAAGGTCCCGGCACACCGAAAGTACCGATTGTGAGTTGCTCGCTCCGACCGGCCAGCACGCGGGCTCTCGCAATGGAAAGAGCCTCTTCGCCACCTCTCGGCAGGAAGGCTGGATGAAACAGCTGGGTCACCTGCGCTGCCTCCGATGCAAGGTCGGTTGTCACAAGGTCCAATGCTGCCCGAGAATTGACGATGTATCGTTTGACCCCGCTGTTAAGCAGAAAACGCACGCCCATCAGTCCTTGCTCCGCCAGCGTCGCGCGAACGGCGTCGCTCGACGCGAGATCCGACGGAGTGATGGGAATTTTGCGTTCATAAATGGCCTCGAAACTCCTGACCATCTCGGAGGGGGTCAGCATTCCTCCTCGTTGAACGAAATTTAGTATGCATGGGTCATGCAGGTATACGATAAACCTGCTGAGATCACCCAATGAAGCGGCCTTCTTCAGCACGTCGTGAATATAGATACAGTGATTGGAATTTCCCGTACTGATGACGACGGCTTTGTAATCGTTCATCTGGTCCGCCGTAAGGAAAGCGTTCACGTCCAGTATGCGCATGCTCCCTTTTGACGCTGCCCTCAACTGCAGCGCATTCGCAAAGAACCAGTCGGTATCGGCAACGGGGCAGAAGACGTCGATCGGCCCCTGATGTCCCAGTAGCGAAAAATAGGAGCAGATGGCGATACCGGTGTCGTCAGGTGGGAGGTTAGTGATGAACGCGATGCGCTCGGGATCAAGGGTGCCGTCGAGTATTTCACGTAAAGAACGATCCATCGAAATTGTGTTCGTGGTGTCGCTGCCGATCTTGAAGTCAACATGATCCTTCAGGTCTTGGAACCGCCAACCGTTGACTGTGAAGTAGGTATCGCGGATCACGGAGGCGAGTTGCGGCGATAACAGACGCACCCCACGATAGACCAGCTTTAGCAGCATTACTTCCTCTCAGGCACGGGTCAGTTACACGTAGATGCCGAGCGGCCATCTATCGCGCAGCGGCCCGACTTTTCGGCTCCGTAAGAAAATGCAGTCGCCTCGGTGCGTGGTGGCGAGGCCATGCATCCGCAGGAACTCGATCGCCTCGGGTACTGGAGGTTCAAAAACGTCCACGGTATCGACTTGCTCTACTTCGAAGCCGGCAGCAGACACGAGTGACACTAAGGTCGGGACATCGTACTCGATGTTATGTCGATACGGTGAGCGCGACTTTTCGTACTGCATGAAGAAATGCGGACGATAGCCGTGCGCGATCTTCCAAAAGTTGCGTGCCGAACAGCAGTTGGGGGTCGTTATGACAAGATATGCGTTGTCCTTCAGGACGCGGTTGATCTCGGCAAGCATGAACATCGGGTCGACATCCAGGTGCTCAATCAGTTCGCAGCACAGGACGAGATCGGTCGATCCGGTCGAGAACGGCAGGAATTCGCTCTCCAAATCGATACTGACGAGGGTGTTAGCTGTCTCGAAGTCGTCGAGTTTGAATGTCTTCGTTCGACGCTTGTCTTCGATATGGCTGCTGAACTGCGTGCCCGAAACAGCGGCGTATTGATAATACAGCTTCAACAGAATTTGAAAAAAGTTGGTGGCTCCCAATTCGATCGCATGCCCCGCCTCGTCTGAAGGCGGAATGACGGTGAGCGTTTTCTCGAACCGCATCCGGTGGGAAAGGTAGTATGCCTTGTCGAAATCGCCTTCGTGCGATGACACAATGAAGCGTTCAAACAGCTCGGCACCGCGTTCCGGAGTCATGACTTTATTGTCAGGCATGGGTCATCTCGCCTGTCGAGCCGCGCGATAGGACTAACCTGTGGGTGCGTGGGATGTGTCATCGATGGATAGCTACGAGACCCTAGCTACTCTTGAATCTAAGCACGCGTCAATTTCGGCAAGGCGCGCGCTCATGAGCGCTCCGACTTGGCGATAGCTCAACTGCTGCTCGGCCTTCTCTCGCGCACCGGCGCCCATTCTGTGGCGCCAGCCGGGGTCGCCGAAAGCCCGCCGCAGTAACTCGACGGCATGCGAAAGGTCGGGTTCGGCCCATGACTGGCCGTCGGCAAATGGGTACTGTTCGGGCTTGACGGCTTGCATCGAGAAGTCGACCGGAGCGCCGCAGGAAGCGTCAAAGTAGTCGCAGTTCCCCGAGTAATTGGTCGCGATTACGAGCTTTCCGAGCGCCATGCACTCGGCGATACAGAGACCAAAGCCTTCAGAACGATGCAATGAAAGATATACGTCGCAGGAGGATTGTAGGAGAGTCATCTCATCGCGCGATAGGACACGGTCGATCACTTGGGCGTTTGGCATCCCTTGGATTGCCTGCATGATCGTCAGGCGTGACGTTTGTTGATTCCTGCCGTGCATCTTAACGATCAGAACGACGTCGTTGTGATAGTCCGAGAATGCGCGGCGTACAGCCTCGATGGCGCCCACCGGATTTTTTCGAGCAATGTACGAGTTCAAATCGATAGTTATCAGAATGACGAACTTATCCAGACCGATTCCGAAATGGTCGCGGCTGTTCTCCGGCGCTTGAAGCTTCGGAACGGCGTGTGGAAACACCCGAACCGGCTTGGATGTGGTAGGCGCAACGGCCCGGCGCACGAACTCGCTAGGAACCCAGATTTCATCGAGGACGTTGGACGCGCGGTGCCACGCTGCAGGTAGTTCCGGAAGCTCCCAGGCCCATACGCCGATTTTGTACCGACCGTGCAGATTTCGACGCCTGACCAAGCGATCGAGGTGCAAGGTCGTGTCCGCATTGAAATGGAAGATATGAGTGCGGTAAGGCGAGTTCGCCGCACCCAATTCCTCTTTGATGGTCGTATCGGTTTCCTCGAAAGCTGGAATCGGCAGCGATCTAGCAATCACAGGGTAGTTTACTATGCGCAACGAGAGGAAAAGACGGCGCGCCGCTTCTCCGGTGCCGCTTTCGGCCTTGAGGTAGCCAAAAACAGTAGCACCTTTCTTTTTTGAGCGGTTGCCTGATAGGAAATTTGTGCCAATGGCATCCCAGTAATATTCCCAACCACGTTGTAGAAGGTGGCCAAAAGAGCGTTTCCCTGGTTGCATTCGAATCCGCGTCTTCTTGAGCTTAGCGGTAGTAGGATACGTTTTTTCGAGCCTCTTGCACAGCGGTGAGGAGTCGCGGATGCAGGGCGCGGTGCGCCGTCAGCAGCCGTCCGGGCAGCTGAGCCGAAGGGCGTTCGGAAAGTCCGTGATTGGAACCCGACGCCGCGGCGTGGGCCGAATGTAGGGCTCCGCCTCGGGGCCCCAATCCCTAGCGGCTTGCCGATACGGCGACTCGGCTGCACCGTCGGCCCATGGGCCACAACGTCAGTCGCCGCAAGCTGGAGATGGAGCGATTCGCGCGCGAGCTGCGCGAGGCGCCGGCACGCCGTCGCGAGATCGCGTTCGCAGGTCGAGTCGTCGACATCTGGAACTCGCGGGTCGGCCGCGGCGCCGAGATGTTCTTTTCGCCGACGATCGGCGGCGCGATCACGGGCCGGCATCCGTGGCTATCGTTCTACTGCCCGGGCTGTCAAACTGTCGGCGAACTCGACCTGCGCAAGACCGACCGTCACCGCGGTGCGACGATCGAAAGCCTGATTCCCGCGTTGTCGTGCAGCCGCTGCCAACCCCTGCCGCCGTTCGTGAAGCTGATCGGGCTCGCGCGCGAGCCGCAGTGGCGGTGAGGCGTGCCGCTCTTTCTCCGCCACCACCGCGATCACTACCCGGACGACCACGCTCACCGGCGGTTTACGAGCGACGGCTACGTCATACTCTGCGGCAACCTTGTCGCCGGCTCGGCGACGGCGATTAGCAGTGGCCCGTCAGAGGGGCTGTGGTCGTGGGGTGCATCGTTCGGGTGCGGCGATCCCGCCCCGACCTGACCGGACGGTGCTCAGTTATTTGAGCGGCCTACGGCCCAGCGAGGGTCAAGGGTGGCCCAGTGATCTCCATATCGAATTGAGCCGCGAGCGCTTTGATTTTTCCGAGATCGCGCGGAATCTCCAACCGCTGCGCGGCAACCGTCGGGAAAAAGCTTTCTAGGCCACCCGGGGACAGGATGGCGATCCATCGTGCACGCTCAACGACGATGAACGTATGCTCAACACCTGCGGGAATGTGGAACACTCCTCCGGCGGTCCGTTCCAACGTTTCCCCGGCAGACGAGAAGCGTAGCCGACCTTCGAGGACGACGAAGACTTCGTCGGACTTGGGATGGCGGTGGCGGGGCGGCCCATCGCCACGATCAGCGTACGAGGCAAACGCCCCAAGCTTTCCGCCGGTCTCACGCGGCGTCATAAGTGTCTCGTAGTGCGTACCATTCCAATCAGTTTTAGTGCCAGGTGGATATTCCATAGGCGCTGATCCGACGGAAGCTTTCTGCGCCAGCGGCGCTGTCGATGTGAACGGTACGCCGGCGACAGCGCCGGCCAAGGCGGTCGCCTTGAGGAACGTCCTGCGGTCTTGTGCTTGCTGCATCATCCTCTCCCTGTCTGGCCGCGGTCTTGCGTCGCAATCGCGCGGGGGAAGTGTGCAGTCCCATCGGCGGCGCTTCGCATCACCGCGAAAGCTACGCGCAAGATCGGACGGCCGCCTCGTATGAACATATGAGATGCGGTGCGAGACCCGCGGGAAATTGGTTGTTCGTGAAACCGGCTTCCGTCAAACTGCAATTCCCCGTCCGTGAGGAACCAAGACCGCTGTGAGGCGCCACTGATGCACGACTTCGATCGACTGGTCGGGCAGATCTACGATGCGGCGGTCGAGCCCGGCCGTTGGCCGCAGGTCCTCGAACTGCTGTCGGATTTCCTCGAAGGCGCCCACACCAAGCTGACGTTCCAGAACGTGAGGACGTTGCGCAGCGAAGCGACTTCGGTCCGGTCGCCGCCGGAGGCGGACCGCACCTATGCGCAGTACTATTACAAGACCAATGTGTTCCTGCAGCGTATTGCTAAGCTGCCCGCTGGCACGTTGATTCCGGTATGGAACCTCCTGCCGCGCGAGGTCTATCAGCGCTCTGAGTTCTACAACGACTTCTGCCGACCCAACGACATGTGCCACCCGATCGGGGTCGTGCTCGCCAACGAGCCGGACGCGCGCGTCGTGTTCACTTGCGGCAGCGCCAAGGCGGCCGGCGAGTTCCAGCCCGAGCACCTCGACCGCCTGCATCGCATCGGGCCGCACCTGGTCCGTGCGGCGAGCGTCAGCTTGCGGCTCTCGCGCTCCGAGACCGTCAGGAATGCCAACGCCGAGGCGCTCGACCGCGTTGCCCAGGGCGTACTGATCGTGACGGCGAGCGGCGAGATTCTGTTCGCCAACCGGGCGGCCGAGTCGCTGCTCGCCGAGGCCGACGGGATCAGGACTGAGAAATCAGCGCTGCGCGCAAGTGCGCCAGCGGATAGCGCGGAATTCCAACGGTTGATCGCCGCCGCGGCGGAGAGATCGGACGCCGCAGGCGGCGTGATGACGCTCCGAAGGCCGGTTCCGCGCAGATCGCTGAGCGTGCTGGTGGCGCCGCTGACTATCGAGTCGATGTGGTTCGTGACGGGCCGCCCCGCCGCGATCGTGTTCGTGGCCGACCCGGACAGCGCGCCGCCGACCGCGCAGGATCAGTTGCGCGATCTCTACCGACTGACCCCGGCAGAGGCCGCCGTGGCCATGGCAATCGCACGCGGCGAAGGGCTGCAGGCGGTCGTAGATGAGCTTGAAATCAGCCTAAGCACGGCGCGCACCCACCTGCAGCACGTGTTCGAAAAGACAGAGACGCAGCGACAGGCCGAGCTGGTCCGCCTCATCGCGGCCGGTGGGCTGTATGTCCGACAATAGTCGGATGGCGAAGTCACACTTTTCGCGCTGGGCACCAGTCCTCGCCACGCGCACTGCGTCAGGCGCTGCCTATTCCCGACGCGGGAACGGTCTCTGAACTGGCTACGGGAACTCGCTAAGCGAGTGAACTTTAGCCAAGGGAGCTTGACGCACACCCTCACAGCCGAGAACGTCGCAACCGAGAACCCGTCACCCAATTCTCGGAAGCTCGTTTTAATGCCGGCGCCAGGCGCGCCCTAGCTCGGGCGTCAGCGGACCGCGGAAAGGCGCCGCTGCTAGACCTTGAGATTTTCCGCCGATTCTTTCCCGCGGTTCGAGACGACCTCAAAACTGACCTGCTGCCCTTCATTAAGCGTGCTAAGTCCCGCCCGCTCAACTGCGGAGATATGTACGAATACATCCTTGCCACCGCCCGCAGGTTGAATGAACCCATATCCCTTGGTCGGGTTAAACCATTTCACAGTGCCACTCGCCACGAAAGCCTCCTTAGTTCAGGAGAGACGATAGTGGCACAAGCCCACTTGGCGCGAAACACGGGTCTCTAACGAAATCAGCTCTCGGCGGTCCTCCTTAGACTTTCGGTACCTCTCACTCGTGAGCGCGTACGCGCAAATGGCGACCTGCGCTGCACCCGGTGACTTGGCTTCTACCCAATCCCTAGTGGCTTGCCAGCCTGCCGACTCTGGGCGGAATTCGGCGCATGGGCATGCGACCGTCAGACAAGGATATCGAGCGCGAGATCCGCGCGGGCAAGAAGGCGGCCGAAGCCGCAGATCGCGCGCTCGCCGAGCGCGCCGTCACCGAGTGGAACACGCTGATGCAACGCGGCGCGGCCCGCCACCGGCCCGCCTGGTCGCCGACGGTCGGGGTCGCGGTCGCCGCCCGGTTCTATTTCCTCGACGCATTCTGCCCCGGCTGCCGGCAGGTGAAGCAGGTCGACCTGCGCAAGCTCGACCGGCACGAACGCTCCACGCTGCAGGGCCTCATTCCGCTGCTGAGCTGCTGCAATTGCCAGCCGCAACCGCCGCTCGCGAAGCTGCTGAAGCTCTCGCAGGATGAGTGGCAGAGCGCGCACAGCCGCGGTACATGCCGAAGCGCGGTCGCTAGCGCCCGGTGATTGGTCGGTCATCCCTTGGAAGCTGATCGAGATCGTAGGTCGTCAGGATGATGATCGGCCGGCCCTGATGCGCTTCACCCTGCTCCGGTCCGGAATAATCGAACTTCCGGCTGGCCGCGAGATGGATTTTCCCTCTCTGCTCCTCACAGATTTCCAGGGCGGCAGGCACATCGCGCACGCTCAACGGATCGAGCGTCCACAGCGCCTCGAGCGTGACGAAGACGCGGACGCCTAGCAGCGAGCCGACAACGCCGGGATCGCGCATCCACAGCCCGACCATCTTGCGGGTTTCGTCGAAGTTCGGCGCGATATTGGACGCCAAAAGCGGCATGGCTCAGG
>Ga0163163_10005639_pt1 | contig 10847 bp, 11 predicted proteins | sample S65metaG_FD_119766 | JGI IMG/M metagenome (GOLD analysis project Ga0163163, IMG submission 119766) | Switchgrass rhizosphere microbial communities from Kellogg Biological Station, Michigan, USA - S6-5 metaG | ecosystem: Host-associated > Plants > Roots > Rhizosphere > Soil | place: USA... | reverse complement strand
GAGCGCAAGCTGGAGCCTCCCACGGCCGAACCGCTCAAAATGGAACTGGAATCTTTCGTTCATTCCGTTCGAACCCGCACCAGTCCTATAGTTGGCGGCGAAGACGGCTTCGGTGCCCTCGAATTGGCAATGAAGATTAACGAACAGATCGCTCAACGGTCTAAGTAGAAGCTTTGATGCCCGGAACCCGTTCTGATTTAGATCTCCGTCCGTAAATTGCTCGTAGCTATAATTAACGGCAATGCTACTTGAAAAGAATCCCGAACTCGAGATTCCTCCGAAGCGCGGAAAGACGCTGATTATTTCCGTGCTGGTGCACGTCGTACTGGTGGCATTTATCGCTTTCGAACCCGGTTTGTTTGATTCCAGCTTCAGGCGAGTCATTCGGATCCAGGGAAATGATATTGACGGACGGCAGCTCACAGAACTTTCAATGCAGCCAGTGCCGAGGCCGGCCCCTGTACCCCCATCGAAAGTGGAGGAAAGCAAACCGCTGCAGGAGCCGCCCCCGGTTAAAACACCCCCGCCTGAGGCAGCACCTCCACCGCCACCTCCACCACCTCCTCCTCCACCCGTTCGCGCGATTGCTCCGGACGATATACTGGCTCCGGGAGCGAAACCGGACGGTCAGGTGCAGGCATCCCGCGGAAGCACCTCCGAGCAGCAGCGGCAAGGTGGCGCACCAGGGGATTCGGCGTCTCAGATCGCGCGTGCAGCCACACCACCCACTCCGGCAAATCCACCGGGTTCGGCAACTCCCCCGACAGCCACAAACACGAACCCTAACGCAATGACCGTGCCCAACCTTCTCCAGCAGGCGAACCGCAATGCGGATCAAATCGGTCGCGCACTTCAGCGCAGTGGGGCCACCGGTGGAACCATGGGACCGAAAACCGGACGTTCCAATGCGCCCAACGGACAGAACTTTTCTGCAGATGGCGGAGTCCAGATTCTTTCGGACACGAAAGGCTACGATTTCGGACCTTACATGAATCAGGTGCTCAACAAAGTTCGCAGCAACTGGTTTATTCCAGATCTGGCACGATTTGGTTCGCGAGGCCGCGTCATTATCGATTTCACGATTACGAAAAACGGCGACATTGTGGACTGCCACATCATCAGCGAATCCGGTGAGCGGGCTCTGGATGGCGCTGCAAAATCCGCGATCGATTCTTCCAATCCTTTCCAAAGGCTTCCTGCCGGCTTCAGCGGCAATGAACTCCAATTGCGCTTCGGCTTCTATTACAATATCCCGGTAGAATGACTATCCTGATACGACGCGGGATACTGCTGGCAACACTACTGGTCAGCCTCGTATCCGTCCAATCCGAGCCCACCATTCGAATCGGCCTGAGCCAGAGCGCCGGCGCGTTCACGATCCGATCCACCGAGAGCTTCAACGTCCAGCAGTTTTCGGCTCGAAGCGCCAGATTCACGCCGGTTCTTTCAATCGACGATTCTCTTCTTTCGCGGGTCCTCGGAAAGGACGACATTCGTTATCGAATGGTTGTGGAGCTCGATGGTGGGCGCTATATCGCACTGCCCCTGAATACGCACGTTCGGATATCACCGCCGGCAACGGCGAGGCTCCAACTCGATGATCGAACGTATCGCGGTTATATCGAAGTCTTCGGCAACGCGCGCAATACGTTTACGATCGTGAATGAACTCCCGCTCGAGGACTATCTTCTCGGCGTCGTTCCCAACGAACTGAGCCCCTCAACTTTCGGCCAGCTGGAGGCGCTCAAGGCACAGGCCGTCGCGGCACGGACATACGCAATCAAGAATATGGGCCAGTCCAAACAGGAAGGCTATGACATCTGCAATACAGATGCATGCCAGGTGTATATGGGTGCAGGAACCGAAGATACCCTGGCGACCCAGGCTGTTCGGGAGACGCGTGGCATGATTGCCACGTACAACGGACTACCGATCAATGCGCTGTACAGTTCCACGTGCGGTGGAAGAACCGAGGCGGCTGAAAATATCTTCCAGGAGAAGTTGCCTTATCTGGTTTCCGTTCTATGTGAATTCAAGCATCCGGAGCCGATGAAATTTATTTCGACTCGATCGATCATTAACTACAAGGATGCGGTTCTCGTCGCTGCAGGTGTCACGAACTTTACGCAGCTTCGCAAGTTCCTGGGCATGACGGGCTCCGGTGAACCGCCATCTCTGGCAGTTGGTCCTCTCGCAACGTGGCTGCGCGCGAACTTCTATCCGAACGTGAAACCCGGCTCCGATCTGGAATTCATGGTGGAGCAGGGGATACTTCCGGGTACCGGGGTAGCCGTGTTGCGGGAAGTCCTCTTTCGGTTGATCGACAAGAAAAGCGCCTTTGAGTGGCAGCAGGGCGTGCTGACTCAATGGGATGGCCAGACCGTGAAGCTGAATGTCGGCGGCAAGATCATTGACTTCAAGGTCAGCCCAAATGCGCTGTACTTTTTTCGTATGGGCGACGAACGTACGGCTATGAAGGAAGGCGAATGGATTGGTGGCGAGCTGCTCGAGTTTCGAGCGGTGGACGGTGTCATTCAAATGATTGTGTACCGCAAGAACTGGGTGAATCCATCTGCGGATCGCTACTCAAGGCTGGCGGAGTGGCAGGTTCATAAGACTCGCCAGGAAATCGAAATCGCATTCCGTTCGCTCAATCTCGGTGAGATTCGTGGTATGCGTGTGATCGAACGTGGCCCATCCGAACGGCCTGTGAGCACGGAAATTACGGGTTCTCTCCGGAAGGCGAACGTGCGAGCGCTCAATCTGCGCACCATGCTCGGACTTCGCGACAGCCTCTTTTACTTTGATGAAGAGCGAAATGCCAAAGGCGAACTTATCGGCATGTCTTTTTATGGCCAGGGGTGGGGGCACGGCGTCGGCATGTGTCAGATAGGAGCGTATGGCATGGCGCTTGATGGCGCGATGTACGATCAGATCCTGAAGAAGTACTACACGGGCATCGAATTGAAGAAGTCGTATCCATAGTCGCGGGTGGCGCGAATTAGGAAATTGCCCTCCTGCGTCAAAATGGCAGCCCGATCGTAGTCGAGATCGCGCGAGGGTGGTTCCCAATGGGAGTCCCCCGGCGCCCCATCTCTTGATGTCCCGCCCCTCCTGACTCAGGAGGGGAGTTTTCATCTGAATCATTCATGGCGTCTATTCCCCCATATCCCGTCATCGCCATTGTTGGACCGACAGCCAGCGGGAAATCCGATCTGGCGCTTTCCATCGCCGAAGCTTTCAACGGTGAGATCGTCAATTACGATTCCGTTCAGATCTTTCGCCATATGAATATCGGCACTGCAAAGCCGAGTGCGGAAGAACGCCGGCGCGTTCCACATCACATGATCGACGTTCGCGAGCCCGATGAAGAATTCAACGCCGGAGACTACCAGAAGGAAGCACGCGCCGTACTTGAGGATCTGCGTCAGCGATGGCGGCTTCCTGTTCTTGTCGGGGGAACCGGGCTCTATCTCCGGGCGTTGACGGAAGGGCTATTTGCAGGACCGAAGCGGTCCGTCCATTTGAGAACCCGGCTGGAGCTGCTTTCGGAGCGTCATGGCCGTGAGTATCTGCATCGCCTTCTTCAGAAACTGGATCCTGTTGCAGCCGCACGAATTATGGTGCGGGATTCGCCGAAGATCATCAGGGCACTGGAAGTCCGTCTGGAGACGGGCAAGACTCTATCCGAACATCTGGCCATTGAGCCTCGCCAGCCGTTGTCTGGATATGATATCCATACCATCGGTTTGAACCCGCCTCGTGTAGCATCTGTCCAGCGTATCGACGAGCGGGTACGCCGCATGTTTGAGTCGGGATTTATAGATGAAGTGCATTCTCTGATCGACAGGGGCGTGAGCCCTTCCGCCAAGCCAATGGGGGCAATCGGCTATCGCCATATAGTGGAAAATGCAGAGAGCGGTAGCACATGGAACGAAACTATCGGTATGATCCAGCGGGACACGAGGCGTTATGCAAAGCGCCAGATGACCTGGTTCCGGAAGCTGCCGGGTACTATTTGGTTCGATGGATTTGGAGACAACCCAGAGATCAAGGAAGAGGTCCATCGACGGATTCAACTTTTAATTCCCCGTTGGTCCGAGCGGACAACGGCCTTTTAAGGAGATTTGCAATGGAGAACAAGCTGCCTGCACAAAGCATTCAGGATGTGTATCTCAACACAATGCGTCGCGACAAAATACTCGTCACCATTTTCCTGCTCGGAGGAGTTCGCCTCATGGGAAAGATCAAAGGATTCGACAAGTATTCGGTCGTGCTCGAAGCGAATAACCAGGAACAGTTGATTTTCAAGCATGCCATTTCAACGGTGACCACGGCCAGATCCGCTGCCTCATCGGCTCCGCAAGGTCCTCAAGCCTCTTCCGCGGACAAGAGTTGAAGAAAGAAGCTGCGATCTTAATTGGCACGGACGATGCAACGATGCCGGAATTGCGCGAACTGGCGATTTCGGCTGGTGCCCGTATCGTTACCGAAACCATTCAACATCGGGCGCGACCGGATCCGGCAACCTATATTGGCAAAGGAAAGATCGAGGAATTGCGCCTTTCCGTTCTCGCAGATGACGTCCGTGTCGTGATCGTGGACGATGAACTGACTCCCGGCCAGGCCCGCAATATTGAAGAAGCCGTCAATGCGCGTGTCGTGGATCGCACCGGTCTCATTCTCGACATCTTTGCTGCTCGCGCCCGCACGAAGGAAGGCAAGCTGCAGGTCGAACTGGCATTACTCAACTATCAACTGACCCGGCTCTCGGGATCCAGTGTCCATTTGTCACGTCTCGGCGGCGGCATCGGCACGCGCGGTCCCGGCGAAACGAAACTGGAAATGGACCGCCGCGGCATTCGGACCCGCATCGCCGTCCTCAAGCGGGAGATCGAACAAATTCGGAAGCACCGAAGCCTTCATCGAGAGCGCCGGAAGAAGGACCGGCTGCCGCTGGTCTCTCTGGTTGGATATACAAACGCCGGCAAATCGACGCTGTTCGCAGCATTGTCAAAGGAAGACACGCTCGTATCGAGCCGTTTGTTCTCGACACTGGATACCTTGATTCGCAGAATCAAACTGGGCGGAGAATGTCAGATTCTGATTTCCGACACGGTAGGATTCATTCGCAAACTGCCGCACCAGCTCGTTTCCGCATTTCGCGCGACGCTGGAAGAAGTCGTGGAAGCGGATCTGATTCTACATGTGATTGACGCCTCAGATCCGGATCGCCTGGAAAAGCGACGCGTCGTTCTTGAAGTTCTTGAAGACATCGGCGCCGGGGATCACCCTCGGCTGACTGTCTACAACAAAATCGATTTGATCAATCCCGAAGATGCGCTGCCGGCAGTTCAATCCAATGAACTTTGCGTTTCCGCCGTGACGGGCCAGGGGCTTCCGGAATTGGTAGCGGAAATTGAAAGGGAAGTCGGAGAGACTCCCATTGCTCCTCATTTCATGTCCCGAAAGCCCAAAGGATGAACAGAAAAAAAGGTCCATTGGACAGTCTGAGAGCTCTCCAGCGACTCAGCAAGCGCGGTATGAACCTTGACGCTGGGTCTAAGCGCCAAAACGCGCAGGTAGGGGCACGGGGGGCTCAATAGGGGCACTTGATGCCGCGTCTGCACTGGACATACCTGGGCTCCCCTTCAGTAACTGTATATTTGCCAACGATCGTCTCGGAGAGCGGGTGAGGAATTCATGGTGCCGCATTTTCCACACAGCTATGAGCTGCGGTTGCGTTCCCTTGCACTTCACTACAGCGGAAAAATCCGGGCAATGTCGGAAATCCAAATAGTATTCCGACTCGCAATCCCAGAGCCACAGGCCAATCTCACGTTCAATTCGCCCAGGATCGTGACTCACGGGGAGTTTGAGACGGCAGTATACCGTCCGACCCGTGCTGTTAGCGCGACTCCGAAGAGAGACAGGCGAATCGCCACGTTTGACGTCGGTTACAGGAATGCCATCCTCCAGGATGTACAGCTGGTCTAGACATGCGCCTTGTGGTCTTTGGACACGCCCGAAATGTTTGGTGTTGGCGAGCTTACTACGGGAAAAGATGCCGCCAGTACTGGACTCCAGCGCATCCGTTTTCCGCAAAGTTTTCAACAGGCACCACCCTGCCCGCAAACGGTGCAAACTGCTCTAAGCCCCAGCTTTGCAGGGTGCTTATCGTTTGTGAAATGGACTTTTTCACAGGGTTTTCCACAGGTTCTGTGGATCGACAGGATGAAAGTGCCAGCATGTTGAAGAATGGTTACCTTGCCAGGATACTGACACGGGGAGAAACATAAGGGATTCTCTCCTGGAATTGCCCGATACCTCCAAGTTTGGTTTCCATTTTTGCACAAGAATCGATCGCGCCCGATCAACCTTCCGCATGGTTTTAGTCTTGCCGCCATAGTGTGGGCCGATATTATCCGCGCGATTACAGATCAGTGTGGAGAGGGAAGAGCGTGACCGACATGCAGACCGCAATCCGTCGTAACCTTTCGTATTGTTTTGGCTCTTTGTTCCTGCCACCGTCTTCGCTCAGGAAGCCTTCGGCATCAGTCTGACGACGATGACGATTACGGGCTTCTTCGGAATCTGGATTCTCGCAAACATCAGCGATGCGGGAACGCCGGCTCAGCGGAGAAATCAGACCGGATGGCGCTTCGTCGCGTTTATTTTCGGTTTACTTGGGACCCTTTTGACGTTCCTGGTCGTATCGGATAGTGGAGGCCGAGCATACGGCATACAACTTCCAACTGCGGACGATGATGACGACTCAAAGCAAGGAGCCCTATGAAAGTGGATTCAGCCATGACGACCACTGCATTTACCCTCGATGGCTACCGAATTACGAAGACGTTTGGTATCGTTCGAGGAATCGTTGTACGTTCCCGATCGATATTCGGGACGATCGGGGGCTCCCTGCAGACCCTCGTTGGCGGCAACATCACACTGTTCACCAATCTTTGCGAGAAGACGCGGGGAGACGCCTTTGAAATGATGCTCGATCACGCCAGTGAGCGCGGTGCCAACGCGGTCATCGGCGTTCGATACGATGCGACAGAACTCCTTCAGGGCGTCACCGAAGTTCTCTGTTACGGAACTGCCGTGTATGTGGAAAAGAGTCCGTAGCGGATATGGGAATGCTAAATCGTCTTCAGCCACTGTCTGGCGTTTTGGTATTCGGAAAAACTCTTCTCGTCGGCGCGAAATTCGGGGGTGTGGACCAGGATCCTGCAGCCGCGAATGCACGACTGGTGTTTGACATGCAGCATCTCGTGGAACATGACGTAGTCCACGACAAACGGGGGGACTCGTGGAGTATCAAAGACTCTGCTGATGTAAATGCAGTGGCGCGTTGCGTCGTACCTTCCGAGCGTGCGGCGCGATCTCCGTTCCGACCAGGTGATCCTGGGTTTGCTCAGGCTGCCACCAAAGTATCTGCCGTTCAGCCGGTCGAAACAGACATCAAGGTCCACAAAACGACCCGATGGTCCCTTGCCCGGTTGGATCCTGCCTCTTGAGCATCGAGCAATGCGGGCACGTTCCTGAATTTCCGCACTGAGAATGAAGCCGCGATAGGTCTCATGAACATCGCTCGTGAGTTTCCTTCGATACAGTTTTGCCAGCAGTATCAGTGCAAGCGCGTGAACGACCGGTTGCGGAGCATCGACAAATAAATCACTGACACGAACCTTCAGGTGGTTCTCCCGAAACTGTGCGGTGTGATTCAGCCCTGCGAATGGGAAGTATTCGATTACGACTGTGGGTAGCGGAGTTCGTGGTTTGAGTTCGGAATGCGCCGCCATGAAAATCGGTTCAAGATGAGCTGCGGGCACTCTCATGGCCTGGTGCTCTTTTCGGTTTTCGGTACCTTTTTTAGCGCGTCCTGTGCATCGTCGAGCGACTCCTCGGTCGTGGATTTCGCATCCAGGATGGCCTGAAATTCATCGTCACTTTTGGACTGGAATCGCCGTAGCAGCGGATTCGATTCTCTCAGAAATTTTTCAAATTGCTCGAGAACCCCACGCACATCCTGTTTATCCCGGTATGCGTCGTCAATGATGGTCTTGATTTCCTCCAGAGCTTCAATATATCCGCGGAGAAGTTCTGTTCTTGAGAGGTCGTTCAGATATGGGCGCGAAACGTCCTTCGCCGGCTCCCTGGGTTTCTCTCCCGGCTTAGGCGCCGGAGGTGGCGTCGGCTTTGCAGGTGGCCTGCCGCTGAGTTCGTCATGAATTTCGGCGATTCTTTTCTCGAGTTCCTTGTCTTCTTTCGATTTTTCCTTCATCGAAAGCGAGACCAGCCGGATATTGGCAAGTCTCAGAAGGGCAGGTACCCGTTGCGCCAGGCCCTGGGCATCACGAAGGTAATCAATTTCCTCGTCGATGAAGTATTCCCGGGATGCGGGCGCCGGGCTGGCGATCAGCGCTGAAGTAAAACCACAAAGCGTGGCCACAGTCGCAGCAAGGGAAAGCAGTCGGATTAGACGTCGGTTATTATTTTGCTGCATTGGGCTCCTTCAGGAGCATGGTCTTCACAAGCTGGTCACTGATGCTCGAAGCCTGTTTCCGCACTTTCTCGACGGCATCGCGACTGTCAACATCCATTAACTTTCCGGCATCGGACAACCGGCTCAGTTGTTTTCGCAGTGAGATCTCGAGATCCTTGAAGCCTTCGGGGTGCTTGTGTGCATCCTTCCCTGTCTTCATCATCGTCAGATGGGCATCGGAAATGGTATTGGAGTAGTCGTTGAGATACTGTTCCGCTCGCTTGTCTTCTCCGGCACGTGCGGCTTCGGTCATCAGTGTGATCAGGAGGTCCGAAATCCTGATTTCAATTTTTGTGCGGCTTACAGGATCCGTTGTCCGCGTGAGGTTTGAGCGCTCCTTCCTGAGTTGCTCTTCCGCTTTTGATTGTGCGAAGGAATAGCTGCAGAACGCGATGAACAGAACGGTAGTTACAATCTTGTTACGTTTTCGCATCTCTGGTGACCGGAGATTATTATAGCCCGGGTGATGCGGCTCCTAAGGCTTCAATACTGGCGCAAGAAACTTACCGGTCAGTGACTGCTCATTGGCTGCAATCTGATCCGGCGTACCGACTGCCACGACATGGCCACCACCGCTTCCCCCTTCCGGGCCAAGGTCAATGACCCAGTCCGCGGATTTGATCACGTCGAGATTGTGCTCAATGATCAGGACGGTACCGCCGGCTTCGATCAGCCGTTTAAACGCGGTGAGCAGTTTATTGATGTCATCGAAGTGAAGGCCCGTCGTCGGCTCATCAAATATGAACAGAGTTTTCAGGCTCACGTCTCTGGACATGAAGGTTGCCAGCTTGATTCGCTGCGCCTCTCCACCGGATAACGTTGTTGCGGACTGTCCGAGCCGCAGGTAGCCCAGACCCACTTCTTCGAGCACCTTGAGTTTCTTGGTGACTCTCGGAACGCTTGAGAAGAAGTTCACGGCCTCGCGTACCGTCATCTGAAGCACTTCGTAGATGTTCTTTCCCTTGAACAGAATCTCCAGCACGGCGCTCTTGTATCGAGTGCCCTTGCATTCTTCGCAGATCAGCTCGACATCGGCAAGGAACTGCATTTCCACCGTGACGGTGCCATCCCCCTCGCAGACCTCGCAGCGACCGCCGGGAATGTTGAACGAAAAACTCCCCGCATTGTAACCGCGGGCCTGGGCATCGCGTGTTGAAGCGAAGACTTCACGGATCTGGTCAAAAGCCTTGATGTAGGTTACAGGGTTGGACCTCGGAGTTCTTCCGATCGGGCTCTGGTCCACAAGAACGGCGTCGGAAATCCACTTCAGTCCGCTTTCGAGGTGACCGGCTCCGGGTTCAGGTTCCGCGTTGGTCAACGCGGCTTTGAGTACTTCGTAGAGACACTCATGAACCAGTGTGGATTTTCCGGAGCCGGAAACCCCGGTGATGCAGGTCATGAGTCCCACAGGAATTTCGATACTCACATTCTTCAGGTTGTGATGCGATGCGCCGGTTAGCCGGATAATTTTCGGTGACGGCTTTCGGCGCTCCTTGGGAATGGGCACTCTCAGTTCACCGAAAAGATATTTGCCGGTGAGCGAACCCGTGCTGTGACGCAATCCGTCGATGGATCCCTGATATACCAGATGACCTCCGTTTTCGCCTGCGCCCGGCCCAAGGTCCAGAATGTGATCGGCGGATCGCATGATTTCGGCATCGTGTTCGACGACGAGTACGGTATTTCCGATATCGCGCAGCCGCAGCAGGATTTGAATCAGACGCTGGGCATCGCGTGGATGCAGCCCAATCGAAGGTTCATCGAGAACGTACAGGGCTCCAACAAGCGACGAGCCCAGCGATGTGGCCAGTTGTATCCGCTGCGTTTCACCTCCAGAGAGAGTCGATGCCAGGCGGTCCAGTGTGAGGTACTGCAGACCAACATCGTTGAGGAATCGCAGGCGTGAGCGGATTTCCCACAGAATACGTTCGGCGATTGTGGATTGGGATTCCGTCAGGTGAATGGTGGAGAAAAACTCGGCGGCCCGTTGAATCGTCATGGCAACGACGTCCGCGATGTTTTTGGCGCCGTCCGCGGAATCGATGAAAATATTTCTGGCCTCCTGGCGGAGCCGGCTGCCGTTGCAGTCCGGACACACGCTGAATCCTCGATATCGGCTCAGGAATACGCGAACGTGCAGCTTGTATTTCCGGGTTTCCAGGTAATCGAAAAATTTTCGGACCTCATCGAGTACGAATGCACTTTCATCAGCTTCCAGTGTGCGAACGGGGACGTCTGTCCGGATCCCGGCCTGGCGTGCGTTTTTCTTGAACTCCGCCAGATATGCCCGGTAACG
>Ga0163163_10005636_pt1 | contig 10853 bp, 5 predicted proteins | sample S65metaG_FD_119766 | JGI IMG/M metagenome (GOLD analysis project Ga0163163, IMG submission 119766) | Switchgrass rhizosphere microbial communities from Kellogg Biological Station, Michigan, USA - S6-5 metaG | ecosystem: Host-associated > Plants > Roots > Rhizosphere > Soil | place: USA: Michigan... | reverse complement strand
TAGCGATACAGTTCGCTTCATAGCCAGAACCCGACGCATCGCTGTCAGGAATACCCAGGCCCGTCATGTAAATGGCGATCGTGTCCGATTCGGTGCCGGTTCGGGCGGCCGCGGGATTGTTGACGCCTACAACTGCATAGGATTGATCGAGAATCGCGCCGTCGCCCTGGCCATCAGATCCGACAGTGAAAATGCCGGGGTTGGTCTTTTGCGCGATGAGGGTAGATATAGCGTTCGGAGTACTGGCTACTCCGTTGAAGCTGACCTTGATAACGACCGAGCCGGTAACCGGTATGGTTCCGGGAACGACAACATTGATTTGAGTGTTCGTGGCGAACAATAGCGGTGCCAATGCGATTAGAGTGGTCCCATCGCTTTGGTAGAATCCAACCTGGAGTGCAACACTCGTGTTGTTGGGATCCGGATAGAGGCTGGTCGGAAAACGTAGAGTGACTGCGTCCGGCGTTCCGTAGAGCACCTGGCTGCTAGTGCAGGTAGTGCAGAAATTGAACCCGAAAATGCTGAGCATGTCGTAGGGGGCAACTTTCTGACTTCCCGAGCTTACCTGGGTAAACGCGGACGCGCTGGTAACGGTCTGGATGTTAGGACCGTTGCCAATACTAAACGAGGTGTATGCATTCGACCCCACCGTGCAGGAAACAACTCCTTGGGCGTTGGTGATCGGGTTGCAAACTGCGAGGTATACTTGGCCACCCGCTGAGAAAGGCAGTCCCAAGGCAGTATCCGTGCTTGCCGGAACCGTGATGGTCAACTTGATAAGAGAAGTATTGATCACTTCGGCGGAAAGCCCGGGGTTAGTCGAAGCTGTACTGGTGGTTGTGTTCCAGACTCTTACGCTGGTCTTCTGATTCGGATCCGTACTCGGCACGAAGCCCGTGCCAGTCAGATAAAGTACTTGGTTTGCCCCTGCGCTGGAAGTCGGCAGGGCGGCGGGGTAGATCGTACTCAGGGTTGCCCCAGGGGACAGAATTGCAATATTGAAGGTCACGACAGTGGTCACACTCGGGTTACCCCAGGCGATGGATACCGTGCCAGTCAGTGTGGTGCCCGCTTGAGCCGCCGCGAAGACATCGGGGGAGAAGGTCACGGGAATCGGCGTACCGAAACTATAGGCGATGCCGCTGGCCAGCTTCGAATTGACGATCGGCGCAAGAGGGCCACCCGTAGTGATGGAATAGGGGATAGCCGAGCCGCTGGAAACCAGGGTGACATAGTAGGATTGCAATGGATCTCCCACCGTCCAGTTGTACTGCCGGGTCTGCCCTTCAGAGACTGTCAGTTTCGCGGCCGCGTTGTTCACCTGCAGGGTCACAGGGAGCGACTGGTCTTCCTGTCCGGAGACCTTGAAGACGACCCTGCCGGTGTAGGAACCGGGCGCCAGCGTATCGGCGGCGCTGGTCGAGCTAAGACGCAAGCTCTTGCTGAGGCCGCTGGAAACGTTCCCTGACATGGAATCGATCGTGAGCCACATCGGGAGACTGCTTGTATCTACGGAGAAGAAAATACCTCCGCCGCTTGCGCCGACGACGACGTCCTGGAAACCAGGCACGCCAGAGCCCTTGGCATACGTGATCGCTGCCTTGGAGACAGTTGCCCCGGCCGGCGTCTTCAGAGTCAAACTGCTCGCGACAACGGTCTTGAGGGTGACGGTCACCACTCTATCCGCCATGTGTGTTGCGGAATCATGCTGCAAATGAAGCTGCGTTGAGACAGTGGTTCCATTAGGAACGCTCTGGCAGCCGGCTACAGCCTGCGCCGTAAACGATCCGTTGGTAGTGCCGCTCATCGAACTGAGCGAGAGCCAGCCCGGCTTGGTAGCCGGGTCCACCGTGTAGTTCACGCTGGACGCGGCCGATGTCACATTGACGGTCTGTGCGGGGTCGGCAGTCCATGTGGGCACACCGGACGGGGTCGAGTAGAGACAGGTCAGCGCAACCGGGCTGGGTGAAACTACGAGGTTGGAGCCCAGGTTCTCGGTGATCGCGACGGAACCGTCATCGGCCCCAGCGGCTTTGAACTTGAACGTAACGGGAGTACCCGGAAAGCTCGCGCAGGCGGCCTTCGCGCTGAAGGTATAGTTGATACCGGAGACCAGGTTGCCGTTCGCAACGCTGAGCACCGTGGTCGCTGGAGGAACTATGTCGATTCCAGCAGGAGCCGTATTCAATGTCACGGCGAGAGTGTTGGTTCCGGTGATTGCAAATGCGGGTTTGACGTTAACCGTCTGAGCCGGCCCGGGACCCGTGATTGTATTGCAACTTAAAGAAATACTGGGGGTCACAGTGAGGCTGTTGCTGAACACCGTGGTGATCGATAGGGTAACATCGTCAACACCTCCGGCTTTGAACTTGAAGGCTACGGGCGACCCGGATGAAGTGAACGAGGCGCAGGCGGCAGCCGCGTTGAAGGTATAGTTGATACCTCCGGAAGAGTTATTGTTCGCCACGCTGAAAGTCTGAATACTCGGCGACCCGATGGTGACACCGGTGGGAGCCGTATTCAATGAGACCACCAGGGTCGAGGACCCGGTGGGCGCGGCCACTGGCTTCACGTTAACCGTCTGGAGCGTGCCCGGTCCGCTAATCAGATTGCATGTCAAGGTGATGCTGGTTTTGTCCAGTTGCAGCAGGTTTGCCGCGTTCATGGTGCCCGTGAAGATTGCCAACGCGAGCAGTGAAAACAATAGAGTCGATTGGTGGGTTTTAGATTTTGATCGTTTCATTAAGGATCTTCCTTTTAGATTTCTCAACGGCTTCCTGCCGCAGGCGGCCATCTCACGGGTCGCTTGAACTACGTATCGGCATGGGGAGCGTGAGACATTAGGGACTTTTTGTCCCTAGTACTTCCTGATCATGGCTATTGCGGAAGCAGAGTAGTGCCCGGAGTTAGCTGGAGTGGCCCCGCCGAAGCTTGTGACATCACCGGCGTCCGGATATCGGACGCCGAAGGCGCACCGTGTCCTCACTCGACGGTAACAGTGAAGGTCACATTGCCCGACAATGGAATAGTCGCCGAATCGGTCGCCGTCACTGTAATGGCGTACGACCCAGCCGCACCTGCAGCCGGAGTCCCGGCAATCGATCCCGTGCTCGCGTCCAGCGTCAATCCGGCGGGCAGCGAGCCGCGGGTAACCGCGTATTGATAAGGCCCCGTGCCCTCCGTTGCCGTCACGGCGCTGCCCTTGGCGGCCCATGCAGTGCCCACAGCCCCGCGCAAAGCAGTCGCGGCCGGCCCAGTCACTTTAAGCCGGGGCGCTACCCATATCGTTACACCTGCCTGGCTGGAGCGGCCGCGCGCGGTGATCACGACCGGCAATTGCACCGGGACCGTCAGGGGACCCGCAATCACATCGCCAGTGGCCGAGGTATACGACTTCGCTCCCGAACCGGGCAGCCTCACATTCAACTGATACTGTCCCGCCACCGAATCCGGCACCCATCCGGCATAAGTCACTACAGCGGGCTGGCCACCAATCATGACGGTAGGAATGCTGGCTGTGGTCTTCAGGCACGGAGCCAGCCGCCCTGTGTTGAACATCCCGCTCGAGACCAAAGCACCGTCGAGGGTGACAGAGGAGCTCGACGTAGTGAAGTTGAGGGTGGTCAGATAGCTCGCCGGGCTGACACAGTCCGCCGGCCAAACGCCGGTTCCGACGGTGGCATTGTCGGCAGTCCCGTCTGGCACCCCCAAGCCCGTTACGTAGATCTGAACGGTGTCCGAGTCCGCCGTATTTTGACGCATGGCGGCCTCGTTGCCTCGGGTGATCATATCCCATGCAAAGTCCAGGATCGCGCCTTCGCCCTGACCATCGCCGCCCACCGTGAAGACACCCGGACTGGCGGCCGCGATACTGACCGCAAAGGGCGCACTGCCCGTCAGGGCGGTGCCTGCAGTGCCGAAGTTTACCACGATATCGACCGATTTTCCAATGAAAGGCGCCACGCTGGCCGGGACCAGAAGGTTGATCTGGGTGGAGGTGGCAAAAAGCAACGGAGCGTTCGCGATCGGCACCGGAGGCGTGGCGTGAGTCTGGAATGTGACGGTAAGGCATCGCTGCTCGGTACTCGGCTCGTCCGGACTGAGAGCCGACGGATATCGTAAAGTGACCGGGTCGAGAACACCGTACAGAATCCCCTTTCCACAACCCGTTCCGCCGGTACAGAAGTTGATCCCGAAGAGGCTGACCATATCGTAGGGCGCGACGGCAGGAAGCGTGGGCGGCGTTACCTGAATGAATGAGGACGAGCTGGTGACGGCCTGGATCAACGGACTTGCTCCAATGGCGAGTTGCACGGTCCCGGTCGGAGTGGTGCAAGCGGCGCCGCTGGGATTACAGACACCCAGATTGATCGTGCCGCCCGCGCCGGTGGGCGCGAAGGGCAGGTATGGATCCGTAGCGGCGGGTACTGTAATCGTCAATATCATGTTCGAGGCGTTGACCACGTTTGAAACGATATTGGCATCCGCAACCAGAGATCCCCCTGACACGATGCCCACGAATGTACCAGCCACAGTATCCGAGCTGGAGACGAACCCCACGCCGGAGAGTGCCACCGTAAAGCTCTGCCCCGGTGCCGCCGTCGGCAGGCTACGCGGAGTAACTGCCAGCAGAGCGGCTTCCACTGGCAGGACCTTGACATTGATGGTGATCACGGTCTTTGAAGATGGTGCGCCCGAGGTAATGGTCACCGTTCCACTGAGAACATCTCCCGCCTGCGCGGCCGCGAAGACGTTCGGGTCAAACGCCACCGGTATCGGCGTGCCGTAACTGTAAGCGAAGCCTTTCAAAAAGCTGGCGCTGATGATGGGGGCCAAAGGACCGCCGGTGACGATCGTGTACGGGATCGCCGAACCGCTGGATGTCAGAGTGATGTACGGGAGAGGAAGGCGCTGACCCACGGTCCAGGACAAATCGCGTTTGAGGCCCTCGGACACGGTGAGCTTCGGAGCCGGATTGCTGACCGTCAGGCTGAATGGCACCACCAGGCTCGCAAAACCCGAAACCTGCACACGGACCGATGCGGTGTAGGTGCCCTGCGCGGTGGCCTCGGCCATGCTGGTGGTGGTGAAATGGAGGCTTTTGGGTAGATTGCCGCTAGCAGCATCCACGGCGAGCCATGGCGGCAGGGTAGTGGCATCCACCGTGAACGATACCGCGGACAAACCCGGTGAACTCAGCGCGATATCCGCGGAGGCCGGAGTTTCGGAGCCCTTCACATAAGAAAGCGAGGCAGACGGCGGGGTCGCGATCAATGGAGTGGGGCCGAGCACCCGCAAAGTGACCGGTACAAGGCCATCGGGCGCAGGCTGATTCTTCAAATGAATCGATACGGAGTTGCTGCTGCCAGAAGCGTAGTTGCCGCACGGGGAGACCGCGGACACCGTGAACGCAATACCGGCCGGTCCGGCGAGACCGCCGGTGGCGGGAGTCACCGCGAGCCAGGCTGGGTTCGCGGAAGCGTCCACCGTGAAGGGCGTACCCCCCAACGCCGGCGACGTCACTGTCACCGTTTCGGCCGGTCCGGGCGTGTAGCTGACTGGCGGCCCGGCGTTCCTCACGCAAGTCAACGTTACCGGGGACGCCGCCAATGCGGAGGCGGACGCGGTAACGCTTACGGTGACCGGGACCGACACGTCTGCGGTGCCGCCGGCATAGAACCGGACCACAGAGGACCCACTCGCCGCGCCGCTGCAACCGGCAGCCAAGCTGACCGTGTAAGTCAACCCCTGAGACTGGTTGGCAGCATTCAGAACCTGTGACGCCGGAACCATCGCTACCAAACCGGCGCCCACCGGCGCCAACAGCACGACAATACTCGCGTTACCCGTGAGAGTCGCCACGGGTTTGACCACGATCGCCGCTGCAGGGCCAGGTCCGGCAACCGTATCGCAGGTGAGCGCGACCTTAGCCGGAGTCGCAATTAGCAAACTGGCAGCCTGGATGCCACCGCAGCATAGGACTGCCGCGAGCGCCGCGCAGATACCTGCTGAGTGATCGGTTCGAAAGGTCGAAAGCTTCATAGAGGATCGTCCCCGTGACGGTTCTTCACGCAACACGGCTGGAGCGTCCCATGTCTCGGGCCACTCAAGACTACGTATCGGCACAGGGGAGAACTTCTTGAAGGTCTTCGAGACTAATTAACGGTGAGTTCCGGGGATAGGGCTTCGGGATTGCCTCTGTCTTACTTCGTGGGTTGGCTGGCCAGTCCCACCATACACTCCAGCGTTCGCGCGCGCTGCGCTTCCGTCAGCACCAGATAGCGGTGCTTCCCCGCGGCGTCGGCGCGAAAACTGGTCCGCCCGGCGTCATCCGCCGTAATCCGCCCGGGGGGCGAAAGGTCAAAGTACGCGCCTGCCGGACGCACTCCGTAGAGCACCGCCGTCAAATCCCACGTCTGCCGGTCGTACGGCATCTTCATATATGCGCGATACGCATCGACAACCGGATGGTCAGCCACCCACGCAAAGTCCTTCTCGATCCGCGCCGCTGGAAACTTCATCGCCTCGCCGATCTCAAAGCCGCTAACCACGATCTCGCCCGGCCACCGGTCGAACAGTTTACGCGCCGACGCCGTGTCCTTTTGCACGTTAAACTCGGCCTTCGGCTGGACGAAGTTTCCCGCCATCACGCTGAGCATCTTGACCTTGCGCTTAACCAGTTCTACATCCGCCGGCGTGTCCAGCAGGCGCGCCAGATTCGTGCTGAACCCAACCTGCGCGATGACGACGGTTCCGTCTTTCTCGGCCGCCAGCAAGCGCCGCAGCAGGGTCACCGCCTCCACCGCCTCCGCACCGCTCGCCAGCCGCCGCGGATACACCAGCGTGCCGTCGGCCCTGCGCCGCTCGGCAGGCACCTGAATCAGCTTGGCGTCCTCCGGCGTGACACCGCCCTTCACCATCCCCACCGGAATATGCCCGCGGCCGTAGAACGTGTTAACCAGGTCCACATACACTGCCGCCCACGGATTGTCCTTGGTGATTGTGACCCCGAGGAGCCGGCACTCACCGCGACTCTCGAGCGCGTGCAGCATCGCCAGCGCCAGCGCATCGTCTACGTCGTTACCCATATCGGTGTCGAAGATCACCGGGACAGGCTGCGCCCCAGCGCTCGCCGCCAGGCATGCCGCCACCAACAGTACTAGGCGTCTCATCATACGGTGCCTACGTTATCACACGGTACAATGTTCGCGTATGCACCCGTGGATCCGGCGCCGCCTGGCGCTCGCACTGCTCGCCTGCGCGCCGTTAGCCGCCGAAATCCGGTCTCTCACCATTCTCCACACCAACGACCTCCACGCCCGCATGTTACCGCTCGAAAATCGCCGTGGCGGCTTTGCATACCTGGCCACCGTGATCCGCCGCGAGCGCGCCGGCTGCCACGATTGCATCCTGCTGAACGCCGGCGATGTCGCCCAGGGCACACCGGTCTCCACCATCTTCCACGGACTCCCCATCTTCGAAGTGGTCAACCTGCTCGGCTACGACGTGGGGACGCTCGGCAACCACGATTTCGACTACGGCTGGATGCAGACGCGCAAGTTCATACAGACTGCGAAGTACCCGATCGTGTCCTCCAACATCGTAGGCGCCGAGGGTCAGCTCTTCGCCGCCAAGCCTTATGTGATCCTCACGGTGAATGGGCTGCGAGTCGCCGTCATAGGCGCCATGACCGATGAGTTGAAGACCCTCACCGTCCCGGCCGCCATGCAGCAATGGCACACCATTCCGTCGCTCGCCACCGCGCGCAAGTATGCCGCGGAATTGAAGGCACAGAGCGATCTCATCATCCTGCTGGGCCACATCACACCGAAGGAAGAGTTGAGTTTTCTTGCCGAGGCCACCGAAATCCCGGTGCTGGTCACCGGGCACGCCCACAACGGAATCCCCCAGCCCCTCATGCAGGACGGCCGGATGCTGGTACGCGTCAAGGGTTACGCCGAAGAACTGGGCCGTCTCGAACTGAAGGTCGATACCTTGAAAAAGGCGCCCGTTTCGTATACCTGGAAACACCTGACCGTCGATTCCACCACCACCCCGCCCGCGGCCGACGTGGCCGCCGCCGTAAAACGCTGGGAGGACGAAGTCAGCGCTCGCGTGGATCAGGGCCTCGCCGTCTCCGCCCGCGCCTTCGACAAGCGGGAAGTCAAGGGTCTCATCGAGCAGGCCATGCGCACCCAGACGGGCGCCGATTTCGCCTTTATGAATCTCGGCGGCGTGCGCGACACCGTCCCCAAGGGACGACTGCTGGTCCGCAACATCTGGGACATCATGCCCTTCGACAACCGCGTGGTCATCGGCAAGTTCAAAGGCCGCGATCTTCCCGCGGTGGTGCTCGGCGGCCGCCAGGTCGCAGCCGACCGCTACTACACGCTCGCCGTCACCGATTTCACCGCCGCCAACCAGGCCTCCCAGGAAAATCTGCGCACGACCGGCCTCAAGTTCCCACAAGACGCCGGACTGCTCCGCGACGTTCTGCTGGACTGGTTCCGTAAGAAAAAGCAGATCGAGTGACGAGTCTCCAGGTCAGCGTACCGCTGAAAGCCGCAGCCGGAACCACGACGTCAGCACCAATGCGGGCGCTTCCAGGTTTATCCGGTCCAGGAGTTTCCGCTGGACGTTCCTTGCCTGGGTCGCTATCCAACACAGTCGTGGGGGGCCGCCTGGACTGCACTATGTGTGGGCTACCCAAGCTGGAATACTTCCCGGGCGCAAGTGCACTTCGGTCAACTGCCGGTTCAATTTTCGGCAGGCGTTTTGCACATTTTGTCTCCATCAATGATTCCGACCGAGCCTCCGGTCTGAATTATCTGTCACAATCGATAACGAGATCGATCTCTCGCCTGTACTTTAGATGATCCGCTCGGCCCTAACGACAAAACGCTCCGGTGCGGAGCCGACGAAGTAAAACGGATAGCAAGTCACGAGGGTAAGGATCTCATCGTCGCTTGGATTCAGAACGGTGACATCGCCTGGGTCAACCACTTTCGTGGAGACAACTCGGTAACGGTACTCGGCCCCAACCGTAGTGAGCGTGATGATGTCATTCTTGCGTATATTCCGCAGGGGCCGAAAGAACGTGTCGCGGTGAGCGGCCATGCCGACGTTGCCCGGCACTCCCGGCATCCCGGTATTCGCAATATGACCCGCCGCGCGCCTCAGCGCACGCGTAGTGGTCCCCTCCACCACCATTGCAGAAAGCCCTACGCGACGGACTTCAATGCGACCGATCAGGGCATCCGCTGCAGGTGGACTCGAAGCTCTCGACACCACCGGCGGTCCGACGCTTAGAATCCGGGTGAACTCGCTGAGTTCACTCCGCTGGAACGTCCACGAATCCAGCATTACGAAGCCGCAGTAGGCCAAGGCGAGGAAAGCGCCACTCCACAGCAGTCGTTGACTCCACCTCAGAACTCCGCGGACATCGGCAACCTTGACCAGCAGCCTCACCGTCCACCACCGGAGTATCCCGACCGGGTTCGCACATGTAGTTTGGCCTTTCCTGTTCCTCGGGCCAATACTTTGATGGAGTGATAACCGCCCTGCGTCGCCGCGTTCGACAGATATCCGAGCGTGTATTGACTGCGAATGTCCTTGGCAATGCTCTCGCAAACCGAGACGACCTGGCTCAACTCGTTAGGTACGAAAGCCTCGCCTCCAGTCGCCAGCGCCAATTGTCTAAGCACTGCGGGATTCTTGTCGGCATCATCAGGGTCGAAGATTCCGATCGTGTACACCTGAATGTTGGATTTGTTGCCGGCCTGCAAAACATCGGCAAGAGTATGGGTACTGGCGTTATCCCCGCCGTCACTAATCACGATCAGGACCTTCTTGTCGCGGCTGCCGCTCCCCAGCCGTTCGCGCGCCTTCCATACGGCATCATAGAGGGCTGTCTTGCCCGTGGCCGGTGTGCCGGAGATGGCCCTGGCGAGTTCGTCGGAACGGTTGGAAAACGGCGTTGCGGCGGGCAAGCCGAGCGTCACGTTCTCGTTGAAGTTGACGACGAACATCTGGTCGTCCGGGCTGCTGGACTCGATGAACGTGCGGGCTGCCGCGGCCACATTTGCCAATTTGGGACGCATGCTTCCGCTGTGATCGATCACCAGCCCAACCGTTACGGGAATGTCTTCGTGGCGAAATAATCGGATGGATTGCCTTACGCCGTCCTCAAAGACTTCGAAGTCCTGCTCGCGAAGGTCGGCTGCGACCCGTCCTTTCTGGTCCCGCACCGTCGCGTTCAGCACTACCAAATCCACATTGACCGAGAGTTGGTAGGTGTGCGAGTCCTGCCCGGAACGCCCCACAAGCGAAAACACGAGCAGCAAAAGCAGCAGACGCCGCGGAGCTTCCTTCATGATGCCTGAATCTCACGATACTCCGGCTGCCACATGGCATCTCGCACCTGTTGAACAATGTCATCGATCGGCGCTCGTGACAGGCCTTCCGACACCGCGGCGTCGGCCACAGCCGCGGCCACGGTCATCGACACGCTGCTCAAGTCATCGAAATGCGGCAGCAGCGACGCCCCGGGTTGGCGCACCGTTACCAGGCTCGATACCGCACCGGCCGCCGCCTCGAACATAGTGTCGCTGATCCTGCTGGCGCGCGACACGATCGCGCCGAGACTCAGGCCTGGGTAAAGCATCGCATTGTTCAGTTGAGCGACCACGTAGGTCAAACCCCGGTAGGTGACCGGTGCGAATGGACTGCCGGTGGCGATCAGCGCCCGGCCGCCCGTCCACGCGATCAGGTCCGCCGGATTTGCTTCCGCCCGCACCGGTGGCGTGGAGAGCACGAAAATGATCGGCCGAGCGGTTTGCGCCGCCATCTCCTTG
>Ga0163163_10005635_pt1 | contig 10854 bp, 9 predicted proteins | sample S65metaG_FD_119766 | JGI IMG/M metagenome (GOLD analysis project Ga0163163, IMG submission 119766) | Switchgrass rhizosphere microbial communities from Kellogg Biological Station, Michigan, USA - S6-5 metaG | ecosystem: Host-associated > Plants > Roots > Rhizosphere > Soil | place: USA: Michigan... | reverse complement strand
CCGCCAGCGAACTGCTGCGCCGTCTCGACAGCCGCGAGATCACTGATCTACGGTGAAGCTCTATTGCTTCCAAGTAAACGCAGACGCCGCCTGGCAAGACTTTCGCAACACCATCACGGCATGGTGGCTCACATTTCTTAGTTCCTGGAGAGCCCGACGTGGCGAACTTCTTCTTCGATCAGATGACGCAGGCGCAGGCCAGCACCTATCAAGAGGCCAACGATGTGCTGGTCTTCACAACCGGTAACGCCGCCCAGGCCACGGTGATCTTCAACCCGCTGACCGTCACGACGCTGCCAAGCATCACCCTGACGTATGGCGGCAACAGCCTGACCTTCGCGGACGATGCGAACACGATCCGCGGGCAGAACAACCTCACCCTGTTCCCGGACACATCGAAGCTGTTCATTGGCACGGTCGGCGACGACGCCGTGACCGGCACGAGCGGCGCCGACGGCCTGTTCGGCGGCACCGGCAACGACAGCATGTCCGGCCTCGGCGGCAACGATCTGCTGCAAGGCAACCAGGGCAACGACAGCCTGGCCGGCGGCAGCGGGGTCAACACGATCTTCGGCGGTCAGGGCGACGACACGATCGACCTGGCCGGCGGCGGCTCCAGCATATTCGGCACGAATTTCGCCCAAGGCAATCTGGGCAACGACTCCATCTCCGGCAGCACGAACGCCGACACCATCCTGGGCGGCAAGGGTGACGACGTCATCAGCTCCGGCGGCGGCTCCGTCGGTGACTTCCTGAACGGCAACCTCGGCAATGACACCGTGACCGCCGCCGGCAGCACTGGGCATGACACCCTCGCGGGCGAGGATGGCTTCGACAAGCTGACCGCCGGCAGCGGCGGCGACTCCCTCAACGGCGGCAACGACGACGACACCCTGACGGGCGGGTCCGGCGCCGACACCATCGACGGCGCTGCGGGCAACGATCAGATCACCGACGGCGGCGGCGACAACGTCATCGTCGACACCACGGGCCTCGCCAACATCACGGTGAGCAGCCCGGGCAACAGCACGATCACCACCAGCGCCACCCAGGCCGCCACGATCGTCGTGGTCGGGGGGAACAACACCATCACCACCGGCTCGGCCGCCGACTCCATAGCGTCCGGCGCGGGCAACGACCTGATCACGGCGAACGACGGCAACAACACGGTCAGCGACAGCGCCGGCAACAACACGATCACGTCCGGAACCGGGGCCGATCAGATCAGCACCGGCGCCGGAAACGACAACATCGCCTCGGGGGCCGGCAACGACACCATCCAGGCCTCGACCGGCGTCGACACGATCGACGGTGGGACCGGCAACGACAGCATCGTCCTGGGCGGCGGCCAGGCGGCCGGCGGAGATGGCGACGACACCATCAGCGGGACCTCGGCGGCGAGCACGCTGGACGGCGGCAACGGCAATGACGCGATCTCGTCCGGCGCCGGCAACGACTTCCTGCTCGGCGGTTCGGGCGACAACACGATCACCGATGCCGGCGGCCACAACACGCTCACCTCGGGCGCGGGCAACGACCAGGTCACCCTGACCGGCTCCACGGGCGACAACATCAACGTCGGCGACGGCGTGAACGTCGTCTCGGATACCGGTACGGGCGGCGACACAATCGTCAGCGGCGCCGGCGTCGACACCATCACGGCCTCGGGGAGCAACAACGACAGCATCGCCTCCGGCGGCGGCGATGACAGCATCTCCTCCGGCGGCGGGACCGACATCCTCGACGGCGGAGCGGGCAACGACCAGATCGCCTTCACCGGCCAGGCGGGCGTCCAGGGCGGCGTCGGCGACGACACCATCACCGCCTCGGCGACAGGCGGCTCGGTCATCGACGGCGGCAGCGGCAACGACGTCATCACCGGCGGCGTCGGAACCGAGACCATCACCGGCGGCGCCGGCAACGACGTCATCACCGGCGGCGGCGGTCACGACCTGCTCTCGGGCGGCGGCGGAATCGACACCTTCGTATTCGCCGCCGGGTCCTCGCCGGCCTCGGGCGGCGTGACGGGCGTCGCGGTCATCAACGACTGGCTCTCGACCGACAAGCTCTCCTTCGGCACGGCGGCGACGACCTTCCACACCGACGCCACCGGCAGCAGCTTCAGCGACGCCCTGACCAAGGCCAACGCCCTGCTCACGGCGAACGGGGCGGAGCATTTCGCCGTGGTCCAGGTGGGGGCCGACGTCGTCGTCTTCGTCGACAACAACAACGACAAGGTCGCCGACGACGCCGTGCTGCTCACCGGCAAGTCCCTCGCGGACATCATTTCCGGCACCAGCCTGATCTAGCCGGACGCAAAATCGCCATCCTGCGGGGGCCGCTCTTCGGAGCGGCCCTTTGCGTTTCGGCCTAGGGTGTCCGCCGTTGATTCCTGCAGAGGCGAGCCCGCGGTCATGAGCGCCCCAAGCATCCTGTTTGTCCTCGACGCCGGCGCGGCGGTGGGTGGCGGCCATGTCATGCGTTCCCTGACCCTGGCCGGGGCCCTGGAGGCGGAGGGCGCGGCCTGTCGGTTCGTCAGTCCGCCGGCCGTCGCGGCGATCCTGGCGACCTATGCGCCCGACGCCCATCGGTTGGCGGCGGCCTCGACCTCCCCCGACGACCTCGCCTTCGCCGTGCGGTCGGAGCGCTTCGACGCCATCGTGTTCGACCACTACGGGCTTTCGGACGCCGATCATCGGGCCATGGCGCAGGGCAAGCCCACCCTCGTGATCGACGACCTGGCCGATCGGCCGCTGGCGGCGGACCTGGTGGTCGATTCCGGCCCGGCCCGTCGCGCGGGCGACTATGACGGACTGGCCCCGGAGGGCGCGCGGCTGCTCCTGGGACCGCAGTACGCCCCCGTGCGGCCGGAGTTCGCCGCTCTGCGCGAGACGGCGCTCAGCTGGCGGGGCGAGCCCGTGGGCCGGGTGCTGGTCTCGCTGGGGCTGACCGACGTGGAGGGCGTCACCGGCCGCGTGGTCGAGCGCCTGCGGCCAAAGGTCAGCGATGTCGGGATCGATGTCGTGCTGGGCGCCGACGCCCCAAGCATGCCCAGCCTGAGCAAGATCGCGCGGCGCGACACCCGCATCGTCCTGCACACCGACACCCCGCACATGGCCAGGCTGGCGGCGGAGGCCGATATCGCAGTCGGCGGCGCGGGCTCCTCGACCTGGGAACGCTGCACCGTCGGCCTGCCGACGTTGACCCTGGTGCTGGCGGAGAACCAGCGCGCCGCGGCCCAGACCCTGGCCGAACGCGACGCGGCCCTAGTTGTCGACGCCCATGCGGCCGACTTCGACGCCCGCTTCGACCGGGCCCTGATGCGGCTGACGTCGGATGCGAACCTGCGCCGGCAACTGGCCACGGCGAGCGCCGAACTCTGCGACGGCCTGGGCGCGCCGCGGGTCGCCGAGGCCTTCCTGAAGCTGATCGCCGCACGGGGCGGCTGAAATCCGCTCAGGGGCCCTAATCCGACGTTAACCGCAACGTGTTGCCCTGTCGGCTGGGACGGTCCGGGAGGGCGAGGGCTTGGCGCAGATCCGCGCAACGACGCACGACGAGCCGCAGGTCGAGATTTCGTCGCCCGTGCCGGTCGCGCGCCCCCGCATGCCGACCGCCGAGGCCGTGCTGCCCTACCTGCAGGAGATCGACGAAGCCCGTTGGTATTCCAACTTCGGCCCGATGCTCACCCGCTTCGAGGAGCGGATCGCCGACCGCTTCCGGCCGTCGACCCGGATCATCACCGTCGCCAACGCCACCCAGGCGCTCACCCTGGCCCTGACCGCCATGGACCTGCGGCCCGGCGGCTACGTCGTGCTGCCGGCGTGGACCTTCGTGGCCACGGCCCACGCCGTGATCCAGGCCGGTCTGAAGCCCTGGTTCGTGGACGTGGACCCGCAGACCTGGATGCTCGATCCGGACGCCGTGGTGGCGCTGGAGCCGAACCTCAAGCGCGACGTCGTCGCCGTCATCCCGGTCTGCGCATTCGGCGCGATGCCCGACCTCGCCCGCTGGCGGGCGTTTCGCGACCTGACCGGCGTGCCGGTGTTGGTCGACGCCGCCGCGGCCTTCGACACTCTCAGCGATGCGCGCCTGCCCGCCGTCGTCAGCCTGCACGCCACCAAGGTGCTCGGCCTGGGCGAAGGCGGCTTCCTGGCGACGGAGGACGCCGATCTGGCGGCGCGCGTGCGGCAGCTCACGACCTTCGGGTTCAAGGGCAGCCGCGACAGCCTGATCCCGGCGACCAACGCCAAGCTTTCCGAATATGCGGCCGCGGTGGGCCTGGCGGCTCTGGACGGCTGGCCGGGCGACCGGCTGCGCTGGATGCGCGCGGCGCAGCACCTGCGGATCGCGCTCATCGGGCGGCCAGAAGTCCGGTTCCAGGACGGCTGGGGCAGCGACTGGGTGACCAGCGTCTGCACGGTGGGCTTGCCGCCCGGATCGGCCGACGCCGTCGCACAGGCCTTGAGCGAAGATGGCGTCGACACCCGCCAGTGGTGGGGTGGCGGCTGCCACACGAGCCGCGCCTTCCAGGATTGCCGCCGTGAGCTCCTGCCGATGACCGAGGCGCTGGCCGGATCCACGCTGGGGCTGCCGTTCTCCATCGACATGGACGCCGGCGAGATCGCCCGCGTGGCGGCGGCGCTCAGCCGGGCGCTGGACGCGTCGCGCTAGGGCGCCGGCGCATGCAGAGCAGCCTGTCCGGCAAGACCATCCTGTTGACCGGCGCCGGCGGAACCGTCGGACAGGCCTGCGTCGAGACCTTCGTACAGGCCGGCGCCAAGGTCGCCATGACCGACCGCATCGCCCCGGCTGGCCCGCGCGACCCAGAGGCCGTCTGGTTCCAGGCCGCTGACGTCACCGACCGACAGGCGGTGGATGCGGTGTTCGAAGCGGCGGTGCGCCGCTTCGGCCGCATCGACGCCGCCGTGCTGGCGGCCGGCGTCGAGGGCGCTGTCGGCCCCATCGAGGACATCTCCGAGGCCGAGATCGACGCCGCCCTGAGCGTCAATCTGAAGGGGACCCTGTTCCCCATGCAGGCCTGCCTGCGTCACATGAAGGCGAACGGACGCGGCAGCATCGTCGCCCTGTCGTCGATTTCCGGCATGGTCGGCGCGGCGTCCCTCGGCCCCTATGTCGTCAGCAAACATGCGGTGGTGGGCCTGGTTCGGGCCGCGGCCCTGGAGTCCGGCCGCCACGGCGTGAGGGTCAACGCCGTCTGCCCCGGGCCGATCGACTCCGACATGATGCGCCGGATCGACAAAGCCTTGGCCGACCGAGATCCCACCCGGCTAGCCACCGAGCCCGGCGCGGCGCCGGGCGTCCCCCTGCAGCGGTACGCGTCGGCCGCCGAAGTCGCGGCCATGATCGCCTTCCTCTGCGGTGACGAGTCGGGCTCCTGTCACGGCGGGACCTACATGGTCGATGGCGGCTTCACGGCGAGATAGGGCGTGAACGCAATGACCGCCTCGGACGCCGAAACCGCCGGCCCCCGCGCGCCGGCGCCCATCGGCGGCTTCTTCGAAACTCATGAGCCCGACGGCTGCTCGGCCGGCCGAAGCCTGCTGGACGCCTGGACGGATGGCCGCCCCTACGCCGCCTTCGTCAATGCGCGCTCGGCGTTCGCCGCCCTGGTCGCAGCGTCTCCACAGGCCACGGTCTGGCTGCCGGCCTACGTCTGCGCCGACCTCGTCCAGCCCGCCGACGCCGCCCGCACGCGCTTCTATCCCGTGCGGGATGGCTTCGAGGCGGATCTCGAGGTCGTGGTGACACAGGCCGAGGCGGGCGACGTGGTTCTGGTGGTCGCCTATTTCGGCCTGCCGGTGAGCGAGAGTGTCCGGCGGATGCTGCGCCGGCGGCCCGATTTGCGGGTGGTCGAGGATCGCGCCCAGGCGCTCGACGCCGGTGCGGCGCCCGGCGTCGACTGGCAGCTCTATAGCCCGCGCAAACTGCTGGGCGTCGCCGACGGCGGGCTGATCGTAGCGACAACCGATGCCGTCCTGCCGACGCCTGGGACACCGGCCAAGGCCGAGCCCCTGTGGCTAGCGCCGACAGCGCGCCGCGCAGACCCCTCGGGCCTGCGAAACGCCGAATGGCACGCCGCTAACCAGGCCAAGGAAGCCGCGATGGCCGCCACCTCGGACGCCATGACCGGGCGCAGCCTCGCGATCCTGTCCGCCACGTCGCTGGAAAGCCTGTCGACCCCTCGCCTGCGGAACTGGCGGGCGTTGGACGATCGTCTGCGCCCCTGGTCGGCGCTCCCGAGGGAGCCTGCGTCGCCACCCCTCGGATACGTTCTTCGATTGCCGCCCGACCTGCGCGACCGGGTCCTGCGCCACCTCCACGCCCAGCGGATCTTCGCCGCGGTGCATTGGCCGAGGCTGGCCGCGCCGGGCGGGGCCTTTCCCCACGAGACGCAGCTTGCGCGCGAGCTCATCACCCTGCCCTGCGACCACCGCTACGGACTGGCGCAGATGGCCGCGATCGCCGATTGCGTCACCGCGGTGCTGGCGTGATCCACCCCTACGCCACCCAAGACTATGCGGCGAGCCTGGGCCATGTCGGCGAGGCGTTCGCCGTCCCCGAGTGGGACGGCCAAGTGCTGACGCGGGCCACGCCGGAGAGGGACCGGCGAGACGCCATGGGCCCCTACCCGCTGACCCCGATCGCGCCGGACGCCGACCTGCGGGCCGGATTGGACCGGCTGGCGGCGGCGGAGCTCGTCTCCATCGTGCTGGTGACCGACGACCGGCTGCGGCCCCCCTTGGCGGTGCTTGAGGGCGCGTTCGACTTCGTGCGGCCGTTCAAGTCGCATTTCCTCCATGACCGCAGCCTGGGACCAGTCGCCTATGGCAAGCACCATCGCTATGAACTGCGGCGCGCCCTCGCCCAGGTCGAGGCGTCGGAGATCGCCCTGGCCGAGCACCTGCCCGCCTGGGAGGCGCTCTACGGCGAACTGGCGGCGCGGCGCGGATTGGCCGGCCTGCACGCCTTTCCAGCGGCGCACCACGCGGTCCTGGCGCGGCTGCCGGGACTGCGGACCTTCGGCGCCTTCATCGACGGTCGGCTGGTCTCAGCCCATCTCTTCGTCACCCACGGGGGCTATGCGATCAGCCACCTCGCCGCCTCGGCCGCGGAGGGCTACGAGACCGGCGCCGCCTATGCGGTGAACGACCTGGCGATCACGGCGCTGGATGACTGCCAGGTGATCAACTTCGGTGGCGGCGCGGGACTCACGGACGACCCCAGCGATGGGCTCGTCCGCTTCAAGAAGGGCTTTTCGAACCGCACGGCGCCGTCCTTTCTCTGCGGCAAGGTGCTGGACCGGCCGGCCTATGAGATGCTGAGCGCCGGATTCGGCCAGGCCGGATTCTTTCCCGCCTACCGAGGCGCCCGTGCGAAGGAGCCCGCCGATGCACATCCGGGGTAAGACCGTCACGCTCCGCGCCATCGAGGAGGCCGACCTTCCCAAGCTTCACCAATGGGGCAACGACCCGGACCTGTGGTCCATGCTGGGCGGCTGGCACTTCCCGACCTCCCTGCGCCAGACGCAGCTGTGGTTCGAGGGGCTGGCGCAAGATCCGCTGAACCAGCGCTTCGCCATCGACGTCCCGGGAACCGGCCTGGTGGGAACCGCGAACCTGGTGGACATCGACTGGAAGAACAACAACGCCTTCCACGGCATGATGATCGGCGACGCCTCGCTGCGCGGCCGCGGCATCGGCGTCGACGTGATCATGGCCACCATGCGCTACGCCTTCGACGAGCTGCACCTGCGGCGACTGGACGGCTCGATGATCGCCTACAACGAGGCGTCTCTGGCGGTCTATTGCGGCAAGTGCGCCTGGAAGGAGGAAGGCCGCCAGCGCGACTGGTACTACCGCGGCGGTCGCTATTGGGATCGGATCATGGTGGGCGTGACGAGCGACGACTACCGAGCCCTGGCCGAGGCCACCGGCTATTGGAACAGGTGAGCGCCGCGACGTGACCGTTTGGAAGCAACTCGGCGCGATCTTTGTCCCGGACAGTTCGCGCGACTGGTCGCGCAGCCATGCTCAGGCGCCCTCGGCCCTGCTGATGGACGATCGCATCCGCGTCTACTATGGCGCCCGCAACGACGAGAACCGCAGCCGGACCAGCTTCTTCGAGGTCGACCGCGCGGACCCCACCCGCGTGATCTATGTTCACGACCGGCCAGTGCTAGATCTCGGCAAACCCGGGACGCATGACGAGGACGGCGTGATCGCCAGCCAGGTGATCGTCCTGGGAGACGAGATGCGCATGTACTACGGCGGCGTGAGCCGTGGCGGCCACGTCTCCTACAGGATGTCGGTGGGCCTGGCGCGCAGCCTGGACGGCGGGCTCACCTTCGAGCGGGTCTACGAAGGACCGGTCGTCGATCGCACCCGCTTCGAGCCCTACATGACCATGGCGCCCAACATCATGATCGCCGACGGGCTGTGGACCATGTGGTACGGCTCGGGCACCGGCTGGGTGGAGATCGACGGCAAGTTCGAGCCGACCTACCAGATCAAGCTGGCCTATTCCGACGACGGCCTCGCCTGGCGCCAGACCAACCACGCCTGCATCCCCAAGAACGACCCGCTTGAGGCCAACACCCGGCCTTCGGTGATGAAGACACCGGAGGGCTTCGAGATGTGGTTCTCCTACCGCAATAGCCGCGACTATCGCGATGGCGCCGGGTCCTACCGGATCGGCTACGCGACATCTAAGGACGGCGTCGACTGGACCCGCCAGCCGGACCCGCCCGGCTTGCAGCCCACCGGCGCGGGCTGGAACTCCCAGACCATGTCCTACCCCAGCGTCGTCGAGGCGGACGGCCGCAAGATCATGTTCCACAACGGCGACGGCTTCGGGAAGTCCGGTGTCGGCTGCGCGGTGCTGGCGTGAGGATCCTGGTCTTCCCCTCCGCGCTGGAGACCGCCGCGGGCTTTGCGCGCGAGGCGGCGCAGTGGGGCCACCGCGTGGTCGGCGCATCGTCGCTGGAGGCCGACCCGAACGCGGGCCTGTTCGATGTCTGGGCGCGGCTGCCGTTCATCGGCGATCCGGACTTCTTCCCGGCCCTGGCGGCGCTGGTGGAGCGAGAGCAGATCACAACGCTGTTCACCCCGCACGCACCGAGCTTCCACCTTCTGGAGCAGGCCCTGCCCGCGCACTTGCCCGGACTGGAGCTGATGGGACCTGGGCCGTTCAAGCGGCAGATGGACCGGGTGACGGGCGCGCTGGCGGTCGCCGACGCGGCTCTGGAAACCGTCGCGGCCTACGGCCAGGCCCCCTCCCCGCTGCCCCGGGAGCTGGTTGCGGGACTGCTGGTCCAGGCCGAGACGATCCATGGCGAATGCTCGCGTGAGAAGATCCTCGCGATCTGCGGCATCCTGCCCTTCGCGCCCAAGGGCGATGTCGTCGAGATCGGCGCGTTGTTCGGCAAGTCGAGCTATGTGCTCAACCGGGTGGCGGCCCATTGCCGGACCGGCGCGACCCTCTGCGTCGATCCCTGGGACCTGGGCCTTTCGGTCCAGACGGACGCCCCGACCCACATTCAGGAAGCTTCCGGGGGCTGGGACTGGAACGTGGTCTATTCCGGCTTCCTGGTGGCGATGCTGGCCTGCGCGGCGCCGCCCTTCAACTACCTGCGGATGACATCGGCGCTGGCCCGTGAACGCTATGCCAAGCGGAGCGTCTCCTCGCCAGAATTCGGCGAGACACCGCTGGCCGGCGCGATCTCGCTGCTCCACCTCGACGGCAACCACGATGAATCCGCCGTGGCGGAGGACTTCGCGCTGTGGGGACCGCTGGTCCTTCCTGGCGGCTGGGTGATCTTCGACGACTACAACTGGCCGCACGGCGACGGCCCGCGAAAGGTCGCCGACCGGGCGATCGCCCAGTATGGGCCGCAGGTGAAGCGCAGCTTCGTCGCCGGCGGCGCGATGTTCATCAACCTGGCGTCTTGACCCGCCGCCTGGGTGTCGCCTTGGCCGCCAGCTTCCGCGCCGTGCAGATGTAGTAGAACTGGTAGACTTGGCTGACGCGCACGTCCGTCAGGCTCGCCGGAAACTGCTCCACCGGACAGTGGTGGATGACGTTGTGGCTCGATAGCACCTTCATGAAATAGGCCCGCTCCACGGTCGTCGCGGCCTTGTACATCTGCTCGTCGAGGAACAGGAGCACGCCGCCGGGCTTGGCGACCCTGGCCATCTCGGCGATCGCCTGGGCGGGATCGCTGAGCCCATTGACGGCGCCGTAGCTCAGCACCACGTCGAACCGATCCGACTGGAAGGGCAGCTCAACCGCGTCGCCCAGCACCAAGTCCACCGGCACGCCGGCCCGGCTCATCATGTCGCTGCCCTGCCGAAGCATGGTCTCGGAGAGGTCGATGGCCGTGTAGTCGGCCTCGAGCGTCATCCAGCCGTGTCGGTAGAGCGAGTTGCAGGACCCGGTGGAGACGTCCAGCACCTGCAGCCGCCCCTTGGCCTTGCGCAGCGGCGCGAGCACCCGCTCATGGGCCTGGGCGAAGGTCTCGGGCGGCGAATAGGGCCTGCGGGACAGGGAGAGCCACGCGGGGACCGCCAGGATCATCAGGTGGAGCAGATAGCGATGGCGGGCCAGGAACCAGCCGATCGCCCCCAGGAGCAGAAGCGCGAGCAAGGCGGACGGGCCGGCGCCCAGCACGGTGGCGACCAGCATCAGGAGGAAGATCCAGGCCGCGCCGTACGCGACCCAATGCCCCCAGGAGATCGCCAGCGGCCGCACCGGCATGACGATGAAGGGCATCATGAACTGATAGAACCGGCCGAAGAGCCCGTCGTAGAAGGTCTCGCGAAGCTTGCGGTCCTG
>Ga0163163_10005629_pt1 | contig 10858 bp, 12 predicted proteins | sample S65metaG_FD_119766 | JGI IMG/M metagenome (GOLD analysis project Ga0163163, IMG submission 119766) | Switchgrass rhizosphere microbial communities from Kellogg Biological Station, Michigan, USA - S6-5 metaG | ecosystem: Host-associated > Plants > Roots > Rhizosphere > Soil | place: USA... | reverse complement strand
CGTTGTTCGGCTCCTGCTCGAACTTCACCAACTGATTGTCGACGGTGTCCAGGCTCTCGCTGGTCTCCGTCAAGAACTCCCGCAACAGATCATCCATGAGCTACGCCTTACTGAGCTGGGCTTCGGCGCCTGAGCCGCGCTTGGCATCGACGGAAGTCCGCGCGTGGATCGTTAGACAACCCCTTTCACGGTCCCGTTAATTTCATCCTCCGTGCTAATACGGATATTGAAGAGAAGTTTGCGGTTCAGCCGCATGTTGCGGCACTTTTCGGCAAAACGGCACCGAACCGTCACGAAAGGAAGCGTTAGGTAAATGCGCCGATAACGGCGAGGCAACACGCGCGAAAAGTTCTGCTCGTGAAGGACGATATGCACGGCCCGCGTGGGATCGAAGCCGATCGCCCGCAATCGGGAGCGCTCTTGCGACCATCGCATCGCGCCCTGCCGGGATCCGTAAGGCCCGCGGTTGTGGTAAACGGATGCTTACCCCGCCGCTACGACGGCCTGCGCCGCGCTAACCCAGGCGCGCGGCCGAGATAATGTCGTCGGAACGGTGCTCCGCGAGGCAATCCTCGATGGCGGCGAGCAACGCGAGCGGCGTGAACGGCTTGCGCAGACAGCGTGCCGCGCCGAGCTCGAGCGCCATCCGGAGGAAATCGGGAGCGGGTGAATTCAGATTTACGAAAGCGTAGCCGGACATCGCGATCAGCGGAATGGTGGGCGCCCGCTCGTGGAAGATCCTGATCGATTCGAAGCCGCGCATGTGCGGCATGAAGATGTCGATGATCACCAGATCGAAATGATCGTGTTCGAGGGCGCGCAGTTCGACCTCGCCTCCTTCGGCAATCGTCACCCGAAAATGGTTTCGCTGGAGATAGACCTCGATGGCCATGCACACCATCGGGTCGTCGTCGACAACGAGAATATGGCGCAGATTTTCTGTCCCCGTTTGAGCTTCCAGTTTCGGCGATTCAATAATTGAACCGTGGGGCACGCCTTTCTCCTCTGGTTGGGATCGAAGAATTGACGGTCGCAAACACCTTTGGCGGAGACAGGAAACGGAAACGACGGATGCGAAATCTGCAGCCGTGCGGCGCCATTGTTCGGAGCGATGTCCGGTTGCGGTAACCGCTCGTCCAATGGACGAGGCTGCGCGGACTGACCGGCGTCCGATCGCAGCGCGGATGCAGTGCTGCCGGCTCATGAAGGCCCCCCTACCGCTTTTTCCTGCGCAGCCTCGCAGGATGCGCGAAGGTTCCCGAGCGAATCAGCGCGCAGTACTTATTTCCGGCGCAAATGCGACAGCCTGTCTGCCCTCTAACGGGTATATGGACAGCCACACAACCTGTACAATATGCTTTGTTGCGACGCAACTTGACCGGAAAAATGGACGCGGCGTCGATCTTAGATTGAACGCGTCGGAATTGATCCTGCATGACCGCGAGCGGCTCCCCGCCCAATCAATTGCTGCGAATGCTCGATGCTGCGGATTTCGACCTGCTGCGCCCCCATCTCGCGACAGTCGAAATGGTCAGGGAATCTGTCTTGGGCGAAGCGGGCGCCGCACTGAGATACGTCTACTTCCCGCACCGCGGGTCCGTTTCGATCACGCTGGGCTTGTCCGAAGGACAAATGATCGAGATCGCAATGCTGGGACGCGACAGCGTCGTGGGCGGCGGCGCGGCGCTTACCGACGGCATCGCGCTGGCGGACGCGGTCGTGCTCTTCCCGGGCACGGCGTCCATGCTTGAAATCGGGGCTTTCCGGACGATCGCCGCCGCGAGCGTGCCGTTTCGAAGTCTGATGGTGCGTCATGAGCAGGTCCTGCTCGCACATGCGCAGCAATCGTTGCTCTGCAATACGCTGCACCCGGTCGAGGCCCGGTTGGCGCGCTGGCTCTTGCGGGCCCACGACCTCTCCGACGGCTCGATTCTGCCGCTGACACAGGAGGCGCTGGCACAGATGATGGGCGTGCGGCGCAACGCCATTTCGCTCGTCGCGCATGCGCTGCAGCGGGCTGGCATCATTCGCTACACCCGCGGGCAGATCGAAGTCATCGAACCGCGCGCGCTGGAGACGACGTCCTGCGACTGCTATGCGGCGGTCAAGGCCTTCCATTCTCGCCTGCTCGGAGCGCCGCGGTGACGAGAGCCCGAGGCGGCCGGTCGGCATGCCGTGGTGCACACAGCCTCGCAGGGGTGACGCCGCACCCGGACATCTTGTCTCAATTGCCTATATATCCCGACGGGAACATGATGGAGCCCGCCCGTGCTGGGATCGGCAAATTCGCTCTCGCAAGTCCCTGCCTGACGAGACGGGAGGCAGCTTTGGAAACGATGGCGCGTCCATCCAACGGTTTCCTGTCCGCGCTGTCGGCGGACGATTACGAGTTGATCCGCCCGCACCTGCGCACGGTCGATCTGCCGCACGAGGCCGTTCTGGTCGAGGCCGGCGAGACGCTCAAGCGCGCGTTCTTTCCCCACCGCGGCGTCATCTCGCTGGTGGTGAAGTTCGCCAAGGGCGAGCACGTGCAGGTCGCGATGATCGGCCGCGACAGCTTGCTCGGCACGCTCTCGACCATGGGCGATGCATGCGCGCTGAACACGGCGATCGTGCTGATTCCTGGCGTCGCGTCGATGATGGATCTCGACCGGCTGCGCATCGCGGCCGACCAGAGCGGCACCCTGCGGACGTTGCTCACGCGCCATGGGCTTGCGGTTTACGCGCAGGTCCAGCAGACCGCGGGCTGCAACGCCGCCCACCCGGTGGAATCGCGGCTGTCGCGCTGCCTGTTGCACACTCATGATCTGTCGGGCGACTATCGGCTGCTGCTGACCCAGGAGGCCATGGCGCAGATGATCGGGGCGCGGCGCAACAGCGTGTCGCTGGTCGCCAATACCTTGCAGCAGGCCAATTTCATCCACTACAGCCGCGGGCACATCCAGATCCTGAACCTGGACGGCCTGCGCCAGACCGCGTGCGAATGCTACGCCACCGTGAAGACCCAGTACGACCGTCTGCTCGGCCAGCGCTGACCGGCGCTGCCGCGTGGTAAACCTGCGGCTAATGCCGGCCTGCAAACACCCGCTGTCCTGCTACCGGAACTGAAATTCAAATGCCCTAGACACGGACCGATCCGCGCGCCGAACGCGCTACGCGACAAACGAACCGTGACCAAGGCAGGCCAAGCCATGCTTGAAATGACCGTTGCGCCTTCTCAGGCAGCGCTCGATGCCGAGCCCGCGCGCGAGCCGGGCGCGTACGCGGCGCTGGTGCGCGAGATCGGCGAGGACGGCGCCGGCGAAGTGCGCGCCGTGTTCTGGAGCGAGACCTGCGCACGCCTGCAACTGTTCCGCACGCTCTCGCTCGCGCATCACCCCGCCAAAATCGCGCGTGAGGCGCATTCGCTGAAGAGCGCGGCCGGGACGTTCGGCTATCTCAGGCTCGCGGCGCTGGCGCTGCGGCTGGAGAAGACCGCAGAGACGCTCGGCGAGGCCGAATTCAGTGATCTCCTGGAGCGCATGGATGCCGCCTACGCCGCCGCGCGCGCGCAGGATCCGCAGGCATAACGAGACCGATGCAACCCCGCCGTACTTCTACGGTTTGGGATTTTCACAGATGGCTAATCATAGCTGGTGATAGTCGCGGGAAACCAGGAGGGTTTCCATGTTCACCTACGAGACTGTGGACCAGAAGGAGGTCCGTCGCTTTCGCATCGCCCAGTTCAACGGCCGGATGGCGACGGTGAAGGCTGGCGAGTCGACGGTGACCGGCTTCGTGCGCTCGGTGCTGGAGCAGGAATCGAGCATCCCTCCCCGCTGGACCATCACGATCATTCCGAACGCGCCGAAGGAAGAGATCAAGCCGCTGCGCCCCGTCTCTCGCGCGCGCCCCTTCTCGGAAGACTACTTCTGAACGCGATCGGCCGCCCCGGCCCCGCGCCGCGACCGGCGGCGCAAGACAACAACCTCAATCGATCGAATGCAGCAGCGCCGCGCGGACGAGGTCCGCGGTGTTGCGCGCACCGAGCTTGCGCATCGCCTCGGCGCGATGGCTCTCGAACGTGCGCGGACTGATCTGCATCCGAAGCGCACCCTGCTTGTTCGAATAGCCCTCGCTGATCAGCCGGAGCACCTCGCGTTCGCGTTTGGTCAGCCGCTTCTGGCCCGACAGGCCCAGGAGTTCGGCGCTCGGCACGCGCTGCGGCTGCGACACACGGGCGGCCTTCGATTCGGCGTCCTCGATCCGGGGCGGGATCGGCGAGTCGCCCTTGTGGGGACCGGCAAGCTGCTTGACCAGGCCGCAAACGCGCTCGGTCTGCGTCAGCGCATTCTCCACCACCCGCTGCAAATAGGCGCGGTCGCCCGTAGCCGGCGCGAGCTGATCGCTGTGATGCTTGATCTCGCCCATGTAGAGCAGGAGCGCAGTCAGGGGGCCATTGAGCTCGCGGGCGATGGCGGCGGCCATTTCGTCGGCGGCCTTGGCGCGGGCGGCGTTCAGGCGGACGAAGTCGAGCTCTTCAGCCGAAGCAGTGCTGCTTTCGTACCATTCCGACGGCCGCGAATCGGTCGCCGTATCGTTCTGTGACCCCATGTGACCTGTTTAGCGGAACCCGGGCCGATCTGTGGTTAACTTTTTGCTCCGTAAGATTACGGTGATTTTGGCAGTTTTGCGCTAAAACGCCGGCATCGGCACAATTTATGCTTGCGCGAAGCTGACCTCGACCATGCAAGGGTTGAGAACTCCGCCCACTTCCTGGGCAGATAGGCCGAAGTCTCCTTAACCGCCGTCTCCCGGACGGTCGTCCGCCGCCCCCGGATTTTACGGATAAATTAACGGCGACTTGCTTCTCTAGATCCGATTGAGAGCGCGCAAATGCCTCCATGCATTGAGCCCGTGGGCTTGCTGGAATCGTTGCGGAAGATTGCGTGCCATGAACGAGATCGACCAGCTATCGAACTTCTTGCAGAAGCTGACGCCGCTGTCGCGCAGCTGCCTGCTCAGCGAGCTCGAACGGCTCGAGCTGTGCGGCATCGACATGCCGGGCTCGGCCGACGTCCAGGCCCGCCTGCGCGCCGAGTTTCGCAAGGACGGATCGACCCAGGCGCGCGCCACCAGCCCCTCGCGTTATTTCTTCGCGCCGCTCGAGCTGCTGCTGATCGACGGCGCACCCGAGCACCCCAACATGGGGCGAATTTCGCGCAACACCCTCACCCCGATCTGGGAGTGGATCTGCCGCGACCTGCTGCCGACCATGGCGCGCGACTACATCAAGGCGATCAACGACCAGGTCACCGCCAACAACCCGAAGGAAGTGCTGAAGATCGCGTCGATCTTCCAGACCAAGGTCGTCAAGGTCCTCGAGAACACCCTCGCCTCGACGGAGAGCACCGAGTTCGCCCGCGGCAAGCTCGCGCAATACACGGCTTCGCGCAGCGCCTTCGACGACGTCAAGAAGATGCAGCAGGTGCTGCGCGCCGGCGCCGCGCTGCCGAAGTTCAACGAAAAGCTGCCCGAGAAGATCGCGAAATTCGACGACGGCCAGGTCGCCCAGATCACCGCGCGGCTCGATGCCTTCAAGAAGGCTCATCCCGAGGCGCTGCCCTTCGCGCTGGCGCTGGTAGCGCGGCGGCTGAAGACGTCCTGGCAATTGGTGCACCTGGCCACCAGGGCCGCCGCGAGCAAGAGCGCGGCCGACGTCGCCGCCACGCCCTATGCCTGCGTCGTTGCCATGGTGCTCGACCGGCTCGACGACAAGCGCCTCGCCCTTAGGATCGCGCTCCGGCACAACCGGGTGCTGATCGCTCGCGACCTGCTCGCCGAAATCTACGACACCGAATATGCGCTCAAGGTCCGCATCGACGGCATTGAGCAATCGGAATGGGGCATCCGGCTGCAGCAATTGATGGACGCGATCGCGGCGCTGGTGTCCGCCGAGGTCAGCCGCTTCCCCACCAATGTCGGTCACATCTTGGGATCGCGCCGGTTGCGCAGCCACGACACGCTCGGCGGCAAGCTGTCCTATCTGGCCTGGAAGGGACGCGACGCCGTGCAGGACGGCGCGGCAGCGTTTCGCAAATTGATCGGACAGACCTGACATTCGGCAGCGCAATCAATGCGCGCGCGGCAGGCACAGGAAGCGATCGAGAAATCGCCCTGACAGCACGAACCTGAACCACCAATACAATATCCGCCGCGTCGTCATTGCTGCGATCCTCGACAGCCCACCACCGGCTGCCTCGAGCAATAGCGCAGGTGCAGCAAGCCGCATGTGATCTGCTTCACACTTTCGCCGTCGCGGCCGCGCGCATCGTCGCAGAACCGTCGCGAGCGGAGGCGGAACATTCGCGCATCGCGCGAAAATGAGTTCTTCGGCCGTAGCTGTCGCTCCTATTCTCCGATGCACCGCATGAGCATTGGGAAGGACTCCGCGATGAGATCGAACCGACGGATCTTGACGAAGGCGGCCCTGCTTGCGGGCGCACTGGCGCTCACATCGACGACGATGGCGCAGACCTCGCCGCCGCAAGGCAATGCCGCGCCGACCGCCGACAACGCGGTGCTGCTCACCGTCTTCTTCAAGCACGACCAGTCCCGCCCGCTCAACGAGCTGAATGCGCAGCTCGACAAGCAGGGATTCCACAAGGCGTTTCCGCCGCCCGGAATCGAGGTCGTGAGCTGGTACGTGATGATGGGCATCGGCCAGGTGATCACGCTGCGGCTGCCGGCCTCGCGACTGCGCGAAGTCAATCGCGTCATCGAGGATACCGCGTGGGGCGCGTACCGCACCGAGTTCTATCCGACCTATGACTACAAGGCGGTCGGCATGGCTCAGCACGACAAGGCCACAAACAATTGAAGGCCATCGTTATTCAATTGGGCGAAGCGCGAACGGCGTCGTCCAATTGCAGGACACCGGCCTTGCTCTCGCACCGGCCGCAGCTTTCAAAAAATCTCTCGCGATGACCGTGTCATGCGTCCGTCACACGCGGTCAGACGTAAAGACTTCCCGAACGAGATCCGAACAATTTTAGGAATGATGAGGGCTTTAACGTTACCCAGATAATCCGACAATCGACTGAAGCCTTCCATATTTGAAACTGCTCCCATCGCTAACACCGTCGCCGAACGGGAGTGGCTTGAGATGAACGATCAAATTGTAGAACTCGCCGGACGAAGGCCCAAAACCTTCGGGCGGCGAAAGGTAACGCCGCGCGCTTGCGTCGCCGACGGCAAGCGCCATCTGCGTGCTTTCCTCGCCGAGGTGCTGGAGGATCTCGGCTTCGTCACGACCGAATGCGCCAGCGCGGAGGAGCTGAAAACCGTGCTGACGAGCGAATTACCGGACCTGATCCTGCTTGGAATCGCCGCCGACGGCATCGAGCCCGGGACATTTCTGGAGACGCTGGTGCGCGAGGCCTTCGACGGCAAGGTTCTCGCCGTCGGCGCCCGCGAGTCGATCATCGTCAGGGCCGTGCAGCAGGTCGGCGAGGAATATGGCCTTGCCATGCTGCCGCCGCTGACCACGCCCTTTGCCGCCGAGACGCTGCGCGAGCGCGTCGCGATGCTGCTGCCGGAGGAGCCGGCGCCGAGCCCGGCCGTGCATGTCGGCGAGGCCCTGCATGCCGGCTGGCTCGAGCTGTGGTACCAGCCCAAGATCGACGCGAGGACGCTGATCCGCAACGGCGCCGAGGCGCTGGTGCGGATGCGCCACCCGACCTGGGGCGTGGTGCCGCCGGCCTATTTCATTCCCGAGGCGCACGATCCGCATCTGCGCGACCTCTCGGAATTCGTGATCGAGCGCGCCGTGCAGGACTGGCACTATCTGCTCGAGCACCAGAGCCCGGTCGATCTCTCGATCAACCTGCCGGCCTCGTATCTGAAGGAGCCGCAGGCCGTGCGCGATCTCTGCCGTCGCATGCCGACGCATCCGGCCTTCGGCGGACTGACGATCGAGATCGACAGCGAGGAGGCGATCCGCGACCTCGATGTCCTCGGCGAGGTGGCGCGCGAAGTGGGCCTGCACAATATCGGCCTGTCGATCGACAATCTCGGCGCCAACTGGCCGTCGCTGATGGACCTGGGCAAGCTCCCCTTCATCAAACTGAAGGCCGACCGGCACTTCGTCACCGGCAGCGGCAATGACCGCCTCAAGCGCACGGTGTGCCGCCACATCGTCGAGCTTGCGCAGGGCTATGGCGCGTGTGCGATCGCCGAAGGCGTCGAGAGCCGCGCCGACCTCGTTGCCGCGAACGAGCTCGGCTTCGACTTCGTGCAGGGTTTTCTGTTCGGCAAGCCGATGCCGCTGAAGAAATTCGCGAGGAGCACGCTGACGCGGACGGTGATGGAGTGAGCACGTTCGCGGCGATCGAGTTCGCGCCCGTGCATGATCGATTGCTTCGAAGCTTTCCGGCGCACCGCGTGCGGGTGTCGTGATCCCGCACGCGTCCGCCGTCATGCAAGGCAATCCGCAGACCTAGGCTGTTGCCGCGCGAACATCCGTCGGCGGCCGCACGGCATCCGGCTCGGCACGCGAGCCGTGCGACTCGGCCCGCTCGACATGGAGCGCGAAGCCGCTTGCCGCGGAATACTCGAGCCCCGCGCGGAGCTGCATGCCCGGAATCAGGTAGTCGCCGCCATTCTGGCGCCGATAGGGAATGGGCGGGGTCGTCGCAAGCGTTCTCATCCTCTCGCGCAGACTTTCGGCAACCGCCTGGTAAGCGGCCCCGTCGAGCTTGTCGGATTTGTAGACCACGAACGGCGGAAGAACCTCATATCCCGGATAATAGAGAATGCCGTGATTGATCGGGAACAGCAGGTCGTCGATCGGCCCGTTGATCCCTCGTGCCGAATAATGCTCCTGCCAGCCGCCCGCCGTCACGATCACCATCGCGCGTTTGCCTGCCAACGTCCCCTCTCCGTAACGGTCGCCCCACCGCTTGTCGCTGTGCTCGCCGACACCGTACGCGAAGCCGTAGGCGAACACGCGGTCGACCCAGCCCTTGAGGATTGCCGGCATGCTGAACCACCACAGTGGAAATTGCAGGATCAGCACATCCGCCCACAGCAGCTTCTCGATCTCGCCTTTGACGTCGACGGTCAGTGTGCCGGCCTCGAACGCCTGCTTGGATGCGGCGGCTGGCGCAAGTCGCGTGTCCGCCGGCAGCGAGGGGAAATCCGCGCGATCGACATCCGATTTCCAGCGCTGGGCATAAAGATCCGACACCCGCACCTCATGGCCCTGCGCCTCAAGGGACCTGACGGCAACATCGCGCAGCCCGCCATTGAGCGAGCCCGGTTCGGGATGGGCGAAGACGATCAACACTTTCATGATCAGCACCAATGATTGATGATTTCGCACAGCAACTAGCCCCGCCGGCCGTGATCCGCTAGATATCGGCAATGGATAGGATTATGCCGAAAAATGGATAGACCGGAGGTTTCGCTCGATCGCATGCGCAGCTTCGTGCGGGTCGCCGAGCGGGGAAACCTGTCCGCGGTGGCACGCGAGCTCGGTCTCGGCCAGTCCACCGTCACGCGGCACATTCGGGAGCTCGAGCAAGCGGTCGGCGTGCCGCTGCTCACGCGAACGACGCGCAGGGTGACCATGACCGACGAGGGGCGCCGTTACTACGCCGATTGCGTACAGATCCTGCGCCTTGTCGAGCACGCCGGCGAAGAGGCACGCAGCACGCGCGGCGCGCCTGCCGGGACGGTACGCGCCTCCTGCACCGCGGCCTTCGGCGTTCTCCACGTCAGCCGTTTTGTCTTCGCCTTCCAGGACCGCTATCCGGACGTGTCCGTCGATCTCAGCCTGACGGACGAACGGATCGACCTCGTGCGCGAAGGTGTCGACGTCGCGATCCGACTGGGCCCGCTCACCGACAGTTCGATGAAGCTCAAGCCTCTTGGCCGGTCGCGCCGGGTGCTTGTGGCCTCGCCCGACTATCTGGCCATGCGCGGCAGGCCCGCGCGCCCGCAAGATCTCGCCAAACACGAGACCGTGGGGATGTCCAACATCGCCGGCAGCGACATGCTGGTGCTGCACGGACGCCGCGGCGGCCGCCATGCGGTGCCTTTGTCCGGGCGATTGCGTGTCGACCACGGGCTTGCCGCACGAGAGGCGCTCGCTGCCGGTCGCGGCATCGCGCCGGCCCATCTCTGGCTGGTCGGGGACCTTCTTGCGGCCGGCAGACTCGAACGCGTGCTTCCGGACTATTCGCCGCCTCCCGTTCCACTGAACATGCTGATCGTGCCGGAGCGGTCCGGCATCGCGCGGGTGCGGCTGCTGGTCGACTTCCTCGCCGAGCAGATCGCGCGACTGCCCGGGATCGAAAAGGCGCCGCCCGGCGGCAAGCCGACCTGATGGGGCGTCGTCAGGCAAACCGGCGCGCGAAGAAGACGCAGGCGACCACGAGCGCGGTCGCGGCGATCATGCTCCATGCGACCGGCTCATGCAGCAGCAAGCCGGCGAGCGCGAGACCGAAGAACGGCTGGAGCTGCTGCAATTGGCCGACGCGCGCGATGCCGCCGATCGCAAGGCCGCGGTACCAGAAGATGAAGCCGACGAACATGCTGAAGATCGAGACATAAGCGAGCCCGATCCAGGCCGGCGCAGTGATGCCGCTCCATGTCGACGGCCAGGTCAGGATCGCGACCGGCACCATCAGCGGCACCGCAAGCAGCAACGCCCAGGAGATCACCTGCCAGCCGCCGAGGCGGCGCGACAAAGCGGCGCCTTCGGCATAGCCGAGCCCGCACAAGACGATCGCAGCGACCATCAGCAGATCGCCGGTGATTGACGCCGAGCCGCCGTTGGAGAGGGCAAAGCCGGCCACCGTGGCGCTGCCGAGGATCG
>Ga0163163_10005628_pt1 | contig 10859 bp, 7 predicted proteins | sample S65metaG_FD_119766 | JGI IMG/M metagenome (GOLD analysis project Ga0163163, IMG submission 119766) | Switchgrass rhizosphere microbial communities from Kellogg Biological Station, Michigan, USA - S6-5 metaG | ecosystem: Host-associated > Plants > Roots > Rhizosphere > Soil | place: USA: Michigan... | reverse complement strand
TGGAAGTACCCGCAGCATCCCATCCGGGTCCGGCGCTGCATTTAGAAACCCGCTGCCCGCCGCCGCGTTCTCCAACGCCGGGACCATGCACTCCACATCGGAAGCCCGGAAGAATGCCTTGCCCGCGCCCTCCTCCGGCCCGGCCAACACAAGCGGCAACGCCGGCGGACTGCAGGGCGATGCAACCGCCGGGTGGCCATCGAAACGAAGTGAGTATCCCGCCACCGACGGTACACGCGCGAGCGCCGCCGCCAGAACCTCGTCATTGGTGGCGCCGCGTTGCGCCGTCCCCTTACGGTTCGCCGGCGTTCCCCGATCCTCCTCCGACAGGATCATGTCCAGCACCACCGTGGCCGCTCCGGCGTCCGCCACACGATTTACCAGTGCGCCCAGCATGTCCCGCGGCCAGGGCCAGCGCCCGTACCGGCCCAGGCTCTGTTCGTCAACCTCCACCAGAACCACGCGGCCCGATTGTCTGCCTCGGCCCGCCCACCCGGTCAATAGATCGCACACCTTAAAGTCCAGGCTCGTTACGAACCCCGGACGCACCAGAAAAACTCCGGCTATGATCGCTACCAGCGTAGCGCCCGCCGCGACAATTCGCCTTCTTCCGGTCTTCAGTGGACGATCACCTCGACTCGACGATTGCGTTGCTCCGCCACTCCAGGCAATGTCTTCACCAGCGGATCGGCTTCCCCGTGAGACGTGACGAACAAGCCGCCCGCATCCACACCCTGCGCGCGGAGTACCCCCGCCACCCGTTCGGCCCTACGCAAGCCCAATGCATAGTTGGCCGCCGTGCTGCCCGTGCGATCCGTGTGCCCCGTCACACTGATGTCGGTGGAGCGGCGTTCCTGCACGGCGCGCAGAATCGCCGGCATCATCGCCATCGACGCCGCGTTCAGGGCGTCGCTCGCTTCGTCGAAGTAGAGCACGAAGTGGATCTCCGCGTCCGGCATCGCATTCAGGGCGGCTCCAAACAGACGCTGCACCGTGGGCGGGTCGATCGTGAACGGCGCGGTCGGCGCCACGTCGGCGCGTTCCACCCGGACGGCCTGGTTGGTCTGTCCGATTTCCTGCGTACCTCCGCTGTTCGTCACCACCATGCGGGTTTCCCTCCCCTCCGGGTCGGGCAGCAGGGCGAAGATGTTCTGCCTCGGCGCCGGCGTGGGCGCCGCGGCGGTGGGCGTCGGAATGGGCCGTGGCTTCGCGCACCCCGCTGCCAAAATCATCAGCGCCGCCATCGCGGCCTGAAAACCTAGTTTGGACATCGGCGCCCCTATTGCCCCTCTAATGAGATGGCGACTTCGGTCCCTCGCAATCCAACCACGCCCACCGGCGTTTCCACTCGTACCGAGTCAGCCGAAAACTGGGCGATCTTCCCCGATACATACACCATAACGCCGCGCACCAATCGCAGCAGCAGGCCTAATTTTCCCTCGCTCGGCTCGTACACGAAACGGTCGATCTCGAGCGTGGTATTCGGGCCCATAGCGACCCGCGTGCCGTCCTGAAGTATGATTCCAACGCTGCCGTCAGCCGGCGTCTCCAAGACATCGTGAGGCAGTATGTGCATGCCTTCGGTGGCCCGCACGCTGGCGCCGCTACGGCGCAGCACAACGTTACCCGTCACCTTCTTCACACTCCCGGCTATCGGCTGTGCCACCTGCGCCCACAATGTTAGAGGCAGCGTAAGGAATATCCCAGCGGCAATTCTTCGGGCGGTTTTGATCGCCATGCCTTCCTATTAGCGTCGATAGTATACACTACTTATATTTTTCGATCTATCGAGTTAGTACCCCATGTTACGGCGCTACTCCGCCTCGATGCCGCTTAGTTTCCTGGTGGGGCGGTCCCCCAGGACCGCGGCCGACGCCCCCGTCGGCCTGCTTGCACCTTACACCTTGCATGGTGCTTGATGCCGCTATTCCGTCAGCGGTCCAGGGAAACCGTGGACCTGGCATAGGCGTTAAAATAAGGCCCACGAAATGTTCCGGGTTCGAAGAATCGTCTCGTGCATCGGGTGTACCGCCGCCACATGAAAACGATTGGCTATCTCGGCCAGATCGACAGGCTCTTTGGGACGCGGGCGACAACGCGCAGTTGGAACATAATACTTTCAGTGCTACGGATTCTAAAATCCGATGAGCCGGGCAAGTAGACTGCTGAGCTGGCGTCACGACTGATCCCTCTCTCTGAACAACGAGCAGTGGAAGCGCAGAGAGAAGACCTCCGGTGGTCGGCGGAGGCGGCGGTGGGTATTTTTCGAGGGCTCCTGCCGCCGATCAGCCCCATTGGAGGGGCAGAAGAGAAGCCGGGCAATCCGTGAACTGAAGACGGTGCTCGTCCGTTACCTGCAGCCAGTCTTTAACGACCGGGAGTCCTGTGTCGCGGAATTACCGGGCGGGCGAATCGATACGATCGAGGCCGGTTAAGTAAGGTAATTTCGACCAAGGGTCTCAGCGCGTCTGCTACAATCCTAAGCGCGTTTCATGACCGCTACGCATATGCCGCGAAGATAGCGTTTTGTGGGGAATCAGACAAATGCGAACCGCCGTCAAGTGTACGATCTGTTCCGGCCAGCGCGTGTATTATGCCTTTTCGGTCCAGAAGTACCGGCTTGTCAGCTGCCGCGATTGCGGGCACATGATGCTTAGTCCGCCGCCGTCCGAGCGGGACCTGGCCGACATTAACAGATCACTATCCGCGCTGTTCAATCATAACGACGAGAGCCGGCAGCACCGGTCGGAGTTGAAACGGGCGACCGCACGCCACTATCTCGACCTGATCGGACGGTACCGGAGGGCACACGGCGCCGATCTTCTCGCAATTGGCGGGGGGAATGGAGATTTTCTGAATGTGGCGGCGAATCTTGGGTACCAGGTCACCGGCGTGGAGTACTCTGCGCAGGGATGTGAAGATATCCGCCACATTGCAGGCAGGTTTGACATCTGCGTAGTGTCTAACGTGCTCGAGCACGTCTACGATCCCCGCAGTTTCCTGGAAGATATTCGCCGCATGCTCAAGCCGGGCGGCATTGTGTTTGTCGTCACGCCGACGCTCGATAGCTGGTCGGCCAGGTTCTTGAAGCAGGCCTGGATATGGTTTCGGCCGGAACATATCCACTATTTCAATCGGAATTCGCTGCATAGCCTGTTGTTTCAAACGGGGTACGAGCAGGTGGTGGGATTGCCCGGAGCGAAGTTTCTCAGTCCGGAATACATCGTAGATCATTTCGAACAACACCCGATTGCCAGCGTAAGTCCGGCAGTGCGGCTCGCCACCGCGCTGCTGCCCGTTGGGTTTCGCAGAAGACATATGCGGCTGGGCGCCAGTTGCATGATTGCGATTGGTACGGCGGGGCGCGTAGAGGCCCGTCGAAAACTGTCGATCGTACTGCCGGCGTACAACGAGTCGGCGACGCTCGAGACCGTTGTGCAGGCGGTTCTAGAGAAGGATCTGGAGCCGCTGGAGAAGGAAATCGTCCTGGTGGAGAGCAACTCGACCGACGGAACGCGGGAGATCGCTTTGAAGTACCAGCATCATCCACTTGTGAAGCTGGTGCTGGAAGACCGTCCACGGGGCAAGGGCCACGCGGTGCGCACCGGCCTGGCACATGCGACCGGCGATTTCATTCTGATTCAGGATGCCGATCTGGAATACGACCTGGAAGACTACGACGTGCTACTCGAGCCCCTGCTGCAAGGCCGGCTGGCTTTCGTTTTGGGGTCGCGCCACGGAGGGAAAACGTGGAAGCTAAGGAGTTTCAAAGGTCAATGGGGGATCAGCAAGTTGCTCAATGCCGGACACTGGGTTTTCAAAACTCTGGTGAATGTTTTTTACGGGCTCCACTTAAAAGACCCATTCACCATGTACAAGGTTTTCCGGCGCGACTGCCTGACGGGTTTGAGCTTTGAGTGCAACTATTTCGATTTCGATTACGAGCTGCTGATCAAGCTGGTGCGAAGTGGTTACATTCCCGTTGAAATTCCGGTGAACTACCGATCGCGCTCTTTCGCGGAAGGGAAGAAAGTCTCGCCCTGGCGTGATCCATGGTCCTGGGTGCGTGCGGTGGTGAAATTCCGCTTCACGCGCATGGACGTTTTGGCGAACGTACCCAAACAGATTTCCGCGGCGGAAGCGGGCGCGAAACCGGCGGTGGGCGCCGGCTTCCCGGTTATGCCAGGCCCAAGCGAACGGGAAAGCGCGCCAGAAGCACCAGCGTGATCAGCGCCAGCAGGCTGATCACGAGTCCGGCCTGGAAAGACCCCGGCTGATATCGGAAAACGACCTGGTGGCGGCCGCCTTCGACCAACACACCCCGGAAGAGATAGTTGGAATTCAAGATGTCCGCTTCCCGGCCATCTACATAGGCACGCCATCCCGGATAGGCGGTATCATTCAGAACCACCAGTCCGGGGCGTTCCAGCGTGGCCCCGATCTGGACCTCTCGCGATGCCTGCCGGACGATCTCCGCGATTCCAGCGGTTCGCGGAGGTGCGGCAACCAATTCCCTGATCTTCTGCGTTGCCTCGCGACTCAAGCCGGAAGAGGTGACCACCGCCCGCTGCAACAGGTCGAAGCCCGGATCCGCCAGTCGCTTTAGAGCGTCTTCACCGGTTGCAGCCGCTTCGACGCTGTAAAAGATCGCGGCACGCGGCAGGATGGATCGATACTCATAAATCCGAACGTCCTTGTCATAGACGAGGTTGAACAAGGGCTCACTCGCTTCCAAGGGCGTCCTGGTGATCACGTAGCGAACCGACGATAGCTGGAGAAGCCTTCGGGCGGCCGGCGACGTGAACGAATAACCGGGGGCCTCGCCGGCGAAATAGGATAGGAGGTCGCCGAACAGAGCCTTGTCATTTGGATCCGGAGGGACAAACGCGCGCACGAACGGAAAGTATTTGTCGGGGTACATGGCATCCACTGCCCGGATATCGAACAGGCCAAACACGCCCGCCCATTCCGGGAATAGGATGGATTCACGTGCAAAGATCCGAAAATCCTTCACTTTCTTTTGTTGCAGCCAAGAAATATACGGTGCGCCGGCAAACGCGTCCACGCGCTTATCGGGTTGCTCGCTATATTTGTAAAACACCGGATAGATGAAATTCAGTAATAACTCGCCGGCGATGCAGCACAAAATCAAGAGGCCGTTCGCCAGGAAATAACGTCGCAGCCAGCCATCGCCAATCGTTCGGGCGCCGCGGCCTACCGTCACGAAGAGACCGACGGACGCAACAACCAGCACCAGCAGAGCCGCCGTGGTGGAGCGGAAGAACAGATAAGCATCCTGTTTCGCCCTAAGGGCATCTCCCAAGTAGGCACCATATCCGAGTAACAACAGGGCTAACATGCTTACCACGGCGGTCGCGACCTGGCGCGGCCGGCACTTGCCGGCGAGAACACGAGAGACGCCCATCCCGCACAGGACGGCGACGGAAAATCCGATCAAAGGTTCGAGGTACTTGTAGAAGATTACGGCTCGAAACACAGGCAGATAGCCGATCCACTGCACCAATGGAAATCCACAGCGCTTCATCAACATGGCCGCGACGGCGACGGCGAAGAACGGGACAAGCGGCGGGCAGAGGCCGGTGTTTCCGGAGCGCCTGTCCGCGATCCAACCAATGACAGCGAGAGAGGCGAGCATGCTTGTGGCAACTCCGAAATACCCGTAGACGAAATTCGGGCTCGCAGAGAAGATGTTGTCCAAGGGATATCCCTCGACTAACGGGGCAAGATATCCAAGGAGTTCGCGCACTGCGACCGGACCCTCAACGCCGCGTCCGAACGAGTCGCTGTGGGACGTGAAGGAATAAGATACATATTCCACGAATGGCACCAGAAGCAATGCGGCCATTCCAAATCCGAATATGTTGATTAGGGCCAGCCGCCCTATCTGCTTTGGGACCGATGCAGAAGCGTGATCGGTGATAGCGCGCAGGAAGAAATAACATCCGCCGAAGACAAGGATCAGGAAGGTGGATTCCGGCATGCCGCCGAGGATCGAAAGCAACACAATTGACGAACCCAGGACCAATACACGCGTGTCGAAACGCCGGTGCAGCAACTCGAACGCATAGAAGACCGCGGGAAGCATCACTTCTACACTGAGGTGAGGCATGTTCAGATAGAGTATGAAGTAACCGGTGAACATGAAAGCGATGCCAGCAGCGAGCGCCGCCGGGTGGGGCACGAAGAGTTTTAGAAAGAGATAGGTAAAGAAGCCGGCGATCCAAAGGCGCAAGGCGAGGTAGATGGCAAACGTGGAGGGAGTTGGATGGAGGGAGAGCAGGAAAGTCAAAGGGTAAAAGGTTTGCGGCAGCATGGCCGCGGCGAAGGGCGCCCCGCAGCCCGCGTACGGATTCCACAGTGGGACGGTATGCTCGCCGGAGTAAATGCGCTGCATGACCGGCACCCAGGGCTCGGACTGCCAGGCAGGCGCGCCGGTATCCGGCGAGCGCCGAATCCTGACCCGTGGCGCGTCTCCCGCCGCGCCGTCGGGCATAATGCTCGGAGCGCCGCGGGCGCTTAGAAGCAGAGTTTTGTTTCCCCATAAGAATGGGAAGAAAAACACATTCAGTAACAAGGCAAGCACGATTGCGGCCTGTAGGGATTCGCTCGCGGCCCAGGTGCGGAGCAGGCCGCCACGCGCGGGTATGGGAGCCGAATTGTTCGCGCGCCAACTGTCTGTGTTAGAAGCTTGGGGCATAAACGAACATACCGTTTACGGTGGCGTAGCGAGCGGCGAAGAACACGATTCTACCATGGCGGGAATCGGGCGCTGAAGCGTTTTCGGGCGATTCGGCACGGGTTGGTCAGACGGGTCTCGCCAAAGCCGGCCGGGAGGGCAGCATGCTCCCGTATAATACAAGCTCGATGAAGATCTTTCGCCGGCTGCCAGGAGGCACCATGGCGGCCAATTACGACGATATTTACACCGGGGGGTCGTCCCGGCTCGCGGTGGAGGGCCTGATCGGGCTGCGCTATCGCCTGCCGAAATACATCAGCCTGCTGGAGGGCCGGTATGCAAATGCCGGGCCTCTGGACATTCTCGAAATCGGCGCTGGCGTCGGCGAGATCAGCCGGATGCTGAGGTCCGGACCAGTACGGATCAAGCGCTATGTGGCTACCGAGTATTCCTATCCAGCCGTAGTGCATTTGAAGAACGAAGGCCTTCAATGCGCCCAGGTAAGCGCGGAAGAGTTGCCGTTTGCCGACAACTCTTTCGATCTCGTCTTTTGTGTCGATGTGATGCATCACGTCGCCAACCCCCAACGCATGGCGCATGAGATCGTACGCGTAACGCGGAAGCATTTCTTCCTGTGCGAAGCGAACGGCGTAAGTCCGGTAAGGCGACTCGTCGAGTTGACACCGCTGGCAAAATCGCTGGGCGAGCGGTCTTATCTGCCCGGCCGGTACAGGTCATTCTTTCCGGAGGGACAGGTGGGCGAAATAAAGATGCGCCCCTTTTATGTGCTGGTGCCCCCGAAAGTTCCCGGACGGCTGATCCCCTGGGTTGCCGCATTGAGCGAGGTCGGGGAGCGGGTGCCGGGGGTTCGCTGGATCGGGCAAAGTCTTCTTATTGCGGGGCAGAAGCAAAGCAGCTGCAGTGCCGGCAGGTTGCGTGGACGACTACCGAACGATGGCAATCTGACTTAGGGTCCATGCTATGGTGAAGTGAATGTCGGTCTTTTATCGCAATTCGGGGGGAGTGCCGCTGGCTTCCAGGTTGTCCTACATCGCCCGGAAGAAAATGTTCGACTCATTCGTCCATAACTTCCGGCCGGACCGATCGACCACAGTTCTCGATGTCGGAGTTACCAGCGATTCGTCTTTCCGCGAGTCAAATTACTTCGAGCAACTGTATCCTTACCCACAAAACATCACCTGTGTCGGGACCGAAGACGGATCTCACCTGGTGGAGAAGTACGCCGGCCTGCGATTCCGGCAGGTGCGCGCGGGAGAGCCACTGCCGTTCCACGACTCGGAATTCGATATCGCCTTTAGCAATGCGGTTGTGGAACATGTGGGGAACCGTCACGAGCAGGCGCAGTTCGTGAGGGAACTCTGCCGGGTTGCAAAGGCTTTCTTTGTGACCACGCCCAATCGTTGGTTTCCGGTGGAGCATCATACGGGATTACCTTTGCTGCATTACCTCCCGAGTCCGCTGTTCCGTTTCCTGATTCGCGGCTCGCGTTATGATTACTGGGCGTCGGAAGAACACCTCAACATACTTACTGGACGGGAGTTGTCGAAGATCCTGCCGCGCGAGGCTTCAGTTCGGGTGGAGAAGGTGCGGCTGTGCGGAATCGTGAGCAACCTAGTTGCAATTGGCCGGAGGCAGTAAAGACCTTCGCTCATTCGTGCGCTCGATCAGATTGATGAACATATCCTCCGGACGGACCGCCCGTAGCGGCCGACTGCGAAAACGTCACTTCCCCCGGCGCCGCCCACACAGCGTGGCCGGCCCCACAACGATAGCGCAAAAACCCAGGTGTCGCACGGAGGCCCTCGTATTCAACGCAGGACGGGTGGCACATCTCAATAGAAGGGGAGCGAATCCTATAATCAGGATAATCATGGATCCGCAGTTGCTGTGAAATGCTCAGATTTGCACCGCGCCTCGTCTTGCCCGCGATCGTTCCTAACGTTAGGACTCTATCGTGAGTGACCCGGCGCGAGACTCCTCCCTGACGGAGACAAGGCCGGATCGCCGGGTCACTTTTCGATAGAGTTCTCCATGGCCCTTTGGGGCCGCAACAAGGGATGAAAAGGCACGCTCCGCGGTCCGCGGCGCGTTATTTTCAGGGGAGATCTTATTGGGTATTTCAATTGGATTCGTGATACGCAATTCGGCATCGTTGCTACGCGCAGTCTGAGCCGCCACATCGCAGTTGCCCTGCCAAATATAGTCATGCGCAGCGTTCCGCCGCGCTGCGGCTTCGTTCAAACGGCGTAGTGTTTACAAACCCAATTGGGACGCGCCCATGGCAAGTTCCTCAAAAGTCCGCGTCCATTATCCAAATTTATGGTAGGCTCGAATGCCAGTAATGGACGACAACGCCGTCTTTCGGCCATAACCGATGGATCGCGGTTACCAGGGCACATCGAGGACTATCTAGCCGCATATCCCGACGGTGGGCGAAAACTCTCTCTCCGGGGTTCGCCCGGCGCATATGAACGCACAATGAAGTGAGAGCGTGAGGTTGGAATTCCAATCGAGTTGTAAGTGGCGCGCTTCTCTTCAAGCATGTCACAGTAAAATGTCGCCGCGAACGCCGCCTCGTGTTCATCCTTGCTGCCGGTTGTCCGGTACCGAACCGCTGAAATTCCTGCAACGACTTCGAATGCAACCAGCATCGCCTTACTGCCCAGAACAGCTTTGGCGGCGGCAGAACAGCTAGCGTCAGACGCTAGCATAGCCGCTTCTCCCCAATTGCACGCGCAACGAATAACTTCCGTCGTTCGGGTCTTGTCGTCGATGGAATACGCAACATTGGTTGGCCGCACGTAAATTGTATGAATCGCGGTGTCGCCAGTCGGAACAAAGTAGTGTTTGAAATATGCCCTGTTGATCGTGTTCGCTCTCGATCCATCAGCCGAAACCGAAACAGTTCCTTTTACGTGATGCCGTTCGATGCTGTGCAATCCCCAGGTGCTGTTCTCCCAATATTCGAGATCGAACGTGACCGTGCGGGGATAGTTTCCGGACAATTGCCAGAGGCCAAGATACGCAACTAGAGCACATCCACACATAGAGATTTAGACTCCGTGTGCCTGATAGTTGTGCCACGTTACGGAATTTAAGAAGAACGACCAGCAGTCGCAGCAGTACCGTGTTTTGCCTCGCGAATTCAGTCGGCACGGCGCAGCCGTGCGCACGTGGTCGTGAGGATATCGGAAACTAGCGGTCCCGGAGTCCCCCGGCGGGTTCACTTGGCCGCGTAACTCCCGATGCGCGGATTGTTGGCCGACGGGGGGGGCCGGAAGTCGATCTGGGAAGTTGCGGTTCGGAACCACAAACTCGGCGGGCATTTCGAACAGCGTGCTTAAACGCCTATGCGTGGAGCTGAGGTGCTCCGTACAATTTCCGCCGCGTAAATTTTGGAAAAACTAAGTGGTAACGACCGCTACGCCACTAACAATTTGTCGATGGTCGTAATGTCCACTAACCCGCACGCGCCGTACAATGCGGGAAGGAAGACCTCGGGCTTGTGCGTGCGGCGAAGGGCTGCCACCTTTTTCGTGCCGGCGCGGTAGGCGGGCAGATACATGCGGCCCAGTAGAGGGTGCCGTCCCCAGGCGCCGGAGAGTTTATCGGCGCGTTCCAGCGACACCAGGAAATCGCGCCGCAGCGTGGCCGCGACTTCAGCTTGCGGTGTGCCTTCACCCCATGTCAGATAGGACGATTGATTCTTGGCGTCGTCCTGTAACAGCGCCAGCAGCACTCCGATTTGGAGGTCGGTGTCGGGTAACTCCTCCACTTCGGTCACTCCGTACGCCATCAAAATTGCATTGTTGGCAATGCCTTCGAAGAGCGCGGCGGCGCGTGTATTCATGGTAAGCACCGATGCTTCAAAACCCACCAGCTTGCGCCAGTAGAGATTCTGCAGGTAGGCAAACGTCGTGACGTGCCCGGGCACTACCTCGTGGCTCACCAGTTGTAGGAACTCGGGCAGCGAGATCTCGAGCGACGCGTTGATCTCGTAGCTGGCTTCGTACTCCGGTTCGCCGCCGGGGCGGCGCGCATGTCCCAGATAGTTCATCGACCCGGAGAACCAAGCCTCCAGAATCGGCAGAAACTGAATGTTGGCGCGCGGCACCCCGTGCAGTTCGGCCGGAAGATATGG
>Ga0163163_10005627_pt1 | contig 10859 bp, 7 predicted proteins | sample S65metaG_FD_119766 | JGI IMG/M metagenome (GOLD analysis project Ga0163163, IMG submission 119766) | Switchgrass rhizosphere microbial communities from Kellogg Biological Station, Michigan, USA - S6-5 metaG | ecosystem: Host-associated > Plants > Roots > Rhizosphere > Soil | place: USA: Michigan... | reverse complement strand
GGGCCGGATCCGATCACCGCGACTTTTTTCCCGGTACGAACCTTCGGCGGCTCGGGGAAAACCCAACCCTCGTCCCAGCCCCGATCGATAATCGACGCTTCGATGTTCTTGATGGTCACCGGCGGCGCGTTGATGCCGAGGACGCACGAGCCTTCACACGGCGCCGGGCACACGCGACCCGTGAACTCCGGAAAGTTATTCGTTTTATGGAGACGATCGAGCGCCTCTTTCCAAAGGCCCCGATAAACGAGATCGTTCCACTCGGGAATCAGATTGTTGACGGGACAGCCGGAGGCCATCCCACTGATGAGCTTTCCGGTGTGGCAAAACGGCACGCCGCAATCCATGCACCGTGCCCCCTGCTGGCGGAGCTTCTTCTCCTCCATGTGGTGATGAAACTCTTTCCAGTCGCGCACGCGTTCGAGCGGTGCGCGGTCGACCGGAAGTTCGCGGAGATATTCGATGAAGCCAGTGGGTTTGCCCATGAGAAGAAGAGGAAGAAGTAGCGAGTAGTGGGTAGTGGGTAGCGAGAAGAAAGTCCGGATGCGTGGTGGCGGTTTTGAAATGCTCGCTACTCGCTACGGTCTACTCGCTACTTCGTTGATCAGTTTCCGCCGACGCGTGACGTGTCACGGGCATTCTCTTCAAATGCAGACATGATGGCTTCGTCGCCGGTGAGGCCCTGTGATTGCGCCCGCTCGATACAAGCCAGCATGCGCTTGTAATCCTTCGGAAGAACTTTGACGAACTTCGGGAGCATCACGTCCCACTTGTTGAGGACCTCCTGCGCGCGAGCGCTCTTGGTGTAAGTGACATGATTTTCGATCAGCACGCGCAGCTCGGCTGCTTCGCGCGCCGACTCCACCTTTTCCAAGCCCACCATCGCGAGGTTAACGTCCTTGCTGAATTCGCCGGTCTCATCGAGCACGTACGCCACGCCGCCCGACATTCCGGCCGCGAAATTGCGACCAGTTGAGCCGAGGATAACGACCCGGCCTCCTGTCATGTACTCGCACGCGTGGTCACCGACGCCCTCAACGACGGCATTGACTCCGGAATTGCGAACCGCGAACCGCTCACCGGCGCGGCCATTCAGATAAATCTCGCCAGCCGTCGCGCCGTAAAACGCGACGTTGCCAACGATGATATTATCCTGCGGCACGAACGAGGCCTTCGCGGGCGGGTAGATGATGATCTTTCCGCCGGAGAGACCTTTGCCGACATAGTCGTTCGCATCCCCTTCGATGGAGAACGTCATTCCGTGCGGCATGAACGCGCCGAAGCTTTGACCCGCCGAACCCTTGAAATGGATACGGATGGTGTCCTCCGGCAGTCCTTTCGCACCATGAGCGCGGGTGACTTCGCTTCCCGTGATCGTTCCCACGACACGGTTCACGTTGCGAATCGGGAGCTCGGCAATGACCTTTTCTCCGCGCTCGATCGCCGGTTTGCAGATTTCGAGCAGCGTGGTCAAATCGAGTGACTTGTCCAAGCCGTGATCCTGCTTGCTCGTGCAGAAGCGCCCGATCTCGGGTCCGACGTCGGGTTGATAGAGGATGTTGCTGAAATCAAGACCTCGCGCCTTCCAATGCTCGACCGCCTGACGTGGCTCAAGCCGCTCGGTGTGGCCGATCATTTCCTCGATGGTCCGGAATCCAAGTTGCGCCATCAGCTCACGCACCTCCTGCGCAATGAACCGCATGAAGTTCACCACGTGTTCGGGCTTGCCTGTATACTTTTCGCGGAGACGCGGATCCTGGGTCGCCACGCCCGCGGGGCACGTGTTCAAATGGCACACGCGCATCATAATGCAGCCGGTCGCGACGAGCGGTGCGGTGGCAAAACCGAACTCCTCGGCGCCGAGCAGAGCCGCAACGATGACGTCACGCCCGGTCTTCAGCTGGCCGTCGGTTTCGACGGCAATGCGTGAACGAAGATTGTTGAGGACCAGAGTCTGGTGAGTTTCCGCCAGGCCGAGTTCCCATGGAAGTCCAGCGTGCTGGACAGACGTGAGTGGCGACGAACCCGTGCCACCATCGTATCCAGAAATCAGGACAACGTCGGCATGCGCTTTGGCAACGCCCGCCGCGATCGTGCCGACGCCCACTTCGGCGACGAGCTTCACGCTGATACGTGCGTGACGATTGCTGTTCTTCAGATCGTGAATCAGCTCCGCGAGATCTTCGATCGAGTAGATGTCGTGGTGCGGTGGCGGCGAGATGAGTCCCACGCCTGGAGTCGTACCGCGGGTTTTGGCGATCCACGGGTAGACTTTGGTTCCGGGCAACTGGCCGCCTTCGCCTGGCTTTGCGCCCTGCGCCATCTTGATCTGAATTTCCTTCGCGCTGACCAAGTATTCGCTCGTGACGCCAAACCGGCCGGCTGCGACCTGTTTGATGGCCGAGTTCTTCGAATCACCGTTCGGCAGGGAAACGAAGCGATCAGCGTCCTCACCGCCCTCGCCCGTGTTGCTCATGCCGCCGATGCGATTCATGGCGATGGCGAGCGTCTCGTGGGCCTCTTTCGAAATCGAGCCGTACGACATGGCGCCCGTCTTGAAGCGCTTCATGATTTTTTCGACGGACTCTACTTCCTCGATTGGGACAGCGTCGCCCGGCTTGAAATCAAGCAGGCCTCGAAGCGTCGCGATGTTCTTCGAATTCTCGTTGATGATCTTCGAGTACTCCTTGAACGCGCCAAAGTTCGACGTCCGCACCGCCTTCTGGAGTCGGTGAATCGATTCCGGATTGAAGAGATGGTATTCACCTTCGTTGCGCCATTGGTACTGGCCGCCGACGGGCAGCACGTGGTTGTTAACTTCGCGATCGGGGAAGGCCGCGCGATGCCGGGTGAGAACTTCCTGCGCAATGACGTCGAGACCAATTCCGCCCACCCGCGATGGAGTCCACGTGAAGTAGTGATCGATGACGTCCTGCCGGAGACCCACGGCTTCAAAAACTTGGGCACCGCGGTAGCTCTGGATCGCGGAAATGCCCATCTTGGACATGACCTTCACCACGCCCTTGGACGCGGCTTTGACCATGTTCTTGCACGCGGTCTTGTGGTCGATGTTTACGAGCATTCCATCCTGGATCATCCCGTCGATGGTTTCGAACGCGACGTAGGGATTGATGGCACTACAGCCGTAGCCAATCAGCAGCGAGAAGTGGTGAACCTCACGGGCTTCTCCGGTTTCGAGCACCATCGAGATCCGTGTGCGCAGGCCTTCGCGGATCAGGAAGTGATGCAAGCCCGATACAGCGAGCAGTGCAGGGATGGGAGCGAATTCCTTGGTGACGCCGCGATCGGAGAGGATCAGCACGGTAACCTCCTCGTCCTCGATCATTCGGCGGGCGATGAGACAGATTTCCTCCATGGCCTTTGCGAGGCCCTTCTCCCCACGCGTGGCGCGGAAGAGAATCGGGAGCACGCCGACCTTGAAACCCGGCTGATCGAGTCGACGAATTTTCGCAAACTCCTCGTTCGTGAGCACAGGCCACTTCAACTCGACACGACGGCAAGCCAGAGGGTCGGGATTAAGCAGATTGCCTTCCGAACCCAACCGCGTTTCCGACGACGTGATGATTTCCTCACGGATGCTGTCGATTGGCGGATTCGTTACCTGAGCGAACAGCTGCTTGAAGTAATTATAGAGGAGGCTCGGCTTGTTCGAGAGCACTGCCAGCGGCGTGTCGTTGCCCATCGATCCGATTGCTTCGACACCGTCACGAGCCATGGGCGCGAGGATAATGCGCTGGTCCTCGAAGGTGTAGCCGAACGCGATCTGGCGATGCACCAGCGTGTCGTGGTCGGGCGGGGGAACCGCGGGAGCCGCGGGCAACTGCTCGAGTTTCACGAGATGCTCGTTTAGCCAGGCGCGATAAGGACGTTCGTGCGCAAGCTGTCGCTTGATCTCTTCGTCCTGAATGATGCGTCCCTGCTCAGTATCGACGAGGAACATATGGCCGGGTTGCAGTCGGCCCTTCTCGCGAATCTTTTCGGGTGGAATGTCGAGCACGCCCGCTTCCGACGCCATAACCACCAAGTCGTCGGTCGTAACGTAATAGCGGGAAGGGCGAAGACCATTCCGATCGAGCACGGCGCCCATCTGCTTTCCATCAGTGAACGCGATGGCGGCGGGTCCATCCCACGGTTCCATCAAGCACGAGTGATATTGGTAAAATGCCCGCCGGTCATCGTCCATTGTCTCGTGATTGGACCATGGCTCCGGAATCATCATCATCATCGCATGCGCGAGCGGCCGGCCGGCGAGGACGAGCAGTTCGAGCGTATTGTCGAACATCGCCGAGTCGCTCCCGTTGGGATTGATGATCGGAAGGATCTTTTTCATGTCCTCTCCGAATAGGTCGGATGAGAACAACGCCTGACGGGCATGCATCCAATTGATGTTGCCCCGGAGCGTATTGATTTCGCCGTTATGAGCGACGTAGCGATAAGGATGCGCGCGGTCCCAGCTCGGGAACGTGTTTGTGCTGAAGCGCGAATGGACAAGAGCGATCGCGGTCTCGATCGCCGGCTGCTGGAGGTCGAGGAAGTACTGCTCCAGCTGAGCCGTGGTCAGCATGCCTTTGTACACGATCGTCTTGTACGAAAGACTCGGCATGTACCAAGTCTCGCCACCGGCGATGGTCGCCGTGCGAATTTCCGAGTAGGCGCGCTTGCGGATGATATAGAGCTTACGCTCGAACGCCTGGTCGTCGGTGAGCGCAGGATTACGTCCGATAAAAATCTGCCGCATGAACGGCTCTGCCGCCTTCGCGGTATCGCCGAGCATGGCGTTGTTCGTCGGAACGGTTCGCCAGCCGAGGAGGGTTTGTCCTTCTGATTGGACGATCTGCCCGAAGATTTCCTCAAGCCGACGACGGGTCGTAAGATTGCGCGGTAAAAACACCAAGCCGCTACCATACTGACCTTCCCGCGGCAGCGAGATGCGTGCCTTCTTGGCCGCTTCGACCAGGAATTTGTGAGGCATCTGCAAAAGGATACCGGCACCGTCGCCTGTGTTCACTTCTGCTCCACTTGCACCGCGGTGGTCCAGATTCGTGAGAACCTGAAGCCCTTGCTTAAGGATTTCGTTTGTCTTGCGGCCCTTGATGTCGACGACGAAACCGACTCCGCAGGCGTCGTGTTCAAACCATGGATCGTAGAGTCCCTGTTTTCCTGGACGCAGGCTCTTCTCCGTGCGAGCGGCCGCGCCGCCGGGAGGCTGGTTGTGTTCTGAGGGAGTTGAGCGCGTGGTATTCACAGGTAAAGTGGTGGGTGGTCAGAAACGAGCGGCGGAAGGAGCAGGAAGAGTGGACGCGAATCGGGCGGAGGCGGGCAACAAGAGCATAAAAAGGGCCGGTCTCGACGTTGCGAGAGCGGCCCGGGGTTCAGTTCAGTTTCGGCGAGCTCTCCGCAGCATCAGAAGAAGCGGACGGTTTTCGTGGCCATTTTGGCGTGCTCGTCATCGGAGCAGCCGGCGTTCGTCGGCACGTTAACCGCAGTATCAACCGGTTTAATGAGGTCGTTGCTGAGGAGGTAGCTCTCTACTTCCTCGCCTGAAATATCGGCTAGCATGACACCATCGATTTCCACGCACGGCGACAGCGGCTGGCCGGACTTGGCTACCATCTCAGCGTAATTCGCGCGGTTGTTGATGATGTCGATATCTTCGAAAGGAAGATTGTATTTACGCATGATCGCACGAACACCGTTGGACCAACCACAGGACGGCTTGAGATAGGCTTTGATCTTCATGAGAGTAACGTGTGCGCGCGCAAAAACGCTGCAAGGTATAGGACCGGTTTTTTCGCAATCAAGCCCCGTCTTCGAATTGCTCGGAAAAATTTGTCATATCCGTTTCGGCGAGGAAATGCACGTGCGCTCCGCTAGGGCGTGTCTTCGAAACGACTGTCGTCGCGAGACACCAGACGGGGGCCGAAGCACGTTTTCACCGCGAGGAACTCGCGTATGCGTGTTGTAGGGCTGCCGCTTGTCGGCGCCGCGCGGTTATCGCGTGTGCGCGTCATTGCGCGTCGCAAGCCCGGCCCGACAACAAACGGTGAGTTCATTGGCAGGTGCGCGAAGTGACGATCCAGCTGGATCTGCTTCGTCGTACCGCCGAGCGAGTTCCGGGTGTGAATTGAACGCGTTACCAGCCTTCGCATGTTGTCGAGCCCGCGAGGCGGTGGAATTTTACCTAGCCGGCCCGTCGGGCATCGTCTATGTGCGAAGGATGAAAGTTCTCGTGACCGGCGCGGCCGGTTTCATCGGTTACCATGTCGCGCGACGGCTCGCCGAGAGCAAACGGTGCGAGGTGCTTGGCATCGATAATCTGAACGAGTACTACTCGGTGGAGCTTAAGCGAGCCCGACTCGCAGAACTCCAGCGGCTGGAAGAATTTCGCTTCATCAAAACGGACTTCGCAGATGCGACGGCGTTCAACGGTATCTATACCCATTTCAAACCGGATTACGTGATTCACCTCGGGGCTCAGGCGGGGGTGCGTTACAGTACGGAAAATCCGGCAGCTTACGCGCGGAGCAATCTGGATGGATTTCTGAATGTCCTCGAGGCCTGCCGACATGCGCCGCCAAAGCATCTCGTATTCGCGTCTTCGAGCAGCGTCTATGGTGCCGGAGCAAAAGTACCGTTCCGCGAAGACGACAACACGGACCAACCCATTTCGTTTTACGGTGCGACGAAGAAAAGTAACGAGCTGATGGCGCACAGCTATGCGCACTTGTACGGACTGGTGGTCACCGGTCTGCGGTTTTTCACGGTTTACGGGCCGTGGTGTCGACCGGACATGGCGCCCATCCTTTTCGCGAAAGCCATTTGCACGGGGACGCCGATCAAACTTTTCAACGACGGCAAGAACCGCCGTGATTTTACTTACGTCGACGACATCGTGGACGGCGTGGTGAAGGTGCTGCTCTATCCGCCTGCAAAGCCGCCGGTACCACCATTTCGCTTGTTCAACATCGGCCACAACCGGCCGGTGGAAGTGCTGCTCTTCGTTCGGATGCTTGAGGAAATGTTAGACCGGAAGGCCATTGTGGAGCTCGCACCGCCACAGCCGGGGGACATGATTGAGACGTGCGCAAGTATTGAACGCCTCTCGGCTGAGATTGGTTTCGCGCCCAAGGTCACGCTGGAAATCGGACTAAAAAAGTTCGTCGACTGGTTTCGCGTCTACTACAGCGCGTAACCGGCGGAGAGCAGCAGCTTCTCGAACTCTCATTCCCACTTTGAGTTTGTGCGGGCGTCGAGGACCGCGCATCCGTCGTCGCCAAGAAACATGAAGACATTTCTGCTTTTGGTGTGCTCGAACATTTTCATGACCGTCGCATGGTACGGGCATCTGAAGTTCAAGTGGCTTGAAGGGAAATCCATGCTCACGGTGATTCTCGTTTCATGGGGAATCGCCTTCTTCGAGTACTGCTTGATGGTGCCCGCCAATCGCGGTGGCTATCTCAGTGGCGAGTTCAGCGGCTATCAATTAAAGATCCTTCAAGAATGCGTGACGCTCGGAGTCTTTGTCGTGTTTGCGTGGCTCGTGCTGAAAGAACGTCTCTCTTGGAATTATGCGGTGAGTTTTGCCCTGATCGTACTGGCTGTGTGGTTCGCGGTCGCGTTCAAGCAGGAGAACGGAACGCCACCGCATTGAGGCAGTTGCTGCGCGTCGCCAATTCAGCGGATCTAATTGTTCCGATTCCGCGAGGGCAGGGAATTCCGTGCGAGTTCGCAGCGATCGTGTGGCGTTGAACGTCGATTACGTTGAATTACGATCACGGCGGGCTTGCTTCCCGCCGGCGTGGCGCTTCAGCGTTGCGGAACATTTGCCGGTTTTTTCCGGTGTCCCCTGTCTGCACTCAACGTTTTCACCGATCATGTCCAAAGCTGCTCCTGCCAAAATTGCTCCCGTCGTCGCGATGCCCGCTCGCGACAAAAATATCGATCTCGCGCTCTCATCCATCACGAAACAATTCGGTGAAGGATCCATTATGCGTCTCGGCAGCAATGCCAAGATGAAGGTGGAAACCCTGTCGACCGGCTCCCTCGCGATCGATCTGGCACTCGGCGTAGGCGGACTGCCCAAAGGCCGTATCGTTGAAATTTACGGACCCGAATCTTCCGGTAAGACGACGTTCTGTTTAAGTGTGATCGCCGAGGCGCAAAAGAAAGGCGGCCTCGCGGCTTTCATCGACGTCGAGCACGCGCTGGATCCGAAATACGCCCGCGTGGTAGGCGTAAATCTCGACGATCTTCTCGTGTCCCAGCCGGACAGTGGTGAAGACGCGCTCAACATCATGGAGACACTCATTCGGTCGAACAGCATCGACGTGATCGTGCTCGATTCTGTGGCCGCGCTTATCACCAAGGCCGAACTCGACGGACAGATGGGCGACATGACCATGGGCAGTCAGGCTCGATTGATGTCGCAGGCCATGCGTCGCCTGACCGCCGTGGTGAGCAAAACAAACTGCGTGTGTATTTTCACCAATCAGATCCGTGAAAAAATCGGCGTGATGTTCGGCAGCCCTGAAACCACCTCGGGTGGCCGGGCGCTGAAGTTTTTCTCATCGGTCCGCATCGACATCCGTCGCAAGGACCAGATCAAAACCCCTGAGGGCAAGGTCATCGGCAATCGCACGAAGATCAAAGTCGTCAAAAACAAAGTAGCGCCTCCGTTCACCGAAGTGGAATTCGACATCATGTATGATGAGGGCATTTCCAAAATCGGATCGCTGCTCGACCTCGGCTTGGAACACAAAATTCTCGAAAAAAAGAGCGCATGGATTGCCTACAAAGGCGCGCTCGTCGGCCAGGGCCGCGATGCCGCGAAAGCCGCGTTGAAGGAGAAACCTGAGCTGGCGGAAAAAATTTCGAAAGCCGTTCTCGAAAAAGTCAACGTAACCGGCGGCGCGGTCATCACTGGGTCGAACGGCAGCGAGTAGAGGCTGGGCTCAGCGAACCCTTCTTACGCTAACCGGAGTTCGTTGCGAATTTAGTGCGCGCTTCGAGAGGAGCGGGTCTGGAAACAGCTCCGTTATGCTGTGACCAACCGGTGTAGGTTGCGCGCTCGCCGCGCAACTCCGTGCGCGTGAACAAACGTGGCACGGCAGCACACCACGGCACGTCACCTGCATTGTCATGCTCAAGGAATGTGCCTCGAACCCACATTCCGTCCGATTGCTTCGACGCCAATTTTGCTTTGCACATTGCGGCGTCGAGCCAATCCGCGCTTCATAAGCGCCAGTCATGTCTGCAGGTCCCCTCACCCGTCGCCTCTCAGACGCATTGCAAGAACCAGTCTTCACTGTTCGGCAATTAACAAAAACATACGGTGAAGGCGAAGCTGCGGTGCACGCCCTTTCTGGAGTCGACCTCGATCTTTTTCGGGGAGAGCTCGTGGTCTTGCTCGGACCTTCTGGCAGCGGAAAATCGACTTTGCTGAACAATTTGGGCGGCTTGGACAATCCCACGTCCGGCACTCTCCTGTATCGTGGACGAGATTTGACCGGCGCAGATGAGGCAGAATTGACGCGCTATCGCCGCGAGGCGATTGGGTTCGTGTTTCAATTCTATAATTTGATTCCGAGTCTCACGGCGCGCGAAAATGTCGCGTTGATCACCGAGATTTCAACAACCCCATGGCGCCGGAAGAAGCCCTGGCTCTCGTCGGCCTCACGCCGCGAATGGATCATTTCCCGGCTCAGCTTTCCGGTGGCGAACAACAACGGGTCGCGATCGCCCGGGCAATTGCGAAACGGCCGGAAGTACTCTTGTGCGATGAACCCACCGGTGCCCTCGATGTGAATACAGGCATCACCGTGCTTGAAGCCATCGAGCGGATCAATCGCGACCTCGGCACCTTGGCCGTGATTATCACCCACAATGCCATTCTCGCCGACATGGCAGATCGCGTGTTTTCGATGCGCGATGGACGCATCGTGAGCGAACATGTGAACGCAACCCGTGATTCCGTCAAAAATCTGAAATGGTAGCGTTGCGAGAGTGTGATGGCTTCGGCGCGGTCCGGGGCCGATATAGATCTTCGGGGACTGTCGTTGTCGCGCGTCCGGGAAGATGAGCCTGCTCGATCGAAAACTCGTGCGTGACCTGCGAGCGCTGAAATCGCAGGCGCTCGCCGTGGCCTTGGTGATGGCTTGCGGGCTGGCGATGATGATTATGACGCGCTCCTTGATCCTGTCGCTTGAGACGACGCGCGATGACTATTACCGCGACTATCGCTTTGCGCAGGTGTTCGCACGCTTGAAACGAGCCCCAAACTCCGTTTCGGAGCAGCTCACCGCCATCCCAGGAGTGGCCGCGGTGCAGACTGGTATCGCTTTACAGGCTACACTCGATCTTCCCGGGATGATCGAACCAGCGGTGGGACTGATCCAGTCGTTGCCCGAACGGGACGAATTGGTGCTGAATCGACTGTATTTGCGACAAGGTCGAATTCTCGTTGGCCGCGGCTCGCACGGCGAAATCCTCGCCGGCGAAGCTTTCGCCGAGGCGCACCAGCTGAAGCCTGGCGACCGGCTCGCGGCGATTCTTTATGGACGAAAGCAAGAGTTCCGCATTGCGGGGGTGGTGCTGTCACCCGAGTTCATTTTTGAATCTCCGCCAGGGGCCGCGCTTCCCGACAACCGAACGTACGGTGTTTTTTGGATGCCCTACAAAGAGCTGGCGACGGCCAGCAATCTGGATGGAGCGTTCAATACCGTTTCAATCACATTAGCGCCTGGCACTGCGGAAGAATCCGTGATCGCCGCCGTTGATCGAATCCTTAGGCCATACGGTGGGCGCGGGGCATATGGTCGCGAATCACATCCGTCGCACGT
>Ga0163163_10005625_pt1 | contig 10862 bp, 10 predicted proteins | sample S65metaG_FD_119766 | JGI IMG/M metagenome (GOLD analysis project Ga0163163, IMG submission 119766) | Switchgrass rhizosphere microbial communities from Kellogg Biological Station, Michigan, USA - S6-5 metaG | ecosystem: Host-associated > Plants > Roots > Rhizosphere > Soil | place: USA... | reverse complement strand
GTAAGGGTTGTATTGAATGCTTACAGGCATCTCCTTCCATCTTAGTTTTTTCTTTTTTACCTCCATCAAAATTTCAGAAGCGTGCGCGAGACCATTTTCTTTAATCCTAATTTTACTGGAGGCTTTGCTGTTCAATCCGCGAATGCCGTTGTGCGCATCGCTGAGCCAGAGACCGGTAAACATAAAATTTACTAATCTTCCAAGACGAATCACGATTCTGCGGCCCAGGCTGGCATTTGTTTTAGCGCCCTTCAGGAACCGGGAACCGAAAATTACATCGGCCTCATCATTTTCAAGCGCTGCCAGTAATTTAGGAATGTCTTCAACGCTGTGTTGGCCATCGGCATCAAAGGTCACGATGTATTTTGCGCCCCTGCGCAATGCGTAAATCATGCCGGTTTGGAGCGCAGCGCCCTGTCCTAAATTGATTTTGTGTCGGATGTAGTGAACAGGGAGTGGGCTGACCATCTCGGCCGTATTGTCATTTGAACCGTCATCTATCACCACTACCTGGTAATCCAGGTTAATCAAAGATGCCAGCACTTCCCTGATGACTTCGGCTTCGTTATATGCGGGAACAAGTACGTATGTGAGATTGTTTTCCAACAAAAAAGTAGGACGCAATAATAACATTAATTCGCGATTCCCAGTTTTGCCTGCAGTTGATCCTTGCTCACATCAAAAACCAGGAATGAATGTGCAATATGTGAAGCAGGTTTGAAATTGTCCAATAGCCATGCATATTTGCCTTCATCGTACAAATCCAGCAGCTCATTCACGCCAATGTAGAATTTCCCGGCTACGGGCTGCAGCGGTGCTGGCTGCAATGCGGGATTTTTAGAAAGGAAATCCGATAAAAAATAATTTGCCTGCCCGCTGTCCAGGTTGCTGTCTCCCATAATCCTGTACGCCATTTTCTTATCGGCAATAAACTCGTTTGAATAGGGCAGCAGGTTTGGTGAATAGTAATAGAAACTTAATAATAACCACACCAGTCCTATCAAAGTCAAGGCCGGTTGCCAGGCTTGCATAATTCTGAATCCTGAATCCCCGTACCGCCAACGGCGGGGTTGAATCTCCGTCCCGCCAACGGCGGGGGTGAATCCTGCTCCTACCCTTCCACACAAAATGTACAGCAATGGATAAATCATCAACACATATCGAATTCCTCCCTGGATATTCAACATGAAGCTGAAATAAATGAGGAAGTAAAAAACAGGAAACAGAAGCAGGAATTCATTTCTCCAAAAACTTGAGTTCATGCGGCGAACCATCAGGAAAAAAGCACAAATGATTGCAATCATGCTTGCAATAGGTGTCTTGAAAAAGAATACCGCGAGATAATAATATGGGAAAACGGTTTTTCTCTTTTCACCGAACAGGTAATTATCTGCAGCGGCAACCTTTACGCCCGGGCCTAACTCAACAAGGCGCATGTTTTGATCAATGCCTTGTATGTGTGGCTCCGGTAAGGGTAACGGAACCTGGGCTAAGGGACCCAAACCGCTTTTTAGAGAATTGAAAGCACTGCTTTTAAATTCATACGACGACAATGATTTTCCAAAATGCCTGAATTGAAACCCGGCGTTGAGGATCAGAATTTGAATTCCGAGCAGGATAAAAAACTTGCCCATTACCTCGCGCCAATTTCCGAATTCAACCTTGCGTGCCAATATGGGTACCAACCATATTATGAAAAATATGATATAAAGATGAGTAAGCGATTGTTTAGCCAATTGTGCCAATGCCAGCGTAAATGCAAATGCGAGAAACTCCCGGAAAGCGTTTGATTCCCGGTATCTCCAGAAATGATACAACGGGATAACTGTAAAAAGGGCGCCGTAAAGATCAGTCATAACAGACGCCGCGTAAGCGCCGAGGTTTGGACAAAACACAAAAAGCGTGAGTGAAATCAATGCCCCGCCTTCACCGTACCATTCCTTAGACCAGCGATAAATGTAGAATCCTAATAAAAGACCTGCCAGCAAAGTCAAATACCTGCCGTGTGTGATATCAGTAACACCATTATCCTGGCGTGCCAGGGAAGGATTGAATACTTGTTGAATGGCTCTGGGTAGGGCGTTCAGCATGGACACAGGCAGACAACTCGCGTCTTCATCGCCCCTGATTTTATCAGGCTGTCCCTTTAAAAGCCTCACTGCATAATTGAAATGATTGCCCTCATCACTATTTACGGAAAGTTTGGGAATGGCAATTATTCCATTAATGAGATAGATGGCGCCGAGTAAACCCACCAGGAACCAATGAAATCTATGACGTGGGTTAATTGGCATATCCGAAGATATGGGTTTGGCATTGAGTTTAAAATTGACGGTATCTTTTTTTGTCAACGTCTTTTGAAGAAGAAGACCTCATCAACGCACTGGTCTTTGATGATACTGAAGCCTGCATGCCGGATCCTATCAAGCAAATCATCTGCGGCCTTTTTTCCAATGATGGCGGCGTGAATTTCAAGCAGGATTTTGTTGACACTTGAATTTCGAAGCACTTCACAACATTCAAACAAGGCCAGCTCGCCGCCTTCAATATCGACAATCAGGAATTCAGGCCGCCACTCGGCCAATACAGTTTCAAAAGATTCTGTCGATACTTTTCTTTTTTCCAATAATTCGAATCCCGGTAGCTGGTCGCTGACGGTCGAGGACATGCAGGCATTTCGCGCTACATAGAATTCGGTTGGCCCGGTTGTTTGCAGGTTACATACCAGCATTTTATTTCTCACTTCAAACCTGACCCGGTTTAGTTCCTGGTTTTTTAGGATGATCTTTTGGAGTCCTGAATTCAGTTCATAGCTCAAAACCTTATTGCCATTGATCCTGGCAGCTGCGATCGCATTAAAGCCAATCCCTGTACCCAGCTCCAGTACGCGTTCATTTGACGACAAATTGTTTCGAATCACCCTGTTTTCGAGATTCTCATAGCCACCCTGTAAAACACTCATAACAAGGTCGCGCGAAAGAACATCATCATCATTGATGGATAGGCGAACACCGGCGATCAATTTCGTAGGAAAAATGCTGCGAAGCCGGTAATGCAAATCGCTTCGGATGTAAACAAGGCTGTCTTTAAGATATTTGAGAAAGCGGATCAAGCTTCGGTCTGGAATGATCAATCATCAAGCTTCAACACGGCAAGAAAGGCCTCCTGTGGGACTTCCACATTACCGATCTGCCTCATGCGCTTCTTACCTTCTTTCTGTTTTTCTAACAGTTTGCGCTTACGACTAATGTCACCTCCATAACATTTGGCGGTAACGTCTTTGCGCATAGCAGAGATATTTTCGCGCGCAATGACCTTCGCGCCAACTGCGGCCTGGATGGCAATCTGGAATTGCTGCCTGGGGACAAGCTCTTTCAATTTTTCACAAAGCTTGCGGCCAAAATCCTGTGCCCTGCTGCGATGTATGAGCGCACTAAGTGCATCCACTTTGTCGCCATTCAACAGGATATCCATTTTCACGATATCACTCTCCCGATAACCAATGGGATGATAGTCAAATGAGGCATAACCACGCGTCTGGCTCTTGAGTTTGTCATAGAAATCAAATACAATTTCCGTGAGCGGCATTTCAAAAATCAATTCCACGCGCGTCGTTGTGAGATAACTCTGGTTGATGAGGATGCCACGCTTGTTGAGGCAAAGCGTCATGATATTACCGATGTATTCCGGCTTGCTAATGATTTGAGCTTTGATATAGGGTTCTTCTATCCTGTCAATTCTAACCGGGTCGGGCATTTGCGCAGGGTTGTTCACCACAATTTTTTGTCCGGATGTGGTGTATGCAACAAAGCTTACGTTGGGAACGGTGGTGATTACGGTTTGGTTAAACTCGCGTTCCAGTCTTTCCTGGATAATCTCCATATGTAGCAGTCCAAGGAAGCCGCAGCGGAAACCAAAACCAAGGGCCTGCGAAGTTTCCAGCTCATAGCTGAGAGATGCATCATTCAGTTGCAGTTTGTCCATGCAATCCCGCAATTCTTCAAAATCATCCGTATTCACAGGAAATATGCCGGCAAATACCATCGGTTTCACTTCTTCAAATCCCTTGATCATTTCCGGATTTGGATTATTGCCGAGGGTAATGGTATCACCCACTTTTACTTCCTTGGCATTCTTAATCCCCGTGATGATATATCCAACGTCACCGCAGGTTACTTCTTCCTTCGGCGACATGGTTAGTTTCAAAATACCCACCTCGTCTGCCTCATATTCCTGGCCGGTAGAAACAAATTTTACTTTGTCTCCTTTGCGGATCATGCCGTTGAGAATCCTATAATAAACGATAATTCCCCTGAAAGAATTGAAGACACTATCGAAGATTAGCGCTTGCAGCGGTGCATCCGGGTTACCACTCGGCGCCGGTATTCTCGCCACAATCGCTTTCAAAATTTCTTCTACGCCAATTCCCGTTTTCCCGCTTGCGAGCAGGATGTCTTCTTCCTTGCAACCAATGAGGTCGATGATTTGGTCCTTGACTTCCGGAATCATTGCGCCATCCATATCAATCTTATTGATCACAGGTATGATCTCAAGATTGTTATCGATAGCGAGATAAAGGTTTGAGATGGTTTGAGCCTGGATACCCTGCGTAGCATCCACAAGTAGCAATGCACCTTCGCAGGCAGCTAAAGCGCGACTCACTTCATAACTGAAATCGACGTGTCCGGGTGTATCAATCAGGTTGAGAATATATTCCTGGCCATTTTGCTCGTAGTTGATCTGGATAGCATGACTCTTGATGGTAATGCCCTTCTCACGCTCAAGGTCCATGTCGTCCAATACCTGGGCCTGCATGTCTCTTTCGGATATGGTATGGGTGAATTCAAGAAGCCTGTCGGCCAGGGTACTTTTTCCGTGATCGATATGTGCGATAATGCAAAAATTCCGGGTAAACTTCATAACTCTTTCGCTTATTTCGGGATGCGCAAAGGTAGTGTATTTCAACGGCATTCGGGCAACGAAATGCGCGTGGAGACGGATTATGTAGCGTGGAATTTCAAGGCATTTGGCTAACTTTCGAGATCACAAAAAAAACATCAGTCGATGAAAATAAGAAACCTGGTTGTTGTAGTCACGATCTTGCTTGCACCTGTAATGGTCAGCGCACAAAAAGATTATAAAGTAGTGTTCGACCTTACAACTGCTGATACCAACACGCATCATGCTGTGATTCGTTGGATCAGGGAAATTCTGGGCTCCGAACCTACTGCTAAAATTGAAGTGGTTATGTATGCCCAGTCACTGCCATTTGTGACGAAAAACAGATCCATCGAAGAAGAAGCAGTGAAAAAATATGCTGCGATGAGCAATGTGAAATTCGAAGTCTGTGCCATTGCGATGGTGAACAACAAAGTAGATAAGGCCGATTTGTTGCCGGGTGTGGAAATCGTACCGGACGGGATTTATGAAATTATTTCCAAGCAGCGACAGGGATGGGGATACATAAAGGCAAGCAGATGATGCCAGATGCTGGATGCTGAATACTTGATACTAGATACCGGATACTGCCAAATGCCAACCGCCAACTTTCTTAAATAATTTAAAAAATACCGCGGGAACGTTTTTTTGAGCGATTTATTTTGCCAGAATGATTATCTTCGTCTATCCCTAAACCTAATAGTTCCCACTCATGGTTCAAACGACAGAGTTATTAGCGCAATTTGAGCAGGCAGTTGAGGATAGCAAATCTCTCTCTGAGCGGCCCAGCAATGAGACCCTCTTGCAGCTCTATTCCCTCTACAAGCAATCTACCGAGGGCGATAACCTGACGGATCCACCAGCCAACCCTTTTGATTTTGTTGCCAAGGCGAAATTTGAATCATGGAAGAACATGACAGGCAAATCAAAAGAAACGGCGATGCAGGAATATGTAGACCTCGTAAGTAAGTTGAAGTCTTAAGTTTAATTTACGTCGATTAACATCCCCCGGTAATAATCAACTATTTGTTTTCCTACTATTGAGTAGCTATATCGCTCGCTTGCGTGAATGGCTATTTCTTCCCGGTTAAATCGGTCCGGGTTGTGGATCATGAATAGCAACGCAGCTAAAAGCTCTTCTTTGTTTTCATTCGAAACCAATACTCCGTTTGAATCATTGATAATTTCAGGTATCCCACCCACATCGGTTGCTACCACGGGTAGGCCGCAACAGAGCGCTTCCAGGATCACGCAGGGCTGGTTTTCGTACCGGCTGAACATGACCAATGCATCGGCAGCTGCCATTTCAATGCCCACCTGGTCGTAGGGAATTTCGCCCAACCATCGAACCTTGTCTTTCAGTTCCAATTTCTCGAAATGTGACATCACTTCGGGTGGCACGAGCCCAATCATCGTCATTTCCCAATTTGTTTCTTCCGCCTTCAGCTGCAAAAGCACGTCAAGCAAACCCTGGACATTCTTTTGGTGCGACATGGTCGACACATGGATGAAATGGGTCCTCCTCCTCCTGGCCGATTTATCGTAGGCGAACAACTCGGTGTTCACCACGTTCGGTATGAGTACGGTTTTATGAATTTCAAAAAGCTGCTTCAGCGTACGGCGCATGTTTTCGGAGAGGACAACAACCGCTTCAGCCGATTCAAAAATCTTTTCGATGAGTTTTCTGAAAGCGAATGTCCTGGAAAAATAGCTGTCTGGGTTATCCTTTGTATAGCCCGCCCAATGTTCCGTAACGATGTATGGAATATTCAGGTTACGCTTTAGCCAAAGCGCCACCAGTCCGGCCTTGTAAGGCACGTGCAGGTGGATAATATCAGGCTTGCCCTTTTGACGCATCCACCTGAAAATGGCTTCCCTGAAATTTTTCCTGAAGAGAAGGGTGGAATTCATTTTACCCATCAGGCTAAGGGGGCCGCCATTGGATCGATAATACACAATGACCTCCGTAAGATTGCCTCTCACCGTGATTTCGGTATGCGGATAACTTTCGAACATATTTCGGGTATCCTTCACCGTATGGATAACGGTTAAAGGCTGTATGAGTGAAAGCGCGAGGGCCTGCCTCTGCACAAAATCACCGTTGAAGGGATCAACTTTGCTAGGATACCAGCTGGCGAGCCAGAGAATCTTCATGACAAGAAATTACAGAAAATTTTTAAACCGGGAATTCCGGTTCATTTACGTTCGATACTCTCCAGTATCAATGTCTTAAGCCATCTGAAATCTGAGCGCCGGATCAGGTAGAATTCGCCTATGCTTGCCTGGTACTCACGGGTGAAAGTTCTCAGTACGTAAAAATAGTATACCATGTAGCCGAGGCTGCTCACCGCGGCAGCCGATTCGATTCCAAATTTCGGAATGAAAATGATATCGCCGGCAATGATCACAATCAGCGCCAGCACAGATCCCGAAATATTCACGCCCAGGCGATTCTTGCCGGCATAATAAGCTGCAAGCGGGTTAAGGCTTGATAAGGCCAGGATGCCGGGAATCAGCAACAGGAAGGGTTTGTACATCCTTGAAAAACTTTCTCCAAAAACGAAAGGAAAAAGCCAGTTGCCGGTAACTGCAAGAAACAGGCAGCAGCTTCCCAACAATACCAGCAGGATCCTGGTCATGATCTTCAGCACGTGATTCACCTCTGCCCTTTGTCCGCCGGCCGTCAGTGGAAAAATAGCACTGGCAAAAATGATGGGAAGGAGAATGAACATTTGTCCGAGCTTGGAAACCTGGATGTAGTTGCCCAGGTCTTGCGCCGTACAATATTTTTTTACAAAAATGTAATCGATACGGTAGAGTAAAAAGAATATGGCATTGCCGGAAAAAGCCGCCAAACAGTATCGCAAAAGTTTCTTGAATTCTTCTATCGAAGGCAATCTTCCTTCCCAGGCGGGTGAGTATCGGAGTTTGAATACAACTGCGAGGGTGAGACCCTGAACCAAAAAACCAAAAAAATAAATAAAAAGATAACGCTCGCCGTCGAGGATGGAGGGAAACCAGATGCCGAATGGAACGACCAAAAAAATCAACAGCAGGTTAATGCCCACGAGCAGGCAGTTCGGCAGCCAGAAATTCTTTTCTGCATAAAACAGGTTCGAGCAATAAGTAATTAACAGGTTTCCGCAAACATAGCAGAGTGAAGAAATAAGATAAAGTTTATGAGAAATGCCGGCCGAAGTATTGCCTCTTCGCCAGTAAAAGAGCAAGAATACGAAGACGCCGGCGATGATGGTCCAAAGGATGGAAAAATTCAACAGTTGGTTGGCTGAAATCTCCTTTTTGGAAACGAAATAGCCCATCCCCGATTCCAGGCTAAGGCTCAGGAGAAGTAAAATGAAGGTATAGAAATTGATAATGTAATAGATCCAGCCGCTAAGGGAGGCCTGGTAATATCGCGCAATTAATATATTCAGCACCAGTGATGAGGCGAAGAACATGCCCCTCCAAACGATACTCTGGTATATGAGTTTTTTTAGCGTCATGTGGATAGGTCTGGCCTTCGCGCTGAATATCCTAAATTTGAATAGCCCTTGAGGAAAGCACTTACAAATAAACAATAAAATAACCCAGTTTAGTATACAATGGCCATGCTTCACAAAATAAACAGCAAAGCCCGCAGCCAGGACGATACCGGTTTTGGCGCCAATACTTCACTTTATGGTGGCAGACTCGTTCAAAAGGACGGACAGGCCAATATCGAAAAGAAAGGAATACCCATATTAGACCGGATTAGTTGGTATCACTACATGATCAGCATTAAGAGGAGCAAATTCTTCCTGATCTTACTCATCACCTATATCTCCCTTAACCTGTTATTTGCGGGCGTATACTATCTTATCGGTACGGAGCACTTGATGGGAATCAGGTCGGGTTCCGAATGGGAGAAGTTTTCGGAAGTCTTCTTTTTTAGCACACAAACTTTTACTACCGTTGGTTATGGGCGAATCAGCCCCGTAGGTTTCTGGGCCAGCGCCGTGGCTACATTCGAGGCCTTCCTGGGCTTGCTCAATTTTGCAATCGCCACAGGATTGTTTTACGGTCGTTTTTCCCGGCCGCAGGCGTTCTTAAGATTCAGCCACAACGCGTTGATCTCACCTTACCGGGATGGCGCGGGATTAATGATTAGAATGGTTCCCTACAAAAACAATTACCTCACCGATGCTGAGGTAAGACTGACGCTTGCTGTGACTACAGATGTAAATGGAACGCAGGCGAATAAATTCTATCCGCTTGAACTGGAGCTCGACAAAGTAGTTGCTCTTACGCTTAGTTGGACCGTCGTTCACCCTATCAATGATAAGAGTCCAATTACGCAACTCAGGGAAAAGGAACTTACAGACCTAAAGGCAGAGATCTTGGTTTTCGTGAAGGCATTTGATGAATCCTTTTCTAATGTTGTGCAGGCGCGCACTTCCTATACGGCAAATGAAATTTTATTCGGAAAGAAATTTGTGCCGATGTTTCATCGATCTGAAGACGGGTTAAAAACAATTCTTGAATTGGATAAGCTCAATGATCATCGCCCTGCCGACATTAGCAACGCGTATCCTGAATTGACCGACGAATCAACCCTTCTTCAACCCGTCAATAACAGCTGAGAATTCTGCTGCCTGAAGGGATGCGCCGCCTACCAGTCCGCCGTCAACATCAGGGCAGCCAAACAGTTCAGCTGCATTGGCAGCCTTCACACTTCCTCCATAAAGAATGGATATTTGATCGGCAATGGATTGACCGTATTGTCCCGCCAATACCGAACGAAGATGAGCATGCATTTCCTGGGCCTGCGCCGAACTCGCAGTTCTTCCGGTGCCGATGGCCCAAATGGGTTCATATGCGATGACAATGTTCGGTAGTTGCTCGGGAGTAAGATGAAACAGGCTTTCACGTAATTGTTGCTCCACATAGCCATTCTGCGATTCTGCTTCGCGAACACTTAAGGGTTCACCGCAGCAAAATATCGGCGTCAGTTCATATTCAAGGGCAAGGTTCAGTTTGTCGGCCAGCATCGTATTCGTTTCTGCAAAATATTCCCTGCGCTCAGAGTGACCCAATATCACATGTGTAACGCCAATTGATTTCAACATTTCGGCAGAAACTTCGCCAGTATAAGCACCTGATTTTTTGGAATAACAATTTTGCGCCGCGACAGCCACATTTTTCCTGCCTTTAATTTTTTCGAGTGCCATCGTCAGGTATGGAAATGGAACGCCAAAAACGACCCACTGATTTTCACTCAAATGACGAGGCTGTGCGAGCAAGTCGTCGAGCAGGGATCTTGCCTGTTCGAGGTTGAGGTTCATTTTCCAGTTAGCTGCTGCAATTTGTTTTCTCATGAGCTTTATTTGAACGGCGAAAATAGCGCCTTGGTTGATTGGTAGAAAATAAAAATCCCCTCCCCGCCTTGGCGGGGAAGGGATCTGTGAATCAGTTTTGCGATTACGATTTCTTCTCGTAACGCTTCTTGAATTTATCGATACGACCAGCAGTATCTACCAGCACGTTCTTGCCGGTGTAAAACGGATGTGAAGTATTGGAAATTTCCAATTTGATTAGTGGGTATTCTTTGCCATCTTCCCAGGTTGTGGTTTCCTTGCTGGGAGCTGTAGAACGGCTCAAAAATGAGTATCCGTTACTCATGTCCTTAAATACAACGAATCGGTAATTTGCCGGATGAATTTTTTCTTTCATGATAATCAACTGTTTATGCACGACTGCAACCGTGCGGTTCATTTGAACGAGCTGCAAAATTAGCTGGTTTTCACGGATTAGCAAAAAGAAAAGTAAAGAATTATCCGGATGACTTTCCGATCAAACCATGCTCCATGGCGAATTTGACCAGGCAGGATCTCCTTTGGGTGTGCGTTTTATCTTGTCCAAACCCGCACTCAAACTATCCAGTATCC
>Ga0163163_10005623_pt1 | contig 10864 bp, 7 predicted proteins | sample S65metaG_FD_119766 | JGI IMG/M metagenome (GOLD analysis project Ga0163163, IMG submission 119766) | Switchgrass rhizosphere microbial communities from Kellogg Biological Station, Michigan, USA - S6-5 metaG | ecosystem: Host-associated > Plants > Roots > Rhizosphere > Soil | place: USA: Michigan... | reverse complement strand
TGTGACCTTTTCCAGTCCGGCTTACGACAAAGAGTACCAGGGCATGTTGAACCGGGATTACCTCATGAGCGCGAAGAACACCGTCGCCTTCCGCTTCTATCGCTCTTATGAGCCGCAGATCATCAGCTTCCTGGGCGCGGCGGGTTCCGCGTATCTGCCGGGGACTCCGGCCACCGATCCGTTCGGCTACCACAACATGGTCACCAAGCTCACCACCATCGTGAACAACAACATGGTGAATGAGCTGCACGTTTCCTATCAGCGCACCACCACCGACGCCTTCCAGAACCCGCCCACCAGCACTTATGCGTCGCAGATCTACGGCACGGCTGCAAACTTCCTGGGCGGCGGTCTTCCCTTCACTCCCGTCATCAGCATCCCGGGCTTCTTCCAGGCGGGCGGCAGCTCTTCAAACGACGAGAGCGTGCATAACTTCCAGGCGCAAGTCGGTGATCAGCTTTCCTGGAACAAAGGCAAGCACACCATTCGCGCCGGCGGCGAGTTTGAGCAGGTCAACTGGTTCTGGGATTACCAAGGCCTGTCGCACGGCATCATGGCCTTCCAGACCTTCAACGATTTCCTGATCGGTCTGCCGGGCGGTTGCGGCGCGGCATCGGCGAATTGCAACGGTTCCAACTTCAGCAATATTCTCAACACCAATAACTTCTCGGTGCGCAGCGGACCGGGCGGCATCGTGCACGGCTACAAAGCCCGCAACGGCAATGCCTTCGTGCAGGATGACATCAAAGTCAATCAGCGCTTGACCGTGAACCTCGGCGTGCGCTGGGAATACGACGGCTTGATGGCCGACAAATACGGCAACGCCACCAACCTGTGGCTCGGCCAGCTCGCGACGGTCAACAATCCGGCCACTTTCCCCAACAGCCCGGCTACGGCCACGGCCGCGGGTTGGGTGGTGGTGAACAACTACGACACCAAGACCTGGGGCGCATTGCCGGCCGGCGTGTTGCAACTCGACAGCCCGGTTCCCAGCAAGAATCGCGTTCCCCTCGACGACTTCGCTCCGCGCCTGGGCTTCGCCTGGCAGCCGACCGCCGGCAACAAGCTGGTGGTTCGCGGCGGCGCCGGTTACTTCTTCGATCGCGTTCCCGGCAACACCATCGGCCACGCCGTCGAGCAAAGCCCGCCCTATTCGATCACGCTCGATCAGGGCGCCAGCACCAATCAATTCTCTTCGCTGGCTCAGCCCTTCCAGAACATTCCGCTGGGAACTTTCCCCACGCGTTGGTTGAACTTCAATACCAACAAGGGATCGGATCTGGCGCAATCATTCATGGTGGACAACCTGATCACGCCCCTGGTTTATTCGTGGAACTTTAACGTTCAATACCAGATCGCACCGACCTGGATGATCGAAGCCGGCTACGTCGGCTCGCGCGGGATTCATCAGCCCAACACGCTGCACATCCTGAATGGAGCCTACCTGGCTTCGCCCACCAGTCCCGTCAACGGCGTCACCGTGAACACCACCGCCAATGCCCGCGAGCGCGTGCCTTACCTGGGCTTCTCGCCCACTGGTTTGCAAGGCGCCGACAATCAAGGCGACTACAAATACAACAGCCTGCAGCTCACTTTGCGTAAGCAGATGTCGCATGGGCTGAGCTTCCAGGCCGCTTACACGTACAGCCGCGCGTTCACAACGCAGGGCTACAACACCGGCATTCCCCCGGGACCGGGCTCGACCAATATCGGCGACCCGCGCTCTCCGGCGTATGGCTTGAATGCCCAGTATCGTCCGCAACGCCTGGTGATCAACTACAGCTACGAAATCCCCTCCGGCGGCGTCAAGGGCGCGCTCGGGGTCCTGGCTCGTGGCTGGAGCTTGTCGGGCGTCACCACGATTCAAGGCGGCCAGCCGCTCAGCATCGTCGACAGCCGCGGCGGCGGGATCTACGGCCTCTCCGGCGCCACGGCGCTGTTAGCGTCCACCGCGCAAATCGCTCCCGGCTTCACCTACGCTGACCTGGTTACTCCGGGCGGTGTGGAATCCCGCCTGGGCGGCGCGAGCGCTGGGCCCGGCTACATCAATACGGCTGCTCTGACCACCATTCCGGTGATCGGCGGCAACGGCACTCCGGGAACCGGCGGCACCGGTTGGGGCAACACCGGCGTGGGCATCATTTACGGCCCCGGCCAGTTTGACTTCGACGCCACCTTGGCCAAGACCACCCGGGTGGGAGGGATTCACGAAAACTCCACGCTGCAGTTCCGCGCCGAGTTCTTCAACCTCTTCAATCACCCGCAATTCGCGATTCCCGTGGGCCTGAACTTCGGCGCCCCGGGCAACTTCGGCCAGATCACCAGCACCTCGGTGAATCCGCGCCTGATCCAGTTGGCTTTGAAGTACGTGTTCTAGACCAGCTGTTCGTAGCTTAAAAGGGGGCGGTCTTCGGACCGCCCCCTTTTTTTTGTTAGTCGCTGGAGAGCGCGGCCTTCACGCGTTCGGGTGTGAACGGAGCGCGCCGCAGGCGCACTCCGGTGGCATCGTAGATTGCGTTGGCGAGAGCGCCCGGCACGGTTACGGCGGCGGCTTCGCCCGCGCCGTAGAGCGGGAGTTCGGGATGATCGAGCAGCGCCACTTCAATCGCGGGCGCTTCCGGGAAACGTAGAATCGGATAGCTCGCCCAATCGACGCTGGTTACGCGCGCGCGATCGAACTTCACTTCTTCGTGGATGGTCCGGCTGAGCGTTTGCACGATTAAGCCTTCCACTTGATTGCGTAGCGCGTTGGGATTCACGATCAAGCCGCAATCGTGCGCGCAAGCCACGCGGCGGACTTGAATCTGGCCGGTGGCGCGGTCGACGGCCACTTCCATCGCCATGGCCACGTAGTTTTCCGCTTGCTTATAGCGCGCGTAGGCGAAGCCGCGGCCTACGCCTGGCTGCTGGCTGCGCGCGGTCTTGGGCTGCCAGCCGAACACGTCGGCGGTGCGGCGGATCACGGCGATGGCGCGCGGGTCGGTGAGTCCACGCAAGCGGTATTCGACGGGATCGACGCCCGCGGCCGCGGCGAGCTCATCGGTGAAGGCTTCGACGGCAAACACGTTGGCGATTTTTCCGGGAGCCCGCAAATTCGAGGGGCGCAGCGGCGTGTCCTTGAGATAATGCGCCACCACGCGCACGTGCGGAGCGGCATACGGCGGGTCGGCGTTCTGCGTCATCAGGCCCGCGCCTTGGCCGTGATCCTGCGCGAGGCCCGCGGCATCAATGCTCAGTAGCGGGCGGCCGCCGGGCTTGTTCATGGGCACCCACATTTCCGCTTCCCAAGCGGCGATGTTGCCCTGCGCGTCGAGGCCAGCCCGCATGTCGAGCAATTGCTGCGGGCCTTTCGGATCCCAGCCATGCTCATCCTGCCGTGACCACTGCACGCGAACCGGACTGCCGACGGCTCTCGAGAGCAGCACCGCGTCCGCCGCCACGTCATCATTCCCGTTGCCACCGTAACAGCCCGCGCCGTCCATGTAGACGACGCGCACTTTGGCGGGCGGCGTCGTAAAAATCTTAGCGAGATTCAGGCGAAGACCGTGCGACGCCTGCACCGAAGACCACACGGTGATGCCGCCATCGCGAACGTCGGCGACAGCGCAGGACGGGCCTAGCGACGCGTGGCCTTGGTTAGGCCAATAGTAAGTTGCCGAAAGTTTCTTCGCCGCTCCGGCCATGGCCGTTGCGGAGTTGCCGCGATTGACCACTGCTTCGTCGCGGTCGATCGCGCCTTGGCGGACGTACGCGTCCAGAGCTTCGCTGCCGGGCAACGCCGGTCCTTCGCCCCAACTGGCCTTCAGTTCACGCGCGGCGCGCACCGCGGCCCACTCGTCTTTTGCGACTACGCCCAGAAAATTTTCGATGCGCACGACGCGCACGTCGGGAATCGCGCGAATCGATGCTTCGTCGACCGACAGCAGCTTCGCGCCCGCTGCGGGGGGATGAATCACACGCCCGTGTAGCATGCCGGCGGTGGTGAAATCCTGCACGTAAGGATGGCGTCCGGTGGCCTTGAAGGGAATCTCAGGACGCAGCACGGGCTGGCCGACGACCTTATAAGTTTTGGGATCTTTCAGTGGAGCTTTGGGGTCCACTTTCAGGTTGAAACGTTTTCCGCTGGCGAGATCCGCGGGAGTCATTTTGCGCAACGCTTCGCGCGCCGTGGCCGCGGCCTGGCGGACTTCGACGCCGCCGCGTGTGAGTCCGGTGCTGCCGCCGGTGCCGCCTTGATCTGGGGTTAGCGCGGTGTCGCCTTCGACCAGCGAGACGCGTTCGACGGGTAATTCCAATTCCTCCGCGGCCATTTGGCGGATGGCGATACGCAGGCCCGTGCCCAGATCCACTTTGCCGGTGTAAACCGTCACCGAGCCGTCGGCATGTACAGCGAGGAAGCTATCGACTTCGGTGGGATCGACTGGCTTGCCGAGCGCCGCATCGGAGCCCGTTGCGGTCTGCGCTTGCGTGCGAGTGCCCAGCGCGAAGCTGACCATCAGTACGCTGCCGGTTTTGAAGAGGTCGCGTCGAGAGTAAACCATCAGGCCACCTCCCCTGCCGCGCGTAACACGGCGCGCACGATGCGCGTGTGCGTTCCGCAGCGGCATAAATTCCCGGCTAAGCCTTGCTTCACTTGCTCGATCGTCGGCTTGGGATTTTGCGCCAGCAGCGATTTCGCCGCCATCACCATGCCGCTGGTGCAGTAGCCGCACTGCGAAGCCTGCTCGGCGATGAAGGCGGCCTGCATGGCATCGGGTTTCTCGGGCGTGCCCAACCCTTCGATAGTGGTGACGCTTTTGCCGGCCACTTGCCGCACGGGCGTGACGCAGGAACGCACGGCTTTGCCGTCGATCAGCACCGTGCAGGCGCCGCATTGCCCGAGTCCGCAACCGAACTTGGGGCCGTGCAGCCTGGCGTCGTTGCGCAACAGGTAGAGCAGCGGTTGCGCGGGGTCCCAGGATTCGACGGACGCCGCGCGTCCGTTCAATTGGAATTTGTAAGTCGCCATGGCAATCTCCTTCGAGTTCGCCGCCAGTATATCTCAATACGGTGCTGCGATCGCCTCGAACTTCATGCCGTTTCCGTCAAACAGCATGCGGGCTTCGCCCAAACCTTTTGCGAGGGTGGCGGCCCTATAGATCCGGCCTTTTTCGGCCCAGACTATGGTCGCACCGTCGCGCTCCGCCCACTCCCATTGCGGTTTTTCGAGGCGCATACCCAAACGCGCGTTCTCCACTTCGTGTTCGTCCCAATAGCAACTCTTGCCGGGCCCCGGGTGCACTTCTGCGTGGGCGAACTTCCGCAGCACCCAGCCGTTGGCTAGAGGTTTCTCAAACAAATCGCAGCTGTCGAAGCGGACTTCACTCAACTTGCTGACCAGCGTCCAGCCATCGCGCAAGAGCCGCGGATAATAGACGCTCAAACACTCGCCGCCGCGGCCGCCCAGCGGAACGAAGTCTGTATCCTCAGCTAGTTCCGCCGCTTGTTGCAGCGGGAAATGCATGCAGGCGCCATTGAGCCAGTATTTGCCAGGCCGGCGCTTTTGCGGCGGCCGCGTGAATAAACCTCCACCGAGCCAGCAGTCGCCTTTTCCGTGCAGCACGATGGCTCTCAACCACGGTGCCCGCGAGATCGCCGTCCAGGAGCCCTTGGTGGGCGCCTTCAACCCGCCCCCGCGTGCGAAATAAATTAGATATTTTCCGTCAGCCGAGAGATCCGAGCGGCGCTCATAGATCCGTCCTCGCATCCATTGCCCTAGCGTGAACCGATCCTTTGAGCGATCCCACAGCAAGGTGCAGACTGCGTTGGCGGGGCCTTTCCGCAGCACCACGGCCTGTGGCGACTGGCTGGCCAGCAATACATGGATACGCGCCGGGAATGGGGCCGCCATGCATCCCAGTGTGCCACGCCGAAAGGGAATTAGTTGAAGATGCCCAGCGGGACCGATACGTTGATTTGCGGTCCGGTGTAACTGCCGGCGATGTAGGGGGACAGGATGATGTATTTGTAGCCTGAGAGTTTGAGGTTGAGGCGGTAATCGTCCGTGCCCGAGCCGGGAGTGGTGACGAATACGTTGGCCGCGGTCAGATTGAAGTAGGTGCCGCCGCCGGTCGAAGTGGGCTGGCCGTAGAGCACCGTGTTGGTGATGGCAGTGATATCGGTGGGATCGTTGATGGCACCGAGCCTCACCGCGTAACGCGCGCGCTCGACCAGCGCCTGGTGGATAAACAAAAACTGTCCGAAATCGAAGGCGCCCAGCAATAGGCACGCGAAGACCAAGAAGATCAGCGCAGTCTCAACGATGACGTTGCCGCCGCTGTTCTTCTTTCGTCTCATACCGGTGTCCAGACGCCTTGGTAGGCGTAAGTGATCTGCGGTTTATTGGTCAGCGTGGAGTTGGCGAACACGGAATAGATGGTGTAGCCGCTGATCGAAACCATCATGCCGCTGGGGACTCCGTTGGTGAAGGTCACGGTCAAGTTGACGTTTCCGGTTGTTAAGCCCGGGAGCGCCGGGGAAGCGCCCGCGGAGGGGCTTCCGTAGACCACCATGTTTTTCACGTTACTGAGGAACAGCGCGGAAGGCGCGGTAGTGGTCGAGTCATAAGGATAAAGCGAGGCGTAGCGCGCTCCGCGGGCGACTGCGTTTTCGAGGTTGTTGTATTGCAGAAAAGTGTAGCCGAACTGAAAAGTTCCGACGAAGGCCATCACCAGGATGCCGGAGCCCAGTGCGAACTCGATCAGGGCGTTGCCGGCGCGATTGCCGAATGTGCGCATCATTGGACTAATTTCACCCGGGACCCGCCCGTGGTGCCTCCCGTACCAGGTCCGGTGCTGCCGACGTTTAGAGTGCCCGCGTAGAGGGCGCAGTAGGGCTTGTTGCCGTTGGTTTCGTCCTTGTAGAAGGTGCTGGTTCCAGGGCCATTGGCCATGAGAAGGAAGACTCCGTAGCCGATCACGGTGGTGGTGCTCGGGTCGGTGGGATCCACCACCGGGACGGCCAGCAGGCGCCGCCCGTTGTGGGCGCCCGCCAGATAGTCCGCGACGGTGATATCGCCGGTGGTGTTGACGTCCTGGCTTACGCGTTGGTCCAAAATTTGAGCCTCGCTCTGCTTGGTGCCATTGGTGAGGATGGGATCGATATTGGTGCCCACGTCCAGTTGTTGTATTTGAATCAGGTTTAGGACTTCCTGGGTGATGACGCTGTTGGAGTTGCTGCCCCAGAAGCCGCTATTGCTGTCTCCCCAGTTGGCGACCACCGCGGTCATCGAAGCCGCGGTATCGCCGGCGCATGGCGGCGAATTGAAACAGGCGTCCGGAATCTGCGGGCAGTCTTGGCGATGGGAGTTGAATTGCGGCCAATGGATGGAATAGGAGTTGCCGACGATCATTCCGAAATTCGGTCCGGTGGTGTTGGTGCTGACGGCGGTGTAAGGCGCGAGGCCGCGCGGGACTGAGGTGAGAGCGACCTGCGCGGCGGTCGCCGAGGATGCCACGGTGGTGGTGGTTTGCGCCACCAGCACCGGAATGAAATACAACTGCATGGGCACTGTCGCGCTGACGCGCGCGACGTTGTAGGCGGCCGCGGGACTGGGGCTCGCGACGTACGGGCCCGCTACTGAAGTGGCGAAGGTGACGACGGGATTCTGAACGGTAGTGGTGTTGAGGTTCCATACGTTGGCGGAATTGGCGACGGCGTTTTGCGCGCTGGTCACGCCCGCGGTGGTGCCGTCGAGCGCCAGGGCTGCCGCCAGCGCGGCGGAGTCGCAATAATTTTGGGTTTCGTTTTTGGCGATGAACATTCGCCCGACGTCGACCGCCAGGCCGAGCATGCCGATGAGTGCAATGGCTGCGATAGCCATGGTGACGAGCACGAAGCCGCGCTTGCGCATTCCATCTCATCGGCTCCGAAATGGGGTGTGAGAGGGGTAATCGCAAAAAACGGGGACACCCTAGCCCGTCCGGGGTTCTCGACAGCGCTAAGGCACCTTGACGGCGGACGGGCTAGAGTGTCCCCGTTTTTTGCTCTAGCCAGGAGGCGATTACATCGAATACTTGTTTACGGTTGTTCTCTAACATCATGAAGTGGCCGTTGCCGAGGAGGCCTTTATCCTTTAATTGGATGTCTTCGGCGTCGCAGCCGCCGCTTTTCAAGCGGGCTACCGCTGCAGGGGCACCGGTGCGTCCGGAATTTTCGGCAGTGACTAGGGCGATGGGGAAGCTGCGATAGTTTTCGGGCTGAAACTGGTCGTCGGCGGGCAGGCCGCCTTCTACCGAGACGATTGCCTTCACCAGCTTGGGGCGTTGATTCGCTACGAGGTATCCGAAGGGTCCCGCTGCGGAATGGGTCAGGAATATGGCGGGGCCGATTTTGTCGAGCAGCTCGGCGCCTCCCGTGGCCCACATTTTCTGGGTGGCGGCGTTGTCGCGCGGGGCGGCGTTTTGCTGGGCGAAGAGTTGGTCTAGGCGGGTGTCGTTGGCGATGTCGGCGGAGCCCTGCCAGCGCTTGTGTGGGCCGCTGGCGGTGCGTTTCAAATCGGCGACGATCGATTGGTAAGTGGGCACGGGGCCGATGGGGCCGAGCGCGTCGGGATGATAGGGGGCGCGGCCGTGGCCGGGGCGGTCGATTAAGTAGACGCGGTATCCGGATTGTACAAAGTAATGCGCCCAGCCGGCTTCGCCGTCGCCTTGCCCCATGTAATGGAGCATCTGCGCGCCGCCGCCGTGGACCAGCACGATGGGATACGGGTGGCGCACCTGGCGCGGCGTGAAATATTGCACGAACATCTGGCCGGCGACAATTTCGCCGTAGGGCATTTTCTTCTTTTCGGCGCCTACCCAGAAGATGCCGGTGTCGGCCAGTTTCATGGCGGTCTCGCCGGCATGCGCGGCGTTCGCGCGGGCTACATTTTTTTCGACTTTGGCGGCGATCCAGTCGAGCACGGGCTGCAGCACTTCGCGATTATTCTTCTCCATCATCATGAAGTGCGCATTGCCCTTGATGCCGATTTCGGCGAGCTTGATGTGGTCGAGAGTGACGCCGGCCTGGCGCAGGAACGCTACGGTGCCGGGATCGTAGGGGACGTGATAAGAGGCTTCGGACGTGACCAGCACCGCGGGAATGTTCAGAAGGTTTTTGAGTTTGCGCGCGGGCTCGGCTTGCAGGAAGTATTCATCTTGGCCGGGCTCGGTGGGAGTGACTCTTACGGTCTTCAAGTCGGACGCGTCGTTGACCGGGGGATCGTACGTCATTTTGCAGGCGGTGACACCGTACTTCAGATTGCCGAAAGGCGGGCCCGCGGGTTCGATGCCGATCATGGCTTTGACCAACCCGGGGCGCGCGTCGCCGGCGATCCAGGCGTTGGGGCCACCCATCGAGTGGGTCATGATCATGGCGGGTCCGATTTTGTCGAAGAGCTCGCCCAAGCGTTGCCGCCAGACATTGTGAGTGGCTTCCAGATCGTTTAAAAATGACCCGCCTTGGCCGGGGATGACTTGATCGATGGTGGGATCGCCGAGGATTCCCGTGCCGGGCCATTGCGTGTGTTTCGCGGCTTGCGGGCCGTAGGGTTTTTCGGCTTTCTCGGGAGCGGTGAACTGGCGGGCGACTCCTTCATAGGTGGCGGCTCCGCGCGGGAACGGGCCGTCGAGATCGGGATGGAACGGCGAGCGGCCGTGGCCGGGGCGGTCGACTACGTAGACGCGGAATCCTTCTTCGAGGAAATGAGTGGCCCAGCCGCGGCGTCCGTCTGGCGCGCCCATCCAATCGGTGCCTTGGCCGCCGCCGCCGTGGATCATGACGATGGGATAGGGATGGCGGACTTGCGCGGGGATCCAGTATTCGACGTACATCTGGCGGCCGGTGATTACCGTGCCGCGGGCGAGTTCGGCGCGTTCTACGCCTAGCCAGAAATAGCTCCACTCGGCAAGATCGAGCGGTTTTAACTGCGTGTCTTGTGCCATTTATTTACGCCTGGACTTTTTGTTTGATCCATCCGTCTAGCACGTCAAATACTTGTTTGCGGTTGGCTTCGAGCATCATGAAGTGGCCGTTGCCTAGGATGCCTTTGCTCTTGAGGGGCAGGTCTTCGGCGTCGCAGCCGGCTTGCTTTAGGAAAGCCACGTGGCCTTCGCCGTTGCGGCCGCTGCGCTCGGCGGTTACATAGACGATGGGAATGCCTTGCAGGTTTTTCAGTTTGTGGACGTTGTCGTCGGCTTGCAGTTTGTAGCCGTTCACGTCTTTGGTGGTTAGTTGCTTCGCGTCGGATACCGGCGGGTCGTAGACGGTGGGGACGTCTACCAGTCCCCAGGCATTTTGTCCTTGGAATGCGGCGCCGCCGCCTTCGACGTTGATGATGGCTTTTACTAGCTTGGGGCGTTCGTTCGCTACCAAGTAGCCGAAGGGGCCGCCGGCGGAGTGGACTTGGATGATAGCGGGTCCGATTTTATCTAGGAGCTCGGCTCCGCGGCTGGCCCACAGGCCGTGCGCCATTACGTTGTCCTGCGGGGCGGCGTTTTGGCCGGCCATGATTTGATCGAGCGCGGGGTCGCCGATGTCGCCGGTGCCGATCCATTGTTTGTTGGGCTGCTTGGCGGCGCGCAGGGTGTCGCCGGTGATTTGCGCGTAAGTCGGGCAGGCGCTGATGGGGCCGAGGGCATCGGGATGATACGGGACGCGGCCGTGGCCCGGGCGATCGACCAAGTACACGGGATAGCCGGCTTGAATGTAATAGTGCGCCCATCCGGCCATGCCGTTGACTCCCATGTAGTGCAGCATGGAACCGCCGCCGCCGTGCACTAACACGATGGGATACTTCGAGCGCACTTGCTGCGGGATGAAATACTCGACGTACATCTGGCCGCGC
>Ga0163163_10005621_pt1 | contig 10864 bp, 6 predicted proteins | sample S65metaG_FD_119766 | JGI IMG/M metagenome (GOLD analysis project Ga0163163, IMG submission 119766) | Switchgrass rhizosphere microbial communities from Kellogg Biological Station, Michigan, USA - S6-5 metaG | ecosystem: Host-associated > Plants > Roots > Rhizosphere > Soil | place: USA: Michigan... | reverse complement strand
TTCACCGCGGCCGAGATCGAGCGCGTCGTGAGGCCTGCCGTCGCGCAGACGCCCTTCCGCGGCGTCGCGGCCGTGCGGTCCGGGTCGTGCTGGCGGCTCGAGCTCGAAAAGTAGAATCGTCCCGTGAAGGCCGTCCCTCGCGACGCCGACCTCCCGGCCCTCTCCGCCGACGAGCTCCGCCGCTATGCGCGACACGTCATCCTGCCGGAGGTCGGGCTGGAGGGGCAGCGCGCGCTGAAGGCGGCGCGCGTGCTCGCCGTCGGCGCCGGCGGGCTGGGCTCGCCGCTCGCGCTCTACCTCGCGGCGGCGGGCGTCGGCACGATCGGCCTCGTGGACTTCGACGTCGTCGACGAGTCGAACCTCCACCGCCAGCTCCTCTTCGGCACGGCGGACGTCGGCCGGCCCAAGCTCGAGGCCGCGACGCGGCGGCTCCACGACGTCAACCCCCACGTCGAGATCGTCCGCTTCGAAGAGCGGCTCACCTCCGACAACGCGCTGGAGATCCTTCGCGGCTTCGACGTCGTGGCGGACGGCACCGACAACTTCCCGACGCGATACCTCGTCAACGACGCGTGCGTGATGCTGGGCAAGCCCAACGTCTATGCCTCGATCTTCCGATTCGAGGGGCAGGCGTCCGTGTTCTGGGCGGAGCGCGGCCCGTGCTACCGGTGCCTCTACGCCGAGCCGCCGCCGCCCGGCCTCGTCCCGTCGTGCGCGGAGGGGGGCGTGCTCGGCGTCCTCCCGGGCCTTCTCGGGACGATCCAGGCGACCGAGACGATCAAGGTGCTGCTCGGCATCGGCGAGCCGCTCGTCGGGCGGCTCCTGCTCGTCGACACCCTGGGGATGCGCTTTCGCGAGCTGCGCGTCCGGAAGGATCCCGCGTGCGCCGTCTGCGGCCCCCGCCCGACGGTCACCGGGCTGATCGATTACGAGGAGTTCTGCGGCGGGCCCGAGGCCGAAATCGCCGGGGGCCAGGTGTTATCGTCCGCCCCGATGCACGACGTTCCGGAGATCACCGTCGAAGAGCTCAAGGCCAGGCGGGACCGCGGCGAACGCTTCACCCTCGTGGACGTGCGCGAGCCCCGCGAGTGGGCCGTCTCCGACATCTCCGGCTCGCTGAAGATCCCGCTGGGGTCGCTCGCTCAGAGTCTCGACAAGCTGGCCCAGGAGGACGAGATCGTCGTCTACTGCCGCAGCGGCGCGCGCAGCGCGAACGCGGTTCAGTTTCTCGCGGGACACGGATACGCCGGCGCGAAGAACCTCGTCGGCGGAATCAACCGCTGGGCGGAGCGGATCGACCCCTCGCTGCCGCGCTACTGACCTCAAAACCCATGCGGCGAGTCGGCCTGATCCTGATCGCGATCGGCCTGGCGGGTTTTCTGCTCGCGACCGCCCAGAGGGCCCACTACGAGACGCCGGAGGGAACGCTGCGCGCGGCGTCCTCGGCCTCGGAACGAAGAACGCGCGACGCGTGGGAAACCGCGAGATGGCTGCTGGCCGGAACCGCGCTCATGGGAATCGTGTTCACGATCCTGCCGGGGCGCAAGACGTGAGACGCGAGACGTAAGCCGCCGCGAGGGACTCAGTCTCTCTCCTTCTCCCTCTCGCTCTCGGGCTCCTGCCGCTGATTCTGAAGGACGCGGCCCTTCGCGGCCACGCGCTGGTGCGTTTTCTCGCACCATCCGAAGACCTTGTCGAAGGCCTTCTGCTGGGCGCCGTGCGTCTCCGCGGTCATGCCGACGAATTGTCGCGCCTGGATGTTGCGCATCTGGTTCAGGACCTGCACCCGCAGAGTCGAGTAACGGGGGGCCCAGAGGCTCTGCGGGAGCGATCCGACCCGGGCTTCGCGCAATAGCGAGATGAGCGTCTTCAGCTCCGGATCCGACAGGCGGAGCTCGCGCTCGACGGCGGGCTGGCGCGTCAGGTCCCGGTCGACCGCGCGGCTTCCGTTGATGCGCAGCATCCAGTTCTCCTGGCCGGCTCCCGGATCGGGCTTGTCCACCTTGAGGCGGGCGAGCACCTCGAGCACCTCCGGGGCGATCGTCCCGCCGGCGAGTCGAGCGAGGCCGTCGTCGAGATTGCCGACCTTCTCGCCGCGTGCGGCGGGTTGGCGCGAGAGCTCGAGGACCTTCTTCGCCAGCGCCTCGAGCTCTCGCTCGGGCTTGTCGCCCATCTGCCGCACGACGTGGGTCACGTCGCCGAGCCTCACGATGATCCGCCCGTAGAGCTCCGTCTCGTCGCGCTCGTGCTTCTGGTTCCTCTCTTCTTTCTCGCGGACGTCGATCGGGTAGGCGCCGAAGTGGACCTCGCGCAGCTCTTCCAGGATCGACCGGACGTCTTCCGGGGTCAGCCGGAACTGCACGGCGCGATTCCAGGTTCCGACGCCGTTGCCGAAGACGCGCACGGCGGTGAGCAGGTTGGCGGAGGTCGGCCACGTGACATCGATCCAGAAGCTGTCGGCGTCGCCCGACCCCTGCAGCAGCTTGTCGAGACCCGGCGCGAGGACGTCGGTCCCTTTCGGCGCGTCCTCGTCGCGATCCTCCGCCACGCGCGTGACGCGCGCCCGCGGCGTGGCCGCGCCGGCTCTCGTCGGCGCCGGCGGCTGTACCGCGGCCGTCGTCGGTGCGGCTTGTGGCGCGGCGAGGGCGAGCACGAGCGGAGCCGCCATCGCGAACGCGAGCCCCAGAGACAGCGGCAGAGTCCCGGTGAATCGGTGAAGCTTGGGCATGGTCTCCTCGTGTGTCGGCCGCGCGTGAGGGGACGGCGGCGGATCAGCCCGCCGTCGCGGTTTCCGGACTCTCGTCCAGCAGCTTCTGGATCTTCGCGGCGAGGATGAAGTCGTTCTCGTGGAGGCCGCCGATCTTGTGCGTCCACAGCACGAGGTCGACGACGTTCCAGTGGATGAGGATGTCCGGATGATGACCCTGCTCCTCGGCCAGCTCGGCGACGCGGTTCACGAACTTCATCGCCTCGACGAAGTCGCGGAACTCGAAGCGGCGGGCGAGACGCGTCGCGCCGTCCTCGAGCCGCCAGCCGGGAGTGGCGGCCGCGAGCTCCGCCGCCCGCTCGGGGGAGAGGCGGGGAACGCCGCCCCGGCACGGCTCGCAGCGACGCTCGGCGAGGCCCTCCATGTCGTCGACCATCGGGCGTGGATCCTAACAAGGCGGAGAAGCGCGAGGCGTGAGCCGCGGGACGGACCGATTTGACCGCGGCGAGCCCATCCCGGATAATCCGCGTCCCTCGGAGCGACTGGGAGGTCGTTCAATGGTAGGACAACTGGCTCTGGACCAGTGAATCGGGGTTCGAGTCCCTGCCTCCCAGCCAAAAGGTCTCGGGCCTCAGATCTCGAGCAACCGGTTCAGCGACGCCCCGGAATCATCGCCGCCCGGACGTCCAGGACGAAGGCCTCGAGCCGCCGATCCCACGTGTGATCCCGCAGCGCGCGCTGTCGGGCGCGCCGCCCGAGCGCCGCGCGCGCCGGCTCGTCCGCGATCAGCCGCGCGGCGGTCTCCGCGGCGTCCTCGGGGCCGCGATGGGTGGCGATCTCCTCGCCCGGCGCGAACCAGTCGCCGAGGCTCGGAAATTCCTCGATCAGCGACGGAACGCCGCAGGAGGCCGCGAAGAAGGGCCGCGGCGTGATTCGAAACGCGTCGCGGTACTTTCCCACGGCGTCGTCGAGCCGGGCGGTCTCGAGCGCCAGGCGGGACGCATTCAGCGCGGCGCGGAGCGCCTCCGGCGTGTCGCGGGGCGGCTCGACCGGAACGCTCCACCGCTTGTCACCCGCGTAGGCGTGCACTCGTACGCGCACGCGTTTTGCGAGGGCGGTGACGATCGCATCGCGGTAGGGAGTCCACTTGCCGTAGAACACGACGTCGCACTCGCGGTCCCGGCGCTCGCGAGGCGGCGCGTACAACTCGGGATCGGTGGCGGGATCGCAGCGTCGCACCGTGACGCCGGCCGCCCGGTAGTCGGTCAGCACCTGGGGATCCTGCGTGTAGAAGAGGTCGAACTCGCGCGCGATCTTCAGCGACGCCGCCAGGCCGTACGGATCCGAGAGCGCGAACCCGGCCAGAACGACATGGCGGTTGCGCAGCTCCCGCAGCGACCGCTCGGAGAAGTGGAGCGCTCCTCCGAGGCACACGGCGACGTCGGGCGAGGGATCCGTGTGCTCGAGGACCGCCTCGTCGGGAACGATCGCCGGCCGGGCGCCTCCGGTCGACTCGAATGCCGGGTAGCGCTGCGGCTCGACGATCTTCGTTCGGAACGCGCGCTGAAACGCGCGGACCGCGGGAAAGAGGTTGTTGCAGAACGGCGGCTGACTGACGTTTCCGAAGAGAAGGAGGTGGAGCGAGCTCATCGCGCGACGCCGAACGCCCGGACTCCGACCAATCGTCGCGTGACCGCCATCACGTGACAATGTACGACGGATGCGCGCGCGCGCCCGGCGGGTAGCCTAGAATCCCGGAGTGCGCGCCTCCGTCTCCTTCCGCGCTGTCGTCCTCTGCCTGCTCGCCGCGGCGGCCGCCGCCTCGCCGGCCCGCGCGGCGTCGTCGATGCGGTTTCACGGCAACGGCTCGGCCGACATCGACCGGGTGAAGATTCCGATCGACGACCCGGCGAACTCCAATCCCGGGCCTCCGGCGGACGTCGGCGCGGAGGACTTCACGATCGAGTTCTGGATGCGCGCGGCGTCGTCGGACAACACCGCGGCCTCGGTCGCGTGCGGCGCGAACGTGGAGTGGCGTCACGGCGACGTCATCGTCGATCGCGACCGGCTCGGTCTCGACCGCAAGTTCGGCGTCTCGATCGCCGGCGGGCGCGTCGTGTTCGGAGTCAGCGGCGACGGAACGGGGGATTGGACGATCTGCGGCGCCCGCCCCGTGCTCGACTCGATGTGGCACCACGTCGCGGTCGAGCGCGAGCGCGCGACCGGGAGGATGCGGATCTTCGTCGACGGGCTCCTGGACGCCGAGGGCGACGGCCCGGGCGGCGACGTCTCGTACCCCGACGACGCCGCGTCTGCCTCGTCGAGCGATCCCTACCTGGTGCTCGGCGCGGAGAAGCACGACGAGGGGGCCGCGTTCCCGTCGTACGACGGATACCTCGACGAGGTCCGGATCTCGAAGGTCCTCCGCTACGGGGGGCCCTTCACGCGTCCGGAGACACCGTTCACGCCGGACGCGGACACCGTGGCCCTCTACCACCTCGACGAGGACGCCGGCGACGCGGTCCTCGATTCCTCGGGCGCGGCCGGGGGCCCGTCACACGGCCAGCGCTCCTTCGGCGGATCGCCGGCGGGCCCGGAGTGGGCGGAGAGCGTCGCGCCTCTGGGCGGGAGCGCCGGCGTCGCGCTGACTCCGGTGACCACGGCCGTCTCGTCGCCCGTCCACGTCACGAACGCCGGCGACGGGTCGGGACGCCTATTCATCGTCGAGCAGGGCGGCGTCATCCGCATCTTCAAGAACGGCCAGCTTCTCGCCACGCCGTTCCTGGACATCCACGCATTGGTCACGGCCGGCGGCGAGCAGGGCCTCCTGTCGGTGGCGTTCCATCCGAACTACCCGACGAACGGGTACTTCTACGTCTACTACACGAACAACCTCGCCTTTCCGGGCGACATCACGCTGGCCCGCTACCAGGTCTCGGCGAACCCGGACGTGGCCGATCCCGCGTCCGCCCAGATCCTGCTGGTCGTACCGCATCCGGTGAATTCGAACCACAACGGCGGGCAGCTCATGTTCGGCCCGAGCGACGGTTATCTCTACATGGGCACCGGCGACGGCGGTGGCGGGGGCGACATTCCGAACAACGCCCAGCGCCTCGACGTGCTGCTCGGCAAGATCCTCCGCCTCGACGTGGACGGCACCGGCGCGGTCCCGTGCGGGCAGACGGCGGCCGCGCCCTACGCGATCCCGCCGTCGAACCCGTTCGCCGCGATCTCCGGCTGCGACGAGATCTGGGCGTACGGGGTCCGGAATCCGTGGCGGTTCTCCTTCGACCGCGCGACTTCGGACCTGATCATCGGCGACGTCGGCCAGAACGCGTGGGAGGAGATCGACTACCAGCCGTCGACGAGCGAGGGTGGCGAGAACTACGGCTGGCGGAAGATGGAAGGCTTCCACTGCTACAACCCGCCGAGCAACTGCAACGACGGGTCGCTCACCCTCCCGATCCTCGAGTACGACCACTCGGGTCGCTGCTCCGTCACGGGCGGCTTCCGCTATCGAGGTAGCGCGATTCCGGGACTCGACGGCGTCTACCTGTATGCGGACTTCTGCAGCGGCGAGCTGTGGGGAGCCCAGCAGGCCGCCGACGGAACATGGACGTCGAGCCTGCTCCTGAACACCGGCTACAACCTCTCGTCCTTCGGCGAGGATCAGGCGGGGGAGCTCTACGCGACGAACCTGAACGGCGGCGTCTACGAGCTGACGCCGGTGCCGAACCCATCGCCCGTGTTGTCGAACCTGTCACCCGGTTCGGTCATTGCGGGAGATCCGGGATTCACGTTGACGGTGAACGGCTCGGGGTTCGTCTACGGGTCGGTCGTTCGCTGGAACGGCGGGGACCGGCCGACCATCCGCGTCTCGGCGAGCCAGCTGACTGCCGACATCGCCTCCACCGACATCGAGACCGCGGGCCCGGCGACCATCACCGTCTTCTCGCCGGCGCCGGGGGGAGGAACCTCGTCCGCGAGGACGGTCAACGTCAATCCGACGTTTCTGGACGTGCCGGCCTCCTACTTCGCCTACAGCTACATCCAGGCGGTCTTCAACGCCGGCGTCACGGCCGGCTGCGCTCCCCGTCTCTACTGTCCGGACGCGGCGACGACGCGCGCGCAGATGGCGGTTTTCCTCCTGAAATCGGACCTGGGAGCCGACTACGTCCCGCCGCCCTGCACGGGGTCGGTGTTCGCGGACGTGCCCTGCCAGGGCGGCGCCTTCGATCCCTGGATCGAGGATCTGGCCGGGCGCGGAATCACCGGCGGCTGCGGCGGCGGGAACTACTGCCCGCAAGCTCCCGTCAGCCGTGCTCAGATGTCGGCCTTTCTCCTGAAGACGGATCAGGGCGCCGGCTACGCACCCCCGGCCTGCACCGGAACGGTCTTCGCCGACGTGCCCTGCGCGGGAGGCCTGTTCGATCCCTGGATCGAGGACATCGCCGGGAGAGGAATCACCGGCGGCTGCGGAGGCGGAAACTACTGCCCCGCGTCTCCCTTGACGCGCGCACAGATGGCCGTTTTCCTGACGAAGACTTTCAACCTGCCGCTTCCCTGATACGGGCTCGCGCTCGCGAGCGGAACCTGCAGGCGAACAGCGAACATCGGAGCGGTCCGCTTCGGAGGACACGCGGCAACGTCGCGCCGGATTCGTCCATTTTTCTGGTCTTTCGCGCATCCGTCCTGCCGACTCGAGCGCGGTGCCGCACGCCGCACGCTTTCGTTTGCGGCTCGAGCACGGCTCCGTCTTTGCGGCCTAATCCTCTGGTCAAGTCCTACGCCGACGATGGAAGCCACCGATCCGACGTCGCGATTCCGCAGTGACCGCTGCCGAATGGCGGGTTCGGCACGACCGCGAGTCGACCGATAGCGCGACGCCGTGAATCGGAAGGCGTCGCGCATCCGCCGTCACTTTCTTGTTGACTCCGGGTTGACCGGGGTAAATAGTTTCCAGCGATTTCCCCAGCAAGATTCGTTTTAACAACCTAACGGAGGAACGGCATGGACCGGAGCTCGGCGAAAAGGCTCTCTGCCTTCATCGTCTCGGTGGCCGCAGGCCTGCTGTTCGCACCGGTGTCCGCGCTACTCGGCGCGAACACGGTCGAACAGAAAGCTGCGCCCAGTATCAAGCACGGGATCTCGATTCGATCGGGGGTCTCGCGGCCGCTTCGTGAGATGAATCTGCCCCGGCCGAAGCCCGGTGAGACGCGCCGGGAGATTCACCACAAGCCGCGTCCGGGCTGGAATCCTCCAACGGACAAGCCGCTCCGCCACGACCCGGCGCGGCAGTCGACCTCCGCACCCAACGAGATGCCGGGGCCGATCGTCAGCTTCGAGGGCGTCGGCGACGTCGACTTCCTGCAGCCCGCCGACACCAACGCGGCCGTCGGTCCGAACAACGTGGCGCAGTGGGTCAACATCTCGTTCGAGATCTGGGACAAGGACGGCAACTCCCAGACCGGCGGACCCGTCGCGGGCAATGCCTTCTGGCAGGGCTTCGGCGGAGACTGCGAGAACATCAATTCCGGCGATCCGATCGTCCTGTACGACCAGCTCGCCGATCGATGGGTGTTCGCGCAGCCGACCTTCGACATCTTCGGCGCGACGATCAACAGCATGTGCTTCGCCGTGTCGGCGACGCCGGATCCGATGGGCGAGTACAACCTGTACCAGTTTCCGTGGGCGATCACCGGCTCGCCGTTCCCGGACTACCCGAAGGTCGCGGTCTGGCCGGACGGCTACTACGTCACGGCGCGTGAATTTGCCGGGTCGAGCTTCAGCATGGCGGTGACCGCCGTCGACCGCAACGCGATGCTCGCGGGTGCGGACGCGTCGCAGGTCTACGTCAACCTGGAAAACGGCAGCATGGACGGCCTCCTGGCGGCGAACCTGGACGGTACGAACCTTCCCGGAGGCCCGGCCATCTCGCGCCCCGTGGGTTCGCCGACTTCTCCCGAGGTTCTCGTCAGCACGGGCCATCCCGACCGGGACGGCTCGCCGACTCCGAGGCTGCACTTCTTCTACTTCCATCCCGATTTCGGGACGCCGGCCAACTCGACCTTCACCGGCCCGGTCGACGTCGACGTCGACGACTACAACCCGGTCTTCGAGTTCGTCGACACCGTGCCGCAGCCTCCGCCGGGTGGCGGGCTCGAGGCCAACGGCTGGATCCAGTACCGCGCGGTGTATCGGAACTTCGGGGACCACGACGCGCTGATCGTCGAGCACGACGTGCGTTCCGACGCCGGCATCGTGGGACCGCGCTGGTACGAGGTGCGTGATCCCCTGAACACGCCGGCGGTCTTCCAGCAGGGTTCGTACCTGCCCGATGACGACGTCCATCGCTGGATGGGCTCGGCCGCCATCGACTTCAGCGGCGACATCGCCGTCGGATTTAGCGTCACCGACGACACCTCGACCAATCCCGGCATCCGCTGGGCAGGCCGCCTTCCGGGCGATCCGGCCGGCGAGCTCTCCCAGGGTGAGGCGGAGCTGATCGCCGGCGACAACCCGTTCGGAGGGTTCCGCTGGGGCGACTACAGCTCGCTCGCCGTCGACCCGGTCGACCAGTGCACGTTCTGGTACACGACCATGTACGCGCCCGGCTCGGCCGGCGGCGACTGGTCGACGCGCATCGGGTCTTTCAAGTTCTCCAACTGCTCGATCGGACCGACCGGCACCCTCGAGGGAACGGTCACCGACGGCACCAATCCGATCGCGGGCGTCAAGGTGACCGCGGGAGCGGCCTCCGCGACGACCGACGCGTCGGGACACTACACGTTCACCCTTCCCGTCGGCACCTACGACATGACGGCTTCGAAGTACGGGTTCTTCCCCGGATCCGCGGAGGACGTCGCGGTCACCGACGGCGGTGACACCGTTCAGGACTTCACCCTGGCCGCGGCTCCGCAGACCATGGTCAACGGCGTCGTCCGGGACGGCTCCGGCGGAGGCTGGCCGCTCTACGCGCAGATCAAGATCACCGCGCCGGGCGCTCCCACCTTCAATCTCTACACCGACCCGGTCACCGGCTACTACAGCCAGGTCCTGGTCGAGGGCACCACGTACAACTTCGCGATCACCGCGCTCGTCCCCGGCTATACCCCGGGTGGCGGACCGCTTCCGCTGGGCGTCGTGACGCCGACCGGGAGCGCGGTCGTGAAGAACTGGGACCTGACGGTCGACGTGCTCGCGTGCAACGCGCCGGGCTACACGCTCGACATCAGCGGCCTGTACGAGACCTTCGACAGCGGCTCGATTCCGGCCAGTTGGATCGTCGAGAACAACTCCGAGGACGGCGGCCAACCGTGGATCGGCTTCGAGGGCGCCGACCCCTGCGGTGAGTTCTCCGGCAACATGACCGGCGGAACGGGTCCCTACGCGCTCGTCAACAGCAACTGTGACGGGTTCGTCACGGACGACACGAACATGATCACGTCGTCCACCGACCTCTCGAGCGCGACGGCTCCGGTGGCCCGCTTCAATTCCGACTACCAGGATTGCTGCGGCTCCATCATCGACGTCGACTACTCGACCAACGGCGGGACGAGCTGGACCAACATCTTCGAGAAGTCGGGCAGCAGCGACCGCGGCCCGAAGGTCATCTCTCTGCCGATCGACGCGGCGGGTGCGGCGGACGTCAAGGTCCGCTTCCACTTCAACGCGTTCTTCGGCTGGTGGTGGCAGGTCGACAACGTTCTCGTCGGCGAGGCGGGCTGCATCGCGCAATCGGGCGGCCTGCTGGTTGGCAACGTCCGGGACGGCAACAACGGAGCCGGCCTGAACGGCGCCACGGTCAAGAACCTCGGCTCGGGCGGCGAGACGAAGACCTTCGCGACCCCCGGCGACGACGCGCAAGACGACGGCCTCTTCGTTCTGTTCTCGCCCAGCGGCAGCCAGAACTTCGAGGCGTCCCAGACGAACTACACCTCGGATCAGCACACCAAGGTCATCGTTCCCAATTCGGCCCAGCGGCAGGATTTCGTCCTTCAATCCGGTCATCTGGCGGCGGCGCCAGCCGCGCTCAACGCGCGCGTGAACCCGGGCGGTACGGACGATCAGACCCTGACGCTCACCAACTCCGGCGGTGGGGCGGCGAACTTCGAGATCGTCGAAATCAACGCTCCGCTTCTCCCGAGCGCCACTCAT
>Ga0163163_10005619_pt1 | contig 10865 bp, 8 predicted proteins | sample S65metaG_FD_119766 | JGI IMG/M metagenome (GOLD analysis project Ga0163163, IMG submission 119766) | Switchgrass rhizosphere microbial communities from Kellogg Biological Station, Michigan, USA - S6-5 metaG | ecosystem: Host-associated > Plants > Roots > Rhizosphere > Soil | place: USA: Michigan... | reverse complement strand
CGGGTGAACGACCGCACGCTCATCCGGGCCTGGCCGGCGAGCGCGGCCAGGTCGAGCGGCTGGTCGAGCCGGGACATCGCCCACTGCCGGGCCGGACCGGTCGAAGTGTCCGAAGTGGACGGTACGGCGCGCTCGATGAACTGGGCCTGACCCCCGTCGCGCCATGGCGGCACTACGCAGCGCCGGGCCGCCCGGTTGGCCGCCTCGACTCCGAAGTCGCGCCGGATCAGGTGCAGGCAGAGGTCGACCCCGGCGGCCACGCCGGCCGAGGTGAGCACGTCGCCGTCGTCGACGAAGAGCACGTCGGGGTTGAGGTCGACCTTGGGGAACAGCTCGCGGAACTCGTCGGCCCAGGCCCAGTGGGTGGTGGCCGGGCGGCCGTCCAGCCGGCCGGTGGCGGCGATCGCGAAGGCGCCCGTACAGATGGAGACCAGACGGGCGTCGGGCCGGATCCGGTCCAGCGCGTCCAGCTCGACCGGGGAGAGGTGGCTCAGATCCTCGCGCCCCGGCGGGTGGATGCCCGGCACGATCACGGTGTCGGCGTCGTCGAGGATCTCCGGACCATACTCGGGCCCGACTGTGAACCCGGCCACGCTGCGCACCGGCTGGCCGTCGGGAGTGGTCACCCGCACCTGGTAGAGCCGGACCTCGTCGGAGACCCGCGCGGCGGCCAGGACCTGCGACGGAACGCCGAGGTCGAAGGCGACGACCCCGTCGAGGGCGAGTACGGCGACGTTATGCATGGCCTGATTCTTTCACATAGTGGCTCGCCGGCCACTCGCCGCGTCACACGGTACCGACGCATCATGATGACCGTGACGGTGATTCAGGAGCAGCAGCCCACTTCGGTCCTTACCAAGCGGCGGATGCACCGGGCCTGGTGGGTGGCCGTGGTGGCGTTCGTGGCGATCATCGGGGCGGCCGGCTTCCGGGCCACCCCGGGCGTGTTGATCAACCCGCTGCAGGCAGAGTTCGGCTGGTCCCGGGCCACCATCTCGGCGGCGGTGTCGGTGAACCTGGTGCTGTTCGGCCTGACCGCGCCGTTCGCCGCCGCGTTGATGGACCGCTTCGGCGTACGCCGCGTGGTCACCGTGGCCCTCCTGCTCGTCGCGACCGGCAGCGGCCTGACCGTCTTCATGTCCACGAGCTGGCAGCTCATCCTGCTGTGGGGCGTGCTGGTTGGGCTCGGCACCGGATCGATGGCGCTGGTCTTCGTCGCCACGATCGCGGGTCGCTGGTTCGTCAAGCACCGCGGCATCGTGACCGGTGTGCTGACCGCCGCCGGCGCGACCGGGCAGCTGATCTTCCTGCCGGCCCTGGCCGCGATCGCCGGAGCGCACGGCTGGCGTACCGCCGCGCTCACCGTGACCGGCGCCGCTCTGTTGGTCGTACCGCTGGTGGTGCTGCTGATGCGCGACTACCCGGCCGACGTCGGGGTCGCCGCGTACGGCGCGCCGGCTGGGACCGCGATTGAACGGCCGGCACCGCAGCGGGGCGCGGCGACCCGGGCGTTGTCGGTGCTGCGCACGGCCGCCCGTACCAAGACGTTCTGGCTCCTGGTCGGCGGTTTCGCGATCTGCGGCGCCAGCACGAACGGCCTCGTCGGCACCCACTTCATCCCGGCCGCGCACGACCACGGGATGCCGGAGACGACCGCGGCCAGCCTGCTCGCGCTGGTCGGCATCTTCGACATCGTCGGCACCATCGCGTCCGGGTGGCTCTCCGACCGGTACGACTCGCGGGTGCTGCTCGGCGCGTACTACGCCCTGCGCGGGCTGTCGCTGTTCGTCCTGCCCGGCCTGATCGCGGCGAGCGCGCACCCGAGCATCCTGGTCTTCGTGATCTTCTATGGGCTGGACTGGGTCGCCACCGTGCCACCCACGATCGCGTTGTGCCGGCAGCACTTCGGCGCCGACGGGCCGATCGTCTTCGGCTGGGTGTTCGCGTCGCACCAGCTCGGCGCGGCGTTCGCGGCCACCGCGGCCGGGTTCGTGCGCGACTTCCACGGCGACTACAACCCGGCCTGGATCACCGCCGGCGTGCTCTGCCTGTTCGCCGCGGTGATGTCGGTCCGCATCCGTCCGATGCTGGCGGTGGCCCGACCCGTAGGCTGAGGCCGTGGCAGATTTCGTGGTCATCGGGGCCGGGATCGTGGGTTTGGCGACGGCTCACGAGATCACCCAGCGGCATCCACATGCGACAGTCACGGTGCTCGAAAAGGAGGACCGGGTCGCGGCCCACCAGACCGGGCACAATTCAGGCGTCATCCACGCGGGCGTGTACTACAAGCCCGGCTCGCTCAAGGCCGAGCTCTGCCGGGCCGGGGCGGCCTCGATGGTCGAGTTCTGCCAGACCTACGCCATCCCGTACCAGATCTCGGGCAAGCTCATCGCGGCCGCCAGCGAGGACGAGCTGCCCCGCCTGACCGCCCTGTACGAGCGGGCTGTGGCCAACGGCCTGGACGTGCGGCTCATCGGTCCGGAGGAGGCCCGCGACTACGAGCCGCACGTGGCCTGCGTGTCGGCGATCCACGTCGCCAGTACGGGCATCGTCGACTACAGCCAGGTCTGCCGTCAGCTGTCCGAGCTGGTCGAGAAGGCCGGCGGTTCTGTCCGGCTCGGTACCCGCGTCCGTGTGATCAGGCCGGATGGCGACCGGTTGCTGGTCGAGACGACCGCTGGCGCCGTCCGCGCCGACTATCTGGTCAACTGCGCCGGACTGCACTCCGACCGGGTGGCGAAGCTGGCCGGCCTGACCCCGCCGGCCCGCATCATCCCGTTCCGGGGCGAGTACTACGAGCTGCGGCCGGACCGCCGCGACCTGGTCCGCGGGCTGATCTACCCGGTGCCGGACCCGCAGTTCCCGTTCCTGGGCGTACACCTGACGCGCATGATCGACGGGAGCGTGCACGCCGGACCCAACGCGGTGCTGGCGCTGGCCCGCGAGGGGTACTCGTGGGGGAAGATCCGGCCGCGTGACATCGCCGACGAGGCGTCCTACGGCGGGCTGTGGCGGTTGGCCCGCAAGCACCTGCGCTACGGCCTGACCGAGGTACGCCGGTCGCTGTCCACGGCGAAGTTCGCGCAGAGCCTCGCCCGGCTCGTACCCGAGGTCGATCGCGACGACATCGTCCGCGCCGGCGCGGGCGTACGGGCGCAGGCGATCGCCCGCGACGGCAGCCTGGTCGACGACTTCCTGATCGTGAAGGCACGCCGGCAGGTGCACGTCCTCAACGCACCCTCGCCCGCGGCGACCAGCTCACTCGAGATCGCCAAGCACATCGTGGGCCAACTCGCCGACTGAAGGCGGGTGCCGTACGGTGGGCTCTGCCGCGCGGTGGTCCCCTCCATCCGCGGTCGGGGTCGGGGAGGGTGGCGTGCGGGCGGTCCGGGTTTGGCTTGCGGTCGCCGTGCTCGCGTTCCTTCCCTTGGTCTCCGCCTGCGACAAGGGCGCGTCGGCGAGCCCGTCGTGGGGGGCCGCCGGGGCCGGCCGGCTCTGCCCGTTGCTCGACTACGGCGTGGTCCAACAGAACCTCGGCGTCAAGTTCGACACCGCGGCCGGCGGACAGAAGGACGAGACGGTGACGTGCGCGGTCACCCAGTCCGGCCACGAGTATCCGTTCCTCACGGTCGCCGCGGCCGGTACGAACGCCGATACGCTGATCTTCGAGGCGATCGTGGTGCCCAGCGGCGCGACCGGGCTGACCGGCGTCGGGGTCATCGCGTACCAACTGATGCTGCCGCCGGTTTCGGGGTCGGGCCCGGGCGTGGAGATCGGCTGGCTGTCGGCGAGCCATCGGCTGATCGTGCTGCGCTACGTCTTCCCGCCGAACACGCCGGACAGCGACGTGGCCGCGTTCATGCCGAAGCTGGTCGCCTTCGCCAATGTGACCGATGCCACGCTCGCCACGGCCGGATTCCTCAACCCGCCGCCGACATCCGCTCCGGCGTCGCCCTCTTCTTCGCCGGCCGCAGCCAGCGCGCGGTGACCTCAGCGCGCGGTGACCGCAGTCAGCGCGCGGTGACGAACACGCGGGACGCGATCTCGCGCGGCAGCCGCACGAAGTCGCCGTCCCTCTCCACCATCACGGCGTCGCGCTCCTGCGCCACGATCACGTTCGCCCCGGGGTCGACCCCGGCGGAGTGCAGCTGGCGCAGCACATCGGAGTCGGTCTGCACGCTCTCGCAGATCCGCGTCACGGTGACCTTGCCGCCCAGCCCGGGGAAGGCGAGGTTGCGCTCGGGGGTATCGCCGTCGACCTCCGTCGGCACGGAACCCAGGTCGTCCAGGCCGGGAATCGGGTTGCCGTACGGCGAGCGGGTCGGCTGGCCCAGCAGCTCATAGACCCGCTGCTCAACGGCCTCGCTCATCACGTGCTCCCACCGGCACGCCTCATCGTGCGCGTCCTCATAGGGCAGGCCGATCACGTTGACCAGCAGCAGCTCCGCGAGGCGGTGCTTGCGCATGACCGAGACCGCCTTGGACCGCCCGAGGTCGGTCAGCACCAGATGGCGGTCGCCCTCGACCGTGAGCAGACCGTCACGCTCCATCCGCGCCACCGTCTGGCTGACGGTCGGCCCGCTCTGGTGCAGCCGCTCGGCGATCCGCGCACGCAGTGCCGGCACACCCTCCTCTTCGAGCTCGAGGACGGTGCGCAGGTACATCTCCGTGGTGTCAACCAGGTCGTTGATCTTGAACACCCCTTGGTAGGTCGCCCTAACACCCGACCTGGATGCTACCCGCAACCACCGACAAGAGCCTGTTCGCGATCTTCAGGGGTGTCGTCGGCCGATCAGACCGAGCTCCACCACCTTGTTCGTCCAGGGGTAGGCCTCGTACGGCTTGTTCCCGATCTCGGCCCGTAGCCGATCTCTGAGACGTCGCCTTGTTGCCGGCGGCGTCGCCGCCCACACGCCCTGGACCAGCCCGAAGTGCGCCGCGTACGACCGGCTTCCGCCCATCGCCCAGTTGTCCACGATCGGGAAGACCTTCGGCAGCTGGAAATGGCAGAACTTCGAGGTGAGCACCGCCGAGGTGGTCGGCTTGAGCTGGGCCACCACCTCGGTGAACGTCCGCACGTCTTCCCATTCAACACTGTCGATCTCCGCCTCGGCGCCGACGACCTCGACCAGCTGGCTCCACAGCTGGCGCAGATCGTCCGCGTGCGCCTCGAAGTTGGCCCGCAGCCTGGCCCGGGTGAATCCACGCAGACCGCGCAGCGCCTGCCAACGGATGAGCGCCGGCTCCATGAACCCGTCCCACCACGTGTCCGAGAAGCGGTCCCGGTTCTCGTCGGCGAATCGCCGGTACGCCGAGTCGTGGAAGTCTGCTGGCCAACCGCTCGCCAGCCAGAAGCGGATACCTGCCTCGACCTCCGCCATCGCGAGGCCTTCGATCGTGGGCACGATCCATTATCGGGTCGCCCCGGTCGAGTCGGCGTCGGTGGGCGCGGTCGACTTCGCTGCGACCGGGCCGGCCTGGGGTGATTCACTGGTGCCGTGACGCTCATCGACGTCCCCAGCCTCGCCCGCCGCCTGGCCGAACCCGATCCACCGACGGTGATCGATGTGAGGTTCACCCTCGGCGGCCCGCCCGGGCTTCCGGCCTACCTCGACGGCCACATCCCGGGCGCCGCATACCTCGACGTGGAGACCGAACTGTGCGGACCGCCCGGTCCGGCCGGACGGCATCCGCTGCCCGACCCGGACGTCCTGCAGGCGGCGCTGCGGCGGGTCGGCGTGCGGGAGGGGCACGACGTGGTCGCCTACGACGGCGGCGACGGACAGGCCGCGGCCCGGCTGTGGTGGACCCTGCGATGGGCCGGCCACGACGCGGTGAGCGTGCTCGACGGCGGCTTCGCCGCGTGGACCGCCGATGAGCGGCCGGTCGAGCCGGGCGAGGCCGAGCCGCGCCCCGGCGACCTCACGGTCCGGCCCGGCGGGATGCCGCTGCTCGACGCCTCCTCCGCCGCCGACCTCGCCAGCAGCGGCGTGCTGCTCGACGCGCGGATCGGCCCGCGCTTCCGCGGCGAGACCGAGCCGATCGACCCCGTGGCGGGTCACATCCCGGGTGCCGTGAACCTGCCCGCGGCCGAGATCTCCCAGCCCGACGGCCGCCTGCGTACCGTCGACGAACTACGGGACGTGTTCGCCCGGGCCGGTGTGCACGGCGGCGTCGGTGCGTACTGCGGATCGGGTCTGACCGCGGCGAAGACCGTGCTGGCCTTGCACGAGGCCGGGTTCGGCGACGCCGCGCTGTATGTGGGTTCATGGAGCAACTGGATCAGCGACCCGGCCCGGCCGGTGGCGACCGGGGAGGGCACGTGACGACGACTGTTGTGTGGAGCGACAAGCTGCTCGAGTACGACCTGGGCGACCACCCGCTGGATCCGGTACGCGTCGAGCTCACGATGGCGCTCGCCCGCGAGCTCGGGGTGCTCGACCGCGACGGCGTGACCATGGTCGTCCCCGAACCGGCCGACGACGCCACGCTGACCCTCGTCCACTCCGCGCCGTACCTGGCCGCGGTCCGGGCCGCCTCCGACGACCCGCTCTATACGGGCTGGGGCATGGGTACGGCGGACAACCCGGTCTTCGCCGGCATGCACGACGCCAGCGCGCTCGTCGCCGGCGCGACCGTGCGGGCCGCCGAGGCGGTCTGGAGCGGCTCCGCGCGACGGGCGGTCAACGTGGCCGGCGGCCTGCACCATGCGATGCCGGCCCGGGCGTCCGGGTTCTGTGTCTACAACGACCCGGCCATCGCCATCGCGCGCCTGCTCCAGCTGGGCGCGCAGAAAGTGGCCTATGTGGACGTTGACGTCCACCACGGTGACGGCGTACAGGCGATCTTCTACGACGACCCGCGGGTGCTGACGATCAGCCTGCACGAGACGCCGCTCGCCCTGTTCCCGGGCACCGGTTTCCCGCACGAGACTGGCGGGCTTGGCGCCGAGGGCACCGCGATCAACGTGGCGCTGCCACCCGGGACCGACGACGCCGGCTGGCTGCGCGCGTTCCACGCCGTCGTGCCATCGGCGCTGCGGGCGTTCAAGCCGCAGATCCTGTTCAGCCAGTGCGGGGCCGACACGTACCGGATCGACCCGCTGGCTGACCTGCGCCTGTCTGTGGACGGGCAGCGCGCGTCGTACCTGGCCATGCGCGACCTGGCCGAGGAGCTGTGCGAGGGCCGGTGGATCGCCACCGGCGGCGGCGGGTACGCGCTGTTCGAGGCGGTGCCGAGGGCGTGGACGCACCTGCTGGCGATCGCCACCGGAGAGCCGCTCGACCCTTCCACCCCGACCCCTCCGGGCTGGCGTGAGCTGGCTGCGCAACGGTTGCAGCGCGGGCGCGATGGTGGCCGGGCCCGGGTCCGGCTGCTGCCCGGCGGGCCCGGCATCCCGTCGTCGCTGACCGACGGAGCGTCCACTGTGTACCGTCCGTGGCAGCCCGGCGACGGCGACGCGGTCGACCGGGCGATCCTCGCCACCCGGCAGGAGGTCTTCCCGCTGCTCGGGCTCGACCCACTCGACCCGCGGGACTGACGCCGTGCGCGCGGTCGACATGCTGCTCTCGGACGGGTCGACCGTCCACGTGCGACCGATCTCGCCCGACGACGCCGACCGGGTGGTCGCCTTGCACTCCCGGTTCTCCGACCGGACCCGCTACCTTCGCTACTTCTCGCCCTACCCGCGGATCCCGGCGCGCGACCTGGAGCGGTTCGTCAACGTCGACCACACCGACCGGGAGGCGCTGGTCGCCGCGCTGGGCGACGACCTCATCGCGGTCGGGCGGTACGAGCGACTCGGCCAGGGCGCGACCGACGCCGAGGTCGCGTTCGTGGTCGAGGACGCGTACCAGGGTCGCGGCGTCGGCTCCGCCCTGCTCGAACACCTCGCCGAGGCCGCCCGCGAGTCGGGCATCAGCCGCTTCGTGGCCGAGGTGCTGCCGCAGAACCGGACCATGCTGCGGGTCTTCAGCGACGCCGGGTTCCAGGTGAGCCGGGAGTACGCCGACGGCGTGGTCCACCTGACGTTCCCGATCGCGCCGACCGAGCGGTCGGTGGAGGTGCAGCGCGGCCGCGAGCAGAAGGCCGAGGCACGCTCGATCGCCCGGCTGCTCTCACCGAAGGCGATCGCGGTCTACGGGGCCCGCCGGGACGGCACGGGGCTCGGCGCGACCCTGTTGCGCCACGCGATCGAAGGCGGGTACACCGGGTCGATCTACCCGGTCCACGCCGAAGCGTCCACTCTGGAGGGTCTGCCGTCATACCGGTCGGCGGCAGACGCGCCGGGGCCGGTCGACGTGGCCCTGGTCGCGGTGCCGGCCGCCCAGATCCTGTCCGTGGTGGCCGACGCCGGGCGGGCCGGGGTGCACGCGCTCATGGTCGCATCGGCCGGCTTCGCCGAGGAGGGGCCGGCCGGAGCCGAGGCACAGCGTCAGTTCGTCGCCGCCGCCCGCTCGTACGGCATGCGGGTCGTCGGACCCAACGCGCTGGGACTGGTCAACACCGATCGCGAGGTCCGGCTGCACGCCACGATGGCGCCGGCGCAACTGCCGCACGGCCGGATCGGGGTGTTCTGCCAGTCGGCCGCGGTCGCGATCGCGGTCCTCGGCGAGGCGTACGAGCGGGGAATCGGCTTGTCCACCTTCGTCTCGGTCGGCAACCGGGCCGACGTCTCCGGCAACGACCTGTTGCAGTTCTGGCGCGACGACCCGCGTACCGACGTCGTGCTGCTCTACCTGGAGACCTTCGGCAACCCGCACAAGTTCACCCGGATCGCCCGGGAGCTCGGCCGCGACAAGCCCGCGGTCGCGGTGACCGCCGGAGCCGCGGGCTCGTTTGGGGAACTTGACGAGGAGGCGCTGGCTGCCCTGTTCGCCCAGTCCGGCGTGATCCGGGTGGACACCGTGGGCCAGCTCTTCGACGTGGGCGAGGTGCTGGCGACCCAGCCGCTGCCGGTGGGGGACCGGGTCGGCCTGGTCGGCAACGCCGGAGCTCTGGTCACGCTGGCCCGCGGAGCTGTACTGCGGGCCGGGCTCTCCGCGCCGCCTGATTCCAGGGTCGTTCCCACCGGGGCCGACCCGGACGAGCTGGAGGCCGCTGTACGCTCCACATTGGACGACGAGTCCGTCGACTCGGTCCTGGTCGTCATCGCACCGCCGCTGCCGGGCGTCGACGTGGTCTACGAATCGGCCGCGGCGGCCGCCGCGACCGGGGCGGATAAGCCGGTGGTGGCCGTGTTCGTCGGCTCCACCTGGTCGGCCGCCGGTCCGTTGCGCGAGGCCGGTGTGCCGACCTTCGGCACCGTCGAGGAGGCGGTCGCGGCCCTGGCCCGCGTCTCCCGGTACGCCGCGTGGCGTCGCGTCCCCGCGGGTACACCACCTGTACTGTCCGATGTGGACATCTCCGCGGCGCGATCGGTTCTGGACCGTCGCGGTCCGGCCACTGACCTGCTGCGTACGTACGGGATCCAGACCGTCTCGTCGCGTTCGGTCTCCTCGGAGGCGTCGGCGGTGTCGGCCGCGCAGGAGATCGGGTACCCGGTCGCGGTGAAGACCGCGTTCACCGGACTGCGGGCCCGCATCGACCTCGGCGCACTCCGGCTCGACGTCGACGACGAGCGGGCCGTGCGGGCCGCGTACGAGGAGATCTCCGCGCGGTTCGGCCCCGAGGTACTGGTGCAGGCGATGGCCCCGCCCGGCGTGGCCTGCGTGGTCGAGGTGGTCGACGACCCGGCGTTCGGGCCGGTGGTCGGGTTCGGGCTCGGCGGCCTCGCCACCGAACTGCTGGGCGACCGGGTCTGGCGGGCCGCGCCGCTCTCCGACATCGACGCGGCCGCGCTGGTCCGCGAACCTCGGGCGGCCGCCCTGCTGCACGGCTATCTGGGCACCCCGCCGGTCGACGTCGCCGCGCTCGTCGACCTTCTGCTGCGCGTCGGCGAGATGGTGGACGAGCACCCGGAGATCAAACGCCTGCAGCTCAACCCGGTGCTGGCCCACGCCGACGGCCTGTCTGTGCTGCACGCGGACGTCTCGTACGGCGACCCGGTGCCGCGCCCCGACACCGGCCCCCGCCACCTCTGACGTTTGCCCCGGCCATGATCGCTACATGTTTGCGGTCGGATGGTGTCGCCACACGCCACACCGCGCCCCCAAGCGATCAAGCGGGGCCGGAAATGGCAACGCCGCGACCGGGGTGGTCGCGGCGTTGGTGGGGCGCGAGGTCAGTTGTTGGCGTAGGCCTCGAGGCGCTTGGCCCGCGACGGGTGGCGCAGCTTGTGCAGCGTGATCTTCTCGATCTGCCGGATGCGCTCGCGGGACAGGCCGAACTCGCGTCCCACCTCGTCCAGGGTGCGCTGGCGGCCGTCGTCCAGGCCGAACCGCAGCCGGATCACGTCCTGCTCCCGTTGGGACAGGGTGGCCAGCACGATCTCGACCTCGCTGCGCAGCAGGCCGTGCGAGACGGCGTCGGCCGGCTCCTCGCGGGGATCGATGCGGGCGACGAAGTCACCGAGCGCGCTCTCGCCGTCTTCGCCGACGGCCTGGTCCAGGGAGACCGGCTCCCGGTCGTACGACATGAGCTCCAGTACCTGGTAGTCCGGGATGTCCAGCGCGGCGGCGATCTCCGCGATGGTGGGCTCGCGGCCGAGCGAGGTGGCGAGGTCGCGACGGGCCCGGATCATGCGGTTGACCTGCTCGACCATGTGCACCGGGATGCGGATGGTGCGGGCCTGGTCGGCCATAGCGCGGGTGATGGCTTGGCGGATCCACCAGGTGGCGTAGGTGGAGAACTTGTAGCCCTTGGTGTAGTCGAACTTCTCCACGGCGCGGATGAGGCCGAGGTTGCCCTCCTGGATCAGGTCGAGG
>Ga0163163_10005617_pt1 | contig 10866 bp, 8 predicted proteins | sample S65metaG_FD_119766 | JGI IMG/M metagenome (GOLD analysis project Ga0163163, IMG submission 119766) | Switchgrass rhizosphere microbial communities from Kellogg Biological Station, Michigan, USA - S6-5 metaG | ecosystem: Host-associated > Plants > Roots > Rhizosphere > Soil | place: USA: Michigan... | reverse complement strand
TCTTAACCGGCGCGTTACTCGGAAGTGTCGCCGTGTTTTACGTGATGCCCGGGATAATTGACCTGAGTTTGCGCGGGTTTCGCAGCGAAAGACCGTCAAACCACGCCCCAACACCAACGTTCACCCTGGCTTCTCCCGAGCGAATTGCCGCTGCTCCGAGCGACTACAGCGCCCCGGATCGCCGCATCTAACCCCTGTCGTGGCTTCTCAATATTCTCCCCATAAGGTAGAATCTGGCGCTTTTGGACGTACCCGAATTCATGATTTTTCAGTCTCCAGCACCAACACCGTGGCCCACCCCGATGGGGCCGCCGCCACAGGCGCTCTTTGAGCAGTACTTCCACGACCTCGTCAACAAGACCTGGGGCAATATCAGTCCGCTTTACAAGCTCGACACCTTCGATTGGGTGATCCTGATCGTCTATTTCTCCATCCTCGGGACGCTCGCCGTCTACGGCGCTTATCGTCTCAAGCAGGTGATCGACTTCTGGCGCTATCGCAGTTTTGTGCCCACGCCCATCGCACGATTCGCAGAGGACAAACTGCCACGAATCACGGTCCAGCTCCCACTATTCAACGAGCTTTACGTCGTGGAACGTCTGCTGAAAGCAGTCACCGGGATCGACTACCCACACGCCAAATTCGAGATCCAGGTGCTCGACGATTCGACCGACGAAACAACGCGACTCGCGGAAGCCGTAGTCGCGAAGTACGCGGCGGAAGGTTTCGACATTCACTACATCCATCGTTCCGACCGTACCGGTTTCAAAGCGGGCGCGCTCGAGAACGGCAACAAGTCGGCGAAGGGAGAGCTCCTCGCGATCTTCGATGCCGACTTCGTTCCCAAACCCGATTGCCTGCGCAAGCTCGTCGACTTCTTTACCGATCCGATGGTGGGTTGCGCACAGATGCGCTGGTCGCACATCAACGGCGGCTACAATCTGCTGACGCGTTTGCAGACCATCATGCTCGACGGTCACTTCGTAGTCGAACAGACCACGCGCAATCGCACCGGCGGTTTCTTTAACTTCAACGGCACGGCCGGCATTTGGCGTCGCCGGGCGATCGAGATGAGCGGCGGCTGGCAACACGACACGTTGACTGAAGACACCGATCTCAGTTTCCGCGCGCAGTTGATGGGCTGGAAGTTTGTTTACCTGCTCGACGAAGAAGCTCCGGCGGACATTCCGGTCGAGATAAACGCATTCAAAGCACAGCAGCGACGTTGGGCCAAGGGCGTGATGCAGGTGGGATTGAAACTCTATCCGCGCATCTGGCTGGCGCCGCTTCCGCTACGCGTGAAGTTGGAGATGTTCTTTCGTTTGACGGGCAACATCAGTTATCCGTTGATGATCGTCGCGAGCTTTTTGCAGTTTCCGCTGTTGCTGGTGCGTTACAACCAGCCGTTCTATCACCTGATGGTTTTAGACCTGCCGCTGCTGTTCTTCTCTTCAATCTCGGTGGTGATGTTTTATGGTTCGGCGGTTTGGTATCTCGACGAGAAACGCGCGCCGCGTTTGTTGCACCTGCCGCTGGTGATGGGTCTTGGTATTGGGCTCGCGTTTTCAAACGCGCGCGCCGTTTTGGAAGCATTGATGGGTGTGAAGTCGGAGTTTGTGCGCACGCCGAAGTATCGCGTTGAAGAAACTACTGACGCCACCTGGAAACGAAAAAAGTACAAACGCAAACGCGGTCTGCTGCCGCTGCTCGAACTGAGTTTCGCCGTTTACTTCGCGCTCGCGATTGCTTACTCGGCCCGGCTTCACATGTGGGGCACGATTCCATTCCTGCTGCTATTCTTCTTTGGTTTTGGTTACATGGGCGTGATGAGCTTGCTGCAGACGGCGAGTGGCAAGCGAATCGCGGCGTTGTGGCGCCCCGTTAAAACCTAGCCACGGATTTTCACGGATAAAAACGGATTAGGTTGGTTCAAGCGAAGCGCGGTCCCACTTTGCAAGATTTGCGCCGGCTTCGTAAGTGCTCTGGCAAAAGTCCATCAGCGCCGCGTCAGGATCGGGCGCATTGCGTACGTCGTCATACAACAAGAGAAATTCGCCAAGCTCCTTCGTGTAATACGCCTCTTCCGGCTTAACTTTCGCTTCGCTCAAACCTTCAGGCGCGGGCGCCGTGTACGAGTAGAACGCCGCTTTTCCGAGTGGGCCCTGTCCCGGCCACCAGCCATGACTGATCACTTCATGTGAATAGGCTTCACGCGTGATGGGATCCGCGTCAGGCCGCGCCGGCGCTGGTCGTCCCGAGAAACGCGTCACCGCGAGATCGAAGCTGCCCCAGAAAAAGTGTACCGGACTGCACTTTCCGATAAACCGCGAGCGAAAGTCCTGCAACACGCGTTCTGACGAACGAAGCACTTGCCAGAATCTTTCGACGTACGCGCGATCGTACGACTTATGTTGCTCGTCCTGATCGAACGGTATCGGATCGGGAATCTCCACCGGCATCTTCCAAATCTTTACTTCCAAACCGAGGCCACGCAACGCCGCCATCGTCTCGTGATAAAACGTCGCCACTGACTTCGGTTCCAACGCGACATTCGCACTCGCGCCATCGCTGCACTTGATCGCGAGGCAGTGATCGACGAAGTCAAACTCCATTTCGAAGAATCTTTCGTCGTGCGGCATCGCCGTCGTCGTTAATCCACGCGCGGAGACGTAAAGCGGAACGTTCCACCAGTGATTAATCAGCGGCACTTGTTCCAGTCGTACTTTACCGACGACTTGCGTCCACATGTGCAACGTCGCGCACGTGTCTTTCCATTCTTCGAGTGGTAATGCTGGCCATGCTTCAGACATGCGCCCAGCTTAACGCGGATGCTGCGGATTCGCCAGCTTGACACTGAATTGGGGCGCGCCTATAGTTTTTGCGTAATGATGAAGGCCTGCGCATGTTGTCTCTATTGTCAGTGGTGCTGTTATTGCACCGCGACCGTGAGGCCGTTTGCAGGCCGGAGTAGCGCCTGAGCTAACTACTGACCAGCAGATTTCGACGGCGAAACCGGTCGCACTTTTTGAAAGTGGCGACCGGTTTTTCTTTTTGAGGCATTTATGCATTTGGCAGTCCTGGAAAGTGCCGGCTTCGGAATTGAACCGGGCACGGTCGAAGCAAACATCGGACACACACCGTTGTTGCGGTTGCGTTTGCTCGAACCGGAATTGCGCGCGGGTGTTCAGATCTTCGCGAAAGCAGAACATCTTAATCCAGGTGGTTCGGTCAAGGATCGCGCCGCCTTGTCGATGATTCTCGAAGGAGAACGCAGCGGCAAATTGAAACCCGGCATGACGATCCTCGACGCGACCAGCGGCAACACCGGCATCGCTTACGCCATGATCGGCGCTTCGCGCGGTTATCTCGTCAAGGTTTGTTTGCCGAGCAATGCGAGTAGACCACGCAAACGCATCCTGCGGAATTACGGCGTGGAGATCGTCGAGACCGATCCGATGCTCTCGACTGACGGCGCGCAACTGATCGCGCGCGAGATTTTTGCAAACAACCCAGCGAAATACTTCTACCCCGATCAATACAACAACGACGCAAACTGGCTGGCTCACTACGAAACAACTGCTCCCGAGATCTGGGAGCAGACTGAAGGCCGGATTACCCACTTCGTGACTGGCCTCGGAACCACGGGCACCTTTGTAGGAGTAGTCAAACGTCTGCGAGAATTGAATCCGAGATTGCAAGCGATCGCCGTGCAGCCTGAGTCGCCATTGCACGGCCTGGAAGGACTGAAACATCTGCCGACCGCGGTGACCCCTGGCATCTACGACGAGTCATTGGCCTCGGACACGCTGGAAGTTGCTACCGAAGATGCGTTATTAATGACAAGTAAATTAGCTCGCGAAGAAGGATTGCTGGTGGGGCCGAGTTCGGGGGCCAATGTTTTTGCGGCCTGGAAGCTGGCGGCGTCGTTGCACGAGCCGGCCGTGATCGTGACGGTGCTCTGCGATGGTGGCGAGCGTTACTTGAGTGAGATTTATGACTGACGAAAAGAAGCACAACATCACAACGAGGCTCGTACATGCCGGTGAGCGCCGAGCTATGCCGGAAGCAAAGCCGGTTGCGACTCCCATCTATGCGAGTGCGACGTTTACTTACGACTCGATGCAGGAGATGGATCAAGTCTTCGGTGGCGAGAAGACGGGTTACGTCTACACGCGTTACGGCAATCCCACGACGGCGGCACTCGAAGAAGCAATGCGCGACGTTGAAGCAGGCGCGACTGCGTGCGCGTACGCGACGGGCATGGCTGCAGTTCACGCTGCCCTGCTCGCGTGCGATCTGAAAGCTGGTTCGACTGTGCTCGCTTCGCAGGATCTCTACGGCGCCACCATCAATTTGCTGAACACGATCCTCGTCAACTTCGGAGTCAAGACTGTTAACGTCGACTATAGCGACCTTGCGAGGGTGCGCGAGAAAGCGCGCGAACTGCGTCCGCAAGTGATGATTGTGGAAACGATTTCCAATCCGCTGTTGAAAGTTTCCGACATCAAGGCGTGTGTTGAGATTGCACATGAAAATGGCGCGCGCTTGATCGTCGATAATACGTTTGCGACGCCGTGCCTCTTGCAGCCTTTGACGCTGGGTGCGGACATGGTTGTACACAGCGGGACGAAGTATCTCGGTGGTCACGCGGATGCGATGGGCGGGATTGTAATCTCGCGCGACGAGATGGACAGCCTCGCGCTCGTGAGCGTGATGAAACTCGTCGGCGGCGTGCTCGGCGTTTGGGATGCACACGAGATTCTGCGTGGTTTGAAGACACTCGGCGTGCGGATGGAGCGACATTGTGACAACGCGCGCATGCTCGCGAATCATTTGCACGAACACGCGCGCATTCGTCGGGTTCATTATCCGGGATTGGGTGGGTTGGTGGCGATCGAACTGCGCGACGACACAAAGGAAGCAGCGTTTCGGTTTATGGATGCACTGAAGTTGATCGTGCGTTCGACGAGTCTTGGCGATGTGTTCACGAGTGTCTTACATCCCGCGACCGCTTCGCATCGAGACATGCTGCCGGCTCGCAGGCAGGAACTGGGTATTGTCGACGGGCTGGTGCGGATTTCAGTCGGTATCGAGAGCATTAACGACGTGATTGCCGATATCGAACAGGCGTTGTCCGCATGATCAGCATCACGGAAGCACTGTTGAATGAGATTCGCGAGCACGGCGTGCGAGATTATCCGTACGAATGCTGCGGTTTGCTGCTTGGACGTTTCAGGGCGGAAGGCAAGAGCGTTACCGAGACGTATGCGATCTCAAACGCGCGCGAAGAAAGTGCGAAGCGAAACAGGTTTTTGATCGAGCCGGCGGAGTTGATGCGCGGCGAGCGATACGCGCGTGAGCGAGATCTCGAGGTGGTTGGGTTTTATCATTCGCATCCGGACTCACCGGCAGTGCCGTCGCAATACGATCTCGAGCATGCGTGGCCGACGTATTCGTACATCATCGTTTCGACGACCGCGGACCGCGCTGGAGATTTATTTTCGTGGGAACAGGAACCGGACCGCTCGCAGTTTAATCCAGAAGAAATCCTGAAAATCCTGTGAATTTTTAAATCCTGTCACGAGGTTACTTATGCCAGTCACAATTACCATACCGGCGCCGCTCAGACAGTTTGCCGGTGGACAGTCGCAGATCACGGTTGAGGCGAAGACTGCCGGCGAGGCGCTCGACCTGTTGACGTCAACTCATTCCGCCTTGCGTCGCCATCTCTTCAACGAACAGAACGCGTTGCGCAACTTCGTCAACGTCTATCTCAACGACGAAGACATTCGTCACGCTTCAGGCCCCGCGACGCCCTTGAAAGACGGCGACACGATCATGATCGTCCCCTCAATCGCCGGCGGCGCAGTGATCGAATCGGAGGTCGCGCAAACTCTGCCTGAACTTTCGAACGAAGAGATCCTGCGTTACAGCCGTCACCTGATCATGCCGGAAGTTGGTATGCAGGGGCAGCGACGTTTGAAAGCGGCGAGCGTGTTGATGGTTGGCACTGGTGGACTCGGCGCGCCCGTCGGAATGTATCTCGCCGCCGCAGGGGTGGGCCGCATCGGCATCGTCGATTTTGACGTGGTCGAAGAATCAAATCTTCAGCGTCAGATCATTCACGGCACGAAAGATCTCGGGCGCCGCAAAATCGAGTCGGCGCGCGATCGCCTGCGCGACATCAACCCGCACATCGAGATCGAAACACACGAGACGCGTTTGACGAGTCAAAACGCGATGCAACTCTTTCGCAACTACGACGTCGTCGTCGACGGCACCGACAACTTTCCCACGCGCTATCTCGTGAATGACGCGTGTGTGTTGAGCGGCAAGCCAAACGTGTACGGCTCGATCTTCCGCTTCGAAGGTCAAGCCAGCGTGTTTTGGGCGGAGAAAGGCGCATGCTATCGCTGCTTGTATCCGGAGCCGCCACCGCCGGGACTCGTGCCTTCGTGCGCCGAAGGTGGCGTGCTCGGTGTGTTACCCGGCATCGTGGGTGCGATCCAGGCGAATGAGACGATCAAGATCATTCTCGGCGCTGAAGGTCTGATGATCAATCGTTTGCTTCTCTTCGATGCATGGACGATGAAGTTCCGCGAGTTCAAACTGCGGAAGGATCCGAAGTGTCCAGTCTGCGGCGAGCAGCCCACTATAACGGCCTTGATCGACTACGAAGAATTTTGCGGCATGGCCGCGCACCAGGCGCCGCAGCCTGACGCGAGGCTGGAAGAGATCTCGGCGACTGAACTGAACGCGCGTCGGCTGCGTGGCGATAAGCTTCAGATCATCGACGTGCGCGAGCCGCACGAGTTCGAGATCGCGCGCATTCCCGGAACGAAGTTGATTCCGTTAGGTCACGTCGTGTCGCGCATGAACGAGATCGATCCCGAGTCGGAAACGATTGTGCACTGCAAAGGCGGCGTGCGAAGTGCGAAGGCGATTCAGGCGCTGAAGCGGGCGGGATTTCCGGGACGGCTGATCAATTTGAAGGGTGGCATCACCGCGTGGTCTGAGGATGTGGATCCGCGCGTCGCGAAATATTAGCTGCGATATTTAGCCATCCGTGGCTCTCCAATTCGTCCTACGAAAACGGCAGTCTACATCTCCGTTAAGTCGACTTGCGTCAAAGTTAGTCTTACGCGGGTCCATCCGAGTTACAAGATGAGAAGAAGAGGAACGGCCGGAATACCAGGCAAAGGCTGGATCGTATAACCCAGAAACACGCACAAAACGGGATCATCATTATCGCCGTCTGGGCGCTGCTCGGCGTCATCTACGCTGGGCCAACTTATTACGAGATGCGCTCCGAAGGAATGGACCATGCGGCCTGGCGCGTGTTTTCGTGGGGTATCCTGACGTGGCTGGCGTGGGCGCCGCTCACGCCGGTGATGGTCTGGATCGCGCGCCGGTTTTCACTGGTCGAGGGAGCGTGGAAACGAAACCTCCTGGTCCATCTGCCGGCGTTCCTCTTCGTATCGATTCTTCACAGCGCCGCGCACACTGCCATCACTCTGACGATTCAGCCCTGGGACGATATGGGCACGAGCCCGCACCAGTTTTGGCCACGCTTCGTCGGGAAGGTGCAGGGCGCCTTCGGTCCCGACCTGTTGATTTACGGCGGGGTGATCGGGATTTGTTACGCGCTCGACTACTATCGTAAATATCGCGAGCGTGAGTTTCTGGCGAGCCGGCTCGAAGCTCAACTGGCCCAGGCGCAATTGGATGCACTGCGAATGCAATTGCATCCACACTTTCTCTTCAACACTCTGAACAACATCGTCGGTCTGGTTCGTGACAACAAGAATCAGGCGGCAGTGAATATGCTCGTCGGACTGAGCGATCTCCTGCGTCACACGCTCGATCATTCCGCACTTCAGGAAGTTGAATTGAGAGAAGAACTCAACTTCATTAAGCTCTATCTGGGTATTCAGGAGATGCGTTTTTCCGATCGCCTCCAGATCGAACTCGACATCGATCCCGCGACGTCGAAGGCATTAGTTCCCAACCTCATTCTTCAGCCGTTGACGGAAAACGCGCTGCGACACGGCATTGCGCGCAGTGCTGCGTCGGGTCTGGTTGGGATCAGTTCCGCGATTGAAGATGGTCACTTGCGTTTGCGGGTGTATGACAACGGCGCCGGCTTGCCGGATAACTGGCAATTGCGAGGAAGCGCGGGCATCGGTCTGGCAAACACAGTCGCGCGTTTACAACAACTCTACGACGACAACCATCATTTTGATATTCGTAATCGGGACGGCGGGGGTGCCGAGGCTGTGATCGTGATGCCTTTGAAGATAGCTTCGTAAATGGCGGAAAAGATCAAAACTCTGATCGTCGATGACGAGCCACTGGCGCGTCGCAATCTTCGTGTGCTGCTCGAAAAAGATCCGCAGATTGAAATTGTCGACGAGTGTCGCAACGGTCGTGAAGCAGTCAAAGCGATTAATACCTTATCGCCCGATCTGATCTTTCTCGACATCCAGATGCCGGAGATGGATGGGTTTGACGTATTGGCACGCACAGGCGCCGAACACATTCAGGCGATCATCTTTGTGACCGCGTTCGATCAGTATGCCCTCAAGGCCTTCGATGTTCACGCGCTCGACTACTTGTTAAAGCCTTTTGACGACGAGCGGTTCGCGCACGCGCTGCAACGCGCGAAGACGCAGATCGAAGCACGCGAGATCAATCGCTTGAGTAAGAGACTGCTTGCGTTACTCGAAGAGCGTGAAAGCGAGCGCAAAGGCTCGGAAGAGACGGAGAAGTATCTGACGAGGTTGATGATCAAAGATGCCGGCCGCGTGATGCTGTTGAAGGTCGATGAGATCGACTTTATCGAGGCAGACGGCAATTACGCAAAAGTGCATGCTGGCCGGAAGTCGCACCTCTTGCGCGAGAAGATGAATGAACTGGAAGCGCGGCTCGATCCGGCGAAGTTTGTTCGTATTCACCGTTCGATCATCGTGAATCTCGAACGGATCAAGGAAATGCATCCGCACTTCAATGGCGACTACATCGTGGTGCTCGAAGACGGGCGGAAGCTGCGCCTCAGTCGCACGCGTCGCGAGCACCTGGAATCGCGGTTACACAGATGAACGCGGATATAAATCCGGATTTGAATCAGCGTTCATCCGTGTTCCGGTACTTTTCTTTCTCTTTTTCGCGCTGGAGATAGGGGATGCCTTTCTCCATCCACTCCGGAGCGGGCGCGCCTTTCAGGAAATGATCGAAGAATTCCTGCAAGCGCCGCGTGTAGTCCTTTTGATTGATGCGCTTCCGCAGCCCATGCTTCTCGCCGTTATAGCTGAACAGGTACGCTTCCTTGCCGAGGCGGCGTAGCGCGAGAAAGTACTCGATTCCCTGGTACCACGGCACCGCGTCGTCTTCGTCGTTGTGAATCATCAACAGCGGTGTTTCCACTCGATCCGCGCGAAAGATCGGCGAGTTGTCGAGAAAGCGCAGCGGATACTCCCACAAACTGCCGCCAATGCGCGATTGCGCACGTTCATATTGGAACTGCCGCGGTAGTCCCGTGCCCCAGCGAATGCCGCTGTAAGCGCTGGTCATGTTCGCCACCACTGCGCCCGGCGCTGCGGCTTTGAAGCGATTCGTTTGCGTCACCATGTAAGCGATTTGATAACCACCCCAACTGTGTCCCTGAATACCGATCGCGTTCTCGTTCACGTAGCCTTTGTCGACCACCGCCTGAATCCCCGGCAGCACGCACTTCAGCGCGCTCTGTCCCGGATAGCCGATCGTGTAAACGATGTCGGGCATGAAGATGAGATAGCCGTTGCTGACGTAATAAGTCGGATTGATCGAAGTGCCGGGCCCCGGGTTGCGGAATGTGTGCAGACCCTGCGAAAGCTTTTCGTAAATGTAAACGATCATCGGGTACTTCTTGCGCGGATCGAAGTTATCCGGTTTGAGAAGCAAGCCTTTCAAGGGAACGCCGTCGGCGTTTTTGAAACTTACTAACTCAGCAGTGCCCCACGAAAACTGTGCGCGTTGCGCGTCGCCATTGCTCACGCGTTTCAACTCGCGGAAATTACTGTTCGTCACCCAGATGTCGGGAAACTGATCGAAACGCGAGGCGGTCATGATCAGCACGTCCGCGTCTTTCGCTTTCGACGGCGTGTTGAAGTCTTTCGCCGCCATCAAAAGCTTCTGCGGCGGCGCGTCGCTGTTGACTTTGTCGCGATAGAAACCCGAGTCGCGCGTTTCCTGATTCTCTGCGCTGAGCAACATCGGCTTGTCGGGATCGATCGAGCGCTCTTTCGGATCGAGACGAACGTATCGCAGTGCCGTCTGTTCTTTTCGGCCCACGCCGTCGGTCATGTTTTTCGCGTGACTGCCGTCCGGAGCGATTTGCCAGATGTCGTAACGGTCGTAGAGCAGCACGTCGGCATCGTTCCTGGTCCATCCGGCGACGCCGTAAGAACCGGGCGTTGAAGGCACGTCGTTCTCTTCGTTGTAGAAATGCGCGGATATGTCCTTGGTCAGGTTTTTGGTTGCGCCATCGGCGATTGAATACGAGTACCAGTCTTTGCCGTCGAAGTAGATCGCGTATTTCGCATTCGGAGATAGTGAGACGTTGCTGCGTTGTTTGGTTAAGAGTGGCTTGCGTGACCCATCGGCAGTGTTGACCAGGTAAGTGTCAGTGAACCCGGGATCGTAATCAGACATGGCCCTGTATTTACGATTGTCAGTGCCGATCGCGTAGCTGCCGTCGTTCGAGGGCGAGATGCTTTCCATCGTATCGTCAGCGAGCTGGACGAATTTCTTCGACTGGAGATCGTAGACCGCACGATACGAGCGATTGCGATCCTGCTCGGCGCGGACTTTCTGCATCGGCTGCACGTA